>Ga0116172_10002675_pt1 | contig 15306 bp, 13 predicted proteins | sample AD_UKC083_MetaG_FD_89799 | JGI IMG/M metagenome (GOLD analysis project Ga0116172, IMG submission 89799) | Active sludge microbial communities of municipal wastewater-treating anaerobic digesters from USA - AD_UKC083_MetaG | ecosystem: Engineered > Bioreactor > Anaerobic > Digestate | place: USA...
CAGTTAGCAAAACGTGGCGGGGGATGGATTGTGAGCGGGAGGGCATTTGTAAGGTTGGTATTGCCAGCAGCATCTCGAATCTCTATGCTGCCGCCCCGACCATCATCATGAAAGCGCAGCGTCACAACGCGGCCATCGGCTAGGGTTACGGCGACACCGGTCTGTTCGGCAGAGTCTGATCTCACGGCCTCGATGAAAGCCCCGTCTGCACCAAGCACATGTAGAAAAAGTGAATTGTCACCATCGGCATCCACCGCATCTGCTCTGTAACCGCCCTGCAGGTCCCGTGAAAACGCTGGCCACTCAGTGACCCGCCATGGCAAACCTACTGGGGCCAGGCGGGTAACATTGAGGCGGTGCCCTGCTGAAGTAGTCATGCCAAGGCGATCACCACTGGTGCTGGGAAGCGCGGGCAGGTTCAGTGACCAAATGCGACGGACACCCAATCCACTGGTTTGCACACGATCGACTATGACTAAGGTTGCGGGTTTAAGAAAGACAAAATCCCGCTCGACTTTGACTACACCAGAGGACTGCTTGCCTTCGTACATGGGCGTCACAACAGCACGTGCGTAACTGTACTCACTGCGATCGGAAACGGCGGACATAATGCAGCTCTTTCCCGGAACTTGTTGTACTGGTTGGCCGTTCATTTCAAAACGGACTAGGTTGTGTGCCGACTCATCCTGCAGTAGACCTGAGTGGGAGTCGATGTTGGCGTCGTAGGCGAGCCAGTCACCCTTGAAAAATACAAAGCTACCTTGGTCGCGATGTGCATGGCTTTCCGTATATGGGCCGCATATGAAATTGGCGTATGTTGCGTCGGGTAGCCATGCGCTGCGCATCGAAAATTGGCCGGTTCCGCTGCTCCATCGAGCACTTGGCAATCGCGTCAAAGGCTGGGATTTGATGCCTTCAAGGTCGTAGACGAAGTCAAGCCATAGCTCGAAGCCGTTGACCATCTTGGGTACAGACGACTGCCCTAAAAGTGTTTTGATGATCCCTGACATGGCATCGCTTGGATAGAGCTGCGCCAGAATCATCATGTACTCGCGGTGATAATCAAATAGTGCCGCGCTTGAGTCGCGCGCGTGATCACCTGTGGGTGCAAGTCGATCGAGCGTAGGAGCGATGTCATGCGGAAATTTGTCGAGTGAATCCAATGCATGTGGGGTCAAGTCGGCGATGTTCTCCCCGGTGGAAGTTTTCCACCAAAAGTAAAGATCGAACAAGCCCTTCATAGCAGTGCCGTAACCGGTGCCTTCACGCGAGCCACCGCCCGCTAGGTCACGTTTGAATATGGGCACCAACTCCCCATCCACCTTTTCGCTGCGAAACTTACTCAGCCAAGCTTCAGCTTCTATATTTTCGCCATGGGTGGCCAAGCCCAACATCATGGTGGCACGCAGGAAAGAGTAATAGTAGTTGTTCGAGGGGTTGTCAATTGACCAACCGGTCCATGGGTAGCTTTGACTTCCCCAGCGAGCCAGTCTGTAATTCCAAACATTCCAAACTGCTTGATTGGCGTATCCGCTCCAGCGTGCACGTTGCTCTGTCTTCATCTGTGGCCGACACCAGTCATAAACCAGGGATAGATTTCCGATTAAGGGGCCGACTTCCAGATAGCTGTCATTGGCCACTGTCGCCCTCTCGCCGGCACTAATAAGTACCTCCTCGCTCAGAACAAAACGTTCAGTTTGCTGCACGGCATATTGACAGTAGGTCTCGTTGCCGGTCAGCTGCCCAAGCAAAGCAGCGAACCAAGGCTGAAAACCATAGATTTCAGCGCCCTGCATTTGTGCATCGACCATTGCTTGAAAACGCACTGCTGATGCATCCCCCCGTTTTAGGCCCGTGCGCAAGCGCGTCAACGTGGCTGCATCTGATATGAGCAATCGCGGTGAGCCCAATTGTGAGAAGCGGTATCCGGATCTTAAAGGTATGGAACTGAATTGGTCGGATGGCACTGTCGATACTGCATTTCCTTCGCCACCTGCTTCACAGGCCGGCAGAACTACAAGCGCAAGAGCGCAAACTATGGTCGAATATCTGCTTGTCAGCATTCGCCGTAGACTCAAAACTTCGTCCATTTGTAGCTCCACGAAACAACCAAAATCCGCCTATTTGAGGCGACGCAGGGCTTTCATTATGAAGGCCCACACTTATTTGGATTGGTTGCGTGGCAAAAATAGGCTAAGGACAGTCAATTCAACCAGATGAAGCGCTGCTTTGCTCTCGTTGATCAGCCGTCGGTCTAAGTAGATCCTGTCGCCAATCCCAGGTCTCAACCCGTGATCGGCTGTCATTGAACTCAGCGTTATGTCGAATCGTGGCTCTCCTTTACAGCGCTCACAGGTGGGCAAAACTGCATCGCAACGATTTCTTTTACATCAGCGGCCACCCAAAGGTGACCAATCACGACCATTGATTTTCCTGCGCCAAGGCCTCTCCCAGCAGTAGTAAGAAGTCAAACCGGTGGCCAATGCGCCAATGCACGCAACGCCGGTTGGCATATCCGCCTTGTGCTCGAAAAAAGGCTGCTGCCACAAATAGATCGAGTAGGACCATAGCCCTAACATTCGCAATGGGGCACATGCCAGTAAATTTCGAAACCACCTTGGGCCCTCATTCAAATGATTGACTGTGAAGGCCAACCCGAGCGGCGAAAGTAATGCTCCGACCCACCAATGTGAGTTGGGAAGATAGCCGACGCTGGCCGTCGTCAATGCCACCAACGGCATCCATGGTGTCACGTGCAACCACGGTCGTATGTTCGGCAGTAAAAGTTGATAGGCAGCGGATACCAGCAAGAAAGAGCCCGCCACTTCAGTTCGAATTTCGAACGAGCTGCTGTGCGTTTGTGGGGCATGGGTGAAGTGATAGAACATCCACATCGTCAACGCTGCAACGAACGACAACAGCCAGGCCTCTCTTCCTCTCAGCCATGAAGGCAGTCTAAGAAAGCTGAAAAACATATAGCCCTGTTCCTCCACGTTGAGTGACCATAAATGCCCAATCGGCAGACCGGTGTGCCAGATATCGGGATCACTTGGCAGATAGGTTCGCACAAAGAGCAGCGTGGCGACAAGTTCTCCCCAGTTCCAATGCGCACCCGTAAAGGCCGCCGCGCCGTACACCAGAGCTACAAATAGCAAAAAAGTGGGAACGACTCTGGCTATTCTGCGTCGGTAAAAAACACTCAACGCTTGCCTTTCAACAAAGAGAACTCTACTCATCAGCAATCCGGATAAGCTGAAGAAAATGTCTACCCCCAACTGGCCGGTTTCGAATGTTGACGACGGTAAAAAGTGGGACTGCAGCACAAAAAGAATGGCCAACCCGCGCCAACCATCTAAATAGGCTAAGCGAGGAGTCGCGCTGCTGACACTCAAGGACGCCAGAATGCCCATAACCAAGCATATGGGTCGTGATAAATCCAGCCGCGTTGCAAGCCCGGTAGATTTACTAGATGCGGTGCTACCAATCTAGCCGATGGGCCAAAGAACGTGACCAGGCAAGCATGTCCCTTCTGAGACATTGCGTGCAACGTCGCATCGATGTCACTCATGTAGTACAGCACTTCGCAGGCGATCACCAAATCGTAACGCATGCCCGCTGGCTGAAGCCACGGTAGGGTCGACACTTCGCCTTGCCCAAAACGACCTAAAGGTGCTCGCATGCGGGCCCTTTCCACGGCTCGCTCGCTGACATCAATGCCGTCAAGTCGGTCACATAGAGACATTAGATGAATGCTTTGATGACCCTCGCCACATCCGATCTCCAGCACACTTCCGGGTCTACCCAACAACCCCTCGATCAGCGCATTGGTTTGAAGGAACCGCGATTGCTCACGTGCGGATCGCATATCCCAAGGATCAGGCAAAGCGTAGAGTTTTTGCAGGCCGACATGATTGTCACTTGCGGAAAGTGCACGCAAGGCATACCGTCGCCAAAGCTTGGCCAATAGCGCGCGGGATGGCGAGCGTTCAGAGGCTATGTGCTCAAGTAGATTCATGTTGTTGCATTGAAATGATTCATGCCCGTTGATTTGTTCGGTACTTGGCCACTTCACGTCGAGCAAGTAGTGTCGCCAATCGCAGAAGTTTGAAACGTTGCAATAGACTGGGCTCAAGACGCCAGGCTTCGCGAAAATATTTCCATGCGAGAGTCGTCCGCCCCGACAAGATCATTCCACGGGCGCAGCGAGCATTCGCTAGCGCCAAGGCACGTCGCTTGTCTCGCTCTGAGATCTGCTGGTCACACCTATCGACCGCGTTCTGGACAACTTGCAAGTGGTCCTCATAGGTCTGAGGCAGGCTGGATAGCCCACCATTACCGACCAACGTGCGTACCAAAGCTTGTTCGACAATGCCGATCCTAAAGCGCGCCGCAATGCGCAGGTGATAGTCCAAATCTTCCGCCGTGCGCAACCCTTCGTTGAACCCACCAATTTCCTCCAAAACGCGACGGTGCATTAGCACGGACGACGGTGCAAGGGATGGTTCCTGCAACACCCATTTGAAAATATCTCCATTCACCGGGAGTAAGTCGCGGCGGCGAAAAGTTGAAACGACTTGGTCCTGTTTGTTGTGGCGAATTAAGTCGCAAAGCACCATGGAGTAATCCGGATGATTCTTCATCCATGTCATCTGTTCTTGAATCTTGTTCGGCAGCCAACTATCATCACTGTCCAAAAAGGTGATATAAGTTCCACGAGCAAGGCGCAGTCCGTGATTCCGGGCAGCCGAAACACCAGCATGGGCCTGCCATGTGTAGCGCAGTCTATCCCCGAATAAGTCCCGCAAGGCTGCTCCTGTACCGTCGTTCGATCCATCGTCAATGACGATGATTTCATCAACAGGATAGGTTTGAGCCAGGGCGCTTCGTAACGCGTTTTCCACCAGAATCCGCCGGTTGTACGTCGGAACAATGAGCGATAATTCGACGATGCGATCCATGTTGTTCGAAGGACTAAAGAAGTTGCTTTATGCGCTGGGTCTTTTGGCTATTTATCACCGCCTTCGCAATGCGCACACGCTCACCGTCGTCATGTTTCACCGTGTGCTTGATCCGACTGACGTGCGTTGGGCCGGCAGTGATATGGACTTCACGCTTCGAGCAGATATTTTCGACGATTGTCTCCGATTCTTCGTCCGACATTACAACATTGTTCCCGTTTCGGAAGTACTTGCCGCTCGTCGGGGGCAACATGTATTGCCACCACGAGCACTGTTGATTACATTCGACGATGGTTGGGCCGACAATGTGGATCATGCGCTTCCGCGCCTTCAAAGTCATGGTCTTCCTGGACTCATTTTTGTAGTCGCCAACGCGGTTGACCGTCGGCAACCGTTTTTTCAGGAACGCATTGTCAATGCTTGGCTCCGTGGCCGTTTGAGCCTTGATCGCTTGGCTTTTGCTGTGGCCGAACAAGACGAAGACTTCAACCCAATTGAGGAAACTGGTGTGCTCGGCATTCGGGTCATGATTTCCCGGATTGAGCGGTTACAAGCAGCACGTCGCGAAGCTGTGCTACAGGCCCTTGAGATTGAATTGCATGACTCTTTAACACACATGGTGAGCAGTCTGCAACTACGTAAATTGGCTGCCTGCGGAGTTGAGGTAGGTGCGCATGGCATGACACATGATCCATTGCCCGATTCGAAGGACCTTGAGGTGGAACTCGTTGGTGCGCGGCGTGCGCTTGCTGCTCACTTAGGCGATGGAGAGCCACCCATAGCACTGTCCTTTCCTCACGGGCGATTCGACCCTCACGTTGTGGCAAAAGCACTAGCTGCGGGCTATGAACTACTATTTACAAGTCTGCCGGTTTTGAATCTTTTGCAAACAAGGCCTTCAACTCCATTGTTGGGGCGCGTTGGCATATCGAGTCAAGCAGTGACCGATGAGAAGGGACGCTTTCGACCAGAGCGTTTGGCCTTACGTCTATTCCGCCGGCCCCGCGGGGTTCTGGGGTGAGCGCGCGACCTAGTTGGCTTCCTTACATGCAGAGTCAACTGAATGGCGCCAAGGGTAGATCAGCCCTATCTTGCAAAGGCTCAGTATGAAGGCGCGGCTAGCGATGTTGCGAAACGTCGCATGGGTTGGATTCTCCAGTTACATAGAAGCCGCTAGTGGGCTAATCGTAGGCGTGTTGATCGCCCGTACACTCGGTCCGACCAACTATGGTCATTACGCATTCAGCATCTGGCTTTGCAGCGTTCTGATCATGGCTAGCAACAACGGACTTGCCATGTCGTCAATCAAGTTCCTTGCAGAGGCGCGAGGGGCAGGGCGGTCCGAGATAGTTTCGGCTTTGGTCAGTCGCTTTGCTCGTCTGCAATTGCTCAGTTCAAGTCTTGTTATGTGTGTGTTTATCGTCGTGATGGTGCTACGACCAATTGACGATTGGCGTGCAGCGCTGCCATTGATGGTAAGCCTTGCCGTCGTCGGCGCCTGGTCGCGCGCGGGTTTTTGGATGTGGGGCTCGATCAGTAGTGGTCATGAGTTGTTCAGGCCGAAGAATCTCACGATGGCGTTGATGGCGGTGATCAATGTGCTTGCGGTCGCTCTGCTGGCCTGGCAAGGGGCAGGCTTACTCCAATTCTTCATGCTCTATGCATTCCTTGGCCTAGTGTCGAATGTGGTTTTGCGTTGGATGCTTTGGCGCAGCGGTATTCGATCGGTGCGTGGCGCTATTCCACCGGATCTCGCTCAGCGAGTACGGCGGCATGTGTTGCTAACTGGCATGATGGTGCTGTTATTTGTAGGCACAAATCGCGGCGTCGAAATGACTCTGCTCAAAATCTATGCCTCTGCCGAGTCATTGGCGTATTTTGCAATTGCTGGCGCATTGACCAAAGGCGCAGTAGATTTGCTTGCTGGTGGTATGTCCGCAGTGTTGTTGCCGGCCATGGCGCGCCAATTCGGCGCAGGGGGGAGTCGTGCCTTAGCAATTTCTCTGATTGAATCGACGCGTTTGTACTGGATGATAGGTCTGATCATCGCTGGCCTAGGACTAACAGTTTCAGAGGGCTTAGTACACCTTCTCTATGGTCAGCGATATGAAGGAGCCATTCCAATTTTGACTTGGACCCTCGTGGTTGCAGGGCTTGCTGTCGTGAGTGGTGCGGCCGCGGCCGTGCTAACTGCGAGTGACAGGCTAATAGACCGGTTGCGCGTTATCCTGGGTGCATTGGCCATCAATCTGGTACTTGGCCTCTGGCTAATACCAAAATTTGGATTAACCGGCGCTTTGGTGAGCTTGGTATTGACACAAGTTGCAGATGCCCTACTACTTTGGTTCTTTGCCTTTCGCTGCGTCCGGGTGCAACTACCAATCCGGCCGATGGTCTTGCAGACTATGGCCGCCACTGTTGCGACCGCGCTGGCTTGTCTGACCTCGGAGGTGCTACAGCTAGAGCTTGGTTTTGTCGCCGCCGCCGCTGTTTTTGTTCTAGTATATCTGCCACTCTGTGTTGTATTGCGCACCCTGCGTGCCACCGAGTTCGAAGTGATTTCCCACATCGTCGCACGCTTGGGGCCTCACGCGAACGGTGCATCGCGCTGGATTGCAAGCCTGAGTCGCTTTACGTTGATCGATTGAGTGCGCGCTAGGTTGGAACCATGCAACACAATGCCGACCTGCGCTGAAGCTCTATCAATGCAACGCAAAGGTAGACGGAAATGATCTTATCAATTCAGTATTTGCGCGGGCTGGCTGCAATACTCGTACTGCTTAGTCACGCTGCCTGGAAGGGCAAGCAATACGCGGGCGACCCACTTGGATGGTTTCATATTGGGGCAGCCGGTGTCGACATATTTTTCGTCATCTCTGGCTTTGTGATGTGTCACACAACACGTGTCAAGAACGACAATCCATGGGCTGTAGCCCATTTTTTGGGCCGCCGCTTTAGCCGCATCTTGCCCCTGTACTGGACTTTGTCGACCGTGGCTCTGCTAGTATTCCTGCTGGTGCCCAGCGTAATCAATTCAGCCGGTGGAAAAACCGACATCCTGAAATCTTTCCTGCTTATTCCAAGCCAAGATAGATTTTTGATTGAAGCGGGCTGGACTCTGAGTTACGAGTTTTTCTTTTACGTTATCTTTGCACTAGGTCTGTTGAGGTCCGGGATTGTTGGCCATGTATTGACCTGTATTGCACTAATGGTGTTGTTCTTGGGTGGCCGTCTACTGGAATCAGCCTCTGCAACAGAGGCCCAAGGCACCGTGTTCGCCTTTGTCACCGATGCAATTCTGCTCAATTTCGTTTTTGGAATTGCGCTCTACCATCTGCATCGACACAAGGTTCTACCACTGCGCTGGGTTTGGCTGGTGCTGCTGAGTGGGTTCATTTGGCTCGTGGCGGTCAATCAGGGTCTTTTGAATTTTCATTTCCGTTGCGTGCGCTACGGTGTGCCTGCATTCTTGGTGTGCTGGGGGTTGATTCGTTTGGAGGACATTCTCAGGCGTGCACCCAGTAACGTCGCCAGCTATATTGGTGACGCTTCCTACTCCATATATTTACTGCATCCGTTCTCTCTGGCTCTGGTTGCCATCATGCTCAAGCAGTTTGGTTTGCTATCACCTGGATGGCTTTTTCTGTTGATCAGCGTCGCTGTATCGCTGGTGTCTGGTTTAGTCTGTTATGCATTGATAGAAAAACCCATGCTGAGTTACTTTCGACCAAAGGCAGATCGGCCCTCAAATCGGTTGCAATGAAGCAATGGACAAGGAACGATCGGCAACCGCGCTAGCATCTGAACGAGTTCCTACGCCTTTCAATCCGATTCAGCCCTCGAAACGCCGACCGAGCGCGCAGATCGAGCGCACGGTTTACGCCCTTTTCTGTGGTCGAGATACCTACCATGGGCGACTTAGCGTTGAAAATGAACCCCGTTTAGACAAGTCCAGCAGTCATTGGTATATTGTGACGAAATTTCTAAGCGCCATTGGAGTTATTTAGCATACAGGCGCATTGCCAAAGGGCCAATCTAAAGGTGTCCAAAACTTGTTATTGAATCGTTGAGTGATGCCTAACACAAAGAGCCTCGTTTTTCACCATATGGGATTGCTGACTGACGAACCTGAGCTTGCTGCGCTTCGCATGCAGCAAGCCGGCTATCGCCTTGGGCCACAGGTATTTGATACCTTGCAATTGGCCAGCCTTCGTATGTGCGAAGGTCCTGCCGACAGTGCATCCATCGAACTTGTCACGCCACACGCCAACAATACTTCTCTGCGGCGTTTGCTGGAGAGGCGCGGGGACTACATGTATCACATCTGTTTCGCCGTCTCGACATTTACGGCGGGGCTGGCTCAACTTAGTTTAGGTACTGACGATCGCATCGTTGTGTTGTCCGAACCCAAACCCGCACTGCTCTTCGACAACGCGTTGGTTGCATTCTATGTTGTGCCCGGCCTGGGTTTGGTTGAGTTGCTAGAGTGCCTATGACGCTAACTTCACCAACGAGGGACGCCCGGTTTTGGCGCAGTGAACTCTCTAACGCCATGCGTTGCCTTGAGGCTGGTGATGCTGCGGGCGCCGTTGAAGCATTGCGCACTGTCGCCAATGCCGCGACGCCTACATCGGTACAACTACAGATGTCACGTTTGGCCGGGCGCATTGCTATGCAACATCCGAACCTTTTGGAGTTGCGAATTGCATTCTGTGCCGACTGCACGGTGGGCGATTTGGTCGCTGCGTTGCGCCTACGACTATTGCTAGAAGGATGGTGCCTAAATGCCCATATTGTTCCGATAGGTACTTGGCGGCAACAAGTGTATGAGCCGGTATCGCCTTTGTATCAATTTCGACCCGAACTCGTGTGGGTGTTTGTTGAATCGTCTGCTCTTCGAACCGAACGTTCGATCGCGTCTGGCGATGAAGCCATCGAGGACGTGCGAAACCTAGCCGATGAACTGTCGGTCTATGCTCAACAGATACAGAATCACTGTGGAGCCCAGGTGATCGTGAACAATGTATCGCCGCCGGCTTGGCGCGTGCTCGGCAACCTGGATGGCAATATCCCTGGTGGTGTTGCGCACACAGTGCAGCTGTTCAACTCCGAATTGCCGCGCTATCTGCCGGTAGGAGCAGTCGTCTTTGATCTGGCGTACCTAGCAAGTTGGTTCGGATTGTCGCGATGGGAGGATCGGCGTCTTTGGCTACATTCAAGGCACCCTTTTTCCATCGACGCGCACGCGGAGGTAGCGTCGGCCATGGCAAGACTGGTGGTGGCAAGCAAAGGCCGTTCGCGAAAATGCATCGTGCTTGATTTGGACAACACCTTGTGGGGTGGTGTCCTAGGTGATGACGGCATTGAGGGCCTTGCACTTGGACCCAATGGGGGGGCCGGCGGAGAGGCCTTTGCAGGCTTCCAAAGTTGGCTCAAAGCCTATGCAGCCCGAGGTGTTCTGTTGGCGATTTGCAGCAAGAACGATGCTACATTGGCGCGTAATGCGTTCGAGCAGCACCCGGGGATGGTGCTGTCGCTGAACGACATTGCTGCCTTCAGAATAAATTGGCACAACAAGGCTGACAATATTCGTGCGCTTGCTGCGGAGCTCAATATCGATCTAAGTTCAATGGTGTTTGTCGATGACAACCCGGCCGAGCGGGCGCTTGTGCGCCAGGAGCTTCCGGAAGTTGAGATCGTAGAGTTGTCGGAAGACCCTTCAGACTACATTGCATGCTTGGCTTCAGGTCGATGGTTTGAGAGTTTGACAATCACACCTGATGACCTGTTGCGCCGCCAGGCCTATCGGGACAACGCGGCGCGTCGTGCCGCTAGCGTGGAAGCGAGCAATCTTCCAGCCTACCTTCACGGACTCAACATGCAAGCCACCTGGGGCGGGGTCGATGATTCAAACTTGGCTCGGTTCACTCAGCTGATCAACAAAACCAATCAGTTTCACCTCACTACCACACGCTATTCGCAAGCCGAGGTATCGGCGTTGCAAGCGGGGGGGCAGCACTGGCTTGGCTGTTTCTCATTGCGTGATCGGTTCGGAGACAATGGGATCGTTGCTGCCGTGATCCTGAATTTCAAAGACGAAATCGCATGGATAGATACTTGGGCCATGAGTTGCCGAGTATTCGCAAGGACGATGGAAGATTTCACACTCTTGCGACTGGTGATGGTCGCCAGGCAACGTGGATGCATTGCTTTACGTGGCCGCTTTCGACCCACGGCTAAAAACCTCGTCGTCGCCAATCTTTATCGCGATTTTGGCGCCATCCCTAGCCATCGTCTATCGGAAGACGGTGTAATTTGGGATTTTGATCTCTTGAGCCATACGTTCAAGGACTCGCCCTATATTGTCGAGAGTCGTCAGATGATTGGAGGAAATTTGAAAACAAAGGAAGACACATGACTAACCTGATGAAGACCGCGATGCTGTTGAAATTGCAAGGCATCTTTCGGGATCACTTTCTGGATGATTCGATCACGCTCGCGGCTCTGAGCTCGCCCGAAGAAATTGAGGCGTGGGATTCACTGGCGCATATTTCCTTGTTGACAGTTGTGGAACGCGCATTTGGCGTGCGTTTTAGCGCCATTGAGATGGGTGAAATAGTCGATGTCGGTACCTTGATGGAGGCATTGATGCGCAAGGGGGCCAACCACTGAATAGACTCACAACGTGATCCGAGTCCGGTTCAGTCAGCGTCGCTGTCAAAGCTTGTAAAGAACCACTGCGCCGGATCGCTTAAATTGCTGGGCGCATCTTTGCCAACGAAGAGCGGGTTGATCTGGGGTCGCATAAGCATACCCGCGGACTTCAGCTGTTCAACGACCACGGGGTTACCAAAGAACTCCAATGTGATACTGGTCGCCCCCACGCGACCATGCTTGATCCAGCGCGTGAATGCAAGTATTAGTGCGCCCGTACGCTTAAGCGTATCGATGCAGAAGAAGTCGCCGATCTCAACGAGTCCTTTGTCTTGTCGCCAGACCACGTAGCCCTGCACAGTTGAATCATTGGCGTAAGCGAGGCTGAGCAGCCAGGAAGCGCGCCCCGTCGCGCCAAAACGCCAGTGCAGCATGTGCGAGCTGCGGTTGGAGAACATGCAGCCCTTAGGTCGCTGAGCCCAAATCTTGTCCAAGACTGTGTCATCCCAAGCCCCGTTCTTAAAGGACAATTGAGGTCCAATTTTCAGAGATCGCACACGATCAACGAGTTCCAACGCGAGGTCGGCAGCGGGCGCACAGAGGCGAGCAGCCCAATGCGGGAGGTAGTTCAACACATGAGGAGCACTGGCTATTGGCTTTGCGAATCTTCGCCGATTGCCAATGCAGTTGAAACCGGCCATAAGGAAGATGGGCGCAGCCCGCAGATTTGGTGCCCCATAGACTAAATCGAAACTGCTCGCCATGTTAATGGCAGTATGCTTCATCAGCATTAAGGCAGGCTGGATCGATCGATGTTTTCGACTAACCATAAAGTCCGCTAATGCAACGGCGCGCACTTGGCGTATCCCACAATACATTGCCCGAGGGTGAATACCCAATGTTCCCTGTATTTGGCCATCTACCTTCAAAACTAGGATGTTGCCGACGCCGGCAGGATTGCTCAAGTACCCCAAGTGCAATTTAGCAGCGGCGCCGGCGTTGTCATAGCCTACGAAGCCTTCAACCCAAAGTGATTGGATCCTGGTCGAAGTCGATGTTAAATCAGCGTCTTCGATGGAGAAGTTGGTGGCCATATTCCAGAGTTAAGATCAACAAAAGAGCAATTCTATTTTGGCGAATAAAGCTAAGGGTCGAGTCACCGTGCAAAAAAATCAGGCCACTGCAGTGCAGCCTCAAACATCGCTCGACTGGTGTCCCTCTCAACATGCAGCCGCTTCAGCAGCAATGACTTGATTGTCTCCATCCGATTTACCCCTGACTGATAAGTGAATGCAACGCTGTAGCCAGCTTGTGCCACAGCGGTCAAAACTTGCTCATTGATCGCGTTCGGTCCACCCACAGGATAGGCCAATGCGTGAATCGACTGACCCACAGCACGCTCGATGGCCGCTTTGGATACCTCAAGTTCTTGGCGCAATTGATTGGGGTTGGCAATTTCTGACAGAATCGGATGACTAACCGAGTGGGAGCCGAATTCCATGCCCGCCCTGGCCATTTCAGTGACCTGCGCCCAAGTCATCGGCAAGCTGCTTGCGACTTCGGTCTGGTCAAGTACGACGTTAGTTGCAACCTCGAGTTGCTTGAGAGCAAGTAGTCTGTCGGGCTCGCTCACCTGCTTCAAACGCTTCAGCAGTTGCATCGCCAACGAGCGGCGTTCTTTTGTTGCAAACGGCAGCTTGAAACTCATGCCGAGAGCTTCCAAAGAGATCGAACTTTCCTTGCTACGCAATAGCAAATGCACAACTTGGTCAAACCAATACAATTTCTCGCTGCCAATATAGCCCGTGGAAAGAAAAAATACGGCCGGAACTCCTAGCCTCTGGAGTACCGGGAAAGCTACCTCGCAGTTGTCACGATAGCCATCGTCAAATGTCACCATCACTGCGCGGCGCGGCAACGCTTGACCATGCTGTATGGCCTCAACAAGTTGATGAATTGAAATGGGCTGAAAGTGCTGCGCCACGTAGGCCATTTGCCACTCAAACTCTGCCTGTAATGCGCTGACTAGTTCAACGTCGAAAGCGAAGGTCTGCTCGTCAAGCTGCGTTAGCACTCGGTGATAGGCCAAGACCCGCAAGTCAGAGACGACCGTTGAACGCAGCCTACCCAGAGCTCTGCCCAGACCCATGGTGCCGAAAATCTGTGCGGCAATTTCGCGTTTGCGCAGCATTGTGCTATGCCCAACTAGGGAATTGCTTTGTAAACATCGGAGGTTTGGGAAGCCAATGGTTACGATAGACGTTTGGGTTGCCAGTAAGCCCTTCCTCAGCTGCTTTGATGATGTTGACCATTTCTCGTGCGCTGACGTAGTGCAGCACATATCGACTGCCGTCGTTGTAGCGCGACTCCAGATCAGTGAACATTGCGTCAATCGGAGAACCGAGGAGTGCTTCTACATCCCGTTCCGGGGCGCCATGCGTGTGTACCTTGACGAAAATCCACTCGGGGCGACCCTGAACATGAATATGCTGATTCACCCATAGATCCACCCGATCGGGTGTCGGGGCATACGCAGCCCGAATGTCACTGTTTTCGATGCGCGGAATCAGACCCCAGCGTCGACTCTTCCAGTTGAGAGCCAAAGGACCTTGCACCAGCAGCAGATCGCCCGTGCCCAATCGTCCCACTTGTGCGTCGACACCGTTGTTGTGCGATTTCGGACGGTTGCAATCATCCGTGGCATAGTAGATGCTATTTATCTTTTGGGTTTGCGTGTCACTGGGCGCCGATGGCAAGGTGAAATCAGCATAGCAACCCAACTCACCTAGCACGCGCAATTCGTTATTAACACCACACCATCGACCGTCTAGGCGGGAATTGTCAAGGCACCAATTGCCATGAATAAAGGCGAAAGCAGGACGCCCAGTTGCTGGCTCAATCGGTAATGCACCGTGGCGGTCGTGGAGCACGGTCACAAAGCGTTCGATCTTCTCTCGCAGTCCTACTTCTGTGTCGTTGTCGTGGTGCAAATGCAATTCAATCTCTCCATAGCCTTCCTTACATAGCGCAGCAAGTTGGTCTAAGTGCTCGGCGCGATACTCTTCCTCTGGATAAAAAAAGGTGTGCTGGGGGGCCACACCGTCAGCATCGTGGTGGCGGCCTGCCATTGCCTTATAGCCTTCGCGCCAGCGCGCGACACGAGCGACTTCGACCTCGTACTGTGGCCGCCCCCACTGGGGCTCGAAGTGGTCCACAAAGGCAAACATGATATGCATCGGCCCGCCTGTGACTTTTGGTCGGCGGTGGCGCAGGTAGCTGCCCAGCCACAAATTCATGTTCTTGCGGCGGCACTCGGCCAGCACAACACAAACCGGCAGGGCGATCGAAATCAACGCAAGGACAAGCATCACGAGCTTACTCATAGAGTGGTATCTTTATCTGGCGCTACGCACCCATATGCCAGTTGTTTCACCGCGCATATACTGCCACCAGCCTAGCAACAACCCCAGGTTCATGCTGACGAAGAACAATGGAAGACGCAGCACGCGGGGAGTGATTCCGCGGCATGAGTAACGCCAGCCGACCCAGGCACTGCCGTAGAACGCGAGTTGGCCACACAGCATGGCACCATAGGCCGGACGGTCTGCCAACATACAACTGCTGACCAAAGCTAGCACCATCGCGTGCGGCACCAACCAACGCATCACCTTGTGTGAAAGAAAAGCAAAGGCGA
>Ga0116172_10002679_pt1 | contig 15292 bp, 16 predicted proteins | sample AD_UKC083_MetaG_FD_89799 | JGI IMG/M metagenome (GOLD analysis project Ga0116172, IMG submission 89799) | Active sludge microbial communities of municipal wastewater-treating anaerobic digesters from USA - AD_UKC083_MetaG | ecosystem: Engineered > Bioreactor > Anaerobic > Digestate | place: USA...
AGCGATCAGGGCGGTTTCTTCGCCGCAGACAAACGCGCCAGCGCCTTCCATGACGTTCATGTCGAATTCAAATTCGGTGCCGAAGATGTTTTTGCCGAGAACGCCGAGTTTGCGGGCGTCTTCAATGGCTTTGCGCATGCGTTTGACTGCGAGCGGGTATTCGGCGCGGCAGTAGATGACGCCTTCATTGGCTTCAATAGCGCGGGCGGCAATCATCATGCCTTCAATTATCGAGTGCGGGTTGCCTTCCATGACGCTTCTGTCCATGAATGCACCCGGGTCGCCTTCGTCGGCGTTGCAGATGACATATTTCTTGGGGCTCTTGTGAACCAGAGTCAGCTGCCATTTCTTGCCGGTCGGGAAACCGCCGCCGCCACGACCGCGCAGGCCGGAATGCAGAATTTCTTCGCAGACGGTTTCGGGTTTCATATTGGTGATGGCGTTTTTGGCACCTTCATAGCCGCCGTGCGAAATGTATTCGTTGATATCTTCAGGGCAGATGTGACCACATTCTTTGAGAACGGTGCGTTTCTGGCGTTTGTAGAAGGTGATGTCGTCGCTGCCTTTAGAATGTTTGCCGCTACCCGGTTCAACGAACAGCAGGCGGTCGACGAGTTCGCCCTTTTTGAGGGTTTTTTCGACGATTTCGTCGACGTCAGCAGCTTTAACGCGGGTATAGAGAATGTTTTCCGGCATGATGGTGACCAGCGGGCCCATCTGACAGAAGCCGTGACAGCCGCTTTTCGAGACGCGAATGTCGCCTTTGCCTTCTTCGTGAGCTTCAACTCTGACTTTGAGGCCAGCTTCGGTGATTTTTTTCACAAGGGCGTCGATGAGGGGCAGGGCGCCGTTGGCGACACAGGCGGTACCGGCACAGACGATGACACGCCTTTCCTCAGCGTTGGCTTTGTATTCAGAAGCGATTTTCTTGAGATCGATGTTGTGGCCGCTCATTTGGCTTCCTCCCGGGCGATGATATTGTCGAGCAGAGCGATGGTTGATTCAGGAGTCATCAGGCCGTGAACTTCTTCATTGATGACGAGAACAGGTGCGAGACCGCAGGCGCCGAGGCACGAAACGGTTTCGACGGTGAAGAGCATGTCGGGGGTGGTCATCTTGTCTTCAGTCAGCTTCAGCTTCTTCATCAGAGCTTCAAGTATCGGAATCGACTTTTTAACGTGGCAGGCAGTGCCGTCGCAAACTTTGATCAGATACTTTCCCTTGGGGGTGAGTGCGAAGTGTGAATAGAAAGTGGCAACACCATAGACCTGAGCAGAGGGAATGCCGAGCGAAGTGGCAACGTAGCACATTACATCTTCGGGAAGGTAGCGATACTCTTCCTGGACAGCCTGCAGAATCGGAACGAGCTTCGAACTGTCGTTGTTGTAGCGTTCGATGATTTCGCAGACTTTTTCGAACTTTCTCATCATGGTGTCTGTCTGGCCGGTCATTTGACGACCTCCTGTCTGAATTTTCCTGACTGCATGAGCAGTTGCAGTTTTTTTGAAAGAACCGCAAAGCCGGCGGCGAGGTTTTCATTCTGAATGATTACCCCTTCCGGGACCTTGATTGCTGCCGGGGCGAAGTTCCAGATGCCGCGGATGCCGCCTTCGATCATCTGATCGGCGACTTCCTGAGCGGCATTTTCTGAGGTGGCAATTACGCCGATTTTGATTTTCATGCGTGCGCAGAGATTGGGAAGCTTCTCGATGGGCAGAACCTTAACGTCGCAGAATGACTTGCCGACGATGGTCGGGTCTTTATCGAAAGCGGCGACGATTTTAAAACCATAGCGTTTGAAACCTTCATATTTGAGCAGCGCTTTGCCGATGTTGCCGACGCCGACGAGAAAAGCCTCGTCGATGCGGTTCCAGCCGAAGAAGTCTTCGAGGCTGCGCAGCAGGGTTTCTATCTGGTAACCGACCTTGGGCATACCTCTGATACCGGTGTAAGCCAGGTCTTTGCGAATCTGTGGCGGGTCGAGATTGAGATCATTACCGATATGAGTGCAGGAAATGGCTTCGCGGCCTGTTGCCAGCACGGTTTTGAGGTAGTGATAATAAAGCGGCAGCCTTCTCAGGGTAGGCTCAGGAACATGTACAATCTGTTTGTTCATTTTTTTACATCTCCGCTTTGCGGTCTTGAATCTCGCCCCCGGGTTTTCGTCTGCTTCTGTCGATGCCTGGTCACCTTCCGGTTTCTCAGAACTCACATCAGCAGCGGTTTTTTGCCCGGTCAATCAGTCTGTTTTGTTATCGATATTTTTTTATCGATAAAAATTTCCTGATTACATCTTTAATATAAAAGATATCGGCAAATCCGTCAACAAGTTTTGTGAAATTTTTCTTTTTCTTCGCAGATTGTTATTAGAAGCGGGAATGTGTTCAAAAATTTGTTCAACTGTTTTACGGATCTTCTCTAACGTTGAGTTCCTAAGGCTTCCATGGATAAAATAAAAGCGAAGAAAAGAAAAGCAACTGTAGACGGCTCTCGCAAATAGCCACTGATTAAGGAAGTAACTAACATCTTGAGGTGCCAGAATGGTATCTCAAGAGTCGTAATGAGAGTTCTGAAAAAAGGCTATTTCGCGCTTTCCGGAAACAGTGAATCGAGCACGACCAGAGAGCTGGCCAGCTGCAGGTAGATAATGTCGGCCGGTTCGATGTCTTTGCTGGCGCGCAGTTCCGGTCTGAAAAACTGGCATTTGCCTGGCAGCTCGACAAGCAGGGGCTCCTGTTCGAGTTTGAGCACCTGAAAGCCCGGGCCCATGACCGGTCACAACCGGCCTTCTGCAGCTCAAAGCCGCTTTTTGCGAACATCGTGCCGATCAGGTTGAAATGATATTGCGGCAACGACTTTTTCAGCAGGAAACTGGCGCTTTCTGTGGGTTTCGCGACGGCAGGTTCCGGCAGTATGCAGACAAGGTGCGGCTTGATTCTTTTCAGTGTCTGACGAAAGGCAGTCATGCCGACGTTATCGGCCGGGTCGAGTTCGGGGGCGAAATGCCAGGTGACCGGCATGTGCCGGAAATTGCAGGTTCCACGCTGCAGCAGGTTGACGAGGCAGACCATGCCGGTGCCGGCTGTGGATTCTTTTGTTGCAGGGCCGACGATGAGAAAGTCGATTGTGCCGTCGCCAAAAGAGTATGTCTGCCCGTTGCATTTGAACCGGTTGTCGAAAGTAACGGTGCGTTCGAAATAATCTTTAACCTCGATGCGCGACAGACGTCTTTCCACGTCGACAGTCTCGTTGAGCAGATCGTAAAGTGCGGCTTCAATCATTTTTGCTTTTCCTTTCTCTGTTTCATCTGTCGCAATTATACAACTGCCAGGCAAATTTTGCTGCCTGCAATAATTTCGTTCGGGCACTTGTACCAGCTGCGATTTTTGTTTATAAAGAGAGGGCTCTGAGAGAATCGAATCAATTGAAAATTCTGTGAGGTAAACACATGTCTCAATCTTCTGCCGGCCTCAATCTAATTCAGACCGAACGCGCAATTCTCGACCTGAAAAGACACTTCGAAGACATGCTGACCAGCAGCATGCGCCTGCACAGAGTTTCGGCTCCGATGTTCGTTGCTGCCGACTCCGGTCTGCAGGATAACCTCAACGGTACAGAACGCCCGGTTGCTTTCAGTGTTCCGGCAATTGGCGAAACCCGCTTCGAAATCGTGCATTCACTGGCAAAATGGAAACGCATGGCTCTGGCCAGATACGGTATTCCCCAGGGTGAAGGCCTTTATACCGACATGAACGCCCTGCGGCCCGATGAACCAAGCATTACCACCTCGATTCACTCGGTTTATGTCGACCAATGGGACTGGGAACGCGTCATGACGCCGGATCAGCGCCACCTCGGTTTTCTCAAATCAACGGTCGAGACGATTTATAACGCCATTCTTTCAACCGAACATCACATCTGCAGCCGCTACGGCCTGAAAAAGTTTCTGCCCGAAAAGATTCATTTTCTGCACAGCGAAGAACTGCTCGAAAAATATCCGAATATGACGGCAAAAGAACGTGAACACGCCATTTGCCGCGAGCTTGGCGCCGTGTTTCTCATCGGTATCGGCGGTCCGCTGCAGGACGGCAAAATTCACGACGGGCGCGCGCCCGACTACGATGACTGGACAACCGAAACCGCGCCTGGCCGCTGTGGCCTGAATGGTGATATACTCGTTTTCAACCCGGTTCTGAACACCTCTTTTGAGCTGTCATCGATGGGCATCAGGGTCAGCCCCGAAGTGCTCAGAAATCAGTTGAAAATAAGAGGTTGTGAAGAACGGGCCAAACTGCCGTGGCATCAGATGCTGCTGAATAACAAAATGCCGCAGACGATCGGCGGTGGTATCGGTCAGTCACGCCTGAGTATGCTGCTGCTGCAGAAGCGCCATATCGGCGAAGTTCAGGTCAGTGTCTGGACCGACGAAGTTCTGGCAAAATGCGAAAGTGAAGGCCTGCAGATTCTCTGACCGCGATATGTCGAACGGGTTACCGATTGATGCTGGTTCTGTGCCACATATGAATCTGTAGTTCGTTCGTCATTTCGGGAATCTTATTGTAAAAATCCTGAATCTCCGCTTTTACCCATCAGGGATACAAATGCGGGGATGACAGGTGAAAAAAGAGTTGTGTGGCTGTGTTGTCGGTCATGAAAAAGAAGTAGGGTGGTGAAATAAAAATGAAAAGGGCGGCAATTCATAGAAAATCAGGGTTCAGAGACCCCGCCTTTCTGTTCGCTGCGCTGATCATCTATTTCGGCGTGATGCCAACCCGGGCATATGCTTATCTCGACCCGGCACCGGCAGCTTTATCTTTCAGATTCTCGTTGGCGCGGTTGTGGGCGGCATTTTTTATTTTAAAAACTTCATCGCCTCGCTGAAAGAAAAGATCGCCAGCCTGTTCGGCAGAAAGCCAGCCGACGACTCCACCAGCCAGTCGGCGCAAAATGCCGATTCTGCCGGCCGCTCTTCGAGCACCGCCAGTGATGATAAAACCGCCGCCGATAATCAGGCAACCGGCAGTAACAAACCGGCTGACCGCCAGGAAAACAGTCGTGACCCACGAACGTATTGCCGCCTCATTTCGCGACCCCTGTGGCTTTGTTTTCTGGCGCGACGGGCAGGTTTTCCGGCAGGTCAATCCGGCTGGACTCGAAGACTACCGACATCTGATGCAATCAGGTCTTTACGAGGCACTTACCGGATCAAATCTTCTGATAAAGCACTCTGAAGTTGCAGCAGAAAATCCGGATGGCGAAAGCGTCGCAGATGGCGGCCCGGCGCAAGTGCTCAGGCCAGAACAGGTTCAGTTTATCTCGTATCCCTGAGAGTGGAGCTTCAGTCAGCTTAAAGATGCCGCGCCGACGACTCTTGCCATTCAAAAAGCCGCGATTGATAGTGGCATGGCCCTTAAAGACAGCAGCGCTTTCAATATTCAGTTCATTGGATTCAGAATAATCGCCTGTTCGAAACCCTCAAAAAATGGGGTTACAGAACGGTTGCCTTTTCGAGCGGCTACTCCGGCACCGAGATCAGAAATGCCGACGTTTATATATCGCGCAGTATTCTTGGTCGTGAATTTACCGACACATTGGTCAACATGACGTTTCTTGCGGCTCTGAAACTGCCGTTTTTCGACCTGTCGGTCTCTCAGGCCGACATTCATCGCGAAAGAATCCGGCAGACACTGCAGGAAATTCCCACGCTTGATTTTGCTGAGCCAGCCTGCGTTTTTGCACATATTATCTGTCCGCATCCGCCTTTTGTATTTGCGGCAGACGGAAAGCCGCTGGAACAGAGCGGAAGGTTTACGCTTTTCGATGGTAACGACTGGGGCAGCGACAAGGAAGCATATCGTAAATTCTATACTGATCAGCTTTTATATCTTAATCGGCTGGTCAAACAGACAGTTACAGATATTCTCAAACGTCCCGGGCGGCCAAAGATTCTCGTCATTCAGTCAGACCACGGCCCCGGGTCCAAGCTCGACTGGCAGAATATCGAGAAAACCGATCTGAAAGAGCGCTTTGGCATATTGCATGCGATATATTGGAGTGATGCTGATTATTCGCGCCTTTACCCCGAAATGACGCCGTTGAATACCTTTCGCATCATTTTGCGGCGCATAACCGGAGAAAAGTTCGAATCATTGCCGGATCGCAGCTTTTTTGCGCCCTGGATCGGGCGCTATCGCTTTGTCGAGATTACCGAGAAATTGCACTGACCCAAACCTTTGGTGGGTGGGCCAATAATGCAAAGTATGGTAGAATCGCCTCATTAAACTCAGGAGAAAATTTTTTGCAACAGTTATCAGATATCAGCCGCAGATTGAAAAGTCTTCAGGAAACCGCCATGGCAGAAGAAACGCCTCTGAAGGCAAAAATTCTGCTGTTTCTCGCGATTGTTTATTTTCTGTCGCCGATCGACCTGATTCCTGATTTTATACCGGTGATCGGCTATCTTGACGATCTGATTATCGTGCCGACGCTTATCTGGCTAGCCTTCAGAGAAATTGAAAAGAGCGCCGCGGAAAAGCGTGCTGCGGCTCTGCGATCTTCAGCAGTTGGCCTGAGCCAGCCAGAGCAGTGTGAGGTCGTTGAATGAAGCCCGGCAAGGTTATTCTTTGCGATCTTGGTGGGGTTCTCATCGACCTGCACTGGGTCGAGCACGCCAGAGGCCTGTTCGGAAAAGATATGTCTGCCGATGAACTCAAGACGAGATGGTTATCTCTGAAGTCGGTGCTGGAATTTGAAACCGGGAATGTCGATTTTCAGACTTTTTATCGGCTTTTTTGTGATGAAACCGGCGCCAAAATCACATTTGACAGATTTAAAAGTGAATTTACCGGTATTATCGGTCCGGTTAAGGCGGGCTGTTATGAAATTCTCGATCAGCTCGCCGGCTGCGGCCGCCTGGCAATGCTTTCAAACACCAATTATCTGCATGTTGGGCATCTGAGGCAGGTAAGCAGAATTTTTGCTCCCTTTGCCGATCTCTTTTTTTCTTATGAACTTCGCATGGCCAAGCCTGAACGCCGAATTTTTGCCGCGGTTGCCGATCGGCTCGGCTGTGTCGCTTCAGATATTCTGTTTTTCGATGACAGCCAGGCCAACATAGATGCGGCTGTCAGCTTTGGAATGCACGGCTTCAGAGTCGACTCGCCTCAGGAAATCGCAAAAATTGTCGATGCACGCTTAAAAAGCGGCATGCTATAATCAGCAGAAATTTACAACGACCGGAGTAATAACGTGAAACTGTCATCAAACCAGAGAAAACACCTTGAAGCACTTGCCAATCCAATGGATGCAATTATCAGAATCGGCAAGCAGGGGCTTGAGGCAAAGATTGTCAGCAGTGTCATCGAAGCCTTCAATTCACACGAACTGATAAAGATCAAGCTGCTCGATACTTCTCCGGTAGACGTCGAAGAGGTGGTTGACGAGATTCTTGACGCCACCGATGCGGTTCTGGTCAGAACCATCGGCCGGGTAATCATTCTTTATCGCCCTTTTACCGATAAACCGCGCAAAATCGAGCTGCCGCCCGCCCGCTAAAATTTTATGACACCCGGGCGTTTTTCCCTTATAATGGAATCAGAGATAGAAAAAATCAGAGAAGAGAATTGGTTAGTCTTAAAGAGAGGGGGCCGCTTGCACGTTGCCCGAACTTATGCAGAGGCAGAAATCCATACTGTCGCCTTCTGTCAGGAGCGAAAATGCAAGGGCTTTTCGCTCCTTTAAGCTGCGCTTTATCTCGTGGTATCTGCCTGCAGCGTTTTTGCTTGCAGGCCTGTTGACCGTTTCACTTGTCTGGTTTTCGCAGAGAAGCTACGCCAACCGCCAGCAAAGCCACGTTCTTGAACGTTTTGCCCGCCACGGAGAATATCTCCGCATGGCGATTCTCAGCAAAAACTTTCAGGAAATGTCTTCATATCTCGAAAAGGTTTCTGAACAACTCGACCTCTCTGAAATCGTGGTTTACGACGGCAGCAGCCGGCCGGTCGCATCATTTTCACAGGTGGTAACGGCCACGGCGTTTTCAGAAATCAGGGTTCCGCTGATCGTTCAGGAAAACTCTTCAAAAGCAGAAGAAATCTGGGTTGTGGCAATGAAGATACCGCCAGGGCCGTTTCTCGGGCTGATCGACAGTTTTATGTTTTACCAGCTGCTGATTCTGGCTGCTCTGGTGATTTTTTCCGTTGCCGGAACATTTTTTGCCTTTGACAGCATCGTGATCAGACCTTTGCAGAGCCTGAAATACGCAATGCGTGAGATGATCGGGGGCAGTAATGACGGGCTTGCCGCGATAATCGAAAATGACGAAGTCGGTGAAGCCTGCAGTATTTTCAATGAACTCGCGAAAGAGCGCGCAAAAGAGGCCAGGCTGGTGCATAGTTTCAGTATGCAGGCGGGCATCGTCTGCTTTAAATACGATCCGGCGACTGATTTTTTCGAATTTTCCGGGCGTTTTCCCGAAACCCTGAATTTTGATGTTGCACTGCTCAAATCATCCCAGGAACTCTTTGCAATGACTCATCCAGATGTAAGAGGTGAATGTAAACAGGAGTGGTATGACCTCAGAGAACGTTTTCGCACCGAAGAATCAGGCCACCGCGAGATTGATTTAAAATTGTACAACCCGAAAGAGGAGTTCAGCGGGGCTACCGAAGAAAACTGGGTGAGAATGATTATCGACTGGCTGAGTATCGATGGCAGGCGCCAGATTCGCGGAATAATCAAAGATATCACTCAGATGCGGCAGCGCGAAGCTCAGCTGAAAAGTCAGGCCGAAAGTTTCCGCATGATCTATGAAAACAGCCCCGTTGGTATCTGGCGCTGTGTCTGTAACAACGATCGCTATTATTATATGAATCATGCCATGGCCAGAATTCTTGGCTACAGATCACCGGAAGAGGCCATCGAAAAGATTCAGAGCATCAGTCGTGACGTGTTTTTCAATCCGGGCGAGCGGGCCTTTTTTCTCGATGAGGTTAAAAAACGTGATCAGGTCGGCAATTTCGAACTTCGATTGCGCAAGGCAGACGGGACCATCTTCTGGGGCGCTCTCTTCGGCAGGCTCTTTACCGATCATAATGTGCAGTATTGTGAGGGCGGGCTCATCGATATAACCGAAAGAAAACAGCTTGACGAGCAGCTGCGCAGTAATGAAGAATTTCTGCGTCAGGGCCTTGAGGCATCGGGGCTGGTTCTCTGGCAACTCGATCCTGTAACCGGTCGGATGCATCTGAAGGGCTCGATAAAAGAACTTCTTGGCTCAGGCTTGACTGAGGCGACTTCGTTAAAAGTTCTGCAGCGTCTGGTCCACCCCGAAGACCTTGCCCGGTTCGGCGGTGGCATTGACCGCCTCAGACGCGGTGAAAGCATTCAGGGCAACGACCACAGCCGTTTCGAATTCAGAATATGCAAGGTAGATGAAGCGAAAAGGGTCGAAATCAGATGGCTTACCGCTTCGGCAGTGCGCTCCGAAACGCTTTCCGGTGGCCGTCAAGGTCACATTAACGGTTTTTTCTTTGATATTACCGCGCAAAAAGATGCCGAAATTCGACTGACCAGAGCTGTAGAAACCGCCAAGGCCGAAAGTCGTCAGAAATCAGAGTTTTTCGCGGGAGTCAGCCATGAAGTCAGAACGCCACTCAATGCCATAATCGGTTTCAGCGAACTTCTGCTGCCAATGATCGAAAACTCAAAAGGGCAGCATTTTATGAATTCGATTCTGTCTTCGAGCCGAAGCCTTATAAATATTCTCAACAGCATGCTCGACCTGAGTCGACTCGAAGCCGGCAAGGTCGAGCTCGTTCTCGAGCCGGTAAGAATCAACGAATTGATTGCCGACATCAGACAGAGCTACCTTTCCGATGCCGAAAGGCGTAACCTCGAATTCAAGGTTAATGTGGCCGACAATGTGCCGCCAGTGCTTATTCTTGATGAATTCAGGCTCAGACAGGTGATTTCAAACCTTCTGACCAATTCCTTTCATTACACTGCGAGCGGCAGTGTGAATCTCTCGGTGCTGGCTGCAGTCAAGCAGCCGCAGCAGTCAGTCGATCTCAGCGTTTCGGTGCATGACACCGGCCAGGGTATTCATTCTGACGACCTCGCCGACCTATTCAAGCCATTCAGCCAGAAAAATTCATTTCAGAAGAGTCACGGAAGCGGCGCCGGCCTTGGTCTGGCAATCTGCCGGCATCTCGTCGAACTCATGGGCGGTAGAATCAGGGTGAAAAGCGAAATTCAATGTGGCAGCCATTTTGAAATTCTGCTGCGCGATGTAAAAATAGCCGCCTCAGAAAACGCTGCGGCTCCTGCCAGTCTTGAACGGCAGCATTACCGGTTTGACGGCCAGAAGATTCTAGTTGCCGATGATACGGCTTCGAATCGCGAACTCATGGCCGAAGCGATGCGCAGCTCGGGCCTTCAGGTCGTGTGCGCTGCTGACGGCGAAGAGGCGGTTCAGATGGCTATAAAAGAACAGCCCGAGCTGATCCTCATGGATATCAGAATGCCAAGAAAGGATGGCGTCGCGGCGGTAAAGGAGCTGCGAGTGATTCCGGCACTTTCAGGTGTTCCGGTGGTTGCGGTTACCGCCTCTGCCAGTGCCCGCGAGCATCGCGAGTTGACCGAACTTTTCGATGGTTTCATTTATAAACCGGTAAGTCTGCTGCGTCTGTTTGCCGAGGCCGCAAAACATCTGAAACACAAGGTCAGAGAAGATCATCAGGAGTCTCGGCCGGCGATGATGTCGGCTGAATCGTTCGAGCAGCTGAGCGACCCGTGGCGGCTCGTTGAAAGCATCAGCAAAGAATACATGCCGGCACTCAAAGAATTCGAAGGAGCGGTAGCCATTGAAAATGTTTCGCTGCTTGCCGAGTCTTTAAAAGCTCTGGCATTGAGACATTCATGCAACCTTCTTACCATCGAGGCTGAACGCCTCAAAGCCTCTGCCGAAAAATTCGACCTGGCCGGTATAGACGATGCGCGCAAGCACATCAGAATGATTTTTGAACAGATTCTGCAACTTTATCAGCGGCAGCTGAGCGCATAAAAAATAACGAACTGCCGCTGTTCATCGGTTTCCGGGCTGCGCGTGAACCTGGCGGCATTGCTGGCAGAAAAAAGTCTGGCCACTTCAGTCAGGGCTTCTTCGCCTGATTTTCCCTGTGAACATAGCCAGCAGCCAACCACAGTGCCGGTGCGACCCACGCCACCACGACAGTGAAGATAGATTTTATGGCCACCCGCCAGAAGCTCGTTGAGATGCTGTACAATCTCTTGCATGCCTGCCAGGTCGGGTATTGAATAGTCTCTGATCTCGAAACGCCGGTAACCGGTGTTTTTGTCAGTAATGCTCTTTATTACAGCCTGATAATGGGTCAGCTCATCTTCTTCAGTCAGGTCGACAAACGCGTCAATACCGGTCGCCAGCAGACGGCGCAGAAAATCATCGGCGTCGTCGATTCCCGGGTTATAGGGGTAGCCGCCAGCCAGAAAACGATCCTGAACAACCCACCAGCATCGGCCGGGGAGCTGAATCTTGTGCATGCCTGCCTCCATCTTTCGTTAACTTCCGGCATGATTCTAGCATTTTTTGCCTGACATCTGTTATATTCTTGAAAACTCTCGTTAAAGGCTGTTGTGGATGCATAATTTGCGGGCTGTGCCTCTGGTGTTTTTTCTGGCGCTGCTGCTGGTTCCGGCAATGTTTAGCCGGTCAGAGCTTCTGGCGCAGGAATTCGATCTGACGCCTTATCAGCAGACAATCGCCAGCGATGCGACGACTCCAGCCGAAATTCTTTACCCGCCATTTTTCAGAAAAATTGATGCGATAAACCTGAAAAATATTTATCGCGAAATCCGCTCCAGATTTCATTTTTTTGCGGGTCTGCGCCTTGAACCATCATATTTTAACTGCTATAAAATGCAGCGTCGTATCGACAAAGCACTGGAACGAATGGTCACAGACAAGGGCGGACTGCCATTTTCGAGCCTGGATGACCTGCTTCTCTACGCTCGTAATTCACCACTTGAACCATATCTGCGACCAATGCCTCTCAAATCCGATGCCAGCTGTACCTTTAAATCCTTCGGTGACCTGCGTCATGGTGGCATAATCTATTGCGCTTACCATGGCCCTGATGTCAACGGTTCGTTTTATAAAGAACATTTTGACGAAATTTCGCGGGCCCGCCCGATTTTTACCTCTTTCGACATGGTTGAGCTGCTGATTTTTCTGCCGGCTTTGCTTATTCTGCCATTCATCTGGTGGATTTCGAAGAAGGCTCTGCAGAGAGACCTGCCAGTCAGCCCTGAATCTCAGGGTTGAAAAAGCCTTTTGATTTCTATATCATTAACGCGAAGTCAGCGAACTGGCTATCCTGATTGGCGGTTTCATTAATGCACGCCGGACACACACCGTTTTTTTTACGCTATCCGCAGTTTTTCAGACTCTGGCTTGGGCAGGTAACCAGTCAGGCAGGCAACAAAATCTATCAGATTGCCATTATCTGGTGGATTCTCAACGAAAACCCGGTTCACGGCGGCTTTGCTCTTGGCGCTTTCATGGTCGCCGGCGCTTTGCCATCGCTGCTTTTCTGCAACCTGATCGGAAGGGTCGTAGACCGCATGCCTGCCAGAAGAATGCTGGTCAGCTGCGACCTTGCCTCTACTGCCCTTCTTGCCGGTATCGGCTGGTCTTTGTATACCGGCAGTCTTGATTTGAAAATCGCATTTCTGATGAGCTTTCTGCTCGCCACTGCCGAAGGCTTTTTTAATCCGGCGGTTACCAAGTGCCTGCCATCACTGGTTGATGAAGAGGCGATCGAACAGGCAGTGGCTTTTCAGGCTTCGACACAGTATCTTGCCAGCTTCGGTGGCTCGGTACTCGGCGCCATGCTGATTGGCTGGCTCGGAATTCCGCTGCTGATTTCTCTGACGGCAGTGAATTATTTCATTTCTGCAATGATCGAGCTGACGATAAAGTTCCCTGAAGATAGACAGCCAGAGAACGCCGCTGCACAAGAGAAAGACGCTGCTGCCGACCAGAAAACACCCGATGAAGGCGCCAAGGCTCCGGTTGCGGAGGGTCGCGAAAACATCGACTGGCAGCGGTTTCCTTTGCTTAAGTCACTTTTGACCGGGTTTGGGCTGGTTAATTTTTTTGCCACGCCTGTTCTCATCGTGATCCCGCTCTATGTTAAAAAGGTGCTGCTGGCCGAGGCGCGAACTCTTGGCTTTCTTGAAGCCGCACTCTGGATTGGCATTCTTCTCGGCACCTTTGCCGCAGCTCTTTTCAGGTCAGGGCAGCGCACCATACGTCTGGGTGCCGCCAGCATGCTGGTGTTCGGCGTCTGTATGTTTATTCCCGGGTTTTTTACAAATTCTGTGGCGTTTGGCGCAGCCCTGTTTTTTGCCGGCATGTCGCTGGGTATTAACAATGTTAAGTTCATCACCCTTTTCCAAAGGGTGGTTGCCGACGAAATCAAGGGGCGGTTCTTTGCCGCCATGCAGGCAATCGTCGGCTTTTCCTTTCCGATTGCCTATCTGGTCTTCGGTTATCTTGGCGACCTGCTATCGCCAGACCGCGTCTGTCTGGTGCAGGGAGTCGGGATTCTCGCAGTTGCCGCCTGGTTTTACAGCCTCTCAGGCCGAGAAGCGGAGCTTTTTAAACATGATTCCGGCACTGAGCAGCCAAATGGCTGAGGATTGACAAATTTTGCCGCAGCGACTAAGATTAGTTAACGATAACTAATCTTAGTTCGAGGTGAGCAAATATGGCGCGAAAAACCGGCGAGGCACGCCAGGCCGAAATAATTGCGGTAACCCGCGACCTGATCTTTAACGAAGGCTTCAGCAACTTTACTGTCAGAACTGTCGCAAGCCGTATCGGCATAAGCGAAGCCGCCATCTACCGCCATTTTAAAAGCAAAGAAGACCTGCTTCTCGGCCTTCTCGACTCGCTTTTCGTTCCGTGGCGCGAAGCACTCGAAGGCCTGCTGCAGGAGAATGTTGCCGCCCGCCTCAAGCTGCGCCGGCTCGTCGAAATTCATCTGCATCATCTGGTTATCAGGCAGCTGAACCCGATTCTGTTTTTTTCTGAAGCCATTCGCCCTGAGAATTGTCATCTGTTCGAAAAACTGAGCAGCAGTCTTGGTTTTTTGCAGAATACCGTTACCGCCATTGTCAGGCAGGGAGTCGAAGCTCGTGAATTCAAACCCGAAACCGAAATTGCTTCTTCTACCGCATGCATTGTTGGTTTGATTCAGACAACTGTTATCAAATGGACTCTGCAGCGTAAAACCGACGGCCTGGTTGAACACGCCTCTTCGCTTATGGATTTCTTTGTCGAACTGATCGAACTGAAAGGATCAAGAAAATGAGCCGAAACGCCAAGACCGCAAAAATTTATTATCTGATTATTGCTGTAATTGCCATCGCAACCGTTGCGCTGGCCGGTATCGGCCTGGTAAAGATCCGAAGTAAACTGGCCATGGCCAGGCCCATGGAATCAAGGCCCCTTGCCGCCAGAGTTATCGAGGTCGCAAACGGGCAGGTCGATAAGACGATTTCGGCCCTGGCAACCGTAAAAAGCGCCGCAACCGTGCAGATCAAGGCCGAAACCGGCGGAAAAATTCTCAGCCTGCCTTTGCGTGAAGGTGATCGGGTAAAGGCCGGCCAGGTTATCGGCATTATCGACAGTCGCGAACAGGATGCCCAGCTGCAGGCGGCGAAAGCGCGCAATCAATCAGCTTTGAATCAGGCCGCCGCCACCGCCGCTGCTCTTCAGATGCTGACCAGTCAAATAGATGCGGCACAGACCAATTTTGAATTCTGGACCGGTGAATTGAAAAGAGACGAAGCTCTATCAGGCTGGTGCCATAGCGCAAACAGCTTTCGAAAATACCAGAAACCGGCATGCAGAGGCGCAGAGTCGCCTTGCCTCGCTGAAATCTCAAATTCAATCTCAGAAATCCCAGGTTGATGCGCTGCTTTCGCAGAAGACTGCGAGTGAAAAAGATGTGATGCTCTGGCAGGTGAGGCGCGACTATACCGATCTTACCTCGCCGGTCGACGGCATAATATCTGCCCGACTGCAGGAAGAGGGTAATCGTGTTCTGCCCGGAACGGCGGTTTATAATATCGAGGATACGACTAAGACCCGCCTGATAATGCAGGTGCCGCAGGAAGCTGCCGTCAGAATCGGGTCGGGGCAGCCGGTGTCACTGCGCGGGCATGCGTCGGCCAGCTTCTCCGTCAGCCGGGTTTTTCCGGTTTTGAA
>Ga0116172_10002682_pt1 | contig 15289 bp, 9 predicted proteins | sample AD_UKC083_MetaG_FD_89799 | JGI IMG/M metagenome (GOLD analysis project Ga0116172, IMG submission 89799) | Active sludge microbial communities of municipal wastewater-treating anaerobic digesters from USA - AD_UKC083_MetaG | ecosystem: Engineered > Bioreactor > Anaerobic > Digestate | place: USA...
TGCCGGGAAAGAGAATGCACCGGTAATAAAAACCAAGGCTAACAGAACGGGTAATAATTTTCGTTTCATGTTTTTACCTCCTATAAATTATTGTTCTCCCTGAAACCTATCCGAGGGTATTTTATGCTGCTGTTTATCCCGATTCTTTCCCAGGAGCTTTCTTGTTTCTTCTTTTATGTACCTGCAATCACTCAGAATCGGCTTACTCTGGATCTCATTGATGACCCCGGTTTTAGCCATCAATTCAAGCAGATACTCGGTTTCCACTGTCAGCTTGTAAGATTGCATACAATTTTCCTGCATGCTTTTGGGGAAACTGTCCGACACCTGCAGGTATACGCTGATTCCTGTTCCGCATTCAAGCAAACGGGGTATCAGCGGAAAATACTTTTTTTCCTCATCCAGATAGTTGGCAAGCTCAATAAGCCGGATTCCAAAATCAAAAGCTTTTATTATCAGCTCATTCATACAAAACTATCCCCCCTTGCACATAATTTCTGTCGTTATATCCATTATTTAGATATATTCCACATAATCACAATCCCTGCGATGCGAGGGCATAAAAATTTATTTTTCCGGCGATGTGAGATTATTCACATCAATTGAACAAAATATTTTTTGAATATTCACATCAATATGTTCTCAAGGTTAATCAACGTGATATAATAGACCTAATGGAAATAATTGAAATATCAAAGGAGGGAAATCAGAATGGGCCTGATGCAAATAGGAAAGCAGACGCCCGTATCATTGCCGCAAATTTGCGCCCAGCGCTCCGAGCTGCTGAAAGCCATTGATGAGGCGGCGAGAAATCAGTACATATATGTACATGCACCTGCCGGTTATGGGAAAACCGTCTCAACGCTTTTGTGGCTTAACAAGTCAGTCTGCAAAACCATTTGGATTTCCCTTGACGAATATGACAATACACCCGTACTGTTTTACAGGCTTTTTTGTATGAGCCTGCTTTCTGTAATACCTGCCGATGCAGGGATTTTACAGGAAGTTAGGTCCTCTGCCTTTAGTGCTTCTCCCGTCGAATATACAATCGACCTGTTAGCCCAATTAGCCTATGAAGATTGTAAATACGCGCTTGTTCTTGATGATTTCCATTATATTATAAATGAAGAAATAAAAAAGTCGCTCCTGTATGTCATGAATCGGCTTCCCATTGCTATCACAGTATTCATTTTAAGCAGAAACAACCTATCGGATCCATTTGCTGCTTTATACGAACAGCAGAAGCTTTCCTGTATAGGAAGTTCTGACCTTGCTTTTAAAAGCGATGAGATAAGAAAACATTTCGCAAGCTATGGACGGTTTATAACAAAGGAAGAGGCGGAAAATATCCATAAATATACCGGCGGCTGGGTCATTGCATTAAATGCAATGGCTGTCAGCGGCACAATAGACGCCTCTTATAAAAGTCAATCCCTTTCCTTCAACAGCTATATTGAAAAAAACATTTGGAGCAAGCTTGATATGGCATTGCGGGAATTCCTTATGAAAACTTCGGTGCCGGACAAATTTTCTCCTGAGCTGTGTGAATGCCTGACTGGGAACGACGGGTGCAAGGAAACCCTGGATACGCTGATGAAGGGCAACATCAATATTTCCCTTGTGGGGGCGGAATACTGCTATGATAATTTGTTCCTGGAATTTTTACGGGACAAGCTGAACCAAAGCGATATAGACAAGCAGGCCCTCAATAAAAGAACTGCGGACTATTACCTGCAAAAGGGTGATTTCCTCACGGCTAAAAACTATGCAATGAAAAGCAGGGATATTGGCACCATTACCCAGGTAGTCCGCAGCTTTTACAGTTTGAAAATATTTTCAATTGATGAATATATGGAATTTCACAAGCTTTACGGCTTGCACGCAATACCGGACGCAATCCGCGATAAAATGCCGCTCCTGTACATTCCGCGCATATTCTTTTGTTATGCCGGCGGAGACGCTGATGGGGCCAATTCCCTGCTAGACAAGCTGTATCCCTTGATGCCGCAAACCGCAGCTGCCCATCCCGAAGTAACGGAGCACGTAAACAGCATGATCATGCTTGATTGCAGGGTAAAGCTATCCGAGCTTCCTTTCAGGGTTAAGGATCTGCCGGCCGTTGCCCATGAGCAAAAAAATCTGCAGTCTCCGACATTCACGTTTCAAATGCCGTTTTTGCACCGCTGCGTCCGTGACTTTTATGAGCTTACAGACCCGCAGCTCAATACAAAAATAGCGGATTTTTCTTCCAATATCATTAAGCAAAATGTGGAGCTTATGTTTAAAGGTGCAGCAGCCGGATTGCTGATGGAACAAAACAGGCTGCATGAAGCTTTGGACATAGCCCTTTCATTGAAGAGCACCGCAGACGAAAGCATGAGCACGGAGTTTGTATATGCCATACATGTATTGACGGCGGAAATCTATTTATTGCTTAAACAAAGGGAAAAATACGAGACTGCCATAAAGGAAATAAAAGAATATATTTCCCTGAATTCGTGCGAATACCTTTTAAAGAATCTATCGGCATATGAGTCAAGAACACTGATCTTTAACGGCGATAAAAATGCTGCCGAAAAATGGCTCAAGAACTACTATGTCGATGATAACTCCTTCGGTGAGTTCTATAAAATCTACAGGAATTTTACTACCGCAAGAGCTTATATTCTGCTTATGCAAAAAGATAAAGCCATTGAAGCGTTAAATAAGCTGCGTTCACTGGCGGAAAGCTACGGCCGGCTGCTGGATGCTGCCGAAGCTGATGTTCTCCTTACCATAGTTGAATGGGCCTCAGGCAAAAAGAAAGAAGCCCGAAACAGGCTTCAAAATCTGCTTTTATCATTGCTTCCCCACGGCTTTATCCGTATTGTAGCCAATGAAGGAAAGGCGGTACTGCCGGTATTGTCCTACATTATTAAGAAGCTTGAAAAAGAGAAAAACCAATCCCATGACCTGCATAGATTTGCAAAGGAAGTTTACTATGCTGCCTATGAACGCTCAAAGCATTTTAAAGGTATAACCTGCAATAACGAAATAACTGAGGTTAAGCTTTCTCCTCAGCAAAAATGCGTATTGGAGCTGCTGGCAAAGGGCTACAAGAATGCCGAAATAGTTGAACATACAGGCCTAAGCCTTAATACGATAAGGACCCATACAAGGATTGCCTATCAAAAGCTGGACGTGAACAATTCCTTGGATGCGGTACTTCGTGCAAGACAGTTGGGAATCATCGAGTAAAGCAGCGGGGACAGTTCTTTCCAGTTTCCCCCGGAAGAACCGTCCATTTTGCCTCCCTAGATCTTTCCGCTGAACATTTCATATGTTCTTTTTATGAGCAGCAGTGCCTGCTCCCTGCTTGTATTGTCTCTGGGCATTATCCTTAAGCCCGAACCCTTCATTATACCGTTTTTGACGGCAAACTTAACTTCCCGTATTGCCCATGTACCGATAAGGTTCTCATCTTCAAAGACAGCTGCTCCGTCTATACCGGTATCGACATTTGCAACTGCACTTGTTATCGCTCTGTATAGCATGACGCATATGTCCTGTCTTGTAATTGGATTATACGGGGAAAATGTATTCTTGCCGGTTCCGTTCACAATACCTGCACCATATGCTTTCAATATATTTTCATTTGTTGTATCCATGAACGTATTTATAGGTGCCGGAGTTGTTTCAGCGCCTTTCAGTTTTTCATGGAGCTTTACCACCAGTTCACAAAATTCTTCGCGGGTTATGTTCTGAGTATAGCTGCTCATTACCCTTTCGGTATACAGGCCATATTCTACGGCTTTTTTCAGCTCTTCCAGCGCCCAGCCGCTGGCACCCGTGAAATCCACAGCGGCCGCTGCAGCTTGATTTGGAGTGGTTATCTCAGCCATATTTGATTCTTTTGATGGAATTTCTCCGACATATGCATAAACAACATAGTAATACTTTGTATTTGGCTGCACTGTCCTGTCCGTATAAGAAGCAGAGCCGGGACCCAATGTCGCTGCCAATTCCCAATCTCCCGAGGATGTCCTATATATCAGGAACCCTTCTTCGTTGTCGGATTTGTCCTGCCATGTAAGAATGACTTCCGTTGGATTTTGGGCTTGAGCTGTCAGAGCTTCCGGGGCTGCCGGCGGTTGAGGTGCTGCTTCAACAGGTTCCTCCGCAGAGCCGGGAGTAGTTACTTCAACAATATTTGATTCCGTAGATGCCGTTTCGTCCCTGTATGCAAACAGTACGTAGTAATACGTAGTATCAGGCAGGAGGTTTTCATCCGTATAGCTGGTAATATCGGCATCCAATGCTGCTGCCAGTTCCCATTCTCCGGTATAATTTCTATAAAGCAGAAATCCTGATTCACCGTAGGATTCATCCTTCCAGGAAAGTTCAATCTCGCTTTCGTTTACTGCCTCTGCTTCCAACTCTTCGGGAGGATTCAGCTCCGAAGGATCGGCCTCATAAGGATCAGTGGTTGTTTCAGGTTCTTCGGTTGTTTCAAGTTCTTCGGTTATTTCAGGTTCTTCTTCTGCGTCCGGATTCGACGTATCCGGCAAGGTAATCTTAATATCCCTTGGGTCAAATTTAATAGGCGGATTTGTTATTCCCCCCGGAAGAATTGCACCTTTGGATGGATCCTTTATTATAGTACCCGATGATATAATACCCGGTGATGACGGGGTACTCACCTCCAACTCGTTGGAGTATTCCGTATAGCTTGTTTTAATCTTTTTCAGTATAGGATCCAGGCTGTCTTTTCCTGCTTTTACCCTATAATAATAGGTAATACCCGGCTCTACCAAGGTATCATCATAATATGTTGCATCCTTCCTTAAAACTGCCAGTTGAGTGTAATCTCCGTCCGATTTCTTTCTTTCTACCACATATTTGCTTTCTGCGTTTGATGTATCCTTCCATTGTATAGAAACCAAATTCTCCTCCGCCTTTACCAATGTAAGATCTGACGGTGCAGTAAAGGTTAAAAGCTCAATCTCAGGCTCAAGCTCCGAATCAGGCAATGAATCCGGAATTGGAAGCTTTGGCTGCGTAATGGTTTTACCGGGCAGCGTAGGAATTGCAGGCAAACGTGAATTGTCCCCATTTACAGGTAACCATAATGATATCAATATGGCGGCACATAACAGAACAATAGTTCCTTTCCTCATTTTATTCACCTCTCGTCTATATCATTATTGATTAAACCGGCCTGTAAGGCCATGAAGAGCCCCATCCTCCTGTTGGAGACGGGGCTCCTGTAGCCCTGCTTCTTTCTAACGCATTTGCTGATTCAATTGGTTTTGTAATTCATTCATAATATCATTTCCAATTTCGCGCTTTTCGCTCTGATTATCTGCAGGGTTTATTACTGACTCTATCCTTTCCCGGGTTCTAAGCCTGTAAGTCTCTCTCAAGGGCCCGATGAAATCTGACATGGAATAACGATCGTTGCTTGCATAATGGTATACAAAGGGATTATACACATATTCTGCAGTCATACCTTCATATTCTATCTCAATTTTATATGCCACCACATCAGGATTGTTGAATTCGAACTTTGCCGCAGATGTCGGATAGGACTGCATGATATAGCCCACAGGACTATTGCTGTCTTTTACTTTTCTGAAGCCAAATTCCTGCCGTGCCTGGGTTGTTGCCGTATATGAAGGCCGTCGTGCCTGGACTACTCCGGATGGATTATAAATAATATCCTCCGGCTGCGGTAAATCCCGTATGGTTATATGCCCTCTGATCATTTCCAGCATGGCTTCCAAAGCAGATTCAACAGGTAATTCGGTAATTTTTACATTGCCGGTAAAACAGTTCAGGTTTTTGCTGCTTGTTCCGGGCCTTACGTAATCATCTCCCTGCCTGGTCAGGTAGCCCATTTCGCCTCTATTGGTAATCATGCCGATTATTTTTTCAGGCTTTATTATTTTGTTGCCCGCAATATCCCTGGATGTCAGATCAGCAATCCTCTCCTGAGCATTAGCTATGTTTCCGGGCAAAGGAAGGTTTATACCTGTTCCGCTGCCCTGACTCTCTGAGGAACCTGTGGATGAGGCTGCTGCCGAATCGGCATAATAGTTGAATGTACTAATAACCAATGCATCAAGATTGCGCAGCTTTGGACCTGCTTGGTATCTTGAACCTTCAAAGTCGATATATACTGTTACCCAATCCGTCGACTGATCAATAGGATAGTCAAGCTTGAACAATCCGCCTTGGACATTTGTAGTCTTGGTATCAAAAACTAAATTGTTGTTTACGTATTTATTTATGCTGATATTGATTGGCCCCATATAATCTCCGGACACCCATCCCGAAATAACATCGTTAAAGGTATCCACGTCAAAGTCTATTGAGCTGAAAGGCACTGTTGGCTTTATCTCCGGGCTCTTCCCGACAACCTTTAATTTTCTGCCGTCTTCTGCTGTGAATACCGGGCTCATGTAATCCTCGACATTTATGATAATTCTATCGCTGGGGATAATATTTTCATTTTGGGTAAATACAATTGAAAATCTTCCTTCATTGTCAGTTTCCAGTACTCTGTAAAATTTGATTCTCCCGGCATTGTCACATACCTCCAGCTTAAAGGAGCTGTCTTTATAGGGATGGAAAGCACCCGTATCCGCATCATCCCCCAAGTACCCTGTTACGGTCTTTCCTGCAAGGGAAAATGCTATCTTCCCTTCCACCTTATTGGTATGTGCATCAGCATTTACCTTAACAAAGGGCAAAACCTGCCTTACCGCATCCCCTCCACTGCCGGAGGCCTCCTCGCCGATTTTCCATTCTCCTTTGAAAAGGGGGAATTCTATATAAAAGATGGAATACCTCGTCCCGAGTAAATAGCCCACCAGCTCACCAAAGGCCCGTAAATCAATAGAGCCCTCTCCGCTGAAGCTTTCCTCCGTACTGGAACCTCCGCCCCCTTCAAAATGGAACAGGGCTGTTGATTTGAAACCTACCCATACTTGAAGCACCCCCAGCTCACATCCCCAAACAATTACTCCCACTTGTGGAACGCATGCCAAAGTTGTATTAATCTCGCCGTCAACAGTAAAGCTCATGTCAAAGGATGCAGGTTTGAAGGTGGAAAAGGGCCCTACATAGTATGGAAGGCCTCCGTATCCTATGGAACGATATGTGAATCCTGCCTCGGCATCTCCCGTTGCTATTGTTCTTACCTCTACATGAATTTTTCCGTCTACACCCAATACCAGAAATATCCCGACGAAGGCCTTGTTGCCTTTTTCCTTGCCTGCAACCTTGCCTAAATCGACATCATATCCATACACGCATTTTTCCAGAGAATAGTTAATGGACATATCTCCGATGAGGGTTACATCTGCCGTAGCTTTTCCGACAAAAGAGAATGTTGCGTCCAGTTGAGTGGTGATTACGTCAAGATTGAATTCCGTATTAATGCGGGGGTTCTCAACAGTTATTGTACTGCCTTCCTTTACTCTTACCGCTAAGGTCATGGCACTTTCATTTTCTACGCCTCTGAGGTCGGAATACTGTTCCTTTTCCCACCAATCCCCCTCAAATTTACGCTTCTCCGCTTCTTTTTTCTCTCTTTCCTTTTCTTCTAACTCTTCCTGCGGAGGATATTGAAATATTAATACATTGTTTTTCAATTTAAGAACGTGTTTATTTCCTTCTATAAAACATTTTATATAATCGTTTTCGTATATAGGTACCCCTTCGTCGGCTCTTGCAAGATAATTCCTAGGCATTCCGCTTTCCGGGCTTAACTCGAAATCAGGATCTATATAGGCTATATTGCCTGTTGTAAGATATATGGTCTGCTTAGGAATATTGTAGGATTTGAATACTTCCAAAAGGTCAGGGATCTCAACCGCATAAAGGTCATTGCCCTGCTGGTCCTCTCCCTCATACCCCAATATTCTGAATGCATTGCCTTCATCCTCATCAATGTATATTTCACCATTTTCGGGATAGAAAGATGCGGCAGCACTTTTGGGTACGGTTAAAAGCTTTGAGCCCGCCGGACGCCTTATGCCGTTTATCTTGTCAAAAGGCTCTTCATTTTGATCTGTTTCCGGAGTCTCTTCATCAACCTCAAAGGTTGCCAGCCTGTCTAAAGTCATGGTATCAAGGCTGTATTGAATCCCCCGAGGAAACCTTTTGACATTTTCCTTAATTTCATAATTGACTCCCTTTGCCCTGGCCGGCTCTTCAAGGGGTTTTGGGGGTTTACCGGGTATAGTTGTTTCCGGTAGTTTGGGAGTTGTTGGTGCAAAAGGTGCTGTAGGAGGTTCGGTTATCTCTGATTTAGTCTCCGGCGTTTTTATTTCTCCGGGCACCTTCCCTGGCTGCAATTTTGGTGGGATTGGAGCACTCCCATAAACTGCAGAAATTGGATTAACCGCAAAAGAAAACATCATAATGAAAGCTAAAAACAATGCAGTCCTTTTTTTACTTTTGTACATGGCCTCACTTCCTTTACATAAAATACAATGCCCACTCAACCATGGATACCATAATTTTCAAGTGCAATAATATTTTATTAATCTTCTCACTGTAAAGATAGGTAAAATATACTCATAATAAGTACAAAAAATGTTATTTCACCTGCTCATACGGTAAAGTGAGGGTTCCCATGCCAGAAAACAAGAGGAAAACAAGAGGGACGGTTCTTTCTGCTTTTCCTGAAAAGAACCGTCCCTTTTGCTTGTGCCTGAGAACTTAATTTTTATATTTTTCGTATATTCTCTTACTCATTATTATCGCCTGCTCCCGGGTGCTGGTGGCATAACCGGAAGCCTTTTCCGTCGTCGTGGTGGCTTTAGGCATGAATTTTCCGTTTGATCCCTTTATAACACCTATCTTGCTCATGAATTTTACATCTTCCAGTGCCCAGGATGATATGTCCGCCTGGTCTGTAAATACCGGAGCCCCATCGGTAGAAAAATCTCCGCCGGGAACCATGGTCCTGACTGCCCGTGCAAGCATTGCAGCGCATTGTTCCCTGGTTATCAGATCCATTGGCGAAAAGGTGGTTGCGGAGGTACCTTTTGTGATTCCCAGCTGAAAAGCTTTCAATATTTCAGGATTATTTGTATCAGTAAAGGGATTAGGCGAGGCCGGGGAGGCCTTTTTATCCGTAGTATTTTCATAAAGCACCACCGCCAGGGAGGCAAATTCTTCTCTTGTAATAGGTTTGGTCATATCGGCGCCTTTAAGAATATCAGGGATAAGGCCGTATTCATCCGCCTTCCCAAGTTCATTGCCGGCCCAGGGAGAAGCTTCGCTCCATGCAGGCATGCCGTAGGAAATGACATTGGAAAATGGGCTGTACAAAAAATTTTGTGCGGAGGCTTCCGATTGCTGATATTTTCTTTCATCAATCTTGTAACGTATTTTTACTTCATAGGCAGCTGCTGCATAATCAGTGATATTATCCTTATAGTACGCGCTTACGTCCAGATAAATCTTTTCATTGGCAAAAAAACCATCTCCAACCAGTTTGAAATCCTTGTCCCCATCTTTACGCATCCATACTTCCGTTGTCATATTGCCGGAGGAAGCTGCATTGAATTTTTGTGTTTCGTCCGGCTGCCGCTTCGTTTCCAGCCAGACAAAGGGTTTTTTCGTTTTTGCGTCTTCTTGAAGTTTTGCGGATATCAGCTCAGGTGCGTAAGTATTCATGATTTTTTTGTAGTCCATCAGGCTTTTGCCGGATAGAACATATTCCTGGGACCAATCGGAAAAAACAATATTTTTATTTCCAAAGTCAATAGCAAAACGGGCTCTGAATGTCATGGAATGGCTCTTGAACCATTCCCAGCTGCTGTAGGCTGAAGGAACAGGAACATTTTTCTCTTCCGGGAACATATTTTTGAACGTAAGGTAATCACTTCCTATATACCGTCCCCATTCACCGCCATTCATGGTATTATTCAAATTCAATGAATATTTTTTATAAGTGGCAGGATCATCCCAGTCGGCTTTATAGTGCCAATCCCCGTTGTCTGTCTTAAAATCCACCTGTGCATAAGTAAACATCATATAACCGCGTTCTTCAAGAGTCTGTCCAAGCAGTGCCCGAAGGTCATCCGGCGCGCTCATGGTGCAATAGGCTGAATTTCCCCCGTAATTTGAAACACCAAAATTAACAGGCGGCGAAATCACCGAAGGGGGTGACCCGGCGGCAGCCGCGGGAACAACAATTATAACCAAAGCTGCTGCCAGAATAAACAGGGCTTTCAGTACGCCTTGTTTCATTGATAATTACCTCCTTATCACTTAATATGCTTATGGTGTCAGCTTTTCCTTATACTGTTCTTCCAGTATTGTTACGTCATATATTGAAGCTTTGATTCCGGATACAAACTGACTTGTACCCTCGGCGTTGGTTTCTATCTTTATGCTTCCTTCAAGGCTGGTACTGCCGGCGCCCACCTCCGCCGTAAAGCCTTCCGAACCCGAAGTGTTGGTAATCTGCGCATCGACGGCTTTAAAATTGTCATCGAAAAATATTGTGGTTTTTCTTCCCGGCTCCCGTGTTGACCAGCCTATCTCTGCCTCGACGCCTTCAAAGGAAGAGCCCTTTGCTCCTTCCGCCACCTTAAAGCTTACTTCGTAACCTTTGCCTTCAGTAAGGGAGGCTGAAAACTCTTTCAGATTCACACCGAGATCCATATATTCATCGTGTATGGGATCGTTCAGCCCAATGGTAAGCTCCGCATTTTCATAAGTCAGTTTCACCAGGCCTATGCTGCTTTCAAACTTGGTATCCTCATATAATTTTTGGAGCAGCGATTTTTGTTCATCCTCGAATTTTTTAAGCTGCGGAAGGGGCTGACCTGCTTTAGGCGCCTGTGCTTTGGCCTTTTCGATTTGATCCTGTAATTGCTTATGGGCTTCAGCAGAATCTTTCGCATGTACCGGGATTTCATAACCATCAATCGGCGCCTGCGTTTTGGCAAAAAAGTTCAGATAGGAATTTATCGTAGCTTTCATTTCTTGCGATTCCCTTTCTCTCAGCTTTTTATTGGACATGTTCTTAATATAGAGTGCCTGGGTGTCCTGCATTTTTTCAATTGCCGGCAGCACATGCTTGCGATAATAATTCTCCGAATATGTGTTGAATTTTGATAAATAGATTTCGCGAACAGAGTTTCTCTGATTTATATGCATTACTTCAAGCGGATTGTTTTCTCCTGCCTTTTCTGCATCTAACTGTTCTAATTGATCATTTTGCGTTTTCCTAAGCGCTGTCATTTCCCTATTGAACTCTTGTTTAATTTTCTCGACTTCCTTCTTATACTCCTCAATGCTTTTCCCAATATATTTCTGGAAATTTGCTTTGTGAATAAAGTAATTGTTATAGTTGCTTGTTGTTACCGTACCCTTTTTATCTCCTGCTCCCAATTCAGCAGTTATATCGGATATGCTATTGCCGGGCTGCTGAGCATCACCAACCCCTGGCAGTTGAGCAGCACCAACCCCTGGCATCTGACCGGATGAGGCACCTTCAATAACTTTATTTATGCTCTTTGCCATTTCCATAACTTTGTTCATATCGGTAAGATCTATATTTTGCAGCTGGCCTACAGATTTTTGCAGCTCGCTTACATAATCCTTAGCCGCCTTTTTTACTTCCTCCTCTGAAATCTGCGGCGGCTGCGGCATTACTATTTTGCTGCTTTCATCCGACATAAAGAAAGCTGAAGCACTTCCATACGCCTGTGTCGTAATGTAATAGTCCCTCAAGTTGTTGTACTCATAAGGCCAGGGTTTTTGAGGGGCCTTAATACCGGCTTTTATATTTTCGGTGGCATCCTTTACCTTTCGTGCCATTTCAGGATCGAATTTTTCTATTACAGTCACCAGGGTAAGCGGTTTACTTTGATATATGCCATCCAATTTTCTTTCCATTGTATCCATTAAATCATCAGTTTTAATGGATTCCAATTTCGGAGCCTTATTCTCCTCTTCGACCTTATCGGCCAGTTCCTTCGTCCCTTTCTGCACAAAGCCTCCCGGCTGCGGAACCTTTCCTGCTATTTCCAAAGCGCTGGCATAATCTTTTTTCTTCATATAGTAGCCCCACAAGCCTTCCCATGCTTTACTGCAGTCCTTATCCAGCTTCAGGGCACTGTCATAGCGTGCCTTGGCTTCCTCATCCCTATCGGTGTCCATATATAGATTTCCCAGATTAATTATTGTTTCAAGGCGTTTCTCATCCAGTTCCAGTACTCTTTTATAAACTGTCTCGGCATTATCGTATTCTTTCAGAATGCTGAGGGCGTAACCCAAATTATTCAGCAAGCATGGTGATTCAGGATATTTTTGGGCTCCCCAGGCCGCCATGACTGCCTGGGCTTTTGGGTTAGCCCCTGCAGTGACCATTGCCATGTATGCCATTGATAAATAACCTTCGGGATCCCTTAATAACTTCGCCTCAACTTGCAGGAATGCAGTTTTCATAAGCCACTGTTCATGGGGAGTCAACTGCTTAAAATTCTCATTATAGGTATATTCAATGATTTCGTTGAGCCCGAGCTTCTTCGCGGATATATCCGTCACAGCATTTGATGCAGATACCGGAACTGGGAAAAACATGCTTGATGTGAGAATCAGAGATGCCGTAATAATTGATATAGCTCTTACCGGCATAGCGCCGGACTTTCTTTTCATACATATACCTCCATCCTTTTAAAACTTGCTTTTCTATACTTTGCTTCATCGGCGGATACTCCGCACTCAGATTGCATAGATTATTGAAATACTTCTTTCTTACTATTTTAAAACTCTTCCCCTAAACAAAAATCACCCCGATGTGATGTTAATGGAAAATTTATATCGGCGGATGTGAAGTGCGGTGAAACCCAAAAAAGCGCCGGACAGGCATATTTTATGCCCTGGCCGGCACTTTTCAGCATATCACTTAATATTCTGTTTGCACACTGTTGCACTTTCTTAATTATCATACTGAGAATAAGCTGCTACACCGATGTAATGATCCGGCTCACCCTTTTCCACAGTTCCCATATACAGAAAACTGCCAGGTAGGACAAGGAGACCACCAGCAGATATTTAGCAAATATAGGCATCTGCAGCCTTATAAAAAGCCATGTGAAGAAGTTGACGGGCAGATAATGAAATATGTATATTGTGAAAGAGGCCCTGTTAAGATATGTGAGAGCTCTGCTTTTCCGGTTCAGGCACAGCCTTCTGAAATTCAGCAGGAATATTATGCCTGCACACTCGTATACCCCTTTGGCCCATACCCATAACACTCCCAGATAAGATGCGTCGGACCAGAACATCTGCGAGTGGATATTCACATAATAAAGAGCAGCAAGCCCCATAATACCAAACACTGCCGAGAGCTTGAAATACTCTTTGACTTTCTCCTGTATCCTAGAATCTGCGGCATATACATAGCCGAAGATAAACAAGCTCAGATAGACCGAGACGTTTGCCCAGTCACCGGCAATTATAAAAGCGTCCGGATGAAAGCGCGGACGCAGGTATACTTCCAGCAGGACAATAAAGGCAATAGGCAGCAGCAGCCGGTTTCCTTTGGAAAAGAAAGCCCCGATGCGCTCAAGATGGCCGCCTTCCGCCTGCCACCACTTAAAAAGCGGCACGCATATAATAGAGAAGACGAACAGGTATAAGAGAAACCACAGATGTCCGTAACCGAGATAATGATAGGTATCATACCAAAAAAAACGCGGGAGGAAACTGATGAATCCCCCCTGAAATCCTTCATAAAGAGCCTGTATATAAGCCGTTACAGGGCAAAGCAGTATATATCCGAGGCCGAAAGGCAGCGCCAGCTTCTGCGCCCGTTCTCCTATATACAATCCAGTGCCTCTCTTATTAAAGGAATGATAGGATGCAACCCCTGAGACAAAAAACAGCAGTGTCATGAAAAAGTCCCCAAGGGGCACCTCTATGATAAGGAAGGGCAGGGATGCAAGCCCTGATACCGGTTCCTTTATATAAACTACGCCGTATCTCAGATATGTAAGCGAAGCATGGAAAGGTATAAGCGCCAAAACCACCAGCACCCGCAGCCAATCTATATAATAAAGCCGTTTGCTTTCCGCATTTTCAGATGCCTCATGATAATCTGCATTACGCAAGCGTACCCCTCCCCTTATATAACTATATATTTATTAAAAATAGCCGAAGGTCTCCTCTTCAAATGAACGCAGCACTTGATCCATAAAACTGATTCTGGCCCCGGCAAGCTCCCGGGTTTTTTCCAGTAATAAGCTTTTCTGCAGTTTATCCCTGCGATTCAAGACAGTTTCATAGGCTTTCCTCAAATCCTTCGGATTTTTGGAAAAATCCCTCAGGATACCCACTGCGCCCAGAAAATCCAATGCATCTGCATCGTTTAACAGAATTGCTTCAATGGAATTATCCCCGGTTGCTGAATGATGGTACTCAATGCATTCCAGTACAAGCTCCAGCAAGTGATTCTCACATCCTATTTCCGTCAGAAACTCTTCCGCCACCTGCCTGGATCTGGCTGCATGACTTACTCCGGGTTTTTCCCATTTGGCATATCCTCCCCAATCATGCAGGTAAGCAGCAATTGTCACAGCCTCATGATTATACTGCAGCCCTTCTCCAATGATTGAGATAAGCTTCAATAAACGTTTTGTATGGTTTATCCCCCATTGCCCGCCATATTCCTCTGTTAATCCGCTTATCTTGTTCAACAAGGTTTCCATAAACCGTCCCTCCTTTAAGCGTCGTATCGGCACAGGTATTAGTATTAATCTACGATAAATAGTTTGGCACCTTTCTCTGTATAAGATCGGTGAGGATTGACATTGTCTGCAACCTGGTAACTTGTTCCTGGTGTTAATATGAATTTCCTGCCATCATCAAGTTCAGTAACTAATTCCCCTTCCATAACAAGCAGTACATGTCCACGACTGCACCAATGGTCCGCTAAATAGCCAGGTGTGTATTCCACCATCCGTACTCTTATATTTCCCATTTCAAAAGTACGCCAATATGCTTCTCCAGTTATACCCGTATGTATTGTCGGTGTTACTGTATTCCAATCGATTGTACAAAAAGGAACATCTAGAATTTTCATAACTCAAATCCCTCCATTAAATTTTTATTATATTAAATACCATGATTAATAATATCTTTACCGCTAAGCATCGTATCGGCACAGGTATTGGTATGCCGGTACTTCATAAAGTAATATCTCAAGTATAAACTAAGGGCTTTGGCAGATAAATCGCAGGAAGGCAATATTAATATTCAAATAGGAAATTATTCTTTTACA
>Ga0116172_10002695_pt1 | contig 15255 bp, 14 predicted proteins | sample AD_UKC083_MetaG_FD_89799 | JGI IMG/M metagenome (GOLD analysis project Ga0116172, IMG submission 89799) | Active sludge microbial communities of municipal wastewater-treating anaerobic digesters from USA - AD_UKC083_MetaG | ecosystem: Engineered > Bioreactor > Anaerobic > Digestate | place: USA...
CCGGTTGGTCCGGTAGGTCCAGTGCCATGTGTGTGATTGTGCTTCTCATCACCATGCTTGCCACTACCACCGCGCTCGACTTCACCATAACTCATACGATGATCACCTGTGTTCCTTTGAATCCAGGTGGGGTGAATGCGATGTACAGACGTGGGCAAAGCGAAGGGCTATTGTCATACGACTTTGGAATGCAGTAGTTACCAGTGCCGCTTGTGTATATTATCAGTGCTTGCATTGCGCCGTTGCTGTATGGTGCATGGCTGTCAACCAATTCCTGTATAACAGCGTTTAGACTGTTCGATTTCTGTTTTCCTGTGATGCTACCAATCGCAACATAGTTCGTTGTCTTTGTCTTTGCATAGAATCCTGCAAATGTCGTTGGTCTTTCTGGAGCAGCAACGTCTTCGAAGTATATGCGAGCACCAGGAGTGCCGACATTCGCACCTTCGTTGAACTCTATCCACGATTCGGTTATTGTTGCACCGGCTGGAATGGTGATGCCTTTGAATAACAAGTACGTTGAAAATGTTCGGTCAGGATCAGGCCCTGTTCCCCAGGCTATGTTAACTGATACACTAATTGAACTATCAAGGCCAAATGCAAGCCCATCGTCGTTGATCCCATTGATTTGAACATCAACAACACCCATCTATGTTTCCTCCAGTGTCAATGAGATCGCAACCAGTTTCAAATCAGTGCACGAATCGACATTAAATGTAATCCAATCGCCTTCGGTTACATCAATGGTCAGTCCTGTTTCTGCCGACTGTGTGCCAGATGCTGCTATGCTGAATATGTCAACTTCGTCATCATTCACAGGAACTCCACCGGAGTAGGGTTCAATCCACACAGCGATGGCTATTGCTCCAGATGTTGCATCTATGCTTTCAATCCTGGCTGCCGTGATGTGGCCGGTGATCGGGCATTCGAATCCACCGGCTGGACCAGTGGCTATTGCAGATCCACCGCCATTGATTATGGCCGTGGCCTTGCGCTTGCTACTGCCACTTGCTCCGGTTGGGCCTGTCGCTCCCGTGGCACCCTGCGGCCCTGTAGCACCCTGTGCGCCAGTCTCTCCCTGGGGTCCGGTCACACCCTGTTGACCGGTGGGGCCAGTATCACCAGTGGGGCCAGCCACCGTAGAATCTGCACCAGTCGGGCCAGTCGGGCCAGTAGGGCCATCTGTGCCAGCAGCCCCCTGTGGACCAGTCTCTCCAGTGGGGCCAGTCACTGTAGAATCTGCACCAGTTGCGCCAGTTGCGCCCTGCTCACCAGTGGCCCCCTGTGGTCCAGTCGGGCCGGTTGGCCCTGTAGCCCCTGTGGCCGATGCTGATCCGTCTAACCCAGTTGGTCCAGTGGGTCCGGTGTCACCTGTCGCACCATCCCCGCCTGTCGGCCCTGTCGCCCCTGTCGGCCCTGTGGCTCCACCGCCAGCTTCCACAAGGGTGAAGATGCCGCCAGAGATGCCGAGCGCCCTGCCTTCAGTAAGTTCATCCAGTTCAACGGGAACGCCCTGGATAGCTCGAACACCATAAGGTTCGGAGATGGGAACGATCTTCACCCACGTGTCAACATCAAAGCGATAGATCTCCTGTGTGTCATCACAGATGCATATCGTTCCATCAAGCGCATCAGTTGGCATCAGAGAGAAACCAACACGAAGTGGCTTGGTTGGGCATTCAGGAGCAAAGAATCCAGCCTTCTTAATGCGGGCCAGTGCTTCAGCAAAAGTGGGGCGAACCCTCGCATTGAGTTCGCCAAGGACGAGAGGACCTGTGATCAGGTTACTTAACATTTTGTCTTCAGCCGTTGCCATATAGAGCCTCCATCATTCTATTATATGCAGAGGCGCAACTATATGACTCAGACCGTTCAAGACCACGCTGTGCCATATCAGCATAGAAGTTTCTGTCTGTCAGCAGTTTCTTGGTTTTGTGTGCGATATCTCCATGATTATGTGGTCTGACAGTCAGTTCAGGCCAGATGTTTCGTGCAGCTTCTATTGTTTCGCTGGCGACAGATGGTATGCCAAGTGCAGCAGCGTCAATCAGCCCGCGTCCAAATGTCGTATCCGGTGCGAGATCGAGATTGATTGTGGCCTTGTTCAACACATCTTGTATGTATGGAACATATTGCATTGCTGGTACAACACGATCAAACATAGTCTCCAGGTTCACCAACTGCTGCGGTCCTGGACCAACAAACGCAACTAGAAACTTCTTGATGTCAATGCCTAGCATTCCGTAATAGTATGAACTCCATGTTGCGCCATACCTATGCCATTGACATGTTGCGAGCGGTTTTGCGTCTGGCGTTCGCTTAACCATCTTCAAATGTTTAACATCCACAGGATGGGGGATGGTGTGAACAACCCGTCCAAGGAACCGTTGTAGTGCATATGCGCCCATGGATTCAACATGGAACACCATATCAGCCATTCCAAGCTGTTGTTTCATGTTAAATGGGTTTATTGTTTCCCACATACTCATGGCATAGTCTACGTTCGCAACAATCTTAGTATCGCTTTTCCCCAATGAATTGCGTACCGCTTCAATGTAATTGGGATGACCCGGAGTATAATTAATATGAACGATATCATATCTCTCCAAATAATCTTTCTCAATCGTGGGATACATCTCACCCACGCCGCCCTGTTCTCTGAAAGCCTGTACCCAACAGAACAAACCAGACTGTATGATCGGCATGTCCACTGTGAATGGAATACCACACTTGCATATTCCAACTGGCGAATCACTGTCTATAGTCCAACGACCGCCACATTTCTCGCAATGCACTTCGGTCTTGTCAGGGATAATCGGCTCTGAAAAAAGTAGATAACGGGTTTTCATTCGATCACCTGAACTTGAACCCGCTTATCGTTCCAGCAGTCTTGTGAGTGAAGTCTACGTGGATTCTACCCTTGTAGTCAGTCGTGCCAGACAGCCACTTGAAGCGAGCCGTCTCCAGTGGTCCGATGATGACTATGGGGGTCTGTCCACCAGCAGAGCTTGGAAGCGCGGAAACGAAGTCTCCTAAGCCCGAACGCGGCCCGTTCCCGGCCTTGATGGTGATACCACCAGTGGTCTGAGCGGTGAGCGCCAGACGCAGCCACACGGCCTCGTCCACGTCGGCAGCATCGATGTACGCGCCGAGGGAGGCAGAGGCGGTGGACTCAACGAATCTCACCTCACCGATCTCACCATCATTGTACGACCCACCGAGTTCGGGGAAGTTGATTTTCACTCTCGCCATTTAAGCCCCCTTCCTACATGTCAAGAGAGCAAGAGCATCAGGCCGAGTGACCTTGGCACCATACACATGCAGACCCTTGACAGCATCAGCGAACCGTTTCTCAGGCCGGTACGCCTCCACCTTGTTCGTGGAATCAGCGAACGTGGTTGCCATCGCATGACCAGCTATCACCTGGGTCTGAGTCTTGGTAGTCTCGGCCCCTGTTCCAGCATTGGTCGGGCAGTTGTTGGATTCAAGGACATCGAAACCAGCGGCCCTCTTGACCTGACCATTCAACAGCGCGTCTGTGGAACCTGATGCAGAGGCATCGGAGAACCGTTTGTCGGCTGCAAGGCGCTCAATGAACCAGGGAGGACAGATCACCCACCGGCCCTGCTTGGGGACATTGGCTTCGGACAGCACAGTCCCTAGCTGGAGCAGATAGTCGTAGGCCATGGCACCAGAGTCTACAGTGGTTGTAGGAACGATAGCGGTGGCATTGGAACCGATCTTGTTACCGGTAGCCACGTTGTTGTACATCAGGTTGGCAATGAACTGGTCGGCCACATCAGCCAGTCCCCATGCAGACTGCTGCATTGCACCATTCATCAGCGAAGGAGAAGTCTGCGCAGCATCCACATCATCCACAGCGAAGTTGAAGTATTTGGCCTGGGTGATGCTGAGAATCGCCTGGGAGTCCTCAAGGGCTTCGGGGTCAGAGATATCGCTGTCCTTGGTGTAGTCACCGATGGTGATCTCTCCGATGCTGGTTATCTTCAGCGTGCTTCCCTTGCCCTTGATCTCGCCCTCGTAGTCTCTGTTGATCACGTTGGGCTGTCCATACACTAACGCCTTCCGCAAATTCTCAAGCAGACGTGCGCTCCAAATCGTCGGTATAAATCCTGTTACTGTCATCGCATCAACTACTTTATTTGACCAGCTTTTAGCTGTGCGCTGATATTAGCCCAATCCTTATTAATGGCATCAGGCGACATGGAGTGGAGTTCCTGTGCCGTGTAGATCTTCGGGGCGGAGTTCCCGTCAGGTGGATTGGTAGATCCTCCGAGACTGGGGCCGGGGCCGATGCTGCTCATTAATTTAGTCGCGCTTGCTCGCATCTCCTCTTCTGTCGCTCCTGTTATGAATTCGGTGAGGGCGGGAGGAACTTTAAGTTCGACCCCCACCTTGGACAGAATCGAAGTTCGGTCGTTGGTATCGACTTTGTTCTTGAGAGTTTCATTAAGGGCGGTAGCCTGTGCTAACTGATTCCTCAGTTCGGATACGGTTTGAATAAGCACCGATGGATCGCCTCTCGTCTCTCTGTCTCTGGCAAGTCGCTCGCTAACTATTCTATCAACATCGGCCTGAGTGAATTTCTTTTCATCGTCCGGCATAATATTAACCAACCTTTAACGGCAGTTGTTTGCCTAGTAATAACGGGTACGTTTATCCTATTTAAGCGTGCCCACCATTACGTGCAAATTCCAGGTTCTTCTCAATTCGCTTGCGATAATCCTCGGCAAGTCCATGTGTTGCGAGGATCTTCTTGTTCAATTGTTCTGCAAGCTTCATCTTACCCGTGTAATACGCACAGAGCGCAACTTCATCCCATAACACAACATTGTAAAGATGAGGCTCACAGAACATGTATTTGTTGTCAGGTTTGCACTTCAGTGCCATCTGTCCGAACATGTATCCAAGGTTGTACTTCTTCTCCGTTCTATAAATCAAACACAGTTTGTATAGCGGTTCGGCGCGTCTTGGATCTTCGTTGTGCGCGTTCAGGAAGTTCGCAACCGCATGGTCCACAGCATGGAGTGTGAAAGCGATGTTGCCCAACTGGTAGTAGGAGTAGTATATTTCGTCGTTGTTGGAGCCGCCCCCCATCTGCGTGCGGGATCGGAAGTACTGGATCGCATCTTTGTATTCTCCTGCACAGAACAGGGATTGTCCCATGTAGAACGTCGATCTTGGTATATCACAATCCGGGTTTGTCTCCATATCTTCTCTGATCATCCTGGCGTGTTCTTTGTACTTGTTTGGATCTTTGGATGTTGCACCAGTTCCATATGACTTGATTGTTAGATAGCATATGAAGTCTGTCTTCCATGGAACAGATGCGGTTGGATATTCATGTACAGCGCCTCTGTAACGCCAGTTCAGTCTGGTGGAGAATAGTCTGTGCTGTCTGTATGTACACAACCCGCCTTCACCCAACTCAATGTTCATCTTGTATGAGTCTGCTGTGAGTTGTGGCATTGTTCCTTTGCATATGAATTCATCATCTGCATCAAGCACTAACATGTAGTCTGCTTTTGTATCAGCCACCTTGAACACTTCACTTCTATTGTATCCGTAGTTCTTGAATGGGATATCAAGCAATTCACCAGGAACACCAGCCATTTCTTTTTCTATTATTTCCTTGGTGTTATCTGTCGATCCAGTGTCTGCAATCACCCAATAATCTATGTACGGCTTCACTGAACGAAGCGCACGTGCTATTACATGCGCCTCATTCTTCACAATCATGCACAAACATATTGTAGATTTCATATCGCATCTCTCACTTCATCAGATCAATATGGTTCTCATCGGGAGTAAGATCGGCCCTGGGCTGTCTGCCCTCGGTTCTAAGCCGCGCTCCAATAGGCGACTGCTCCCTTGGTGCATCTGGGATTTCCTTTGCCATCCGGTCAAGCTCGGCCTGGGCCTCTTCCATTGTACAATCATCCAGCCTCATGATCGAGGAAAGCTTGCTCGTCAAACCGCTGTTCTTCCTGGCTTGCTCTACCGCCGTTTCTTCCTTCATGTCACGTGGTAATCCATCCTGCCATCCAACCCCGTGTAGCTTCACTACAGTGGCTCCTGGGAGGTGCCCATTTACATCGAGTGTGGAAGCCGCCGCCAGCATCCGTTTTAGTGGCACGTCGAATGTCGTCCTGATCCGACTGGTCTTAGCCAGAGTCCTGACAAGCAATCTCCTCCAGGCAGACCCGCTGACTTGCATACCCTGGGTATAGTCACCAAGGGCGGCTGGTGTAAGATCAGTCACCTTGTACAGCATGTCGGTGATTCTATCCATCTCACTAAACGATGAGTTCAACTTCCCGTCCCATGTGATGTATGTCGGCTTGAGTTGTGGATCTCTTATTGGGAAGAAACGCCCGTTTAGTTTCAATGTTTCTTCACCAGTCTCCATGTCAATGCTCAACATATTATCAGGCCCCGCCATAATTGGTCTGGCGTGTATGTCGAGTATAGACGCGACCTTCAGTATGCGCACCCCAAGCTCATGTACAAGGTTCTTCATGTTTGCGAAGTCGTCTGTCATGTTGTTCACAACGAACACCAATGGGTACGGAACGCCAGTGTCCACAGGAGATGATGAGAAAACTGGAGATTGATACTTGCGCGATGTATTCAACGGAACCGCGTGATCTATCTGATTACCATTCATCCAGTACAGTTGGTGTTGTATCTGGCCCGGAGTATGTATCTCCACCTTCAACAACTTCGCTTGTGCAGATCCTATCTGTTCAACAAACGTCCATGCGAGAACATGTGCAGTATATTCATCTTCGTTGTCTGGATCAACTATGGGGAACCATATCGACGGTTTAATGTTCTCGATAACAGATCCCGGCTCTTTGTGTTCCATTCCTTTGAATCTTACTTTCATTACGGCGCTGTTGTACTTGATCATGTTCACAGCAGCTTTGTATAGTACAACATCGAGATTAGAACGCATCCGAATATTATCCAGAGTATTCTGTTCAGCATCATTTGCACCTGTTAATCGTGGAGGCTCACTGCACAAGAAGTCTGCATACACGTTGCACACGACAAGGAACCAATTGAACTCCAACTTGCGCCTTCCATATGGTATAGACGAGAAGCTTGAGAGAGTGGCATCAACTTGCGTTAAGTCCTGCATGTCCCACAGATCATGCCACACATTGTGAAACTCTCCCTTGAACAACTTCTCATTCTCTGTGTACATTGCCAATCTGTCATTCTCCGATGGTGGCGGAAAAATTTCACCAGGGTGTAGCCAATTAAGGTTAGTCAACATAATGTATTCAATAACGGGCATCGTATTTAAGGCCGACCTTTAGCCGCCAAAAAACGGGTAGGTGAGGGGAGGAGAGAAAAGAAGAATGGAGAGTAAGCAGATGATGAAGAAGAAGATGAGGGGAGGAGGAGGATAAGGATAAAGATAAGGATAGCACTGTAGTATATACATTGTTACTAAGAACGCATGGTTATCATAACACTAAGATACGTAGTTAATTCAAAGTGAATTAACTACGTATCTTAGTGCATCAATTGGGTGATCATCCTCTTTGATCACTTCATCCTGCATCATATCAGGATTCCAACTGTACGTCTGCATACATCGTATCAACCAGGGACATCGCGCAGTGATCACGAGATCACCAACACTAATCATCGTTGCTATCTTTCTTATTCCATTCAATACATCATTGTCGGCTGGTCGTGCCTTGCGCATACCATCCTTATTCAATTGAAGTATGAACGAAGCAGCAGATGGATCAACCTCGATTGTACTAGCATACCGGGCTACTCTCGGCGCATGTTCCACAGCCTGCGGCTGTGGCCCATGCGCCTCGTTATGATAACCATGCATTCCGCACGCGGGCGCGGCGCGGGTGGTGCTCTCTCCTTCACTACTCAATCTTACTTTACTTATATCATCCATACTTTCATTCAAATCAACTTTACTTTCCTCAATTCCACCACTTTTGTTCTCATAAGCCTCTACCCCTGATTCCACCAATATGCGTTGTAATCTCTCCGGTTGTATCCAATTACCGCCAAGGTATGCTGCAAGATCTTTACTATATTCACCATCTGTCTTCTGTTGGCACATCACGGTTGAATCCCAGTAGTACTCGTCAGTGGCGTACCACACTGGCCGTGTGCGCCCAGGGACTAGATACTTCTCTATCGACACGAATGCAGTAGGATTGAATGTTCCGTAGTCTATACCAACTCTCAGTTCCTTTGGACGCAATGTTGGTGGTGGTGACTGAACAACATGCTTAGTTGCATCGAAGTTTGAGAACACGATGCCACTTGCTGCTACCCAGTTGCCAAGTATGTTCCTGTCATAGAACACCGTGCCTATTGGATTCTCGCGTATGATTGCTTGCTTATAATCATCATCCAACCACGGATTGTCATCAAGTGTGAAGTGCCATAGCGCAATGTCGAGATGTTCAGCACGCTTGATGTAATCTCTGTATAGATAATGTCCTGGTCCAGCAGGATTGCATGTGCCATACACACACGCCCCTGGATCAGACAACCTACTCATCAAAGTCTTGGTAAACGATTCTGGTACATGTATCCACTCGTCTACATATGCACGCAGTAAACTCTCACCTTCAATGCGTTTGTACGCATCTATCTTGTCTGCACCTTCCATCCATATTGTTCTGCCGAAGATGTCTACTTCCTTGCGTTGCATACGCACTTCGACATTCTTCTTGCCGACCATACTCTTAATTGGTGTGATGACATTCCTAACCAGTGAGTTGATGGTGTTGCCTACCATCAACATGTTTCCATCAGGAAGTGTCAGAACATCCTTGATCCACTTCAGATCCACTGCTATTGACTTGCTGCTCCTCCAACTCCCCCACAGTATATTCATGCGCTTCGGCTTCGATACTATGAACTGTGCTTGCTTCCCCACTGGTACATGCAACTCCATTGTTATTCACCGTAATGTTTCCTTCCATCTTCTGAAACAGTGCAATCAATGATGCCTTTGCATCTTCGTCCCCTTTACCATTCTCAACTTGGAACTTGTCAATCAATATACCAAGTGATACTGTCAGATCACGCATATCTCTAGCTGGCAGTGTCTCCCTTGACATCATGCGTGCAACACGATCAAGTGATTGTGACAACAACCCCAGTCTGCGTGATGACTTAAGGTATCTTGAGTATTCATCAAGTCCATCTCCTATCGTTGCCATCTTCAACTTGGTTAGTATTGTGTCAGACAGTTCGTGTTGATGCTTTCGTGCTACACGAACAACAACACCACGATCTCTGCCTACCAACTTCCCTACCATGTAGGGACTCTTACCTTCGAGTAACAACATCAACATGCGATTCTCTTCATCGCGTGTCACCTTGTTCCTCTGTTTCTTCTTGTCTGTCATAACAGTCTCCATATATAATGCAATCGTATATGTTCACCATATATATAATCGAAGGTTAGCATTCCGCAAACCTCGACTCAAATTGCCATACTCCACAGGATGGATGTGACATCCTGGGGCCTCGTGACACGTGCGACACATGTGACAGGCAGTAGAGGTTAAACGACATATATAGAGCGTAATTATGCACAAATACGTGAAACGCATTATATAGGGGAATTACCTACCACCGCCAGTCACAGGAGTCACTCGTGTCACAGACCGCTCAAGCGCACAGCCCACAGTCACAACATTTGGAGCGACCGCCCTTGATCAACACATACAAGAAAGCAATCAGTAAAATACACATGGAAGCAACCATTCAATTCACCTCCTCGCTATCTGGAGTAGGTCGATCAATCTTACCAAGTGTTGGAACATCCAGGCCATTCATCTCCGGGGCTTCTCCACATCTCCCCTGTGGAAGCTGGACTTGGCCGGGAGCACGCGCCTTCAGCGTGATCCCAATGTAATATCGGCCATCCCTCTCATGCACGTAATCGATACCACTGGATGCAAGCGATGACTTGACACGCTTACTGCTATAGGGGTACTGCCCCTCCTGCACGCAGTAATCCTTGTATGCATCATATAACTCCCCGGACTTGATCTTTAAGCCACCGAGTTTACTGATAACACACTCCTGGTTTACAAACGAGAGCAGCGAGTTGCACTCCACTTTGTAATCTTCCGTCGCAGAACTTACACACTTTGGTGTGTGCAACCCCTCAGTCACGTACATAGCGTAACCCCTGATAGCCCAGTTTAGTATCCCTGATAGTTCGGTCTTGAGCCGATCTTCTAACTTGCGATCTTCCCGGCCAACAAATGAAACCGTGAATGGAATTAATCTGACACGATCCCAGGCACCGCTGTTGGTTTCTGTGATAAGCGGCCTTGTGTTGCCAGCCAACCAGAGCTTCAATTCAGGTAGATATTCAATCTGTCTTTGATGCAGTGTGCGGCAACGGATCGGGTCGTTTCCTGTTAGCGGTTTCATAACTTCCATGTCAAACCGCGCCGACTCGTCAGGCTCCACAGCCGAGACGAATCTGGCCCCCTTCAGATTGACCAGATCATCCCTGATGTCGCTATCGCCCTTCTTCTTGAGGAAGGTGCGGATCGAGGCTTGCTGCCCGTAGTCACCGAACATGGCGCGGATCACATTGAGGAAGACGCTCTTGCCATTCGATCCATCGCCCCAACAGAAGAAGAAGCACTTCTCCGATACCTTGCCTGTCAGCGAATAACCAATCGCTTTCTGTACAAATCTTTTTAACTCATCATCACTGTGGAATATCTCGTCAATGAACTTTTCCCAATTGGGGCACACTGCCTCAGTATCAAGCGCACAACCACAGACTTTAGTAAGAAGGTCAGATCGGTTGGGATCTTGTAATGGTGTCTCCGGGGTTTCGAAGTTGATAGTGGTGCCAATGGTGTTGAACAGCATGGGCTTGTTATCCAGGTCATCGGGGGCTACAGCCAACTCAGGCAGGGTCCGGGCCAGAGTGACCATGTTGTTCAGCCCTCGATACGTGTCAGTTGTCTGAGCAAACTTGGACACCATGGCCGCCGCCGCCGCGCTGCCCTGTCCGTTGTGAAGTCTGGCCAGCTTGAGTTTGGCTTCAGCATACAGGTCTTTGACCACGTCCCTGCTCATTTGATAGATGGTGCCGGTCTTGTCCTCTGCCCATCGATTGCCATCCCAGATAAACCAAGTGCCCATGTGCCCACAGTATCGAATGTTATTGCCATGAAGATCTGACAATCTGTTGGCATTGCCGCCCTCTGTGTACCTGTGCCGAACGATGTCACCATCAACCGCCTTGGTATCGAGGCACGCCTTCTCGATTGTCATCTCTCCATAGGTCTGAGCACCATGCTTCTCGTCCCACTTCTCGCGGAACAATTTCGTGGTTCTGAAAATCTCGTCGATGAGTTTTACATTTCGCTGAGTATAGTAGGCGAGATGATTGCACAATGCCAGATCTGCCGCGCTCTCGTCCATCGTGTACGCGGCGATATTGCCATCCATTAGAGCTTTGATCTCATCCCACTTCGAACTCTCCTCCATCCGTTTGATGACACTTTCCGCGCTGACCGGGACTGGTGCGATTGAAAGGTCGGCCAGGGTGACATCGGTTGGGGTGCTGTCATTGGCGGGATCAAGTATGTATTTGGCGTATATTGCAGTGAGTTTAGTAACATCGTTGTTCATCTCAGATTTGCACCCAGGCACAACATCTCCAGTAAATGTGAAGAATCTGCCCTTCTTGTAGATCTCAATACCAAGTTTTTTGTTCTTGTTCTTTGGCAGATCGATGTCGCCGATAATGAGTGCATGTACACCATGTTTGCTTGGACTGTATTCACAATACGTGTCTAATTCTGTTATTATCTCAAGCGCGTGTGCTGTGAACTCTGTGTTGACTATACAATCATCAAGATCAACACCGACGAATGTTCCATCGAAACAAACACCGACTCCATGAAATGGCGTGTCACGTGGTTCGAGTGCTTGCATCGCAGAGTCGTAGTCTGTCCATGTTGCGGGGTTTGTTGTTGATGCTCTCTTATCTGATGTTTGATACGGAACCTTCGTTGTCTTTCCCTTTCTCTTCTCGTACTTCCACATCACCCATATGTTTCTATCACGTAGATGTTGCGGCGCTTTGATTGTATATACACGTTCAACGGGCGTTGGTATCTCGAATTCAACCTCGGCGTCTGGAGCTTCCACAGCATCGGGCTGTGGAAGATGAGACGATTCACTAGCAGCCATCGTAGCCACCAGCTTCTATTCCACTGGCCTCTATCATGCGTTCCAACAAACACTCAAAACATTTCTTGTCGATTGTGTCAGGGTTGAATTCATATGTGCCATCCTCGTCAGTGAGTAAAGAACACACGTCACAATCGCTATCCACGAGGGATTGTATCTTCAGTCCGATTATACACAACTGACGTACTGTGTTGGAGACTGTTGTGTGATCACAGCGCGATACACTGCGCAGCATTGCAGCCTCCCCGTCAGTAAATCGTGCGGTGATGGAATGATTTCTCCGCACGTTCCTTGGCAAGAATGGTCTTGACATAGATGTATACATGTATGCATCTATATTTAAGCGTTTCGCTGGTATCGAAACTTTAGAAAAAAAAAAGAAGCCAGGTGTGGAGGTATTGGTTCAGAATGCAGCGGGAGCGACAAGCAACTCCCGGTACTGCTCATTACCGTCTATGTCGGGATACACTCGGTGCTGAACCACTCTATACTTCTGTCCATTCCGATATATGTAATATCGCTCGAACGTCGCGGTGCTACCAGCATATGAAGGATACTTGTTATACACTGAGAACGTGGCTTCCACAGCCTCGTTTGTGATAACTTTAGCAACACATAACGTGTTGTTGTTATTTATGTCAGGAACTTCTATTAACACATCCTCCCATCGAACATGCACGTTCTTAATCCAATTGTCGTGTATGGCATGTATCCCACCAACATACGTTTCTGCCTTGGTGATAACAACATGTTCGTTCATGTATTCTTCGGGAAACACAACATCACCTCCCGATTACCCAGTTGCGTCTCATGTATGGACGGAGAAGATTCATGCATTCGCCTGACAGAATGTCGCCCTCTTTTGAACCAACGAACGATTCACGCAGTCCCTGGTTGCCAAAACCAAATCCAGATACACCCTGTGCTTGTAACTTGTATCGTGTGGTGTTACCATACTTCAGTATAGCTAGTGCTTCTTCAGCACATGCGCGGCGCACATTCATCGGAACCTCGGTTTCAGTGACATAACTTCCATCGTCTTGCAAGTACATACGAGGGAATGCATTGTCTTGTGTAGGAGAAACCTTCATTCCTTTAAACGGTAGGTTGTTTATCTTGCGTGTTGCAAATGCCAACGCACCCGCTTTGAATCCAGATGTGGATGAGTCTGGATCAACACCGCCCTGTAAGAAGTGTGTTGCAATCGCTTCAACAAGGCCACTTGTTCCACCAAGTGCTGCTATTGTTGCGATGTCCGTGAAGTCTGAATTGGCTTCACATGCGGTGATAAGATCACCAAGTGTTGTTGTTCCTGATTCGATGTAACACGCAATGTGGTTCCCATCAACAAGACATGCGGGGCCAACGTCTTCTATCAGTTCGATACTGATCAAGTTACCATCAACACCATAGTTCTTTGCAGTGACTATGAAGTTTGCGTCAGCGACATCCATCTGTGATGTATATGACGCTTTCACGCCACTTCCTGTTGCCCACCATTCATCTACATATAGGTGGTTGTTCGCCGGATCGAAGTATATATCCGCATCTGCCTGAGAGCAGAGCGGAGTAGTTGCAGTCATGCTTGTCATGTTTCACACCATGTATCCTTTGATCGCGATATAACACTCAACATAGTCTCCAGTCAATTTGAAACATATCTTTCTACTGTAGTTCTTTATCCAATACTCCATTGTATCAATCGTTTGACCTTCCACAGATTCGCGGCGCTGTACCTTGTAATCTGAATATGTTGTGTATGGATGCAGGAAGAATGCGCCAGATGTGGGGCCAGTGACAAACAACATCACGTTAATAAGGATGTAAGTCGCGTCCGATGGGACAACGTCTGACACATCAATATCGCAGAAGTCTTGATCATACGTTGCACCAACTGCGGCAGAGTACATTGTAATGGTGTCGTCGTTGGCCCAATTATCTGTAGATGAAACAGTTGTGATCTTCCTGGTGCTCGTGTTGATACCAGTCACGATACGTGAATTGCCGCGCGTACTGTTGTACAGGATCACTCTACCAATCGGATTGTAGTCGCCAGCCTCCGTGTCATACACAACAGATGTGGCAGACGGTGTTCCATTGATTAATGCATGGAACAGTTCACCACCGTTGGATGTTTCCTGGAAGTGATACGCACTTGGCTCAATCATGGTGATGACTGTGCCAGTGGCACCAGTGGGGCCGGTTGCTCCCTGCGCCCCTGTAGCGCCCTGTGGGCCAGTTTCTCCTGCCGCCCCGGTAATTCCAGTCGGGCCTTGAGATCCTGTCGCTCCTGCTGGCCCTGTCGCTCCCTGGGGGCCGGTAGGCCCAGTCCCACCTACAGATCCCATGAGTTGCCACCAAGCATCTGTGGAACCTGAAGGTTCGTGGTTGTAGTTGTCATCCACAAGGCTGACGTAGGAGCTTCCCACATGGTCCACACAGTCGTTGATGACATAGGTAGCTGAACCAGTCCATGATCCTTTCATGACCAGAGCGCCAGCTTCTCCAGTAGCGCCTGTTGCTCCTGTTGCACCAGTGGCTCCCTGGGGGCCGGTAGGGCCTTCAGCACCCGTTGCTCCTGCTGTTCCTGTAGCGCCTTGTGGCCCCGTCGCTCCCTGGGGGCCGGTAGATCCATCAGATCCAGTTGGTCCAGTCGCGCCTGTCAGGCTCATGGATGACCGAGCTTGGGACCGATACCCCGGCCCCTCCATGGCGAACACAATGAACATATCGTCGGGATCAGCAGTGCCTAATGAATCGAGGTATGGAATGTCATCGGCAGTCCAATCACTGCTGCCATCGGCACCAGTCGGGCCGGTTGGTCCGGTTTCTCCAGTAGGACCAGTGCTGCCGGTTGGGCCGGTGACAGATGTGCCGGTCGGGCCGGTTGGTCCGGTAGGTCCAGTGCCATGTGTGTGATTGTGCTTCTCATCACCATGCTTGCCACTACCACCGCGCTCGACTTCACCATAACTCATACGATGATCACCTGTGTTCCTTTGAATC
>Ga0116172_10002697_pt1 | contig 15246 bp, 12 predicted proteins | sample AD_UKC083_MetaG_FD_89799 | JGI IMG/M metagenome (GOLD analysis project Ga0116172, IMG submission 89799) | Active sludge microbial communities of municipal wastewater-treating anaerobic digesters from USA - AD_UKC083_MetaG | ecosystem: Engineered > Bioreactor > Anaerobic > Digestate | place: USA...
AACGAAATTCCGAAATGGGCTGCCAAAGCCAAAGAGCGCGAAAAGAACTATAAGGTGAAATCGTTGAATACCGATTAAAATTCATGGCATCTCAACGACCGGTCTGGAAATTTCCGTGGGGCTACACTGAAGGTTTTGCAATTGCAGTGGGATTACTTTTCTCAGGTGCTGCAATCCAGCTGGCCACAAGAAGCTACATTCCGCTTCCCGCGCAGCCTTTCAACCTGATTGCTTTGCCACTATTTATTGCATTACTGATTTCAGTTCAGCTACATGGAAAACGAAACCCGCTGGTAATCTGGCTTTCATCGATTCCGGCTTCAGTCTCTTCCATTGCATTACTGATATTTCTGGCCATTCTGATGGGACTGATCAGACAGGATGAAACCGCCCCGGCGTCGCTGCTGCTGCTGAATATAAAACACAGCTGGATGTATTTGCTGGCACAGGTTTATATCCTCACCACCCTTGGATTGACCATCATTCGCCGGTTCTCACTCAAACTGAAAAACGCAGGATTCATGCTGAATCATCTCGGCCTTTGGATTCTGCTGGCAGGAGCGGCTTTCGGATCGGGTGACATTGAACGTTACACCATGCGTGTTGAAAAAGACAAAGTGGAGTGGATAGGCATAGACAGAAGCGGAAAGCTGCATGAATTGCCGGTGGCCATATATCTTGAAGATTTTACTGTTGAATATTATCCTCCGCAAGCCGGCATCTGGAGCGAATCAAAGCAAAAGCTGCTGAAAAGTCCGGCGTTCAGTCTGAATCGTGCAGATACTGTTTTCAAATGGGAATCATTTGATTTTGAAATCAAACAGGTTCTCCGGAATGCCTGGCTGATGGGTGATACATTTCGCGAAGCCCCGATTCCGGGCGCTGTTCACGCAGCCCAGATATGCATCAGGACAAACAATTCAGCTGAAAGGTGCGGTTGGATAAGTTCCGCTTCGTCGCTCCAAAAGCCATTTTCAATGGCCATTGATGATGACCTGGAGCTGGTGATGAAACCACCCAAAGCCCGCTTGTATCAATCCGATGTGGTAGTTTACACAAAGGCGGGATCAGAAGTTTCATCATCAATTACAGTCAATCAGCCGTTGTCGGTTGACGGATGGAAAATTTATCAGTTCGGCTACGATGAAAGTATGGGCCAGTGGAGCAATTCGAGTGTGTTTGAGCTTGTACGCGACCCATGGTTGCCGGTGATATACGCAGGATTGTGTCTGCTTCTGTGCGGAGCTGTTTTTATGTTCATAACAGGTGTTGGTTCAAAAAGCAAAAAAGAATGACGGAAATCAGTTTTCAGTTCATTGGGATTACATCCGTTGGCCTGCTGGTTCTGGCCATCATTCTGATGCTTCTGCGCCGCACCAGGAATGCAGCCATCATTGTATCTTCGCTCGCAGTGCTGACACTTACATTTTACATTGTAAATCTGTGGATCGGGCTGCAGCGGCCACCACTGCGGACATTGGGCGAAACCCGCCTCTGGTATGGATTTTTTCTGTCATTGCTTGGAGTACTTTTATGGTTTCGATGGAAATATATCTGGCTGTTTATCTACGCCAATGTAACCGCAGGCGTTTTCATCATCATTGACCTGCTGAACCCAGCCGCCCTCGATCAGACGCTGATGCCGGCATTGCAGAGTGTCTGGTTTGTACCTCATGTTGTGATTTATATTATAGGGTATGCTTTGCTTGGCATGTCGGCCATTGTTGCTGCCATCCGGCTTCTGATGCCGCTTTTCGGAAAAGAACTGAAAACCGGAATGGAATATACCGACAACACGGTTTATTTTGGTTTTTCTTTTCTCACCGTGGGAATTATTTTTGGTGCAATGTGGGCAAAAGCGGCCTGGGGCCATTACTGGACATGGGACCCGAAAGAGACCTGGGCACTGATTACCTGGCTGACATATTTGCTATACATTCACATCCGTATCCATCATCCTGAAAAAGAAACCGCGGTTTCGTGGATTCTCATTTCTGCATTTCTCTTTCTGATGATTACATGGCTGGGCATTCAATATCTGCCTGCAGCGCAAAACAGTGTGCATACATACTGATTCTGCTGTAATCTGTTGGCATATCAGATGGCTCCGTCTTATTTAATGAGTATTTTGTGTTTTAAATCCGTATGATATCTTGCAGGAATTTTCAGCTGCAACGAATAATTCATTACATTTGCCAGCTAAACTTTTTTGTATGAGAGTACTATTTTACTTTTTGCTTTTACTGTTGCCTGTTTTCATCATGGCGCAGGAAGGCACACTGAGCGGATCCGTCAAGGATAAAATTACTCTGGAGGGGGTTCCGGACGCTACAGTGAAAATCAACAATCAGCTGATTAAAACAGATGCTGTAGGAAATTTCTCCATATCCCTCCCCTATGGAACATATACTTTAACGGTCGAAGCCGATTTGTTTCAGATGTACACGGAATCCGTTTCCATTGCGCAGCCAACTGTTGCAATAAACATTCAGCTCAACCGCCGCACAACGGATGAAAACGGTGGTGTTTCCGAAATTCAGCTGGATGACAGCGAGCTTGATCAGTCCAATGCCGGACAAAGTGTCAACAGTCTGCTTCATTCCGGAAGCGATGTTTTCGAAAACTTCGCTTCGTTCAGCTGGGGTCCCATGCGCTTCCGCAGCCGTGGCTACGAGTCAAGTTCGGAGCAGACCTACCTGAACGGTTTTCCGATGAATGACCTTGAAACCGGCTTTCAGTCTTATTCTGACTACGGCGGACTGAACCGCGTGATGCGTTACCGGGAATCATACGATGGTCTTGTGCCAGGCCCATTCTCATTCGGAGGCATTGGAGGCACATCGAATATTCAGGCTACTGCTTCGCAGATCCGCAAACAGAATCAGCTCAGCTATGGAATTGCCAACCGTTCGTACAACAACCGCTTGATGTACACTTATGCAACCGGCATGCAGACCAACGGATGGGCATTTGCATTTTCCGGATCACACCGCTGGGCACTCGATGGCTATGTGCCGGGAACCTGGTACGATGCATGGGCCTATTTCGGATCGGTCGAACGCAAAATCAATGACAAGCACATGATCGGACTCACCGTTTTCGGATCACCTTTCCGCAGGGCTATGCAGGCCGCATCAACTCAGGAAGCATATGATCTGGCCGGCGATGTGTATTACAATCCCAACTGGGGATTACAAAACGGCGAAGAGCGCAATTCGCGTGTGCGCAAGGTGCATCAGCCATACGCCATTCTGAACCACACATTCAAAATCAGCGACAAGACCAAACTGTATACTTCAGCCGGATTTTCCAAAGGACGTTTCGGAACCACCAGACTCAACTGGTATGGCGCTCCGGATCCCCGCCCCGACTATTACCGGTACATGCCCAGCTATCAGTCCGATCCTTACATTGGCGGACTTGTAACTGATTACTGGATGAACAATGTTGAAGCCCGTCAGATCAACTGGGATGAAATTTATCAGATCAATTACAGTGCAAATGCAGTCGGTGCGCAGGCAAATTACATTATTGAAGAAGCCAGAAAAGATGAGACCCGCGAAGCACTCAATTCATATCTGCTGCATAAACTGAATGAAAACATTCAGCTGAGTGGCGGGCTGGAAGCCAATTTCCAGACAACCCATTATTTCAAGGAACTGACAGATCTTCTCGGAGGCGAGTACTGGAAAGACATTGACCAGTTTGCCGAGCAGGATTTTCCCGGCGATACCGGAATGCTTCAGAACGACCTTGACAATCCCAACAGAGTCATTAATGCAGGTGATGAATTTGGCTATAACTACAAAATGCACACGAATACAGCCAAATTATGGGGCATGAGCCGCTTCTACTATGCAAAGACCGACTTTTATGTAGCCGGCTATGTAAGCGGAACTCAGATGTATCGTGATGGTATTTACCGCAACGGAAGATATCCGGATAACTCGCTTGGAAAATCAGAAGCAAGAACATTTCTCGATGGTGGAGTCAAGGCCGGAGTCACCTACAAACTTTCAGGCAAACATTATTTCACTGTCAATACCGGTTTACTGAGCAATGCACCGGCCACAGCCAATTCATTCCTTTCACCCAACATCAGCAACCGCTATGTTCCGAATCTTCAGAGCAGTGTTGTTTTCTCGGGCGATGTCTCTTACATCAAAAAGGGTGAATTCCTTTCAGGCCGCGTCACAGCTTATCAGACAAACACATTCAACGAGGTTGACCTGCTGAGTTTTTATCACGATGAATATCAGACCTTTGTTTACATGAACCTGACCGGCATCAACCGCGTGTATCAGGGTGTTGAATTTGGTCTTGATGTGAAAGCCAGCAAAACCATCAGCGTTCAGGCCGCAGGAAACTTCGGAAACTATCGCTACATCTCACGTCCGACAGCACACATTTCATTCGACAATCTTTCGAAACCGGATACAACGGAACTCATTTACTGTAAATATTTCTATGTGCCCGGAACACCACAGATTGCTTCTTCCATCGGGATTAAATACAATCATCCGAAGTATTGGTTCTTCAATGTGAACTTCAATTATTTCGACAAGATTTATCTCGACTTCAATCCCGAACGCCGCACCCAGCTTGCGATTGCAAACCTCGGCCCCGGCGATCCGCAGATTGATGTGATTACCGCGCAGGAAAAACTACCTTCGGGTTACACAATCGATGCCTCCATCGGAAAATCATGGAGAATCAAGGGAAAAACACTGGCCTTCAATTTCATGGTCAGCAATATTCTCGATAACAGGGAACTGATAACCGGCGGCTACGAACAGTCCCGTTTCGACTTCACAACGCAGAATGTCGGAAAATTCCCGCCCAAATACTATTACGCATATGGAAGAAACTTCCTGGCAATGGTGTCTTTCAATTTCTAAACAGTTAAAAGCGAAAAAAATGAAACAGTATATGAAAAAATTGTTTTTTGTTACAGCCCTCATGGCTGTGGTCTTCACTTCTTGTGTTGATGAAGACTTTGACAAACCCGATGTAATCATTCCGGATTATGCAGGCACCAGCAACACAACCATTGCCGACCTGAAAGCCACCTATACCGGTGTTCTCGACAGCATTGAAACGACCACCATCATCGAAGGTATCGTTGTTGCCAATGATGAAAGCGGAAACTTCTACAAAACCATCGTAATTCAGGATGCTACCGGCGGTATTGAACTGAAACTCGACCGTTACGACATGTATACCTCATTCAAGGTCGGACAGCGCGTTTTTGTTGAATGTCAGGGACTTTATCTTGGAGATTATGGCGGACTTGTTCAGATTGGCTACATTTACAATGGCGCCATTGGCCGTATTCCTGATGTATTGATTGACAGCCATGTTTATCGCGACAGTCTGCCCGGCGCAGCTCCCGCCGCCGCTGTTGTCACCATTCCGACCATCACTCCCACCAATCTGAGTACACTCATTCAGCTCGACGAAGTGCATTTCACCGAGCCGGGACTTGCATTCTCAGAAACAACAGGAACAACCAACAGAACCCTTGAAGATGCCAATGGAAATCAGATACTCGTGCGCACAAGCAATTATGCAAGCTTTGCAGCTGATATCATTCCCGATGGAACCGGAAGCGTTCGTGGCATCCTGAGTATTTACAACGGTGACTATCAGCTGTATATCCGCGATCTGAACGATATCCTCAACTGGTACGATCCCAATGCAAACAGCGTTATCTATGATCCTTTCAATATTGATCCGCTCGTGAATTCAGGATGGACCATTTACAGTGTTGCCGGAAACAAAGACTGGTACTACAATTCGGGATACAAAGACATGGCAGTCACTGCCAGTGGCAGCGATGCAGCATGCAATGATTATCTCATTACTCCTGCTATCAGTCTGAGTGGTGTTGCCAATCCGGTTCTCACCTTCAACTCCTGGACAAATTATACCGATGCAGGTATGACCACACCCATTGAAGTGCTGATTTCAACGGATTATTCCGGAAGCGGTGATCCAACCATAGCAACATGGACAGCACTCTCAGCCACATGGTCACCAACTGCAAGCGCAACTTATACACCCAGTGGTAACATAAGTCTGACCTCGTATTCAGGACAAACCGTTTACATCGCATTCCACTATCGTAGTTCCGGAAACACATCGGGCAACTACAGTGCATGGAAAATCGATGATTTCAAAATTGAGAAGTAAAAAGCGTATTAATTAAACATTAAAGTCGTGTTTTTCTGCGGAAAGACACGACTTTTTCTGTAGTTTTACAATAAATAAATTTCATGTCAGAAACAACACTCAACCACACCAAGATAATCGCCACAATCGGCCCTGCAAGCGCTTCTCCGGAAATGCTGCGCGCACTTGTCAAAGCCGGAATGAATGTCTGCCGCCTCAACTTTTCGCATGTAGATTATGCAAAAGCAACAGAAATAGTTGAAGAAATAAAAAAAATAAATGCGGAAAACCTATTCCCCGTTGCTCTGCTGGCCGATCTTCAGGGCCCAAAACTCCGTGTGGGAGAAATGGGATGCGACGGTGCTGAATTGAAAAATGATTCATTGGTTGTTATCACCTGCGAAGAATGCGAGGGAACAGCTGAACGGTTCACACTGCGTTATCCCATGCTTTCGCGCGATCTGAAACCCGGCGAAAGAATTCTGCTCGATGATGGTAAAATGGAAGTTCATATTACGCAGGTGCTGAATGAAAAAGAGGTTGAAGCAAAAGTTGTCCGGGGCGGCATTCTGAAATCGAAAAAAGGATTCAACCTCCCGGGAACCAATGTGAGTCTGCCTGCTTTGACCGAAAAAGACCTGAAGGATCTGGAATTCGCACTCAATGCCGATGTTGACTGGGTTGCCATTTCATTTGTCCGCAAAGAGGAAGATGTGATTGAACTGAAAAACCGCATTGCGGCATCAGGAAAAACAGCAAGGGTTGTTGCCAAAATTGAAAAGCCCGAAGCCATCGAACACATCGATGATATTATTCAGGTAGCTGATGCCATCATGATTGCACGCGGCGACCTGGGAATTGAAATGCCTTTGCAGGAAGTTCCCATTCTGCAGAAAAACATCATTCAAAAAACAATAACTGCCGCCAAACCTGTCATTGTTGCCACACAAATGATGGAAAGCATGATGACCAGTACCATGCCCAGCCGCGCCGAGGTGAACGATGTGGCCAATGCAGTCACCGATGGCGCATCGGCTGTTATGCTCAGCGGAGAAACCAGTGTTGGCCAGTATCCTGTTGAAACGGTCGCTACCATGCATCGGATCATCATTGATGTGGAGCGCGATTCAAGGCCATACACCAAAGGCGCCATGCCCAAAAGCGAAGACGAAGTTTCGACAGCTTACGAAATCAGTTTCATGGCTTCACGCATGGCTAAATTCATGAATGCGAAAGCCATTGTAGTTATGACTGCAACCGGATCTTCTGCAGTGCGCATGTCATCATTCAGACCACGCAGCAATATATTTGTTTTCAGCAACGACCGGAAACTCCTGCGTACACTTATGCTTGCGTGGGGCCTGCGTGGATTTTACTATGACGATTTCAAAAGCACAGATCAAAGCATCTGCGACACCATTGCAACACTGAAGTCAAATAATCTTGTAAGCGATGGCGACACCATCATTCACACTGCCAGCATGCCCATTCAGCTGCGTGGCACAACGAATACGATTAAGGTGAGTGTGGTGTAATCACTCGATACATTTGTTGTCTCAGTTTTGGTTAAGTCTCTTGTTCAAACACCCGGGATGATACGCTGATTTCCCGACGATTCCACGTCAGCAATGCTGATTGGTAAACCTTTTCTTGCTGACGGTAGAATGTCGGGAAAGACACACTGACAATTATCACCAATCAGGTACCAATAATCCGGTTTGGGCACGGGTGCATTTTGTATCTTTGCACATGTAATCGGGTCGCCATATTTTTGCGATTGGATTGAAAAAAAAGCGTTTATGAAAGAAGATGAAAGCCAGGACGCACTGAATGAAGTAACCGGAGGTGAATACAAATACGGATTTGAGACCCGTATTGAGATGGACACCATTCCCAAAGGGCTGAATGAAGATGTTGTCCGTTTGATTTCGAAGAAAAAAAACGAGCCGGAATTCATGCTTGAGTTTCGTCTCGCTGCCTTCCGCAAATGGAAGGAAATGGTAATGCCCGACTGGGCTCACCTGAATATACCGCCCATCGATTTTCAGGACATCAGTTATTATGCGGCTCCCAAAAAGTCCGAAAAGAAAAGTATGGACGAAGTCGATCCGGAATTGGTTGACACATTCAACAAGCTCGGTATTCCGCTCGAAGAACAGATGGCACTCGCCGGAGTGGCTGTTGATGCGGTTTTCGATAGTGTATCCGTGAAAACAACGATGCAGGATAAGCTGAAGGATTTAGGAATCATTTTCATGCCCATCAGCGAAGCCGTGCATCAGCACCCCGATCTGGTGAAAGAATATCTGGGTATGTCTGTACCTGTGTCCGACAATTATTTCACGGCATTGAATTCCGCTGTTTTCAGCGACGGATCATTTGTTTACATTCCAAAAGGAGTGCGCTGCCCTGTTGAATTATCCACCTATTTCCGCATCAATGCACGTGAAACCGGTCAGTTCGAGCGTACGCTCATTGTTGCTGATGAAGGCGCCTATGTGAGTTATTTGGAGGGCTGCACCGCTCCCATGCGCGACGAAAACCAGCTTCACGCCGCCGTTGTGGAAATCATCACGATGGACAATGCCGAAGTGAAATACAGCACGGTTCAGAACTGGTATCCCGGCAACAAGGAAGGGAAAGGCGGTATCTATAACTTTGTTACCAAGCGAGGTTTGTGCAAAGGCGCCAACAGTAAGATTTCGTGGACGCAGGTGGAGACCGGCTCTGCGATTACATGGAAATATCCGAGCTGCATATTGCTTGGCGATAACAGCATCGGGGAATTTTATTCCGTTGCTGTGACCAATAATTTTCAGCAAGCCGATACCGGAAGCAAAATGATTCATCTCGGAAAAAATACAAAGAGCACCATTATTTCGAAGGGAATCTCTGCAGGCCGCAGTCAGAACAGTTACCGCGGGCTTGTAAAGGTGATGAAAAAAGCCATCAACTCGCGCAATTTCACCCAGTGCGACAGTTTGCTGCTGGGCGACAAATGCGGCGCACACACCTGGCCCTACATCAATGTTCACAACAAAAGCTCGATTGTAGAACACGAAGCAACAACATCAAAAATTTCAGACGACCAATTGTTTTACTGCCAGCAGCGCGGTCTTGACAGTGAATCGGCCATCAGTCTGATTGTAAATGGCTATGCAAAAGAAGTGTTGAATAAACTGCCCATGGAATTTGCGGTCGAAGCTCAGAAATTGCTGGCTATTTCTCTTGAAGGATCAGTTGGTTGATGATTAAAAAAACAAAAACGACAACAATGTTACATATAAAGGATTTACATGTTTCAATAAATGGACGCGAGATTCTGAAGGGCGTCAATCTGGATGTCAAACCCGGCGAAGTGCACGCCATCATGGGTCCGAACGGCACCGGAAAAAGTACTTTGGCCAATGTTATTGCCGGCCGTGAAGGATATGAAGTATCCGGCGAAATCATATTTGAAGGACAGAATATTTTTGACATGGCGGTTGAAGACCGCGCGCGGGCTGGTATATTCCTGGGCTTTCAGTATCCGGTGGAAATTCCCGGCGTGTCGATCATGAATTTTCTGAAGACTGCCGTCAATGAGAAACGCAAGTACTACGGCCAGGAAGCAATGAGTGCCGGCGATTTTCTGAAGTTGGTGGAAGAGAAGAAAAAAGTAGTTGAAATCCCGTCCGACCTCATGAAACGCAGCGTTAATGAGGGTTTCTCGGGTGGTGAGAAAAAAAGAAACGAAATTTTTCAGATGGCCATGCTTGAACCAAAACTGGCCATACTCGATGAAACCGACTCAGGGCTTGACATTGACGCGTTGCGTATTGTGGCAACGGGTGTTACAAGACTGAAGAAACCGGAAAATGCAACCGTTGTAATCACGCACTATCAGCGCCTTTTGGACTTTATTGTTCCGGACTTTGTACACATTCTTTATGGTGGACGCATTGTAAAATCAGGCGACAAGACATTGGCCATGGAACTTGAAAAACAGGGCTACGACTGGATCAAGAAGGAATTCGCATAAACCGAAGCATCATGACTGAATTACAAAAATATCCGGTTGCGGAATCATTGAAAAATGCTGCAGAAAAAATCAGCAGCAGCGATGGATTGTGGGAAGGCCGTGACAACGCGTTTCATACATTCCTGTCGGCCGGTTTTCCGCACAAAAAAATGGAAAAATGGCGCAACACGGACTTGAGTGAATATCTGAATGCGTCTTATACATATGTTGAAAACACTGACCCTGTCTCTGATGTAGACATCAATAAGGTTTTTCAGTGCAATATCCAGAATTTCGAAACAGCATTGTTTACCTTGCTGAATGGCGCTTACGTATATAACACCGCTCCGCTGACCGTAATGGAAAATGGTGTCATTGCCGGAAGTCTGCGTCAGGCCTGGCATCAGTTCCCTGAACTGGTGAACAACTATCTGAACATGCTGACCGAAAATACGCTGAACGGCCTTGTGAGCCTCAACTCAGCGTTGGCTACTGCAGGATTCTTCATTTACGTTCCAGACAATATTGTTGTTGACAAACCGGTGCAGCTGGTGAATCTAGTCAACACTGAAGTGAATCCTTTTCTGCAGATCCGCAATCTGATTGTGCTTGGCAAAAACAGCAAGCTGCAGTTTCTGCAATGCGACGACAGCATCAGAGACAAAAACAGTTTCCTGAATATAGTGAGTGAGTTCCACCTCGCTGACGGAGCCATTCTTGATCATTACAAGCTGCAAAACAAAGACGACAGTGCTGTAATGACAAATACCTCATTCTTTGGTCTGCAGCGCGATGCACGGCTTACAACCAATACAATCACATTCAACGGAGGCACCATCCGAAACGAATCCATTGTCAATCTCGACGGTGAAGGTGCTGAAGCAGAAGTGATGGGGCTTTATCTGGTCGATCGTAAACAGCATGTCGATAATCAGGTGCTGGTGCGCCACAATGCGCCCAACTGCACGTCGCATGAATTGTTCAAAGGCATTCTGGATGACGAAGCCAGCGTTGCGTTCAATGGCCATATCATTGTGCAGCCAGGCGCACAGAAAACAAATGCATTTCAAAGCAACAAAAATATTTTGCTGACTGACACGGCGCAGATTTCAACGAAACCATTCCTTGAAATTTATGCCGATGACGTGAAATGCTCTCATGGAGCCACTGTCGGGCAGCTTGACGAAAACGCCATGTTCTATCTGAAACAACGCGGTATCTGCGAACGCAATGCGAAAATGCTTCTGATGTATGCATTTGCTGATGAGGTTGTCAGAAAAATAACGGTGGATTCGCTGTATCATCAGACAGCTGAAATGGTGTCGCGGCGCCTGAAAGGCGAACTCAGCGTTTGCGATCAGTGCATGTTGCATTGCGGCAGCAAAAACCCGGTTCAGTTTGATATTGATGTGACCAAGATATAGCATGCGGCATGAAGCATGCTGCAAGTCATCAAGTTTATAAAGTTTATAAAGTTGAAAGATGACGTTGAACTAATTGTGATTCAGTTCGGCGTAGTCTCAAAAAGAAAAATCTGCTGGCATTAGTCTGGAGACTAATGCCAACCTCAATTTTAATGACTACGCCGGACTGATTATTTCTTCCTGATATCGGCAGCTTTCTGAACAAGCTTGTTGTACTGCCCTTTGGTGATGTAGATTCGGTGCTGATTTGCTTTCAGTTTTACATTGGCCAGTTTCTCACGCAAATCGTATCCCCAGCCACAAATGGCATTTGAAGCCAGATCCAGATCGACATAATACCGGATTTCCTTTTCGAAAATCGACTCTTCCAGGTCGTTCATATGACTATGGATTTGTTGTCAGCACCTGATTGTATTTGGTGGAGTTGGCTGGGTCAATGCTTTTAAGAATATTGACCACTTTGGTTTTTTCCACCATCGGAGCGGGCGTAAAAATACTCACCAGCTCATCGGATTTAGCCAGCATGAACAAGCTGATGATGAAAAGGCCGGGTTTCTGTCGGTATGCTTTCTGAATGAGGGTAACACCTTCCGTAATACCAGAGCGGGCTTTTACAGCATCAGAAGAGAAGAGATCCATGCCGTTCAGATGATAAAAAAAGTTACCTCTGCGAAAATCAGCATAAGCATTATTCAACAGGTTTTCAATAATCCAGTATCTGTTTTTCTGGCTTTCGGCAGCACGCCATCCCTTATCAGGAGCGCTTTGTGCAGCGTTAACCACACCCTGTGCCTTTTCGAAAAAAGGAGTGCCTCCCAATTCTTCAAATGAATCGAAATCAAATCCAAGTACGAGATAAGCGTAGAAAGCAAGAACAGAAGTAAGATTCGATGTGTATGTGTTTTCAATATAATCCAGTGGCTGACCAGAAATATATTTGAATGAAAAATCCTTATCAAGAAAATTAAAAAGCGGAGTACTGTAGGATGAGCCGTACACAGGTCTGCGCGCCTGAACCTGAATGGTGCCGGTAAATGATTCTATGTTATCCCAGGAACTGATGGTGAGCAGAATTGAGCATTCAATTTTTTCTTCCATCCTGAATTCATAATTGCTCCACCGGCGGTTGTTCATGAATTCATACACCGCGGTCTGCAGGTTTTCGAACACCGTTTTATCGCTCGATTGTACCTGACTGGAATTCACCTGCACGTTGCACATGAATTCCTGTGCACGCACTGATGAAAAAACCAGAAGGAAACTCAGTATAATAATCGCTCTCATTTCTTTCCTGATAAAAGTTTTTCCAGTTCATCTGCAATCACCGATGCAGCTACGGGTTTGCTCATTAAAGGCCAGGATTTGGGCTTTCCGGATTTCCGGACCAGCGTGATTTTGTTTGTATCATGGCCAAACCCGCTGCCTTTGTCGCTGAGCGAGTTTAAAACGATGACATCGGCCTTTTTATTGTCCAGCTTTTTCCGGGCGTTGGCAATTTCATGATCGGTTTCAAGCGCAAATCCGATCAAAACCTGTCCTGACTTTTTGCTTTTTCCAAGTGCCGCGAGGATGTCAGGATTCTGCACCAATTCAATGGTTGAAACACCTGTATTCTCTTTTTTGATTTTCTTATCTGCAGCTTTTGCAGGCCTGAAATCGGCCACAGCAGCAGCCATCACAGCAGCATGACATTTCGGAAACGCTTTCACACAGGCATCGTACATCTGCTGCGCACTTTCAACCTGAATGAGTTTCACACGCGGATCGGCCTGAATATTTACAGGGCCTGAAATCAATGTAACTTCTGCACCCCGCTCTGCAAGAACCGATGCAATGGCATATCCCATTTTTCCGCTGCTGAAATTTCCGATATAGCGCACCGGATCAATCCGTTCGAACGTCGGACCCGCTGTAATCAGGATTTTTTTTCCGGACAAAGCCTTTGTGCTGATTGAGCCCAATATGGCATCCACAATTTCCTGCGGTTCTGACATGCGGCCTGAGCCCTGATATCCGCAGGCAAGATCGCCTTCAGCGGGGCCAATGAATGTATTCCCGAGAGATTTCAGGTATGCAATATTTTTCTGCACCACAGCTGATTTCCACATTTTGGTGTTCATCGCCGGTGCAATAAAAACGGGACCATCAAACGCCATAAAGGTGGTTGAGAGCGCATCATCGGCAATGCCTGATGCGAATTTGCCAATGATATTTCCGGTTGCCGGAGCCACAATCATCAGATCGGCATTGTCGGTGATGGAGATGTGCTCAGTTGAGTACTGCCGATCTTTCGGAAAAACGTCGATGTACACCGGGTTTTCCGAAAGTGTTTCAAGTACGGGCACCGTGACGAATTCAAGTGCATTGCGGGTACACACCACCTGCACAGAAGCACCTTTCTGCTTCAGCAGGCGGATGATATACGGAGCTTTGTAAGCTGCAATACCGCCTGAAATGCCAAGTATGACCCTGCGGTTTTTCAATCAGGATTAGTTTTCCTGTGTGCCGCGACGATGATATACTTTTTTCTGCTGGAATTCGTGCAGCGCAATCAGCGTGGGTTTCGGAAGAGCTTCGTACAACTTCGCCAGCTCAATCTGCTCGCGGTTTTCGAAAACTTCCTCGAGATTGTCCATTGCAGAAACAAACTGTTCCGACTCATGCTGCAGATCTTCCTTGATAACCATTGAAATCTGGTTTGCACGCTTGGCAATGATCATGATGCTTTCGTAAATGCTACCTGTTTCATTCTCAAGTTCGCGCAGATTGCGGGTTACAGCCGTGGTCTCAATTTTCAGTTTCTTGTAATCCATATGTTAGTTCAGTTTACTGATTTGCGTTTTAATCTTTTCGTTTATGATATCAGCTTCCTTCTGGAAAGAAGTTGTGGGAAACTGCATCATCAGCGTGGTGTATGCTTTTGCGGCATGTTCAAAACGTTCTTTCTTTTTCGAGTCAATGCTTCCTGCAGCATAATAATATTCCGACTTCAGAATATAGAACAGGGCCTGCTCTTTATACTTCGTGGCCGGATATTCTTTCAGCAGATTTGTAAAAGCAACCACGGCTGCCTTGTATTCCTCAATCTTGAAATACAGCATGGCCGTATTGAAATCCTTTGTCTCCAGTTTAAAACGCAGTTCATCCATCAATTCGTTGCACTGCTTCACTTTTTCACTTTTCGGATACTTGTTTACAAAAAGCTGCAACTCGGTCAGTGCGTCGTTTGTCGATGTCTGATCAAGAGGAGCATCGGACGATTCAAGATACTGGCAATAAGCCGACATATAAAGCGATTCTTCCGCATATTTGCTGTTCGGGAGTGTCTTTGCCAGATTCTTGAAGTAATAGGCAGCAGCCAGATACTGTTGCTGCTGATAGTTGCACCAGCAATATTTGTAATAAGCCTCCTCGAACTGCGGCATACCGCGCAATTCAACGATCAACTGGTCATACAGCTGCAGGGCTTTGAAGTAATTGCCTTTGCTGTAAAATTCGTTGGCTGCTTCCAAACGGGCCTGTGGAGTTCCTTCCCGGAGCAGTTTGTCATACTCGCTGCAGGATACCCCCGTGAGAATGAGAACAATAAGAACAAAATTCCGCCAAAATTTCATGAGTGCAAAATTAATAAAAATCAGTGAATTAACGGCA
>Ga0116172_10002702_pt1 | contig 15236 bp, 14 predicted proteins | sample AD_UKC083_MetaG_FD_89799 | JGI IMG/M metagenome (GOLD analysis project Ga0116172, IMG submission 89799) | Active sludge microbial communities of municipal wastewater-treating anaerobic digesters from USA - AD_UKC083_MetaG | ecosystem: Engineered > Bioreactor > Anaerobic > Digestate | place: USA...
ACGAGTCCCTCCAGCGTCCGGATGCGCCGCCTTGATCCGGTCCCGGAAAATACGCCGGATCTCGGCCAATGTTGCATCCTCGCCAACCCCCAGGACTCCCCGGGCCTCGCTGATTTCTTCCCAAGTGGCCATGATGCTCCTCCGCAAACCATCCAAGGTTCCTCAATCCCCAACAGCAGTAATATGCTCAACTCGCGCCGTGAAAAGGCCGATATTTTGTGTATATATCCTGTCACTCGGGGAGGGACCCATGGAACGACTCAGAGAACAGCTTGCCTGGCTGCACGAGCACCATGGACTTGTCGGCATCAAGGGCGGTACCGAGGTTGAAGCACAGACCTTTGACGAAATCTGGCTGATGCGCCGGCTCTCCGACAAGATCGTCCCCCTGACCGTAAAAATCGGCGGACCCGAGGCCCGCAACGATATCGAGTTCATGCTGGCTACCGGGGTCGATTGCATTCTGGCCCCGATGGTCGAATCACCATACAGCCTGCGGAATTTTGTTTCCACAATGGCAACACTGGATCGAACAGGACAGGCGGAACTTGCCGTCAATATCGAAACCATCACCGCATGGCGCAACCTCGACGATATTTTTGACAGCCCGGCATTTGACTCGATCGCGCAGATCACGGTTGGTCGCTCAGATCTCTCCGGCTCGATGGGACTCGAGGTTGACGATGACGAGGTCAGTCGGGTCACCCGGGACATCATCAGCGCAGCCAGGCTCCGCGGAAAACGAACCTCGGTCGGCGGGCAAGTCACAACTGAAAACGCCCGTCTCGTCCAGGACACCCTCGGCGCACACTGCATCAACACACGACACATGCTGGTCAGTCTTTCCAGCGGGGATGCCTCGGCCAATATCGCTGCCGCCCTGCTCTGGGAGCGTGAGTACTACAACTTCTGTAAAAAGCACTTCCCCACCCGATCTTCCTTCTATCGTTCGCGGATCGCTTCAATTGAAGAACGGATTGCAGCGGGTGAAGCGGACTGCCCCCTGATCACCGGCTTGGCATTGACGGGAACCTGATTCCGGCAAATTCAAGGCAGGATCACGATAAATGAACTTCCCGCACCGGAAGTACTCTCGACACGGATCCGCCCTCCGGCAATCTGTACAAAATCATGGCAGAGCGCCAAGCCAAGCCCGCTCCCGGCCTCGCCTCTCGTCCCCCTTGTGTGCTGCCTGTTCGCAAAGCTGAAAACCGAATCCCGAACCTCCGCGCTCATCCCGACGCCGGTATCCCGGACTTCAAGCTCCAGCCCTTCCAGTGTATTGCGGGCTCCAATCGTAATCTGCCCACCATCAGGAGTGAATTTGACCGCATTTGTCACAAGATTACGCAAAACCGTTTCCAGCATTCCTGCGTCTCCCGAGCCGGCCGTATTGTCCGCAATCCGGGTTGTAATCGCGAGATTTTTGCTCTGTGCTTCCTGCAATACCGCCGTCCGCACTTTTGAAATAATCTCCGCAATGTCGAGTTCCTTTTTTTCGTACCGGATGCGTCCGGTCTGCACCTTGGCCCACTCAAGAAGACTCTCCAGCAGGGCGGCCTGTCTCCTCAGGGATGCAAGCAAGATCCTTTCGGTTTCAAGGACATCTTCGGCTCCCAGATCGCCGCCGACCAACATCTCCACCAGGTCAATCGCGGCCGTCACCGGGCTGCGCATATCGTGGGCAATGATGGACAAAAGCCGATCCTTGTCCTCATTGGAGCGTCGCAGTTCTGCAGCAACCCTCTCAAGCTCTTCCATCTGCCTGCGCTTCTCGTCAATGTCAAACACAATTCCCGCAATCCGTCTTGGCTTGCCGACTGCATCACGCTCGACCACAAGCCCCCTGTCGTAAAACCATTTCCACCCGCCATCCTTGCAGCGGATCCGGTATTCGACCTCATACACCGAAGTCTTGCCCATCAGATGATCCCGCATATTTGCCATGGTCCGGTCAAAGTCATCGGGATGGATCAGACTGGTGAAAGCGTCCACATGAGGTGCTATCTCTCCTGGTCCATACCCAAGCACCTCTGTTTTCAACCTGTTTGACACAACCCGACCACTGGCATACTCCCAATCCCAACGGCCAAGATACCCGAACCAGGTTGCGCCGAGGTTCTCTTCGGTTATCCGCAAGGACTCCTCGGCCCTGTGTGTATCGGTAACATCGAGAATCGCCACCTCGAGATACTGCTTCCTGTTATTACCGCTCTCCAGCAAGCCTACCCGCATCACACACCAGAGAATATCGCTGCCAATCCGGAACCTGACCTCCTGCATGGACGGGGTCTTGCTCGCAAGAACTTTTCTCATCAGCAAAAAATAGGCATCCTGGTCTTCTTCGTGAACCCAGCGTGACAACGGCTTGCGCTCGAGCCCGGCTTTGTCACATCGCAACATCTCGCTTGTCATGATGTTGCAATCTTCGACAAGCAACCCGTCAGTCAGCCGCACCAGTGCAACCGGAGAGAATTCATACAACTGCCTGTACCGTTGTTGTGCCGTATCCAGATCGATCTGTATCCTGCGCAACTCGTCGTTCTGCATTTCCAGTTCGATCTGGTTGACCAAGAGTTCATGAATGACCGCATCCCGGTCATCCGAAAAGCCATCGTGATCCTGCTTCCTGCTCTCAAGGATTTCTTCGGCTCTTCTGCGCAAATTGCCCCGGGTATCTTCCTGCATGATAGCCCTCCAATACAAGCGACCGGTTACCCAAATAGTACTCCAGAATCGCCACTTCGTAAAGTGCGGAAAATACTATCCCGACACAGAACAGGGCTTGACGAATGAACACTCCGACCGGATACTCAATAGCAGATTCGACAACAGGAGATCCATGTATGGAACGCACCATTCTACTTGTTCTAGTTTCACAGCGAACCGAGCATGCCGGCCAGGTCCAACGGATCCTCACCGAGAATGGGCGCATCATCCGCACCCGTCTCGGCCTGCACGATGCCGGAGACACAGCCTGCGCCAACAGCGGCTTGCTCGTCCTCGAACTGACCGGAAACGCCTCGGATCACGTCAAGCTCAATGAAGAACTCTCACAACTCCCCGGGGTCACCACCCGTCTCGTATCCCTGCCAGTCACTGACTAAGGCATGGTCGAGAAGCCCCTCCAGGACCGGTACGGGTCCATCCGCATGCCTGTATCTGTCTGTCCATATTTTCCGCATCAGCCAACGGGTTCTGCCCCTTCCGTTTTTCTCCAAGGGACAGATCTCTCGCCGGAAGAATGCGACGAACTCCTTGACCAAGGCTGGCGTCATTTTGGCAGACAGTATTATCGCAACGATTGTCCGGGCTGTCAACGCTGCATGCCGCTGCGCATCCCCGTCATGCATCTCGAGCTCTCCCACTCCCAGCGCCGTCTCCTCCGGAAATCAACCGACCTTGAATCACGTTTTTTCAGTCCGGAAGAATTTTCCGTACGGCATTTCTTTGAAGCTCTCGAGATCCACAATGCGTTCATCCAGACCAGACATGGTCATCGCGCTGTCACTCCGGGCGAATTCCATGCCAGCTTCTTTTCCAGCCCGGCGCCACTGGTCATCCATGGACTCTTTGATCCGAACGGAATCCTGATCGGCTGCGGCTGGCTGGATGCAGGACGCCGCTCGCTTTCATCCATCTACTATTCCTGGCATCCTGATTCGGCAAAACATTCACCGGGAACACTCTCCATGCTCAGAGAGGCACTCTATTCGCGTGAAACCGGCCGCACGTATTATCATCTCGGCTATTGGATCGAGGGGCATCGTTCCATGGCCTACAAAGCAGGCCTGCATCCCTCCGAAATCCTGTTGTTCTGTAATGCCGACTGGATTTCTCTCCCGGCTGACAGCCTCAGGCTCCGGCATTCCCCGACCTGATGGACGAGTAGATCTCAAGATACCGCTCGGCCTGTGTTGTCCACGCAAAACGCGCCCGCATGGCCTTCTCCTGCATACCGGCCCAGCGCTGCGCCCTGTTTTCCCTGAGCCAGACCACATCATCCACAAGCGAGAGCAAGGTTTTTTGCTGGGCTTGAAGACTCCCGCCTCCATAGGTAAAACCCGTCTCGCCGTGAATGACCGTGTCGTGCAATCCACCAATATCATGCACCAGGGGGAGACACCCGTAGCGCATGCTGATCATCTGGCTGATCCCGCAAGGCTCAAAATCCGAGGGCATCAAAAAAACATCACCGGCTCCGTAGAGCCGCGTTGCCGCACCCGCATCAAAGAGATTCAGAAAGAGGGCATTCGGCCGCTGCATCAAAGCATCGAGCCAATGCTCCAGGTCACCCGATCCGAGAACGATCAAGGCCAGAGGGCGGTCGAGGATGTGCTCCAGGAGGGTTCGTCCGTCCTTCATCCCGGTCAAGAGGATCCCGAATTTCTGGGCGACTGTCCGGGTCACAGCGACAAACAGGGTCCGGTTTTTCCAGAGGAGCGGTTCAAAATGCCGAACCGCTTCAAGCACATACTCCCTGTTGGCAAACCGCTCGCCATGCCGCCCGGCCAGTTCGCGGACCCATTCCGGAATTCCGTCCACAAACGCCTCCCGGCCCTGGATCCGGCGCTGGCGCCAATCCTTCATATCGACATCATAGGGAACAGGAAGCTTCTTTGGATCGTGCTGGGCATAGTCAATTCCGTTCAGTATCCCGGGAAGACGCCCGAGTGTTGCCAGTGTCCCCAGGTCGGCTTCCAGACCGCGCCCTCCCACAAAATTGCTCTCGGGTTCATCGGGCATGGTGATCTCCCGGGCATAGGTCGGGGAAACGGTCGTCACCATGTCCGCCAGACGGACAGCAGCCCGCATCGGATCGTAACAGGCCGGGTTGTGCGGATCCTCGTATTCCTTGGCCTTGCCACTGTTGAGAAGCGTCCCTGCGACAAGCGGAAACCAGCTTCCAAAACTTCCCGGCCGGCCGCCATCCATACCCTGCCAGGGTCTTGAACCCTGATAATCCAGGTTATGGATGGTGAAAACGGTCTTGAGACGCTTCCGCAATTCCGCATGCCGCTGTTCATGCTCAAGAAGGGTCAAGAGCGGTCCGGTGTGCCAGTCATGACAATGCAAAACCTCAACACCGGAAAACTCGGGGCCGGCTTCCAGTCGCTCCAGCACGGCCGCCGAGAAAAAGGCGAAGCGGGTGGCATCATCCTCAAAGGGACCATGCCCGAGTTGACTGCTGTCGACATAGACGGTTCGGTACGGGCCGCCGAACCACTCCTCGCTCGAGATCAGCCAGACCGTCACGCCATCGGGCAGAACCGAACGATGCAACCCGGCTTTCCAGCTTTTTCCGGCAAACGGCACATCAAAAACGGCGATCTCCTCGGATGAGCACTCAAGGACACCATAGTACGGCATCACGACGGAGACGGCGCGCCCCATTCCATGAAAGGTTGCGGCCAGATCCCGGACGACATCACCCAGACCACCGATCTTGGCCATCCCCCGGCACTCGGCCGCAACAAAGAGGATGGAGCCTTCCGTTGTCTTTGCCTTGCGGTCACTCTGCTTGCGCGTCGCCATTTACTCCACCTGCCCTCTCTGGATACTCCAGTCTATCCCGAGTGGGCATTCCTGTCAACGACACAGACAGACATCCATAAACAATGCAAACAAACCGATATTGGAATTCTGTCTTGTCAGGAACCATCCGGTCCGGACTCCCCGTACTTCCGGAGGAGAATCCGCTCGCAATACCGTTCAATCGCCAGCCGGAACCGGATGCGGACAGCCTCGGCCACTTTGGGCGAAACCGGGTGCCAGAGCTCGAACCAGACGAGCCCGGGAAGAAGTCCGTCACGATCGAGAGAAGCCAGTCTGGTGAAAAACGGAGCCGCGCCCTTGAGGGGATCCTTGTCATATCCGCGCCAAACCGCCGCCACAACCCGCCAGGCAAAGAGATGTTCCTCAAAACTCTCCTCATACCAGTCGCCCGTTCCGGTCCCGTCCTTCCAGAGACCTTCAAAACGGAACAGGGCCCGGGCCAGGGCATAGCTCATCCAGAGATACCGTTCCTGGATCGCCATCAGGCCTGCATCGTACTGGATGACAACCTCATCGGGGAATCTGGAAACGGCCCGGGCCCGGACTGGAAACACAAACCGGAGCGGGTCACGACCGGCAGCGGCCAGGCCATCCCAGGCACGATGTTCACCCGGTTGCAGGACCAGACACGAGACGAAGGCCCGGGCCGCAGCATCCCGTTCCCCGGCCTTGAGGGCTGCCTCCCCCGATAGGAGCGCCGTCATCCATTGCGGAAGCGCCTCCTGGCCCGCGAGTCTGGCCCGGGCCCAGGCCGTCCCGTTGGTGAGGAGCGCATTCCGGATTTCTTGAACGATTGTTTCCTGGAACAGAGGATCCGCCCCCCGGACTGCAGGTGGTTCCTCATACAGAACAAGATTCGTCACCGCCTCAAACCGGTAGCGATTGCCGGATCGCCCCAGACCGGCGAAGGCCCGGGCCAAGTCCTCCCGGCTGATGCCATCATTCGTCAGCATGCGGTCCAGCGAAACCGACCTGGCGCGCAAGCCGCCCCCTGAAGGAATGCAGAGCAGGACAAGGACGACCCAGAGATGATGCCATTTCCTTTTTCCCTCGTGCTCCAGCAAGGCACGCTTTCGCAGCGCGCCCAATCCCGGATCAAGGGCGAGCCGCCGCCGGCGCAGACGGAGAATCAGGAAGATGAGAGAGATCGCGGACAGTGCCAGGCCCCAGCGGTAGACCGGCAAGAGGCTGCCGGCCCCGGCACCGGCGACCAACTTGACAACGAGGCGCCGGGCAGCCAGCCCGGCCAGGGAGAGCGCATGCACCCCGAAGGACGAAAGCGCAACCAGGATGGCGCCGACCGCAAACGCACCCGCCATGCACCAGTCGATGGTTGTCCCGATTTTCTGCAGGAACGGAAGGATCGTGACAAGAGCAGACAGGAGCAGGAGCCATTCGATCAGGGTATTCGAGAAAACGGCACCCCAAGGATCGTGCCAGCTTGTCAACCCATGCGCAACCGCCAGGAGACCAAGCAGGCCGAGGGCAAGCCGCTGACCCTGCCCCTCGATCGAATTGCAGTAGCGGAGAACAGCCAGGAGAATGGCCAGATCCCCGAACAAGGAGTAACGCCACCAGACCGGGCCCAGGTTCACAACGAGGGGCTGCATCCCGTTGACGGGAGAACCACTGAGAAACACGAGGGCCAAGCCCCAGGCAAGGACAGCAAGAAGACTGGCGGTTTCGGAGAGCCTGGCTTCGCGCAGAAAATACCCTTCCCGCCCGAGCCGTTCGATCAGCGACCGTTCGCCAGCCGGGGAAAGTGGCCGTCTATCCGCAGACATGGCCCTGCGCCCTCACTCTGAAGCCCCGGTCACGCACGCACGCTCACCCCTGTCCGAGAATCGTTGTGCCACCCATCCAGGGGAGGAGAACCTCCGGCACACAGACCCGGCCATCTTCCATCTGGTAGTTTTCCAGAATGGCGATCATGATCCGGGGAAGTGCCAGCCCGGAGCCGTTGAGCGTGTGCACGAATTCGGGCTTGTCTCCCGCATTCCGTCTGAAACGGATCCCCGCACGACGGGCCTGGAAATCCCGGAAATTGCTGATGGACGAGACTTCGAGCCACTCCCCACAACCGGCCGCCCAGACTTCGAGATCGTACTTGGCAGCAGCGGTGAACGAAAGATCGCCCGCGCAGATCTGCAGTCGGCGCCAGGGCAGACCCAGCTTGGCCAGAATATGTTCGGCACTCTCCATGAGCTTGATCAGCATGGCCGGGGATTCCTCGGGCCGGACAAAGGCCACCATCTCGACCTTGTCAAACTGGTGCCCGCGCTTGATCCCGCGCACATCCTTGCCGGCCGACATCTTTTCCCGCCTGAAACAGGCCGTATAGGCTACATGGACCAAGGGCAGTCCGGCCCCGTCGAGAATCTCGTCCCGGTACATATTGGTCACCGGAACCTCGGCGGTGGGAACAAACCAGAAATCCTCCTCCGCGTCGTGGTAGAGGTTCTCCCCGAACTTGGGAAGCTGGCCGGTCCCGTAGAGACAATGCTCCTTGACCATGAACGGCGGATAGACTTCCACAAAGCCATGCTCGCGGGTGTGGACATCCAGCATGAAACTGATCAGCGCCCTCTGCAACCGGGCGAGTTCACCCTTGAGGATGTAAAAGCGGGTCCCGGAAATCTTGGTCCCCCGCTCAAAATCGATCAGACCGGTGCTCTCACCGATCTCCCAGTGCGTCTTCGGCTGGAACCCGAACTCGGGCTTGGAGCCGTATTCGCCAGTCACGCGATTGGCCGTATCATCCGCCCCGTCCGGTGTCTCGTCCGAGGGCATATTGGGAATGGAGAGCATCACCGTCTCGAAGAGGGAATCGATCTCCGCACCTTCTTTTTCGAGAAGCGCCAAACGGTCGCCCAAAGCACGCATCTCGCTGATTTTTATCTGTTTTTCAGCCGGATCCTTGATCGAGGGAATGGCCTTGGAAACGGCATTCCGCTCACTGCGCATCGACTCGATTTCGCCGACAAGGGTCCGGCGTTTGGCATCCAGCTCAAGGAGGGCATCGATCGAGGTGGTATCACCCACTCTCGCCAGCGCCGCTTTGACTGCCTGGGGGTTTTCACGAACAAGACGGATATCCAACATGGTCTGGGTACACCCTTCTCTGCGAGTCTCCATGGTTTCTGCGTAAGGCAAAAGCCACACTGATAAAGTAGCACGGAAGGGCACCCCGGGAGAAGTCCCCTGACTGGAAGACGCACGGAACCGGATGGTATCACATTTTTTGAGCGGGACACCGTGGGTCCCGCCAAAATTTCAGCATACCTCCGGGATTGGCCAACGCCATGATTGAAAAAGAATCGCGGCCGTGCAATACTCAGTCGAGACACCGGTCACGAACAACGATGAGAGAACTTGATAAAGGTGGTCCCTCCATGGATACACGGGCGGTCTTTGCAAAAACCCAACCATCACTCTGGCCATCCCCCCTGATCGACTGGCTGGCCCTGGCATCCCCCGAGGAATGCTTCAGGATCAATCTGAAAATGCTCGGGCGGAGTCTGGACCTTCCACTGGAAAGCATCCTTCCTCCCTTTATCCAGGCGGCACACGACGGCGTTTTTACCCTCTCGTGGGAGTACCATTGCCCACACTGCCATGCCATCCCCGATTTTCAGCACAATCTGAGGAGCACCCACAGCGAAAGCGACTGCCCGCTCTGCAATGTACAATTCAGGAACACACTCGACGAAAACGTCGAGGTGACCTTCACGATCCATGAATCGATCGCATCCCTCCCCAAAAACGTCATCGATGACTGGAAACGTGCCATGTATGGCGCCGCGGAAGCACACAACTATGCGATGCCGGCCTTGTACCTCTCCGGGCTGGACTGCCTCTCCCACCCGCTCTTCCATCAACTCTTCGGTGATGACGTTCTGTCATCGGACGAAAGTCTGGATATCAAACGCATCACCCTGCTCTTCAGCGACATAAAAGGATCAACAAAGATGTATTCCGACCATGGCGACACCCGTTCGTATACCATCGTGCGGGAACACTTCAAGATTCTGTTCCACAGCATCGAAAAGCACGGAGGAACCGTGGTCAAGACGATCGGAGATGCCGTGATGGCCGTGTTCATCACACCGGACAAGGGAATGAAGGCCGCTATCGAAGCCTGGCAGCGTTTTGCCAAGCGAAGCTGGGACGGTATCGGCCAGCTTGAGATCAAGATGGGCCTGCATGCCGGGAGCGCCATCGCGGTGAATCTCGACCAGAGGATGGATTATTTCGGAAACACCGTCAATATGGCCGCCCGGATCCAGGGTCTGGCCGACGACCACACGATCTGCTTCACCCAATCCATCCTGGATGACCCGGGAGCAAGCGCCGTCCTCAAAGAGTTGCAGCGGGAGCGCGGAATAAAAGTTCTGCGAAGACAGGCCAAGCTCAAAGGGATCGGAGAAACGGCCTACTACCGGATCGCGACGCCCTGAGCATATTTATCTTTTTGTCATTTTGCCCGATAATTATGAATATACTTGCGTTTTGTAGATGACGACTTCCAGCGCACAACGGATGGCCCAAGGCGATGATGAACCTGACGTATGATGCTGACAATACAATCCGTATCACAGGTTCCGTCGACATTTTCTGTGCCGAACAGCTCAAGTCAGCCGTACACGAGCAGGGATACACCAGTCACGTCACCCTCGATATGCAAAAAGTCGACTACATCGACAGTTCCGGGATCGGCGCGCTGATTTCCCTGCATAACGAGTTCAAAAAGCTGGATATCGCCATAACCGTCATCCCCTCCCCCGGGATTGCCCGGATCTTCTCGACCAGCAAGCTCGACAGTCTCTTTTTTGCCGACAGCCGGAGCGCGGCCCTTGAAAAAAGCAAAGCCGTCACCTTCCATGAAAGCTTCGAAGCCGATACCAGGATTCTGGCATCCATCATTGACAAGCTCTTTGAGGATCTGGAGCATGCCGGCTACTCGGAGGAGGAAGGGCAGGAAATCGTTGTCGCCGTCGACGAAGCGATCACCAACGCAGTCCTCGAAACCATCAAGGCAACCGGCGAGGTTCTCGACAATTTCGCCGTGGCTCTTAAAAAAGGGCCCCTCAAGATGATCGCAGTCAAATGGGAGATCACCGACCAGGACTTCACCGCCACGGTCATCGACCATGGAGCCGGACTGGATCTTGACGAAGTCCAACAGCGGACCCCGCAGACAGGGACCGGTGACTACCTCAATCAGGTCGACGACTACCAGCACAAGTGCAACCTCCGGATGCGCGTCAACGGAGAGAGTGTCGAACTCAAGCGTCTCGGAGCCGGTCTCAAGATCATGGCAACCTTCATGGACGACATCTTCATCGACCTGATCGATTCCTGCGAAATCATCTCTTCCACAGTCAGTCACTGCACAACCGGGACGATTCTCACCCTGCATCGAAACCGCAAGCACAAGGCCGTGAGCGCCTGATTTTTCCCCGCAGACCATTCCTTTTCCCTCCGGATCATAGCATATTTTGGGATACCCGCCCGGGAAGCGCCCTCCGGGACGAGGAAGTGAGGACTGCCATGAAGCCAATCAAAAAAGCCAGCGTACTGAAAAACGTGTGTTACGACATCCGAGGACCAGCCCTTCAGGAAGCAGCGCGGCTGGAAGCGGACGGCGTCAAGATCCTCCGTTTGAACATCGGAAACACCGCACCCTTCGGACTGGACACACCGGATGAACTGATCCAGGACCTGATCAAGAACGTGCGCAGCGCGCAGGGCTATAGCGACTCCAAGGGGATCTTCTCGGCGCGAAAGGCCGTAGTACAGGAGTGGCAGCAGCGGGGAATGGACATCTCCATCGAGGATGTCTACATGGGAAATGGCGTCTCGGAGCTGATCAAGGTTGCCGTCGAAGCCCTGTTGAACAACGGAGACGAAGTCCTTGTCCCCGCCCCCGACTACCCCCTCTGGACAGCCTCCGTCAATCTGGCGCGTGGCAAGCCCGTGCATTACCTCTGTGACGAAAAATCAGGCTGGCTCCCGGACATGGCTGACCTGAAAAAAAAGGTCGGACCGAAGACCAAAGCCATCGTGATCATCAACCCGAACAACCCGACTGGCGCGGTCTACCCCAAAGAGACCATCGAGGGACTCGTGCGCTTTGCGGAAGAACACAACCTGATCATCATGAGCGACGAGATCTACGACAAGATCCTCTACGACAATATGGCGCACTACTCACCGGCCTGCTGTACCGACAAGACCCTCGTGATCACCTTCAGCGGCCTCTCCAAGGTCTACCGCGCTCCAGGATTCCGCTGCGGCTGGATGGTCATCAGTGGAGCGAAAGAAGCCGCCCGGGATTACATCGAGGGGATCAACATGCTGACATCGATGCGGCTCTGCGCCAATGTCCTGGCCCAAAATACCGTCCAGACCGCACTCGGTGGCCGCCAGAGCATCTACGATTTGACCAGGCCCGGCGGGCGGCTCGAGCGCCAGCGCACCCTGGCATGGGAAATGCTCAACCAAATACCGGGAGTTTCCTGCGTCAAACCGACCGGAGCCCTCTACATGTTCCCCAAACTGGACAAAAAAATGTACCCCTTCAAGAGCGACATGGATTTTCTGCTCGGACTGCTCCGGGAGGAACATGTCCTCGTTGTCCAGGGAACCGGGTTCAACTGGCCGGACACGGACCATTTCCGGTTGGTCTTTCTCCCCGAAGAAGAACAGCTCAAGCAGGCCGTCGAAGGAATCGGCCGGTATCTGGGAAGTGTTGCCAGGATCTAAGAGCCATTTTTTGAGGAACAACCTCTTGCCGGGTATTGGCGGAGCGAGCCGGGGAACATCGCTGACTCGGCCACCCGGCATGGATGCGAATACGGAGAGTCACGCCCCGGAAGACACATCAGAAACGAGGCATGGCTCGTTCAGCCCTCTTCGGGCCCAACCGTCGCCGAACGTTTCTTGAACGCCGCGCGCTCCGCGACAAGCTCGGCGACCAACCGGGCAAGCGGCCAGCCCGCATTGGTTGTCGTCAGGCCCGCAAAAATCACATCCGGCCCAAAAAGCCCCCGTGTCTGGTCGATACAGTGCGAGCTCTCCCGGCCGTCAAATCCCGCAAAAAACACGATCACGCTTCCACCGGCCTCGGGCAAACTCGCTGCTGCATCCGCTCCGGCTTCACCCGCAACGAGATCCTTGACCAGCCAGTCCCGCTGATCCTGGCCGGCAGCGACAAATTCGGGCGCATCCTCATATCCGGCAAAGGCCGCCCGAACAGCCTGCCATCTTCCGGCATCAAGCCCAATAATAACCACCCTGCGCATCAGCCCCCTCCTGTTCTTCCTAAATATCAGCACCCGGACTCGGACGGGGCAACGACGCCCCCTTCGAAACCATTCCAGCAGGTTCCGAATTTCGTCATGGGACTTCTCCTTGACGCGGACCGCCCGAGGACGTATCCTGATGGTACCACTCTACATAAACAGGAGAAGATCATGAAACAGATTGGTATCATTGCAGTACTCCTTCTCGTTGTCTTAACAGGCGCAGTGCAGGCCGAAGACAGCAAGATCGGTCTCGACCTTGGCCTTGAGTATGACAGCTTTTACGCCTTCCGCGGCGGTCCCAATTTCACCGATCGTGTCGCGGCTGGAGCCATCCTTCCCTCGCTGGGTTATGCAGCCGGTGATTTTTATTTCCTCGTCATGGGAGAGATTGCCCCTTCGATCCTCGGAATCAACACCATGGCGGATAACGGCAGCTATGGTGACGGCGCCAGTGCCCAGGAAAAAGCCTGGACAGGGCTGGATGTCGGCGCGATGTGGAGCAAGAGCGTCGCCGATGAAGCTTTGACCATCGGCGCCGAAGTCTGGTTCCTCCTGTATCCGGGCTCCAAAGATCAGCTCGGCTATGATGCCACCTATTTTACCGGCGCCATCAGCATTACCCTCTCCAGCCTGCCCCTTTCTCCGAAAATCATGTTCACCCAGGCCTTCAAACCGGATGATGCCAACGGAACCCGAAATAAAATGGAGGATCGCTACATCGCCCTGTCCTTCGGGGACAGCGTTGACTTGGTCAAGGATGTTTCGAAACTTGATCTCGGTATGAATATCGGATTCTGGATGGACGAAACGAGTAAAGGAAGCAAGTACTCCGCGCTGAGCGATGTCGTTGGAAGCGCCAAGTACAGTGTCAGCGTTGCCAGCGGCGTCACCCTCTGGAGCTCGTTCCACATGGGCTATGTCCCCCAGTCCGACTGGGCACTGGGCAAAGATGGTGGAGATTTCCGCTTCTGGCTCAAATTCGGCATCAGTTACACCCTCTGATCTGAAACAGATTGTTTAGAAAAGCACCACCGGTCCAGGTGGTGCTTTTTTGATGCATCCATACCGTCATCATGGTGACATTCTCCGAATTGTACCTGTTCTCCCGCTTTTCCCACGGACTCTGATACCGGTATTCGTCTCAATATCCGCTTCCTGTCCACTATGAGACTTTCCATATACCTGTTTCGTGCCTATACTCTCGTTGAGGGACGAAATTCGCGGGAGAGATACCATGGGAGAAACAGTCAATCAGGAAGAGCAGACGCCATCTCACGTTCCCGCCTGTGTGGCGATTGGTGCATCGGCGGGAGGCCTTGAAGCACTCGAGGAATTTTTCAAACACATGCCGGCAACATCAGGCATGGCCTTCGTTGTCATCCAGCATCTTTCGCCAGAATACAAAAGCATGATGGTCGAGCTTTTATCACGACACACCAAAATGAAAGTCTGCCGGGTTGAAGACGGGATGCCGCTCTCGCCAAATTGTGTCCATCTCATCCCTCCCGGGTTTTCCATGTCGATTTTCCACGGAAAACTCCTTCTCGCTCCACAAATCAGCCATACACAGGGACTCAATCTTCCCATTGACATCTTTTTCCACTCTCTTGCCGAAGACCAGGGTGAGCGATCCATTGGTATCATTCTCTCAGGGACAGGAAGCGACGGCACCCTTGGTGTCCGGGCCATCAAGGGTGCTGGCGGAATGGTTATGGCTCAAGATGAAGAATCCGCCAAATTTGACGGAATGCCCCGGAGCGCCATTGCAACCGGACTGGTTGATTTCATCTGCCCACCGTCAAAAATGCCGGACGAGTTGATGCGCTACATCAATCATCCCTTCATCAACCAGCCCGAAACCGTCGAAGAAAAACTGCTGAGCGACGAAGACACCTTTGGAAAAATCTTGTCGATCATCCGCACACGAACCGGCGTCGACTTTTCCTTCTACAAACCAAATACAATCATCCGCAGACTGGAACGCCGGATCAGCATCAACCGCATTGATTCCATTGAAGAATACGTCTCCTGTCTGCACCATTACCCCAATGAAACTTCCATTCTTTTCCGGGACCTGCTCATCAACGTAACACGATTCTTCCGCGATGGCGAAGCATGGAACTATATTATCGAAACAGTCATCCCGTCGCTCCTGGCAAAAACCCCGCAGAGTATGCCGCTCCGCATCTGGAGTGTCGGGTGTTCAACCGGAGAAGAACCGTACACGCTGGCCATGCTCTTCCAGGAACACCTGATGCGGACAAATACGCACCGCGAGATCAAGATTTTTGCAACTGATATCGATGCAGATGCTCTTGAAGTCGCCGGAACCGGCCTCTACCCTGAAAACATCGCACAGGACGTCAGCCCGGA
>Ga0116172_10002718_pt1 | contig 15164 bp, 10 predicted proteins | sample AD_UKC083_MetaG_FD_89799 | JGI IMG/M metagenome (GOLD analysis project Ga0116172, IMG submission 89799) | Active sludge microbial communities of municipal wastewater-treating anaerobic digesters from USA - AD_UKC083_MetaG | ecosystem: Engineered > Bioreactor > Anaerobic > Digestate | place: USA...
CCGCAGAACTGCTGCACGATTTTCACGACCGCCACCCCTGGGTGCAGGCCATTCGTCTGGAGGGTGACACAAAGCAGCTCCCGGGCAAGGCGGGCGCGGTCTACCGGGGCATAACCGGCAGCCGGGGGGAGATCATCGCCATGACCGACGCTGACTGCCGCGTCCCCCCCGGATGGATCCGCCATCTCCTCGCCGCCTTTGATGACGGGGTCGGTCTGGTCGGGGGATTCACCTTCCTCGAGTCCACGGCCCGGAAACGCACGTGCTTTGAGGCCGTCCAGGCCCTCGACTGGCTTTTTCTGCTCGGCATTGCGGCGGCAGCCATTAAGATGGGCAAACCCCTGACCTGGATGGGTAACAACATGGCCTTCCGCCGCCGCGCCTATGAGGATGTCGGCGGATACCCCGCCCTTGGCCACAACCTCATCGAGGATTTCGCCCTGCTTAACGCGATCTCACGAGAGACCGAATGGAAGGTGCGCATCACCCCGTCAAACCAGGCCGCCGTCCTCAGCCTTCCTGTCGGCTCGCTCTCTGCGCTCTATAATCAGCGCCGCCGCTGGGCCCTGGGCATTCGCCAGGTGCGCCCCTTCGGCAAACTCCTGCTGGTGACCAGCTTCCTCGCCCATCTCGGGGCAGCCGCCGGATTGATCTGCTGCCGGCCAGCCGCCCTGGCCGTCCTCGCACTGCTGCTGGCCGGCGACCTGGCCGTCTGCCGGAAAATGAGCAGTACGACCGCCAACACCCCTCTTTTACGCCATCTTCCTGCATTTGAACTCTTGTATTTCAGCTATACCCTGTTCCTGCCGCTGCTGATCCTTTTCGATCGCCGCATCCGCTGGAAGGATCAAAACTTCCCGGCGCACGCAAAGAAAAACCGCGGCACAGCCTAATTCCCGAGGCCCCATGTCCTGGATCCCTCCCCTCCTCCTCCATTATTACATCACGGAACGCTGCAACAGCCGCTGCAGCTTTTGTGATATCTGGCGGCAGCCGGCCGGCCCTGACGCCCTGCTGGAGGATGTGGAAAGAAACCTGCATGACGCAGCCCGGCTGGGCCTGCGCTTTGTCGATTTCACCGGTGGGGAACCCCTGCTTCATGCGGACTTGCCGCGCATGCTCCGCCGCGCCCGTTCGGAGGGCCTGCGCACGACCCTGACCACCAATGCCATGCTCTATCCCGACCGCGCAGCCGAGCTGGCAGGAAACGTCGATTTTCTCCACTTCTCGCTCGATGCTTCCACCGCCGCCGACCACGACCGCCTGCGCGGGCGCCCGCTCTTTGACCGGGTCATGGCGAGTATAGACCTGGCCAGGCAGCTTGGAGAAAAGCCCGATCTCCTCTTCACTGCCCTTCCTGACAATCTCCATCACCTTCCCGGGCTGGCTGAATTCTGCCGGCGCCTCGGCCTGGTCTTGATTGTCAATCCGGTCTTCTCGCACCGTGAGAAACGGGAATTAAATCCTGAAGATCTGGCGTTTATAGATCAGTTCGCCCGCCGCCCGTTTGTCTACGTCAACCGCGCCTTTCACCTCCTGCGCAAAAGGGGAGGCAACAGCATCGTACAGCCCCGCTGCCGCGTCGTCGACAGCGTTGTCGTGATCTCTCCGCAGAACCAGCTGATTCTCCCCTGCTACCATCACGAGCAGGCCCGCATCAGCCTTGTAGAGGGACTCGCAGCCTGCTGGCACAGCGCGGCGGTGAACGAACTGCGCGCGCAGCAGGGCCGATGGCCCGCCTGCGCGGGATGCACCCTGAATTGCTATTTCGATCCCTCTTTCGCATGCCGGATCGATGCCCTGTTCATGCACAGTATGGCGGCCAAAATCAAGTACGCCCGGGACAAATATGTGCGCGCCCCTCTGATGCGCACCCTCTCCCGAACCGACCCCCGGCCGGCAGCCGGGATCATGGCCAGCTTAAGCAAGCCGGACGACAGCCCTGCGGAGGCCCGATGATCGCATCCGGTTTCTCAGCCCCCCCTATGCCCGCCCTCCTGTTGATCGGCTTTTTCCTCTATGTCGAGACCCATTTCCGCATCGGCCGGCTGCCCAGCCGCTACTTCCGCCGCCAGCCCGAAATCCTCTTCGATATTCCCCACCGCGTCGCTCCCGGCGCCGACCTGCCTCTGCTTCTCATCATCAAGGACGCGGACCGCTATCCCGTCGAGCTCAACGACATCAGTGTAGATATCAAGCAGGAGGGGAAGATCCTCTCCACCACCCGGCTGCCTCTCGGAGATGAAAGGGTCGATCAACCCCTCTGGTGGCGCCGCTTTCCCCTGATTGTCCGCGGCTTCGAGGGTGAGGTTACCGTCGAACCGATGCTGACTGGCCGCTGCAGCGGCCGTGCCCTCGAGGTGCGCGTCGACAACTATCCCACACTCAGCCATGCACCCCTGAACTGCCGCCTGGACCGGGATCAGCTGCCGGGCGCGGAGCGCTGGTTGTATGGCGACCTGCACTATCACAGCCACCTCACCTCCGATCAGGTGGAATTCGGCGCCCCACCCGCGGCAGCCGCAGCCATGGCCGCGGCGATGGGCCTCGATTTCTTCGCCGTCACCGATCACAGCTACGATCTCGATGACCGCTGGGATGACTATCTCCACAACGATGAGGAACTCGCCAAGTGGAAGTGGCTGCAGGATTTCGTCCGGGAGTGGAACGGCGGGGGCAGGCATCCCCTCATCATTCCCGGCGAGGAGCTCTCGGCGGGGAACAGCCGCGGAGGCAATGTCCACTTTCTCCTTTATAATGAGCCGTCGTTCTTCCCGGGCTGGGGGGACTCGGCGGAAAAATGGCTGCAGACCAAACCGCAGTGGACCATCAGGAAGGTTCTGGACCAGCTCTCTCCACAGGCGCTGGCCTTTGCCGGCCATGCAGAGTCGGCTCCGCCCCGCCTGCAGCGCCTCTTCCTCGGCCGCGACCACTGGCGCGCCGCCGACTATGAACACCCCCGCCTCGATGGCGTGCAGATGTGGAACCGCCTCCGCGATCCCGCCTTCAGCCGCGGCCTGGCCGCCTGGCAGAAACTTCTCCTCGCCGGCCGCCGCCCGGTCCTGATCGGGGGCAATGACGCCCATGGCGACTTTGGCCGCTGGCGCCAGATCTCGCTCCCCTTTGTCTCGCTGAAGGAGAAAGAGGAACACCTCTTCGGCCAGGTGCGCACCGGCATCATCCGCCCCGCCGGTACAGCCACCCTGCCAGACCTCCTGCACTCCCTGCGCGCCGGCCGCTGCCTGGTCACCAGCGGCCCCTCCCTCTGGCTCGAACTGATTACTGAGACCGGTCCCCCCTGCACCCCGGGCGATACCTGTACCGGCGCGCCCCGTAAGCTGCACATCGCAGCCGATTCCACCCCCGCCTTCGGCCCCCTCGCCAGGGTCACCCTCTGCATCGGCGATCTGCAGCGTAAAAAAGAAACCCGCAGGCCTCTTCCCATCGGACCTGCGGGTTCCATGAACCTGACGCTGGATGAGCCCGCCCGGGAACTCCCCGGACAGGGCTATCTGCGGCTGGAGGTGAGCAGCGATCGCGAGGGCACCCCCTTCCACTGCTTCTCCAATCCTATCTATCTGGCCTGGCGCTGATCCGCGCCGTCCCCTCCTTATATCAGCTTGATCTTTTTGATCATCTTTTTCAGACTGCGGCCGTAAAGTTCCGGTTCCACCTCGACATGGCGCTCCGCCCCTTCACCATGGCTCGCGCTCTTGACGGACTCATTGGTCTTCAAGGCCTCATGAATGACAAAGCGCTCATAGCTGCTCATCGGCGGCAAGGCCACCTTCTTGCCCGTCTGGATCGCCTCCGCCGCGCTTTTTTCCGCCAGGCGGCGAAGATTGCCGACCGGATAGACGCGCAGATCAAATTCGTTCTCGGCGAGCTTGTAGGTCTTGGTGGCATACTCCAGACTGCGGTCGAAATGACGATGCACCTGGCGCCGCTCGTTGGTATCCAGATTCAACAGGCTGACCGGCGCCAGTGAAGCCACCAGGTCATCCTCCGCCTGCTTGATCAACTGCAAAATCTTCTCACTGACCTCCTCGCGAGGACGATCCTCTCGGTGATCTCTTCTTCCTCTTCTCTCTCGTCTCTCCATCTCTGCAACCTCACTTTATTGTAAAGACTCCCATGATGTCACTTTTTCTTCAAGCCTTTCAGCAGCCGGTCATGGATCCCCCCGAAAGGCCCGTTGCTGAAAGAGATCACTACGTCCCCCGGCCGTAGATGGGCCAGCAGATAGCCGACCATCTCATCGACAGAGGAGACCGCAAGGGCCTCGCGGCCTCGCCGGCGCAGATCATCCGCCAGCATCTCCGTCGAAAAAAGCTGCCCGGCCGGGGCTTTGTCCGGCCGGTCGACCGGGGCGATGAGGGCGGCATCCGCCTTGGCAAAGGCTTCGGCCATCTCTTTCTGGAAAACCGAACGCCGCGTCGTCGCCGAGCGCGGTTCGAAAAGAGCCCAGATGCGCGCCCCGGCATGGCGCTGGCGGAATCCCTGCAGGGTCTCCTGTATGGCGGTCGGGTGATGGCCGAAATCATCATAGATGGCAACACCACCCTCACTGCCCTTTAATTCCAGCCGGCGGCGGATGCCGGTGAAGGCGGCCAGGGCGGAGCGGATGGAACCAAAATCGATGCCCGCATTCCGCGCGACCGCGACTGCCGCCAGCACATTGCGTACGTTGTGTTCACCCGCAAGCGCAACCTCCACCTCGCCCAAAAGCTCCCCAGCATGGACGATGCCAAAACTCAATCCCTTTTCGGTCACCCGCACCGCCTGCGGCTGCCAGAGCGCATCAGCCGCAAATCCAAAGCTCTCCACCGGACAGAAGGCGCGTGCGCTGACACCCCGCACAGTCTCATAGTCGGCGCAGCTGACCAGCAGCCCACTGCGCGGGATGAGATTGACGAAACGGCGAAAGGCGACAATGATCTCATCCACGCTGTTGTAGATGTCGGCGTGGTCGAATTCAATGTTGTTGATCACCCCCACCTCGGGCATGTAACGCAAAAATTTGGCGGCCTTGTCAAAATAGGCCGAGTCATACTCATCGCCCTCGAGGATGATCTCCTCTCCGGAGCCGCTCTGGAAGCCGCGGCCAAAGTTATTGGGGATGCCCCCGACAAGGAAACTCGGATCCCGGCCGGCGCTCTGAAATATCCAGGCGATCAGTGCAGTCGTAGTGGTCTTGCCGTGGGTGCCGGTGACCACCACCGACCGATGCCCGCGGATGCAGAATTCGCGCAGGGCATCGGGAAGCGAGATGTAGGGGATGCGGCGGTCAAGGATCTCCTCGATCTCAGCGTTGCCGCGGGAAATGGCGTTGCCGACCACCACCAGATCCGGCGCCGACTCCAGATGAGCCGGGTCAAATCCGCTAAAAACCTCGATCTCCTGCTCCGCGAGAAAATCGCTCATCGGCGGATAGATGCCGCTGTCCGAGCCGCTGACCTGGTAGCCCTTGTGTTTGAGCATCGCCGCCAGGCTGGCCATGGCCGTGCCGCAGATGGCAAGAAAATAGATCCGTTTGGGCTCTGGAAGAACCATCACTGCTCCGGGGTCAGGGATTCATCTGCGTCAATCGCGACGGGGCCTGGGCAGGATCGAGCGGCGCAATGCCCTCCTTGGTCACGGCGATCGTGACGACCTGCCCCTTCTCCCCCGTCAATCCCAGATCCTGGCCGTCGAGGATCAAACGGATGCCGCCCGCATTGCCGATCTTGAGATAAAAGCGCTCCGGGCTCAACCACGACCGGCTCAAGCCCTCGGTGAAGACCCCCTCCTCCACCAGACTGTCCTGATAGACAATGCGCACCCAGGCGGTCTCCTCCGCCCGCAGGGTGAGGGAGAGCTGCGTGACCGCCGTGCTGTCCACCCTGTTGTCTCCGGTGAAAGGCACGAGCGGGACATCCCGCAGGGAACCGCTCTCCTGCACCGGTTCTACAACGGCGATCCCCGAGTCCATCGCGCTCGGCTCCACATTGGGCTTGCGGCCAAAGAAGAAGTAGAGGGCGGCAAGAAGGGCGATGAGCATGATTCCCAGGGTAAAGGGACTTTTAAACCAGTCCATGTCCGCCCGTTTCTTGTCCCCGGATTCGTCGGGCGTGGGCTCAAACTGAGCTCGGGGCTTGTAGGCGGGCCTCTCCGCAGCGGGTTCAACCCCGGCCTCTGCGGCCTGAGCGCTGGAGGCAGCGGCGAGTCGTCCGGCCTCATCCGAGAACCGCCGCATCATCACCTCGGGATCGAGGCCGATCTCGGTCGAGACCGACCGGATGAAGGCCCGAACATAGACAGGGGGTAGAAACGCAAAATCCCCCTGCTCCATCTTTTCGAGGAAAGCTTCCGTTATTTTGGTCCGCGCCGCCAGTTGAGCGATGGAAAGCTCTTTCTCCTGCCGCTGCCGGGCAAGCTCCTCACCCAGGTTTTTAAAAACTTCATTCATAAGCATGCTCTTTTATAAAATTCAACAGGGTTAAGTAGAATCGGGTTAACGGAAATCCCACCACATTATAAAAGCAGCCTTCGATGCGATCCGCAAACAGCGCGCTCTGATCCTGAATGCCATAGGCTCCAGCCTTGTCCATTGGACTGCCGGTGGCGACGTAGCTGCGGATCTCCCACTCCTGCAAGGGACGGAAACGGACGTTGGTCACCTCGTAGCCGGTCACCTTGTCATCCTCCGGCTGGAAGAGGATGGCGAAACCGGTATAGACCTGGTGCGTGCGTCCGCTCAGCCGGCGCAGCATGCGCACCGCGTCCTCCTCATCGACGGGTTTGCCGAGAATCTCGCCGTCAAGGACGACGATGGTGTCGGCGCCCACGACCAGCCCGGATTCAATCCGCCGCCCCACATCCTCCGCCTTGGCCAGGGCCAGCTTCTGGACATGCGCGACCGGATCGCGCTCGGTGCAGGCCTCCTCATCGATACCGCTGGGCAGGACGTGAAACTTGAGACCGATGAGCTGAAGCAGCTGCTTGCGCCGCGGGGACTGCGAGGCCAGGTAACAGGTGCGGTGCGGCAGATGGCTTTCCAGGGAGAAGCTCATAGGGCTTGTTCGTCGCTGTCCAGTAGAATGGTGAATGGTCCCTCATTGCAGATCTCGACCACCATCTCGGCGCCGAAGCGGCCGCTGGCGACAGTAAAGCCGAGCTGGTGCAGAGCCGCCATGAAATGCTCATACAAGGGCTCGGCCTTTTCCGGACGCGCAGCATAGGAAAAACCGGGGCGGCGGCCGCGCCGGCAATCGGCATAGAGCGTGAACTGCGAGACCACCAGCATTTCCGCGCCGGTATCGAGCGCCGAAAGATTGGTCTTGCCCTCCGTATCAGCAAAGATGCGCAGATGCGCCGTCTTGTCGGCCATCCGTTCCGCAAGTTCGGGGGTGTCATCCTCCTTGAGGCCGAGCAGAATGGCCAGTCCAGGGCCGATGCGGCCGATGGTTTCTCCCCCCACACTCACCTGCGCCCGGCTGACACGCTGCAGCAGTACCCGCATGATTGCTCCCTCACCAGCGGCCGGCATAAATCGCCAGCAGCCCGACGAGCATATCCGCCTTGAGCAGATTGCTCGACCATTTATATGTCGTGCGGCCAGGACGGCGCCAGATCGACCAGATCACCAGCAGCAGCACCGAATGCACGCCTGCGACCACCGTCAGCAGATACCAGCGGCCGTAGAGGCCGAGAAACCAGGGCAGCCAGGTGACCGGCAGCAGCAATAACAGCACCGTGGTCGCCAGCCGCCGCGCTGGTGCTAGACCATGCACGACTGGAAAGGTGCCGGCATTCAGGGCGGCGTCGCCGCCGACATCCTCCATATCCTTGATGATCTCCCGCCCGAAATGCATCAGAAAACTGAAAACAGCCGGGACCAGGGCGTAGCGGAACCGGCCGACAGCGATTCCGCCGAAAACAAAGGCGAGCGCGGTCACCAGACTCACCGCCAGATTGCCCCACAGCACCGTCCGCTTCAGCCTGGCGCTGTACCAGTAAAGCAAAAATCCCGAGAACAGGGTGAGCCCCAGGGCCGCCGGATTGATGCGCCCGGCAAGGACGAGCGCCGCAGCAAAGGAAATCGCGACCAGGACCAGCCCCTCTCCGCGCCGGAGGCGACCGGACGGGAAGGGACGACGCGGTTTGTTGATGCGATCGATCTCGATGTCGTAATAATCGTTGATCCCGTTGGCCGCCGCCGTGATCAGCATCCCCACCAGACAGGCCGCCAGCAGCTTGGTCCCGGCATCCCCGATCCCGCAGAGATAACCCGCCAGAAAGATGGAGAGCCCGGCGATGAGTACATTGACCGGACGGGTGAGCTGGATAAAGCCGAGGCACTTTTGCGCGAGTTTCTTCATCCTCATCAGCGTCGCCGTACCATCACAGCCGCCTGACGGAAGGCTCTTCCCCTTCCTCCCTACTCATTGGGATTCTTCCACCGTTCCCAGTCCAGATCGTAAATCTCTCCTCGCGCCGTGGAGTGAACCAGCTCCATATCCCCGGTGTCGCGCTTGTCCACATAGTAAAACTGCACTCCCCCCTGCAGGGAGTAATAGTGCCAGATTTCATAGGCGCGATTATCATTGCTGAAAGGGTAGCGCTCGACTTCATCAGGAGGGCCATAGACCAGCAGGACGCGTCCGCGATCAGTGCGCCAGCCCTCCCTGAAAGTGCCGCGGTAGGAGGTATTGGCCTGCTGAATGCGCGTCAGATAGTCATATTTGAACTCATTCTCCGGCGAACCGGGGCTCGGGTCGCGCTGGGCCCAAAACTCCTTCATAAAGGCGCGCTTGCCATCGAGGTTAAGCTTCTTGAAGGTCTTGCGCTCCTCCTTGGTGGATATGTAGCGGGTGAACTCAAACTCCTCATTGAGCTCCTTCTCGCTCAGCACAGCGTAACGGTCGGCATCCATCCCCGCACTGCCCGTCTTCGGGACCTCCTCCTTTGTCTGGCCGGCCGCACCCCCTTCGGCATAGTCCCCCTCCCGGTAGACAAAGAACTTGCGCATGCCTGATGTGACTGCACCGTTCTCCATATCGGTGACCTCGGCGACCACACGATAGGCCCCGGAGACCAGCGTGACCACGTTGATGGCCGCGACCTCCACGGCGCTGTCACCCGGCTTGTTGCGGCGTTTGGCGGCAACCTCCTTGACCATTCTTCCATCCGCGTTGAATATCTTGTAGGCGACACTGTACTGCCCTCCGCTGTCACTGCTGGCGGGGACAAGATGGTAGATCTCTGAGTAAAGATAAAGAATGGGCAGCTCGAGACCGTAAAGCCCGGAGGGATTGGGGGTGACCTGGAAACCGTTTTTCAGAAAGGAGGTGCGGGTGGTGTCCCGGACGATGGAGCTGCTGATCTGCAAATCGCTGATCTGCAGCTCCGGTCCCTTGAAGGCCGTAATGCTGAGTGGAAAACGATAACTGCCCCTGCTCTCCGGCTTGAGCAGATCCTCGATCAGCAGGGACATCTCATAGTCGCCCTCGCTCAGTATAAAATGGTTGAGAAAGAAGAGATTCTGCCCCGATTCGATGGTGGAGAGGCTGTCAGTATGGTTGACATTCTTCCAGATCTTGGAGGAGACCAGGGAGTCCTGCAGAAAGACTTCGGCCGTCACCTTGAATTCGGCCTTGAAGCTGCCGCCATCGGGCAGATAGGTGAGCTGTTTCCGGGGAAGCAGTGCGTAGAATTCGCAAAAGGAGAGGCTGTCCGAATAACGGGAACGGGTATAGTCGATATTGAATCGCAGCCTCTCCTCACTTTTCTCCTCCTGCGCCGGCAGTGGCAGGGCGGCGAGTGCGAGCAGCAGTGCGATGAAGGAAACGTTTTTTTGAATCACAGCCAATATACGCATGCACCCTCCTCAATTGGCCGGTGCGGAACTGGCCGCCGGCACCAGCTGGTCATTTTTCATCGAGTCAAACTTAACAGAAACCAGCTTGCTAATTCCCTGTTCCTCCATGGTTACGCCATAGAGTTGGTCGGCCGCCCGCATGGTGAGCTTGTTGTGCGTCACGACGATGAACTGGGTGTTGCTCGAAAACTCGCGCAGGGCATGGGTGAAGCGCTGCACATTCTGGTCATCCAGCGGAGCATCCACTTCGTCAAAGATGCAGAAGGGGCTCGGCTTGACCAGATAGATCGCAAAGAGCAGGGAAATCGCAGTCAGCGATTTCTCGCCCCCGGAAAGCAGGGTCAGCGCCGCGGGCTTTTTGCCGCCCGGGGTGGCCAGAATCTCGATCTCCGATTCAAGCGGATCAGCGGTCTCCTGGAGGACCAGACTCGCCCGCCCGCCGGCGAAGAACTTGCTGAACACCTCTGAGAAATTGCGCTGCACCTGCTCAAAGGTCTCGAGAAACTTTTGCCGCGCTGTCGTATTGATGATCTCGATGGTCTCCATCAGATTCTTGCGCGCCTTGATCAGATCGTCACGCTGGGTCTGGAGAAAATCGAGCCGCTCCTTCTCCTGCTCGAACTCCTTCAGGGCGAGCAGATTTACCGGCCCAACCTCCTTGATCCGCTCGCGCAGGTTCTCCAGCCGCTGATGTGTCTCATTGGGGTTTATATCCACATCCACAGCCATCCGCTGCAGCTTGTACTCGAATTCATTCCAAAGCCGCGACTGCAGGTTCTCCGCCTTGAGCTTGAGCTCCGAGACGCGCAGTTCGATCTGATGGGCCGACTCGGAAAGCACGTCGAACTTGCCGCGTGAGGCACGGATCAGCTTTTCGGCCTCAGCCACGCGGATGTTGGCCTGATACTGCTGCTCCTCGAGCTCGTCGAGCACCGCCTGCACCTCCTGGCGGCGCACCTGCTGCCTGGCCACCTCCTGGCTGTAGTTCTCGTTGACCTGGTGCAGCTCTTTGATCTCCGCCGATGCATTCTCTGCATCCTCGCGGCGCATTTTGATCAAGGCTTCGGTTTCAACGATCTGCCGGTGCAGTCCATCGCTCTCCCGCCGCATCGCCTCGAATTCGCTCTGCATCCTGGCCATGGCCACATTCAGCTCGCGAGCCCGGCCGGTGGCGCGGTCGACGGCCTCTTCGATGGCCTTGATCTCCTCGCTCAGGGCCGCCGCCCGCTCGGCGCTCTCGTGCCGCTGCGTCTGCAGGTCGCCGGCGCCCAGATTCTGCAGCTCGAGGTTGTGGCCGAGCTGGCTCACTTCACCGATGATGCGCTGTCTCTCACCCTCACGCTTCTCACGTGCCTCAGCGAGGGCCTGCTCCTCAAAGGTCTGCCGCCCTAACTGAATACGCAGGGAACCCAGGGCTTGTTCCGAATCCTGAATCTCCTTGCGCAGCTTTTCCGCCTCGATCTTGTTTTCCTGAATCTCGGTCTCGCGCTGCCCCAGCTGAATCCGCCGCGCCTCCAGACCCTGCTGGAGCTTTTCTATCTCCCCCGTAAGTGCGGCGAGCTGCTCCTGCCTGCCGACGAAATCGGACTGGTTCTTGCTCAACACCCCGCCACGGATATAGCCGTTGTGCGAAAGCACCTCACCGGTGAGGGTGACCACGCTGTAGGACTGGCCGCGCAGCTCGGCAAAGACGCGATGCGCCGTCTGCAGATCCTGGGTCACAATGAAAGCACCGAGCACCTGGCGTACCAGGGCGCTGTAACGGTCTTCGCAGGAGACCAGCTCATCCGCCCAGCCGATCACCCCCAGATCGCTCAAGAGCGGCCGTTCGCGCAGAATGGCCCCCATCTCCTGCCGCGGCGCGAAGGTGACAATGCCGCGCCTCTCCTCGCGCAGCAGTCCGATGCCGTTGAAAGCGGTATTGCTCTCTTCCACCACCAGGTAGGTGGCCGCCTCGCCCAGGGCCGCGGCGATGGCTGTGCGATGCTGGTTTTCGACATGAATGATATTGGCGAGGGGGCCGTGGGTGGAAAAACCCTCCTTCTTGAGGGTGGCCAGAAAACGCACCCCCGCGGGATAATCCTCGTAATTGTCGATCAGCCGCCGCACCAGTTCAGCCTGATGACCCAGAACCTCGATGCGGCTGCGGTCCTGGGATTCACTCTTTTGCAGCGTTTCAAAGAGACGCTTGGCCTCCTCTTCCCTCCGGCTGATCTCGGTGAGGCGCTGCTTCTTTTTTCCCAGGGTATCGGCGAGGGCGGCCTCCTCCGCACGGGTCTTGTTCAGAATTTCAGTCAACTCCGTTGCCCGGGCTGCATCCTTCTCGGCATCGGCTTCGATCTGGCGGAGACGAAGGCTCAGACTCTCCTCCGTCGCCTTGAGACGCTCTCCCTCGGTCTGCTTGCGGCTCAACTCCTCGGTGATACGCAAAACACGATTCTCCGCTTCCCGCGCCAGGCTCCGCTTGGATTCGAACTGGACCCGCACCTCCTGCAGCTCGCCGTTGGCCTTTTCATACTCCTCACGCCTGGCCGTCAGGTTCTTCTCCGCTTCGAGGTAGAGCTCCTGAGCGGCATTGTACTGCTGCTGCAGCTCGACAAGATGGGCATCAAAACGCTCCCGCTCCTGGCTTGAGCGAAGGCCGCTCTCCTCCAGGGAACGGATACGCTCCTTGTTGACCAGGATCCGCTCTTCCAGTTTCTGCACCTCCCGGTCCAGATCGGAGACCGTACGCTGGTTTTCGAGAAGCTTTTTCTCGATCTCCAGCAGACGGGCGCGCGTGGTCTCATAGTCTGCATCCTGGGTGGCGAGGGTGCTCGAAGCCCCCTCGCGCTCGTCCCTGATCAGCTCCAGCCTGGTCTCCGCCGGCTCCAGCTCATCCAGGATCATCGCATAGTCGTTGTTCGCCAACTTGATCTCAAGGTCGCGCAGTTCGGAGGTGATCTCCTGATAACGCTCCGCCTTGGCGACCTGACGACGCAGGGAGCGCACATTCTTTTCGACCTCGGACATGATGTCCTCAATACGGATCAAATCCTTTTCGGTCGACTCCAGCTTGCGAAAGGTGGCCTTGCGCCTCAGCTTGTACTTGGTGATGCCCGCCGCCTCTTCAAAAATATGACGCCGCTCATCCTCCTTGCCGTTGAGGATACGCTCCACCTGCGGCAGCTCGATCACCGAATAGGTATGCGGACCGGCACCGGTGTCCATGAAAAGATCCAGGATATCCTTGAGCCGGCAGCTGTTGCCGTTGATCAGATACTGGCTTTCCCCGGAGCGAAAAAGCCTGCGCGTGATGATCACCTCGGCATAGTCGATTGGAAGGGTGTTGCCGGAATTTTCAATCTTGAGCGATACCTCGGCCATGCCGACGGGCTTGGCGGTGGCCGTGCCGTTGAATATCACGTTGCCCATGACCTCGCTGCGCAAGGCCCCGCTCTTCTGCTCGCCCATGACCCAGCGGATGGCGTCGACAATATTGCTCTTGCCGCAGCCATTAGGCCCGACAATGCCCGTGATGCCGTCGTGCATGGTAACGTGCGTCTTTTTGGCAAAAGACTTGAAGCCGACAATGGTCAATTCGGAAAGATACACAGAACCCCGTTATGATTGGTTCGGATTAAAGGGACAGATTTTCAAAATAGCACTTCATTAGTTTAAAGTCAATATCATTTTGCCGGATCACTGGCCCAGCAGCGACCAGTAATAGGAGGCAAAGGCCGTCATCGCCCGGGTCTGTTCCATGTAGAGGCCGGCCGCCAAAAGAATGAAAAAGAGCCCAGCGGCTACGACCAGAAAAGCCCTGAAGGTCGTGGTCTGCAGGATCACCTTGGTCCCGCGCAAACTCCGCACCATGAACCAGAAGAGCATGATCCCCAGGTAGACCAGGCTGAGAGTGACCAGATTGGATCGCGACAAGGCCCGGAACAGCACCACCGCCAGCGGCAAGGCAAAGATAAAATTGGCGGGCACCCAGAAGCTGAAGGTGAGGATTTGACTGAAACGCAGATAACGCCGCTGCCAAAGCACAATCAGCTTGTACAGAATGCTCTGCAGTAACGCCAGGCCCACCATGACGACGGTCAGCAGCAGGATCATCCGTTCGGGATTCCAGATCAGGGCGATGGCCTGGTTCTTGGCTGTGCTGTTCGGAAAAAACCAGGTCAGCAGCTCATCAAAGAGGCTGTTCTCGCGCAAAAAAAAGATCAGGCTGGCCAGCAGCGTGCTCACGGTCAGGAAAGAAGCCAATCCCATCACGCCGGTCAGGAAGGGATTGACCTGGCGGTTCTCGATCAGATCCATATAAAAACCGTGGGGGTAGACGAATACCCGCTTCAGGTAATGGCTCATGCGCTTGTCGGTGCGGATATAAAAGAGCAGCAGGACGATAAGGACGATGCTGATGATCTGAAAAACCGGGGGATCCTCGGCTGGCACATCAGCGGGCAGCAGCTCAGGCATCTCGCTGTTTTTAAAAGCCGCCTTGACCACCTGGCAGGCCAGACGCTGCTGGCCTTTCTCGTCCAGCAGGCCGGCGACAAACAGACGGGTCTCCTGCCGAGGCCCCCAATAGGTGTGGGGCGCCTCACCACGCCAGTCTTTCCAGGGGGAAATGAGGAGGCCTGCACCTTGACTGCGGCGCTGCGCATCCAGAATGGCCGTTTTGAGATAATAAGCCTGGTTCTGCTGGGCGCTGCGGTCGCTGCTATCCCGCAGATCAAGGGGTGAGGAGAGCTGCAGAAGATAGGGCCCGTTGGTTCGCCACGCCCCCTGGGCGAAGGTGCTGGTCTTCTCCAACGGCACCTCGACAATCTGCAGATCCACCGGCAAAGCATGGGCAGCCAGCTTCTTGCCGCCAATGCTCGCGTAGACCGGCCGGTCGTCGAGCTCGCGGGCGATCGCCGCCAGATCGCGGACAAAGGCCTGAGCGCGGAGATCCGACGGATCGTAGCCGCTGCCCAACCCCCAGGCAGCCACACAGGGATGGCTCCGGCAGGTCCGGATCATATCGGTGAGCGCGCTCCGCGCCTTCTGCCGGATCGCAGCATTATTAAGATGCGCGGAGGGAATGTGGGTCACGGGGATCTCCACCAGTACAGCAAGGCCAAGGCTGTCGCAGCTTTGGAGAAAAAACTCCCCGGGCAGGCCGCCCGGCAGACGCACTGTATTGGCACCCAGATCGACGATTCCCCGCAGATCCTCAAGGATGGCGCTTTTCTGCTCCTGCTGAGGGAGCAGGATCTGCCGCTCATCCTCCACCCAATCGACGGCGCGGTACCGGAAACCGCCGCCCTTCTCCCCGGCC
>Ga0116172_10002722_pt1 | contig 15157 bp, 13 predicted proteins | sample AD_UKC083_MetaG_FD_89799 | JGI IMG/M metagenome (GOLD analysis project Ga0116172, IMG submission 89799) | Active sludge microbial communities of municipal wastewater-treating anaerobic digesters from USA - AD_UKC083_MetaG | ecosystem: Engineered > Bioreactor > Anaerobic > Digestate | place: USA...
CGGAGTTGGAGTGAACGCCGTATCCTTCCGCGCGACGCTTGACGGCCTGCCGGTTAAGATTACCCCCGTAACCGGGGAGATATTCCGTGTCGAATACGGACGCAGGCTCCACCCCGGAAGCCACGCCCTCCGCTTCTCCTTCGAAAACGCCCGCGCGCAGAGAAGCCCCGTGTTTCTGGCGTCATTCAACGTGCTCGTCGAAAAGGGCGATTATGCGCGGCTCGTAAAGGAAGGCACACGCCTGGTTTCTTCCCGCCGCACTGCGCGCGAGGGAGCGCTCATGCTCCGCGCTGCGCTCTCCATGGGGACGACCGACCCCGCGGCCGACGGGCTGTTATGGAAGCTCGCGTCGGCCCTGGAGCTCATCGGAGAGCGCGCACAGGCCGGCAACCTGTACGCACGACTGTATTATTTTTATCCCGACAGCCCGTACCGCAAGAGGCTCGCCGGAAGATTTTCGGGGCACCGCCATCCGGTGGAGTTCCTCGGAAAGAAGGTCAAGGTGGAGTTCGATCCGGCTCTCGAATACCCCCGGAAGCCGGACAGACCCCTTTAGCCGGTTATTATAGGTCTTGCCCCTCCGGCAATTGAAACGCAATCCACACGCGTCCGCTTGCGCGCGACTCAATCATAAACGGCCCTACCGGCATTACGGGCGTTTAAGAGCCGGGAAGATAGGCAAACACGCGGCTTCCTCCGCTAAAGCCCCTGGCGCTGCTTTGTAAAATCGCGTCCATCTTTCCGAAATACTTGGGCAATTCCGTTGCCAGGTAAAATTCCGAGGTGCATGCCTTGCCGTAATAGTACGCCGTCTCCTTACTCGATTCGATCGCGGCCTCCAGGGAGCCCTCGGGCAGGCCTTCGGTGAGCGCGGCCAATTTCGGTTTTACCAGCATAAGGCACCATATATGCATCCACGAAAGGACAAGGTCGAAGAATGCCTTTCGCAGGGGGTCCACCTCCAAAAGCAGGGCCTTAAAATCGCCCTTCCCCATAAGCCCCTTCAGGAGCCCGATCGCCTTATCCATAAGCTCCATGCCCCGCAGAAGGCTTTCCCTGTATTCTGCATCCACTATCCCTTCGGACTCCTCCACGGTCCGGCGCATTCTCGATTTTAAAACGGAGTAATTGTACTGGTCCGGATTCAGCAGTATCTTTCTCATGACCAGATCCAGCGACTGCACGCCGTTCGTTCCCTCGACTATGCTTAGCGCCTTGCTGTCCACGGCGAGCTGCTCCACGTTGAAATCACGGCAATAGCCATATCCGCCATGCACCTGGATCGCCTCGGCCGTAATAAGCCAGGTGTTTTCGGAATTACCCGCTTTGATCAAGGGTATAAGGAATTCCACCAGGGCCTTCGCCTCCCTTGCGGCCTCTCCTTCGAGGCAGTGCTGGAGGTCCATCTGGTACGCCACATAGTAGGAAAGCATCCGTTCCGCGCCGACGCATGCCTGCATCCACATAAGCATTCTCATTACGTCCGGGTGCTCGATGATGGGAACCTTCGGGGCGGCGGGGTCCATCATGCGCGTGACATGCGGCCCCTGGAGGCGGTTTTTCGCATAATTCACCGCAAAGAGGGACGCCGCCGCGGAGCCTCCAAGGCCCATTATTCCGACCTCGAGCCTCGTCTCGTTTAGCATTTGAAACATTATGTTGAGCCCTTTGCCGCGCTCCCCCAGGAGATAACCGGTGCAGCCCCCGTTTTCCCCGAAAACCATCGAGCATGTAGCCGCGCCGTGGGCCCCCATCTTCTCCTCGATACCGATGCAGAAAACGTCATTTCTCTCACCCGGCGTGCCGTCCTCACCCACCAGATATTTCGGCACGATGAAAAGCGAGATCCCCCTGGTGCCCGGGGCGTCACCATCCACCCTGGCAAGCACCGGATATATTATCTGTCTCGTGATGTCCTGGTCGCCGTTGGTGATAAAGCTTTTCTGGCCCGTAATTCTGTAGCTCCCGTCGGGCTGAGGCGCCGCCCTTGTTTTAAGCGCCCCCACGTCCGATCCGGCCTCGGGCTCGGTGAGGCACATGGTCGCACCCCACTCGCCCGATAAGATCTTCCGTACATAAAGTTTTTTCTGCTCCTCGGTTCCATGCCGATGGATCATCATCGCCGCGCCGTGGCCAAGCATCATGAACAGCATGAGGGCCCCGCCCGCGCCGCACAGCACCTCCCAGGCGCAGGATTGTACCGCAAGAGGCATGCCTGTCCCACCGATATCCCTGTCGTCCGAGATCGACATGAACCCGGAATCGATGATCGCCTGCGCGGCGCTTTTATAACCGGAAGGAAGGGACACCGACTTCGTTACCGGATCATACCTGCATCCCTCCACATGCCCGGTAACATTTGCCGGAAACACCCGCTCGACGGCTATTCTGCAAACAAGCCTTATCGTCTCCTCGTAATCGCTTCGGTCGAACTCGGCGAACCTGCCGAAGGCGGACAGCTCGTCCACCTTCAGAAATTCAAAGAGCGTGAACTGGAGGTCTCTATAATCAATCAAATACTTTTGCATCGGCCCATCCTCTCCCTTACATGATCCTCGATGACCCGGGAAGTCCACAGTGGAGATCCCGGTTAAAGGCATGCATATATTCGCAAATCCGGCCGCCCGCAAAATCGCACCGAAGAGCGGGTTCGCGATTCAATGACCGGCGCTATACAGCCCCCTCCCTTTTCTTTCTGTCCATCTCCCTTAGCTCTCGTCTGAGTATCTTGCCGATGGCGCTCTTGGGAAGCTCGTCGATGAATTCCACATGCGTAGGCACCTTGTAAGGGGCCATTTGCTCCTTGCAGTACGCTATCAATTCGTTTGCATCCATGCTCTCACCGGGCTTCAGGACTATATAGGCCTTAACGGTTTCACCGCGATAAGAGTCGGCAACTCCGATGCAGCAGGCCTCGAGCACCTTGGGATGCCCGAAGAGAATTTCGTCTATCTCCTTGGGGAAGATGTTGAATCCGCCGGCGATGATGACGTCCTTTTTCCTGTCGGTAATGGAGAGATAGCCCTCCTCGTCGAAGCTGCCGATGTCTCCGGTATGGAACCATCCATCCTTAAGCGCGCTCTTGGTCTCCTCGGGCTTGTTATAATACCCCGCCATCACCTGCGGCCCCTTTATGCATATCTCGCCCGTCTCGCCCACCGGAAGCTCCTTTGTGCCGGAATCCAGGTCTACGATCTTGATATCCGTATTCGGGATGGGCAATCCCACAGTGCCTATCTTGATCTTCCCGCCCCATGGTGTTACAGTGGCGAATGCCGTATTCTCGGTCGTCCCGTATACGTCATAGATGACCGCGTTGTGCAGCTCCTTGAGCTGGTTCAGCGTGTCCTCGGGAAGCGGTGCGGCGCCCGCAAAATAGCCCTTTAGGAAGGAGAGATCCATCTTTCGGAATTCATCGACTCCCAGGAGGGCCGTATAGATTGTAGGCACGCCAACGAGAAAGGTCGGCTTGAACTTCTTCAGCGTTTCCACGATCACACCGGCCTCGGGCCTGGGAATCAGCGGGCAGCACCAGCCGTTATATATTATAAGGTTCTGGCTCACCGAATAGCCAGCCGAGTGAAAAATGGGATATATCCCGGTGATGCTCTCATAATTTCCCTTGAGATCCGGAAACCATGCGCTAAACTGCTGCACTACGGAGGACAGGTTCGCGTGCGTGAGCATCGCCCCCTTGCTTACGCCTGTCGTGCCCCCGGTATAGATAAGGGCCGCCAGAGATTCCCATTTGGCCTTGTTTTCCACCGGCGTGCCTGGATAGCACCCTATGAGATCCATGAACTCATATACGCCCTCCTGTGGCTCGACCTTTCTGTACATTGACTTCTTTACGAGCGGGAACAACTGCTTCTTGGGAAAGGGGAGGTAATCGCTGATATGACAGGTTATTATGGTCCTGATTTTCGTCTCCCCCTTAAGCTTAAGCGCCCTGGGCAGAAGCAGGTCCAGCGTTACGAGAACCGTAGCCTCCGAATCATTGAGCTGATACGCCAGTTCCCGCTCCGAGTACAGGGGATTGTTCATGGCGGTCACAGCTCCGGCGCGGTAGACCGCGTGGTCGGCGATGACCGCCTGGGGGATGTTTGGAAGCAGCATAGCGACCTTATCTCCCTCCTTTACCCCAAGATCCACGAGCGCCCGCGTGAAACAATTCACCAGCCTCTCCAACTCGCGATAGTTTATTCTTTTGCCCATGTAGATAAAGGCGACCCTATCGGGATATCGTTCCGCAGTCCTGGTGAGAATTTCAGCCATGGTGATCTTTTCAATATCGATCTCTCCCGGAACCCCCTTGGCATAGGATTTATGCCATAGCCTTTCGAATGACATACTTCTCCTCCTGGTTTGATTATTATTTGTTTTTACCGGCCCGTCACCGGCTTTTCGCAGACCGCCCCTCCGGCAATCAAACCGGCCTTAATCCCCGTAGCTTCAGCCGTTTTTAATGATGCATCCGAGAATGAAATAAACGCCGGCCCCGATGTTCTCTGTCCACGGGAGCCGGCGATCCAACTCTATCCTTTGTGGAAGGACTGGATAAGCTTGAAAAAGTCACCGGAAAAAACCATCATCGTCTGATTGCGATTCTCGATATTCATGGCGCTCTCGAGAGAGGAGGCGTTCAGGTTGTCATCGATTACGCGCTTGGTGAACTTCAGCCCGGCAGCGCTCTTGCCGGCTATTGTCCTCGCGTGGGACATGGCCGATTCCAGAAGCTCCTCCTTCGGAACGACAGCGCTTACCAGCCCCATCTCCCTCGCCTCCTCGGCCCTCACCTTTCTTCCGGTGTACAGCATCTCCGAGGCCCTGGAAAGCCCTACCAGCCTGGGCAGCAGGTACGAGCAGCCCAGCTCGCCCGCGGAAAGCCCAATATTGATGAAGGAGGCCACAAAGAAGGCCTCAGGGCTCGCCAGGCGGATATCGCTGGCGAGCGTCATCGCGAAGCCCCCTCCTGCCGCGGGCCCGTTTACCGCCGCTATGATAGGCTGGGGGATCCTCCTCATCCCCAGAACCAGGGCGCCGTAACGCTCCTGGACTATGCTCAGAAAATGCACCGGGTCGGCAAATGCGTCGCTTTCCCGGTGCGTGGTCGCATCGTTTAAATCGGCCCCCGAGGAGAAGCCCCTTCCGGCCCCCGTTATGACCAGAACCCTGATCTCATCGTCCTGGGACATGGCCTGAAAAAGCACTTCATAATCATTCAGCATGTCCAAATTTATGGCGTTGAGCTGGTCCGGCCTGTTCATGGTAACAACGCCTATGTGGGGCTCCCTCTTCTCGAAAAGGAGCGTTTTAAACTCCGGCAGCCGTCCCATCAGGCACCTTCCCTCTTCTTTCTTTCAATCTCCTTGACCTCTCGCCTGAGTATTTTCCCGATGGTACTCTTGGGCAATTGGTCGACAAATTCCACCTGGGTGGGGACCTTGTAGGGGGCCAGCTCTCCCTTGCAGTAGGCCTTTACCTCCTCCACGGTGAGCGTCATGCCCGGCTTCAACACTATATAGGCTTTAACCGTCTCGCCCCGATACGAATCGGGAATACCGATACAGCAGGCCTCCGAAATCTTCTGGTGGCGGAAAAGGACCTCGTCAATTTCCTGCGGATAGATGTTGAATCCTCCCGCAATGATAATGTCTTTTTTCCTGTCCGAGATGGTGAGATAACCCTCATCGTCCAAAAACCCGATATCCCCGGTATAAAACCAACCGTCCCTTAGGGTTTTCGCCGTCTCATCCGGCTTTTTATAATAACCGGACATCACCTGGGCCCCTTGATGCAGATCTCGCCCGGCTCACCGGCCGGCATCTCCTTTTCGCCGGTTTCAAGGTCCACAATCTTGATATCCGTGCAGGGAAGCGGGACTCCCACGGTCCCCTTTTTTATTTTACCCCCCCATGGCGAAGCTGTGGCGAAGGCGAGATTCTCGGTGGCGCCATAGGCATCGTAGATTATCGCACCGTGGAGCTCTTTCATCTGGTTCAGGGTGCCCTCCGGAAGCGGCGCCGCTCCGCCGAAAAATCCCTTGATAAACGACAGGTCCATCTCCCGGAACTCCTTGTTTAGAAGAAGCGCGGAGTATATGGTAGGCACGCCGGGCAGAAATGTGGGTTTGAAGCTCTTCAGCATCTCGACAATGACCCCGGCCTCGGGCCTGGGGACAAGCGTGCAGCACCAGCCGTTCCATACCATGAGGTTCTGGCATATCGTATATCCGGCCGAGTGGAAAACCGGGTAATTGCCCAATATATTCTGCTCGGTCCCCTTGAGGTCCGGAAACCATTCGCTGAATAGATGGGCCACCGATGTTACATTCGCATGGCTGAGCATGGCCCCTTTGCTCACCCCCGTCGTTCCGCCCGTGTATATAAGCGTGGCCAGGTCGTCCCACTTGGCCCTGTTTTCCACCGGCGAATCCGGGTATTTGGCGATCAGGTGCAAGAACTCATGCACCCCCTCCTGTTTCTCTATCTTCCGAAACATCCCCTTCTTCACAAAAGGGAAAAGCTGCTTCTTCGGGAAGGGCAGATAATCGCTGATGTGGCATGTTATGATGGTCTTGATTTTAGTGGACGACTGGATTTTCTGAATTCTTGGAAGCAGCAGGTCCAGCGTGACGCATGCCGTTGTATCGGAATCTCCGAGCTGGTAGGCGAGTTCCCGCTCCGAATAGAGGGGATTGTTCATAACGGCAACCGCGCCGATATAGTGCACGGCGTAATTCGCGATTATAACCTGCGGAATGTTGGGAAGCAACAGGGAGACCTTGTCCCCCTCCTTGACGCCCAGGTCGAGCAGGGCGTTCGTAAATTTATTTACCATCCTGCCGAGCTGTGCGAAGGTGATCCTCTTGCCCATGTAGATAAAGGCGACGCGGTCCGGATACTTTTTCACGGTCCTCGAAAGGACCTCCGGCATTGTCACCTTTTCGAAATCGATTTCCCTGGGGACCCCCGGGGCATAGGACTTGTGCCATACCCTTTCATAAGCCATATCACTCCTCCTGCGATAATACTTACGATTTAATATGAACCCAGCCTCAAACGGGCTCGTCCTTCTTCTCGAACAATTCCGGATTATGCTTAAAGGCGCATACGTAGATCTGTTTCAGCGTCTTTTTTACGACCGCTATATAATCCTCATTCTCCTTTTTCAGCATCTTTCGGAAGAATTTTTCGCCCGATACGAAACTGTGCATCGAATTCATGAGGGCCAGCACGTAGGACAGGGATATCCTCAAATTTTCCCCGTCCCGCTTGAGGCCCATGGAGCGGACGATGTCGCCGGCGAATTCCGGCACCTTGATGTCCATAAGCTCCTCCTGCCTTATGGACCCAAAATACCGGGTCAACACCAGGTCCGACACCTCCGGATGCTCGAACAGGTAGTCGATCATGATATCCATTGCTATGGCCAATCGCTCTTCAAGGGGGCGTCCGCGGATGATCTTCTCGACCTCCACGAATTTCTTTCCCAGATCGTTGTTGATGTCTATTATCACCGCCTCATAGAGTTCCTTTTTTTCGCCCCAGTGATAATGGAGCGTGGAAATATCGATACCCGCTTTCTTGGCTATCATCCTCATGGTGGCGCCGTGATACCCGTAATCTCCGAAGAGACGCTTCGCCTCCGACAGTATCCTTGCCTTGGTCGATTCGGGATTTCTTCTTGCCTTTTCCAGTGTACTTTTCATATAACTCCCGATTTCTTTCCTGTTGGACCGGGTCCCGGCCCTTCGCGCGGATCCGGGACCCGTAGCTTTTCTACTTCAGCACCGGTCCGAGTACGCTGAACATCTCTGGAAGCATGTTGAAATATTTTGGGGAATCCAGACTGATTATCTTGCTCCAGTCGCCCATCACTTCCTCGGGGGTGGGTATTTTCACCCCGTCGGAGAGTATCGCGCCGGGCCCGGTAACCACCGCCGAACGGCTGTAATAACCGAGCGCCGCGTTGATGATCATGCCCGAATCCACGCATTGCTCCGAACACATGTAAAGCACGGCCGAAGCGACGAAATCCGGCTTCATCTTTTCGAAAAATTCCGGAGGAAGAACATCCTCCGTTAGGCGTGATGCCGCGACGGGGACGATCACGTTGGTCTTGATATTGTATTTCTCCCCCTCGATCTTAAGCACATTGGTCAGTCCGATAAGCCCCATCTTCGCGGAGGCGTAGTTGGTCTGCCCGAAATTGCCGAAAAGCCCGGCCCCCGACGTGGTCATCACTATCCTGCCGTATCCATTTTTCCTCATGTTCTCGAAGGCGGGCCTGGTCACGTAGAACGCGCCCTTAAGGTGGACGTTCATCACCGCGTCCCAGTTCTCCTCGTCCATCTTGATGAAAGTCTTGTCCCTGAGAATACCGGCGTTGTTTATCAGGATGTCGACCTTGCCGAACGCCTTGATCGCAGTGTTCACGATGTTTTCGCCGCCAGCCAGCGTGGCCACGCTATCGTAGTTCGGCACCGCCTCACCGCCCAGGGCCTTGATCTCCTCGACCACCTTATTCGCCGCGGCGCCGTCGGATCCCACGCCATCGCGCGATCCGCCCAGGTCGTTCACGACGATCTTGGCCCCGCGCTTCGCCATCTCCAGCGCATAACACCGACCGAGACCGGCGCCCGCACCGGTGATGATTGCGACTCTTCCGGTAAAATCTATCTTCGACATGTTCTTACCCCCATTTATTCTTGATCATCACGGCAGCGCCGCCTCGAAGCTGCCGCTTACCTTTACATCACCGGTCTCATCCGCCGCCTTTACCGAACAGGTGATGATCTTTTCGCCACCCTCCTCGCGTTTCCCGGTAACCTGCCCGGACACAGTGATGGTGCTCCCCAATTTGGTCATTCCGGCAAAGCGCACCCCCAGTTTTCGCAGTTGCTTTTTGGGAATCCACGCCGTGACCGCCTGTCCGACGAAACCCATGACCAGCATCCCATGCGCTATCACACCGTCCTTCATCCCCACCTGTTTCGCAAACTCGTCATCCGTATGGAGAGGATTGAAATCGCCCGAGGCGCCTGCGTACTTGACAAGCTGCAGCCTCTGCAAAGGGCCCTTAACCAGCTCGGGCATGGCGTCGCCCACTTTTACGTCATCGAAGCGTATTTCTTTCGCCATGGCCCTCCTCCTATTTTCTTTCAACGAGAAGCGATCGCGACCGTGCGACCTTTTCGTTGTTCTGGTTTACGTAGACCACCTCGACCGTGACCATGTCCATTTTTGACCCGGATTTGCTCGTCTTCTCCTCCATCTTGACCACCTTGGGCTTTCCGGTTATTACGTCCCCCGGGTAGATCTCCTTGTAATACTCGTACTCCTCCTCGCCGTGGAGAACCATGAAGAAGTTGATCTTGAGATCGTTGATCATCACGGGCATCCGATCGCTCCACATCATGGGGACCGTAAGGAAAGTCGGGGGGACCGGGGTGTCTTTGTAACCGGCCTTTACCACGGCCTCCCTGTCGTGATAAACAGGATCGGGGTCTCCGATGGCCAGGGCGAGCTCGTGTATCTTACCCCTCTCCACCTCCCAGACTATGGGAGGGTACTCAGTGCCGACCTTCGTTAAATCAGCCATACACCGCCTCCTCGATATTTTCTCTTCCCCGTTTACGCGCCATACTTTCCGATGATCGCGACGCTGCACACGTTAAGGAAGGGGAATCCCCCCAGGTTGTGGGTAAGCCCGAATTTCGGATCCTTAAGCTGCCTCTTGTCGGCCCTGCCGTGCAGCTGCAGGTACATCTCATAGAGCATCCTGAGCCCCGACGCCCCGATGGGATGCCCGAAACACTTCAGTCCGCCGTCCACCTGGCAGGGAATGCCATTGCCATTGAGATCGAAAAAGCCGTCCATGATGTCCTTGGGGGCCTTCCCTCTTTCGGATATGTGAAGGTCCTCCATGGTCACGAGTTCGGTGATGGAGAAACAGTCATGCACCTCCATCATGCTGATCTCTTTTCTCGGGTCCTTGATCCCCGCCTCCTGATACGCCGCCTTGCTCGCCTTTGTGGTGGTGATGAAGTGAGCGCCGTCCCAGTCGTATGCGAACTCCGTTCCGTTGCTTAGCGATAGCTGAAGCGCCTTCACCGTGACGAAATCCTTCTTGCCCAGGCCCTTGGCGATATCCGGAGTGGTGACGATGGCGCAGGCGGAGCCGTCGCTTACGCCGCAGCAGTCGAAGAGCCCCAGTGGATAGGCCACGTGCGGCGAGTTGAGCACCTGTTCCTCCGTTACGGGCCTTCTCAGGTGCGCCTTGGGGTTAAGGGCCCCATTGGCGTGACTCTTTACCGAAACGTGCGCCATGGCCTTTTTGACTTCATTGATATCCAGGCCGTATTTCGCGGCGTAGCTTGTGGCTAGCATGGCGAAGCCGCCGGGGGCCGTAAAATTCGGCATCCAGAGCATGTTCAGCGTCCCCATGGCCGAGCTGAACTCGGGGAGCCCGCCGTATCCAATGTCTTTAAGCTTCTCCACTCCAATGGCCAGGGCGATGTCATAAGCGCCGGACGCAACGCCATACACCGCCCCCCTGAAGGCCTCGGTGCCGCTCGCGCAGTAGTTTTCCACCCTCGTTACCGCTATGTTGGGCAGGCGTAACGCCACCGACGCCGGCACCGCGCTCTTTCCTATATTGACCTCGTCAAAACAAGAGCCAAGCCAGGCCGCCTGGATCTCCTTTTTGTCGATTCCGGCGTCCTGTATGCATTCCTGATACGCCTCGACCATAAGCTCTTCGGAACCATCATCCCAGCGCTCTCCAAATTTGGAGCAGCCCATTCCAATAATCGCGACCTTATCCCTTATTCCTGTTGCCATCATGCACCTCCTTCCACCTGGGGAACAGCCTTCCAGAAGTAGCCGGTGAAACCGCGAGCTTCGTCACTGTGCTTCAGCCTGAAGGACATTTTGGCCTTCATGCCCACCTTCACCTGGCCCAAATCACAATCCGTAAAATCAAACAGGGTCCTTCCCCCCCCCTCGAAATGAACCAGACCGTAAACGGCCGGCGGGTCCACCGTAGCGGAGAGCATGTCGCCCGTAAACATGAGGACCTTCCCCGCCTTGTCGGAAAATTCGTAATCCTCGAAATTCTGGACCGCCCAGCATTCCGGATTGACGCACATCGGATACGACGGATATTGCGGCGTACCGCACTTTTTGCATTTCGCCCCAACGAGCCCCAGGATCATCTTTCTCTTTCTCCACAGTACGGTCAGCGCCGTATTGGGGTTCGCCTCGCCCCTGATTCCCAGGTCGGCGACGATAAGATCGCGGAATTTGGCGTACTTCTGGAAATTGGCAAGTTCGGTTTTCCTGGCCAGCGATCCCTTTATTCCCATCCTCGGCTTGAGCTTTTTGATGTTTTCCGTCACCTCAAAAGCCATTACGTCACAGCCCTGCCCGAAACCGGCAACCAGCAGTTTGTCCCCTGGCTTGGCCTCCTCCAGGGCCGCCACCAGAAGCACGAGGGGATGCGCCGTCCCGGTATCGCCGCAATTGTTGTGCATATTGTCCTGGACATTCTGCTTATCGATCCCCAGGTTCTTCGCGATCGACGCGTGGGTTCCGCTGAAATAGCAGGGATAGATGACCTTGTTGAAATCCCCAATCTTCATGCTGCTTTTCGCGAGGAATCCGTTAATCGCCTCGGGGATGATCTTGCCATAACCGATGTCCCTTACCCATCGCTCTTCCCAGCTGTAGTCGAACTCTTTGCCATAGCCCTTGTAGTGATCGATAAAATCGCAGTTTACCGAATGGCTGCCCTTGAATTCGGCGATGACGTCCTTATTGCCGAAAAGCAACGCCGCGGCGCCGTCACCGTAAAACATCTCCAGCATGGTGGCCATCTTAGTCCTTCTCTGGTCCGAGGCCACGACGAGGGTGTTATTTCTGGCGCCTGACTTGATCGCGTCGAGGGCCGATATGGCCGCCGTAGTGCCGGCCTTCATGCACGCCGAGAAATCCGCGTTCACCACTCCTTCCTCGCGCATGTTGAGAGCCGCCGCCACTATTCCGGCGTTGACCCTGTCGGCGAAGGGCATTGTGGCGCTAGCGAAGTAAAGTCCCTCGAGCTCCTTTCTGTCCCTGCCCGTCATGCAATCGTAGGCCGCGGCCACAGCCATGCTTACAGAATCCTCATCCCAGTTGGCAACCGACCTTTCCCCCCCCGCAACGGCCATTATCACGGGGAAATACCAGGCCATGTTCTGGACAATGAGCATCCTGCTGATACGGTACCGGGGGATATAACCCCCGTAGGATGTAATTCCGACCATGATGACTCCTCCTTTAGATCTTTACCGGTTTTAATATAAAACCGGCGAGAGACGTGGAGCACTGACGGAAAGGGGTGTTCCCCCTGCGGCATATATCCGGTGATCGATAAAAGCCGCGTCGGGATGCGAAAAGTCACCATCCTCATTATCAATCATCAGATTCCATCAATGCATTGGATATATTGAATGGAATCAGACAAATGGATTAATAATCAACCATTTTTTAGTTAAAAGTGACGGAAATGGCAAAAAACGGCCGCATTCGGGCCTTTTTTTCACAAAATGCTTTTATTTTTATAGATAAATTCAAAAGATGTGATAGAAGGAGTGTTGCCAATGCCTTGAATTCGTAAAAGGGCCCCTCGACGGGGGCCCTTTTGATTTTGTTACAGTTCATCCCCATCGTCTGTTTTAGGCGCTTTGCACCCTGAATAGAAGCCGCTCGAGTTGAATACCTTCCAGACACCGCGACTGTTTTTCTTAACCTGAATCAGAACATAGCCTTGATCATTGCATGAAGTCCTAACCATGCCCTTCCAAACATCCGGGTCCGCGTCCTGATATCCGTGTTTGGTGACAGTGTATTTATAGGGAAGGCCCGGCAGTTTATAGCCCTGTTCGGTTGACGTGCCTTTCACATAGGAGTTCTCCACATATGATTTGCTTCTGTTAAAGGTGCTCATGTTCAGCTTATAACCTTCGGACGAACCGAATGTCCATCCCTCCACCTCGGCGAATTTCGATCCTGCCGATGCTTTAACGAGCTGACTCATGTCGAGAGAAATTATCAGGCACTGCTGGCCCAGCGTCGGATTGTCTTTCAAAATTAAATGCGCCACAAGATAGACTACCATGGCCCCCTGGGGTGAGGACGCCAGGCTGTCACGCATGGCTTTAAACTCATCCAGATTTCTCTGTCGTTTCCCCTGCCGTTTGGGGGGTCACTTTGAATGACGCCGGGGGGTCAGAATGGGTGACGGTTTACATTCTCGGAATGCTGTCGACGGCAATCTCCCAGGCCGCATCTTTTCTTGTTTCTTTTATCGATGGAGCCGAAACAAGAATGGAAGAAGAGGCTATAGCGAAAATTATCAGAGCCGCGAATACAAGCAGTGTGTTAGTTTTCATACAATGACCTCCAGGGTATCAATTATCGAGAAAAGTGCACCCGGCTACGGAGCATGTCTCACGGGGAAAAGGGATAGCCTTGGAAGTGCCTCGAGAGGAAACGAGCCCTTAACGCAAAAAGCCCCCTGGCAGGGGCCTCTACAATTATCTCCTCAAAAATCGCGGCACTTTCGCGCCCCGTGGATACAACTACTCTGACCGTTTCGAAGATAATGGGGAATATTTACAGGGAAGTCAACTAATAATTATTTTAGGTCTTACAGCAGGGAACCTCTAAAAATTAACATTGAAGTTCCCATGGATTGTAACTACCGGCATATTCAGGACTTAGGTATTCCCGCCCGCCTTCGGCGGGCAGGAATACCTAATTATTAGAAGTTGCCAACAATTTTTTTAAATACTCGCAATCGAAACATGCGCTCTTGCGGAATGCCTTGGGCGGGCTTTTCTTTCGGGCGGCAAACCAGCGCTTAAGGAAATCATGCCGTCCGAATACCTTCGCGCCCAACTCGAATTTGTACGGCATATATGGATGCCCCAGATTCCAGAAGGCATAAGCGTGCCTTTCCAAGAGCATGGCGAGAAAGACCATCTGAAAAATGCCGAAGCCATTATACTCCCTGTTGTTTTTATCGCAAAAACCCGACAGGCTGGTGTAAACGGCCCCTATGGTGTACCCTATCTCGCCGGCAACGAGAACGTCCGCCTCTCCGTCCCATAGCTCCACTCCGAACAGCTTGAAGTTTCTCTCGTTTTTTTCGGTGGCGCCAATCTCTTTTAGAAGCTCCGAGTACCTGCCGCGGAGCCAGCTTCGCTCGTGATACTCATCTATTTTATTTAGGACAGGGTCGAGGCTGGTGTTTATTTTAAGAAAGTACCGGTTTTCGGAAAAGGCTCCGCTTTCCATAATATTTCTTACCCTGCTTTCCATGACAAGGTTTTCCCAGTCCAGTACGGCATAGGCTTTTTGGATTTCGGGCAAAAGTAGGACCCGGTTTTCGACCTCGGTGCTTGTGGTTATAAATCCGGCCCACGCGGCCTCGATATAAAAATCCGCCGACCAGTCGTCGGACCAGTAATAATTTTGTTCCGAGGGATATATAAGGCCGGAAAGAAGATTTTCGTCTTTTAAAAGGTCAAGCCCGAGGCCCATTACCATCCTATCGGTTGTAAAATCCATTAATACCCCTCCATACAGGTACGAGAATTCCGCTGTTTATAAATTGAATTCCGCCTACGGTCCGCATTAGCAATTTCAATGTTTTCAATTTTGCGCGTTTTTCGAATGCATCTACTACGTCTCAAGGCAAAATATCTGGGGGAGGGAAACAACCGTGCCGTCGCACAAGATCCTTTTAAACCCGAGGATTGTGCCCTTCACATGACAGGCCTCCCCTTCGTTTAAAATATCGGCGCCGGATTTCATATCGTGGAATCCAGGTACTCCATGAAGAGGGCCGCCCGGCGGAATCGAAATCATACATGTGGGTCGCCATAGGATATCCTGCGCGAGGACACCCTCTCGTGCTCTATCAGTATCATCCCACCCGCTCACAGAACATTCCGTGTCAATTTTTGGAAGGATTCCGAGGGTATCTACAGACGGACGGGTATCAGGGTTACACCCTCACCGGGAATCGGGAAGGGGTTATCCATGTGGGGTGTTTCGCCCATGCTCGCCGATATTTCTTCGACGCGGCAAAACTCAACAGAAAGGACAGC
>Ga0116172_10002729_pt1 | contig 15130 bp, 11 predicted proteins | sample AD_UKC083_MetaG_FD_89799 | JGI IMG/M metagenome (GOLD analysis project Ga0116172, IMG submission 89799) | Active sludge microbial communities of municipal wastewater-treating anaerobic digesters from USA - AD_UKC083_MetaG | ecosystem: Engineered > Bioreactor > Anaerobic > Digestate | place: USA...
CGCCCCGCGGCATGACGCGCCTCGGCGGGGCTGTTGCCGTAGTCAAAGCCCTCCGGGGGCAGGCCGCCGCGCTCGCCGTAGAGCAGCGCGCCCGGGCGTTCCCCATGCGCGGCAAGGGCACCCTCAACGGTCGGCACGGCGAGAATCTCCACCGCCCCCGCGTGGAGCAGGGCGGCGGCGGTGGCGCTGGCGCGCAGGGCGTCCACCACCACGGCCACGGCGCGGCGCCCGGCGGCGTAGGCGCAGCCGTCCGCCCCCTCAATCACATGGGCGCGCATGGGGTTGCCTTTCCGCCGGTTACCGGCGCACGCCGGGATGGGCCACGGCGAGCTTCTTCTCGGTCCAGCGGGCAAGCCGCACGAAAGGCAGGCCCAGGAGGAGGTAGATGGCCGCGACCATGAGGCCCGTGCCGAAGTAGTCGTAGTAGGTGATGGCGAGCATCTGGTACGTCTTGGTCAGCTCGATCATCGTGATGATCGAGACGAGGGAAGAGTCCTTCAGCAGGGAGATGAAGTCGTTGGTGACCGGCGGCAGCACCACGCGGAAGGCCTGGGGCGCGATGACGTGGCGGATGGACTGCCAGCGGCTCATGGCCAGCGCGAGGGCGGCCTCCATCTGCGAGTGCGGCACGCTGATGAACCCGGCGCGGTAGTTCTCCGCCTCGTAGGCCGCGTAGTTCATGCCGAGCCCCACCACGCCCGCCCAGAACGGCGAGAAGCGGATGCCAATGGACGGCAGGCCGTAGAAGATGAAGAAGAGCTGGATAAGCACCGGCGTGCCCCGGATGATCTCGATGTAGAGCGTGGCCAGCAGGGACAGCGGGCGCGGCGCGTACACGCGCACCGTCGCCAGGAAAAAGCCCAGCACGATGGCCAGCAGCATGGAGAGCAGGGAGACCTCCAGCGTGAGCAGGGCGCCCTTCCCCAGGACCGGGAGGAAGCCGATGTAGCGCTTGAGCTTCTCCGAGAACCCGGAAACCCGCCCCTGCTGCGCCACCCATTGGTCGTACATGACCGGATCGCTCTTCGGGGGGCCGTAGTCGCCAAACTCGGCGGCGACCAGGGGGTTCCACAGGTTCCACCGGTCGAGGATGCGGCGCAGCTCCCCGTTCCCGCGCATTTCCATGAGAATCTCGTTGACCCGCGCCAGCAGGTCGGGGTCGTCCGCGGGAAAGGCGAAGCCGTAGCTGATGCGGCCGATCTCCTGCTTGATGAACTTGACGCCCGGCCGCGGGCCGCCGTAGTAGAGGGCCACGGGGCCGTCGAAGAGCACGGCGTCCAGCCGCCCGTTCTCGAGGTCGTTGAATCCGTTGACCTCCGTGGAGTAGGCCCGGATGTCCACGCCGCCCAGGTCGGCGAGGATGTAATAGGAGAGGGACGCCTTGAGCACGCCGACGGTCTTCCCCCGGCAGTCCGCCAGGGAGGACACGGCGAAGGTGTCCTGGGGCACGCAGAGCTGGAGGGCGGTGACGTAGTAGGGCACGGAGAAGGCGACGGCCTCCTCGTGCTCCGGCGTGATCTCCTGGCCCTGGATCGCCATCTCGTACAGGTCGCGGTTGAGGCCGGGGATCAGCTTGTCCCAGTCGTTCTGGACGAAGACCGGCTTCCGGCTGAGCTTCTCCCCGATGTGGTCCATGATCTCCACCTCGAAGCCGATCAGGGCGCCGGGGCTTTCCGGGTCGTCGTAGATGTAGGGCACCCCCCCCTCAAGGTCCGCGCCGTAGCGCAGGATGCCCGCGTCCGCCGCGGGGGCCTCCACCTCCGCGAAGTCCGCGTCGGTGTACTCCACCGTCTCCTCGGCCTCCGCCGCCATCTCCGGCGTGATGGGCACGCCCTCCTGTTCCTCCTCTTCCTCCTCCGCGACGGGGGACTCCGCCTCCGGCGTCTCCGGCTCGGGGGTTGCGGCGGGCGCCGCAACGCCGCCGTCCGCCGGCGGGTCCGTCTGGGCGCGCGCGGGCGCGGCAAGGGCGAGAAGGAGCAGCATCACCGCCAGCAGCGCCCCGGAGGCGCGGAAAAGGGAACCGTTCATCAGGCGGTCTCCATGAACTGCCGCAGGAAGCGGCGGGTCCGGTCATCCTTGGGATTGATGAAAATCTCGTCCTCGTCGGAGATTTCGACGATCTCGCCGTGCTCCATGTAGACGATGTAGTCCGAGGCGTTGCGGGCGAAGCGCATCTCGTGCGTCACCACAACCTGCGTCATCCCCTCGTTGTCCAGGTCGCGCATGACCTGGAGCACCTCGTCCACCAGCTCGGGGTCGAGGGCCGAGGTGGGCTCGTCGTAGAGCATGACCTTGGGGTTCATGGCGAGGGCGCGGGCGATGGCGGCGCGCTGCTGCTGCCCGCCGGAGAGCTGGTGCGGGTGGCGGTTCTCGTGCTTGGACAGCCCCACCTTCGCCAGCAGCCGCCGCGCGTTCGCCACAGCGGCGTCCTTCGGCTCGTTCTTCACGATCATCGGCGCGAGGATGATGTTCTCCAGGATCGTCTTGTGCGGGAAGAGGTTCAGCGACTGAAACACCATGCCCACCTCCGCGCGCAGGCGGTGCGCCTGGTCCGCGAAGAGGCGGTCCGGCTGGGTGTGGCGGTCCTGGCGCTCCAGGGCGACCCCCGCCACGCACACCCGGCCCGAGTCCAGCAGTTCCAGGCAGTTGATGCACCGGAGCAGCGTGGTCTTGCCGCAGCCCGACGGGCCGATGACGGACACCAGGTCCCCCTCCTCAATCTGGAGGGTGACATCCCGCAGCACGGGATGCCCGTCGAAAGATTTGGTCAGCCGCTCCACCGAGATGAGGGGGGCGGCCTGCTCAGACACTGCCATGGCGGACTCCTCTGCCCCCGCAGACCGGGGGCGCTCGCAAAACAACGCTGCGAAAAGATACCCGCTGAACGCTATGATGTCAAACTGCGCGCACGCTGAAATCGGTCCATATCCCTTTGTGCGAGTCAGCGCGTCATCCCCCGCCCCCACCGCATGGGGATCAGCACCCTGCGCTGCGCGAAAATGTCCCCTATGCGTGAGAGTGGTTCGGGGGGGGGGCTTCGATTATCATAGGACGGGTCATGCAGGCATAATAGTAAGGGCTTTTCCCGGAAAACGGGACAACTACGCCGCCTTTCGGGGCGCGTTTTGCGGGATGCAATGGCAGCACAGGACACATGCGGCGGCGGCCGGCGCGCGGCACGCGCGGGCGACATCCCCGTCAGCGAAGCGCTGGATGCGTGGCGGCGCAGGGCGATCTCCGTGATCTCGATCGCGATTTCGGTGCTGCACCTACCCTCCTTGATTTACCTGTTTGCAGGAGACGGCCCGCTCATGCCCGGATTATGGCGGGCGGCCATGTCGTGCGCCTACGCCGTCTGTGTGTGTTGCGCGGTGTCGTGGCGATTCAGTTACCGGGCGCGGGCGCGGGGGCTGCTGTCCGCCGGATACTTGGTGGCGGTGGTGGGTGGCATCGCCCTGCCCCAGGGCCTGTTCATGCGCACAATGCCGGTGATCCTTCCGCTGGTGACGCTGGTTCTGCTCGGCGCGCGTGCGGGATGGTTCGCGGTGCTGCTGAGCGGGGCGGTGCTGATGTTGACGCCCCACGCGCCCTCCCTTCCCTGCCTGGCCGGACTACTCCCCCCGGACCCGCCGGCGCCAGAGGTCGTGCGGCATGCGGCTTCCGTCCAGGGGTTCGTACTGGTGGTGCGCATGCTTGCCCTGATGTTTCTGCTGGACCGTTTCCACCACTTTCTCATGCAGGCGCTTTCCCGGCTTGAGAGGGAGACCGTGGAACGCCGGAAAGCGTATGAAACTCTCGCGCGGGAGACCGAGGCGCGCAAACGGCTTGAGTGCGAGGTGGCCAGGATTGGCGAGGACGAGCGCCGCCGCCTGGGACAGGAAATCCATGACGGCGTCTGCCAGCAGCTTACGGGGGCGCTGCTGCGGTCCGAAGCGCTTGTGCGCCGCGTGGACCGGGGCGAAATCCCGGCGTCCCGCGACCTTTCGGCGCTTTCCGCCGTGCTGGGGGAGGCCATTGACGAGGCGCGCGCCGTGGCCCGGGGGCTTTGCCCGCTGGAACCGGGGGGCGACGCGCTGGCAACGGCGCTGCGCGCGCTCACCCGGCGGGTGCGCGAGGCCTCCGGCATTTCCTGCTCCTTCGAGGCCGTCGGACACGGGGATGTTCCCGACACCGCCGCAGCGCAGCATCTTTACCGCATTGCCCAGGAGGCTGTCAGCAATGCGGTCCGCCACGCCCGCGCCGGCCGGATTTCTGTGGCGCTGCTGGGCGGGGAAACGGAACTGCTCCTGACGGTCGAGGACGACGGGGTGGGTCCGCCCACCGACGGCCCGGCTGAGGGCATGGGCCTTCGCAGCATGGCCCACCGCGCCACCCTGCTGGGGGGCGTGCTCACCGTGGACCGCGCCCCGGGGGCCGGAACACGGGTAACCTGCCGGGTGCCGCAGGGCGGTCCGGCCCGACCCGGGGGGGAACAGGACGAAAAGGAGTCCGGCCATGCATTCTGACCCGGAGGCGCGCGAAGTGTACGTCCGCGTCATGATTGTGGATGACCATCCGGCGGTCCGCCAGGGGCTTGCGCTCCTCTTGGAGCCGGAGGGCGTCGCCGTTTGCGCGGAGGCCGACTCCCGCTCGGAGGCGCTGGCCTGTGCGGCGGCGCACCGGCCCGATGTGGCGCTGGTGGACCTGTCGCTGGGCGAAGAGGACGGCGCTTCGCTCATAGCCGAACTCTGCTCCCTGGCTGTTCCGTGCCTTGCCTACTCAATGCACGAGGATGGACAGCATGTGGGGGCCGCCTTTGCCGCGGGGGCGCGCGGCTATGTCACAAAACGGGAGGTGCATGGGGTGCTCGTCCGCGCCATCACCGAAGTGGCCGCAGGCCGCCGCTTCGTCAGTCCGAGGGCGGCCGTCGCCCTGGCCGACCATGCTGCGGACAGGCGTTCCGGAGAGGTGCGGGACGGGCTAAGCAGCCAGGAGCGGCAGGTGTACGGCCTGCTGGGCGGGGGCGCGGGCACCACGGAAATCGCCGACGCTTTGGGCATCAGCACACGCACAGTGGAGTCCTATTTCGCGCGCATCCAGGTGAAAATGGGATTGGAGGGCATGCGCGCGCTCCGGCAGCATGCCATCCAGCACCTGCGGAACGGCCAGGCATAGGGGTTTGCGGGGGATTTCCCCCGCAAACGCGCCGGTGATTCCCTCTGCATACAAAGCCTCCCCGCATTGGCTATCATTGACCCGCACTTGGGGACGTTGCCGGCGCGCGACACGCGGTGTTTCCGCCCGGCGGACAGGCCAACATCATCAGGCCGAAACGGGCGGGCCTGCCCTTGTGGGGCCTTGTGGCACCGGGGGGCAGACCGCCGCAAAGAACCCAAGACAACCAGGAAAGGATCGGTCGGAAAATGTCCACCAAATTCACGCGGCGGGACGCATTGAAGATGTCGGCGCTGGGCGCGGGCGGCATGGCGATGGGTGCGGGATTGACGGGGTGCCCGGAGGGCTGCCCGCTGCCACGTTTTCCCATCGGCGAGGAGCTGAAGGCAGACGAGATGCGCATCACGTTCCTGGGGACATCGGTGGTTCCCCGCCAGAAGCAGGAATGCAACAGCGTGTTTGTGGAGGTGGGCAGCGGCGACAGCTTTGTGTTTGACTGCGGTTCCGGGGTCAGCTCCAAGTACAACGCCATGGGAATAACCCCGGCGCGGATGGACAAGGTGTTTCTGACGCACCTGCACGGGGACCACACCAGCGACATCATCACGATTTACTGCTTCGGCCCCTCGCAGGACCGGAAGACGCCTCTCCACATCTTCGGACCCTCGGGCGACACGCCCGACATGGGCACCGAGGCGTTTTGCGACAACCTTTACAAGTTGATGCGCTGGCACGCCCTCAGTTTCAGTTTCGGCCGCACGGGCACCATAGGCCAGGGGGACGGCTTCGACATCGTCGCCCATGAGCTCCCCTACATGTCCGTCGGCGGCGTTGCCTACGACAACCCCCATACAGGCGTCACCATCACCCACTTCCCCGCCGTCCACTGCCGGAACGGGTCCGTCAGCTACCGGCTCGACTGGAACGGCATGTCCATGGTGTTCAGCGGCGACACAAAGCCGAACAACTACATGCTGGAGATGGCCAGCGGGGTGGACGTGCTGATTCATGAGATGGTTGTGCCGCCGGAGGTTTGGGCGGCCAAGAATAGCGGGCTCACGGAGGACGACCCCTCCTGGCCGCAGGCCGTTGCCTACGCCCGCGCGGTGCAGGACTCCTCGCACACGCCCCAGAGGGCGATGGGCTACATCTTCAGCCAGACCAAGCCGAGGCTGGGCGTGGCCACCCACTTCCAGGTCAACAGGGACACCATCGGCCCGGCCCTGAAAGACATCGGCGATTTCCACGACGGGCCGGTGGCCATCGCCACGGACCTGCTGGTCATCAACGTCTCAAAGGACGAAATCCGCCAGCGCAGGGCCGAAATAGACGATTGGGCGTGGTACGCCAAGCCGACCGTGTACGATCCGGCGACCCTGGCACCGCCCATGTTCCCGTCCCCGACGGCGCAGTTGAGCGACGAACTGCTGAACAGCTGCATTCCGCCGGAGCTCTTTGAGGCGTAGGAAGGCGCGCAACAGGCATCTCGAACGCCCCGCCTTTTCCCCGCGCATGCGTCCCGCATCCCATGGTGCCGGACTCATGCGCGGGTTCTTTTTCGGCGCGGCAGGATACCGCTTGCGGAAACGATGCTGTTGGCGCGGCGGGCACGGGTCTTTCTGCGCGGGTTGAATCGTGGGCGGGGAAAACACACCCTTCCGGGGCGGGCGTTGTGCCCACCCGCCCCTCGGCTCAGCCGCCGGGGAAGAGCGCCATGAGCGCATCGGCAAAGAGGGCCTGGCCGCGCGCGTCGGGGTGGTTGATGGCGTTGGCGAGCAGGGTGGTGTACGGAAGCCCCTGCGCATGCAGGCGGCACCACCGACGCGACGCGTCGGCGAGGGCGACTTGGTTCTCCGCGGCGAAGCGGCGCAGTCCGCGCACATAGGGCCGGGGATCCTCCGCGACTTTCAGTGTGTCCGTCTTGAGCCAGTCGGGCCGCACGAGGTGCGGGGTGATGAGGATGACCTCCGCGCCGGCGCCGTGGAGCCGGGCGAGGAGGCCCGCGTAATGGGCCTGCACCGCCTCCTCGTCGAGGTAGGCGTCGTTCACGAACTCGACGGTGACGAGGTCGGGCTTCCGGTCGAGCACGTCGCGCTGGAAATCATAGGTGCCCCCGGCGGGGGCCTCCAGATAGCCCTTGCTGTGGCCGCCGGGCCACGCCGCGTTGTGCAGGGTGATCTCCGCCTTCGGAAACCGTTCCTTCAGCCGCGCCACGAAGACGTTCTGGTACCAAAGCTCCGTGCGGTCGCCCACGCCGCCGCCGTTGGTGACGCTGTCGCCGAAGGCCACCACCGTGAGCGGTTCGCCGGCGCGCAGTTTCGCCAGCGTCTTGGGGAGCAGCGTCTCCGCCGTCGCTTCCGCTTCTGCGGGGGACGGGGCACAGTCCACGGGGTACAGGTTCTCGTCCGTGAGGGCGGTGCAGCCCGCCGGGACAAACACGTTCACCACTGCCGTCTCGCCGGGATTCAGCGCGGGCGGCAGGGCCAGCGCGGGGGCGGGCGCCCCCGCCACCAGCCGCAGCGCTCCGTTCGCGTCCGCCGCAATGCTGTCCAGACGGCTGAGCGTGTATTCGTAGTCCGCATAGACCGTCTGCCCCTCGCGGATCGCGCCGCCGTCCAGCCGCCCGAAGGTGCCCCAGAAGGGGTCCAGGTCATAGTCCACGCCGCGGGTGAACGCCGTGTCCGCGTCCGGCGCGGGCTTCAGGCGCAGGCTGTCCGGCACGAGCGCGCCCGTGGCGGTGCACTCCTCGGCAATGAGGGGTTTCAAACGCGCGCCCTTCATCCATCCCCCGGCCTTCGGGTTGAACACGGGGATGCCCGCATACGCCTCGCCCCGCACGGTCTCGCGTGTTGGCGGGGCGATCTCAAACGCCGCCGGGCCGGAAATCTCCAGGGTCTTGCCGCCCAAGTCCAGGACGGCGGCTCCGGTTTCCAACGTCCAGGGGCCGGTCACGATGACCGGCAGGACGGCGGCATCGGCCCCCAGCACGGCCAGCAGGGACATTCCCAGCAAGAGTGTCGCATTCATGGCTTCCTCCGGGCGGTTTCCGGCGGCCCGCCCCTTCGGGCGCGCGGGACCGGGGCATGATAGCACACCCTTCCCCGCGGCGCCCGGCGGTGAGGGGTGATGAAAATGGAATGCGGGGGTACTGTTTGGGATAATCTGCCTTGTCGCGGGACGGAAGGTTGAGTCCGGCCCACGACCGTGTTCGGCTTGGCTCCCCGCCATGACGGGGACGCCGGGAGAGGACTCGTGCCCAAGAGAACCGCTTTGCCCCTCGTGTGCGCGGCGCTGTGCGCGCTGGCGCCCTGCGCCTGCAAACCCATGCAGGACGCGCACCTCGCCGTCACCGGACAGATCCGGGGAAAGGGCGTGGATGTCGGATCGCGCGTGGGCGGCCGCGTGGCGGAGGTGACGGCGCGCGAAGGCGACACGGTGGGCACGGGCGACGTCCTGCTGCGGCTGGAGGATTCGGACGCCGCGGCGCTGGTGCGGGCGGCGGAGGCGGATCTGGCGCGCACGGAGGCGATTGCTGCGAAGCTGGACAAGGGCGCGACGGAGGAGCAGCTCCGCCAGGCGGAGTCGGCGGCGCAGGCCGCGGAGGAGCGGCTGCGCCTGCTGGAAAACGGGGCGCGGGGCGAGGAAAAGCGCGCGGCCCAGGCGGCGGTGGACGCGGCAGCCTCGGCGGACGCCACCGCGGCGGCCGACCTCGGGCGGATCAGCACGCTGCACGCGCGGGGCGCGGTGTCGAAGAGCGATTTTGACCGGGCGCAAACGGCGGCGGACACGGCGGCGGCGCAGCTCCGCATCGCCCGGGAGAAGCTGGACGCGCTGGTCACCGGCGCGCGGGACGAGGAAATCGCCATGGCCCGGGCCGACCGCGACCGGGCGGCGGCGGCGCTGGACGAGGTGCGGCGCGGCGCGCGCGACGAGGACAAAGCGGCGGCGAAGGCCGCCCGGGACGCCGCGGCGGCGGCGCTGGAGCGCGCGCGGGTGAACCTGGGGGAGATGACGGTGACCGCGCCCTCGCCGGGCGTGGTGGAGTCGCTGGACCTGCGCCCAGGCGACCTGGTGAAGCCGGGGGCCGTGGCGCGCATCGTGGACCCCGAAGACCTGGAGGTGACGGTGTACGCGGGCGCCGCGCTGCTGGGCGGCCTGCGGGTCGGCCAGAAGATTCCGCTGACGGCCGACGCCCACGGGGCGGAGCGTTTCGAGGGGGAGGTGACCCGCATCGCCTCGGAGGGGGAGTACACCCCGCGCAACCTCCAGACGGAGGAGGAGCGGGTGCAGCAGGTGTTCGCCGTCAAGCTGCGGCTGACCTCGCACGGCGGCCGGCTGCGCGCCGGCATGACCGTGACCGCCCACATCCCCCGTCCCGCGGAGAACTGACCCCGTGGCCGTTTCCATGCCCGAGGACCGTCCGGTCATCATCCACGCCGACGAGGTGTCCCGCCGCTTCGGGGCCTTCACCGCGGTGGACCGGGTGAGTCTCGACGTGCTGGAGGGCGACATCTTCGGGTTCCTCGGCCCGAACGGCTCGGGCAAGACCACGCTCATCCGCATCCTGTGCGGACTGCTGCGCCCGACCGGCGGCCGGGCCACCGTGCTGGGCCGCGACGTGCACACGGAGAGCGAGGCCGTGAAGCGCAGCATCGGGTACATGTCCCAGCAGTTCAGCCTGTACCGGGACCTCTCGGTCATGGAAAACCTGCGCTTCTACGCGGGCATCTACGGCATCCCCCGGCGCGAGCGCGCGGCGCGGATGGAGGAGGTGATCGGCATCGTCGGCATCGGCGACCACCGCCGCAAGCTGGCCGGCGCGCTGTCGGGGGGCTGGAAGCAGCGGCTGGCGCTGGCCTGCGCGCTGGTCCACCGGCCCCGGCTCATGTTCCTCGACGAGCCGACGGCCGGCATAGACCCGGTGGCGCGGCGGGATCTGTGGAACCTGCTCTTCGACCTGGCGGGCCGCGGCGTCACCTTCTTCGTGACGACGCACTACATGGACGAGGCGGAGCGGTGCAGCCACATCGGATACATCTACTACTCCCGCCTCATCGTCTACGGCACGCCGGCCGAATTGAAGCGCCTGCCCGACGTGACCCCCGCGGGCGCGGAGCGGCTGGAGGTGCGCGTGCCCGGCGTGGCCGCGGCCATGCGGGCGCTCAACGCCTTCGGCTATGTCCACGACGCGACCATCTTCGCCGACGTGCTGCACGTGCTCGCCGACCGGGGCTGCTCGGGCCGCCTCATCGGCGACCTGGACCGCGCGGGGTTCCCCGGGGCGGAGGCCAAGCCCATCCCGGCCACGCTGGAGGACGTGTTTGTGACGCTGACCCGGCGGCGGGCGCTCGAGCGGGCGGAGGGCCGGGACGATGTTTAGGGGGCTCGCCGCCGTCGTCTACAAGGAGACGCGCCACATCCTGCGCGACCCGCGCACCCTGTTCCTCATCCTGCTGATCCCCTGTCTGGAGCTCATTGTCTTCGGCTACGCCGTGAACCTCGACGTCAAGCACATCCCCACGGTGGTCTTCGACCTGGACGGGCGCCGGGGCGCGCGGGAGCTGCTGGAGGCCTACACGAGCTCCGGCTGCTTCCGCATTGTCGGCCATGTCGGGTCCGACGCCGCGCTCACCCGGGAGATCGTCGCGGGGCGCGCCAAGGTGGGCATCAAGATTCCGGAGGACTACTCCGACCGCCTGCTGGAGGGCCGCGGCGCCCAGGTGCAGGTGTTCATTGACGGCAGCGACTCCACCTCGGCCATGCAGGCCCTGTCCACCAGCAACGCCATCGGCATGATCGCGTCCATGCGGGTCGCGGCGGAGAACCTCGGCGGCCGTCTGGAGCTGGCGGTGGACACCCGCAACCGCGTCCTCTTCAACCCCGACATGCGCACCGCCAACTTCATGGTCCCCGGCCTCGTCGGCGTTATCCTGCAGGTGGTCATCATGCTGCTGACGGCGTTCGCCATCGTGCGCGAGAAGGAACACGGCACGCTGGAGCAGCTCATGGTGACACCCGTGTCGCGGCTGGGGCTCATCCTCGGGAAGCTCGTGCCCTTCTTCGTGGTCGGCGTCCTCGAGGCCTCCTTCGTCCTGATCCTCATGCGCTTCCTGTTCCATGTCCCCATCGCCGGAAGCCTCCTGCTGCTGGCGGGATTCACCCTGCTCTTCCTCTTCACCACCCTCGCCTTCGGCCTGCTGGTCAGCACCTTCGCCGAGAACCAGATCCAGGCGCTCCAGTACGCCTTCCTCGTGCTGCTCCCCTCCTTCCTCCTCTCCGGGTTCATGTTCCCGCAGGAGACCATGCCGCAGTTCATCTACTACATCGGCCAGGCCGTGCCGGTGACCTACTTCCTGCGCATCCTGCGCGGGATCATCCTGCGCGGCGCCGGCTTCGCCGACCTGTGGCAGAACGGCGCCATCCTCGCGGGGCTGGGGGTGTTCGTGCTCCTGCTGGCGTCGGCGCGTTTCCGCAAGACGCTGAAATGACGGCGGCCCGGGGCGTTGTAATGGTCCGCCCCGCGCCCTATAATGGTCGCACCAATCGCGGCCGAAAACCGATCGGAATGGAGTGCCATGTCATACGCCATCTCGGAATACCCCGACGCCGGGAAAATCTACGGGCAGATCGACGCCCTCATGAGACAGCCCCCCGTCACGCTGAAGCGCGACGCCATGAAGGGCTGGCTCGACCGCCTCGACCGCCAGTGCCCGAAGTCCCGGGCCGTGGTCGAGGAGGCCAAGCAGTTCATCCCCGGCGGCGTGCAGCACAACCTGTCGTTCAACTACCCGTTCCCGCTGGTGATGGACCGCGCCGAGGGGGCGCACCTGTACGACCTCGACGGCAACCAGTACATTGACTTCCTCCAGGCGGGCGGGCCGACGGTGCTGGGGTCGAACCCCCCGGCGGTGCTGGAGCCGGTCATGGAGCTGCTGCGGAAGTGCGGCCCCGTGACGGGGCTCTTCCACGAGTTCGAGCTGAAGATCGCGCGGGAGATCAACCATCACATGCCCGCCGTGGAGATGTTCCGCATGCTGGGCAGCGGCACGGAGGCGGTGATGGCGGCGGTGCGCGTGGCGCGTCTGGCCACGGGGAAGAAGCGGATCATCAAGATCGGCGGCGCGTACCACGGCTGGTCGGACCAGATGGTCTACAGCCTGAAGATCCCGAAGTCGGGCCGCTTCGAGGCCCACGGCATCCCCCGGTCCTGCGTGAAATACACGCACGAGGCCGCCCCGAACGACCTGGACAGCCTGGAACGGATGCTGTTCTGGAACCGCCTGCGCGGCGGCACGGCGGCGGTGCTGGTGGAGCCCGTCGGCCCGGAGAGCGGCACGCGGCCTGTGGACAAGGAGTACAACGCGGGCGTGCGGCGGCTGTGCGACAAGTACCGCGCCCTGCTCGTCTTCGACGAGGTGGTCACGGGCTTCCGCGTCGGACTGGGCGGCGCGCAGGGCTATTTCAACGTCCGTCCCGACCTGACGGTCTTCGGCAAGGTGGTGGCGGGGGGCTATCCCGCCGCGGGCGGCGTGGGCGGGCGGCGCGACCTGATCCTGCGCATGGCGGCGGGGCTCGAGAGCGGGAAGAAGCGGGCCTACGTCGGCGGCACGCTGGCGGCAAACCCCCTGAGCGCGGCGGCGGGCTATTTCGCCATCCAGGAGATCGCGCGCACCGACGCGTGCCGCACGGCGGGCCGCGCCGGCGACCGCCTCACGAAGGGCCTCCAGAAGATCATCCAGGACAGGGGCCTGCCCTTCGTCGCGTACAACCAGGGGTCCATCTGCCACCTGGAGACCGTGGCGGCCATGTTCATCGAGCTGAACTACCTGCGCATCCTGAGCGTGCTGAAGGAGATCAAGGCCCGCAAGCACGCCATGGAGGAGTACGGCGCGGCCTACGCCGCCGAGGGGCTGGTCACGCTGGCGGGCAGCCGCCTCTACACCAGCGCGGCGGACACGGATGAGGTGATTGACGACGCCCTCGCGCGCTTCGGGCGCGTGCTGGCGCAGGCGGACGTTTCGGCGAAGGGAGCAACGACATGAGCGACATCGGCGCGGCAAGGGAGGCGGTCCGGCAGATGGGCCTGCGGCTCGTGGAGACGGGCCTGGTCGTGGGGACCTGGGGCAACGTGAGCGTCCGCGTGGGGGACAGGATGGTGGTCACGCCCAGCGGCGCGGACTACGCCGCCCTCGCGGCGGAGGACATGCCCGTGGTGGACCTCGCCACGGGCGAGTGGGAGGGGCCCAAGCCCTCCAGCGAGCGCGACCTGCACCGCGCGGTCTATCTGGAGCGCAGGGAGATCAACGCGGTCATCCACGCGCACTCGCCCAACGCCTCCACCCTCGCCGCCGCGCGGCGCGAGCTGCCGCCGATCCTGGACGACGTCGCCCAGCTCATCGGCCCCAGCGTGCGCGTGGCGGACTACGCCCTGCCGAGCACCAAGAAGATCGTCCGCGTGACCATGAAGGCCCTGAAGGGGCGCATGGCGGCGCTCATGGCGAACCACGGCGCGGTCTGCCTGGGCCGCTCGCTGGACGAGGCGCTGCTGTGCTGCCAGGTGCTGGAGAAGGGCTGCAAGGCCTTCATCGAGGCGGAGTTCCTCGGCGGCGCGAAGGGCATCAACAAGTTCGAGGCGTGGGTCATGCACCAGGTCTTCCTCAAGAAGTACTCGAAGCAGTGGGATAAAAAGTGACCCCGATGGACGCCCCCCTCGCCATCGGCTACGATGTGGGCACCACGGGCGCGAAGACCTGCCTCTTCCGGCTGGGGGGGCGCCTGGAGCTGCTGGGGCGCGCCGTGCGCGAGTACCCCCTCCACATCACCCCCGAGGGCGGGTCGGAGCAGGACCCCGACGACTGGTGGCGCGCCCTGGCCGAAGGCACCGCGGCGGTCCTGCGGGACTGCGGCGTCTCCCCGGCCGCCGTGCGCGCCGTCTCCTTCTCGGCGGGCATGCAGAGTTTCGTGCCCGTGGACGCGGCGGGACGCGCCCTGCGGCGCGGCATGACCTACATGGACCAGCGGGGCGGCGCGCAGTGCGCCCGCGTCCTGCGGCGCTTCCCCGCCGTGAGCGGCATCCATGCGCCCCTGCTCGCCGCGTCGCTCCCCATCGCGGGCGGCGTGTCCGCGAGCGTGAAGGACCCGGTCTGGAAATACCTGTGGATGCGCGAGCGCGAGCCGGAGCTGTTCGCGCGGCTGGCATGGTGGCTCGACATCCGCGACTACCTCGCCCTGCGCTGCACGGGCCGCGCCGCCATGACGGACGACGGGGCCCACGCCACCTTCCTCTATGACACGCGCGGCGGCGGGCGCGGCTGGAGCGGCCTGCTCTGCCGCATGCACGGCGTGGACCCGGCGCACCTGCCCCCGGTGGTGAAGGCCGCCGAGACGGCGGGGGCCCTCACCGAGGAGGCGGCCCGCGACCTCGGCCTGGAGCCGGGCATCGCCGTGGTGAACGGCGGCGGCGACCTGACCATGCAGGCCCTCGGCGCGGGATGCGTGGAGCCCGGCGACACGCACGTCTACATCGGCACCTCCGGGTGGGTGGCCGCCGTGCTCACGCGGCGCACGCTGGACATCACGCACTTCATGGCGTCCATCCTCGGCGCGCGGCCGGGCCACTACAACTACATCGGCGAGCAGGAGACCTCGGGCAAGTGCCTGGAGTGGGTGCGCGACCACATCGCCCTCGACGAGATCGGCGTCTACCTCTCGAAGCGTCCCATGACCGAAGACCCCGACGCGCGCCACAGCTCCCTGCTGGAGTATCTCGGCGAGGTGGTGGGCGAGGCCCCGCCCGGCGCGGGCGGCGTCATTTTCACCCCCTGGCTCCACGGCAACCGGTCGCCCTTCGAGGACCCCAACGCGCGCGGCATGTTCTTCAATCTCAGCCTGGACACGGGGAAGCGGAAGCTCATCCGCGCGGTGGTCGAGGGCATCCTCTACCAGAAGCGCTGGTACCTCGAGTGCATGGCGCGCA
>Ga0116172_10002732_pt1 | contig 15115 bp, 17 predicted proteins | sample AD_UKC083_MetaG_FD_89799 | JGI IMG/M metagenome (GOLD analysis project Ga0116172, IMG submission 89799) | Active sludge microbial communities of municipal wastewater-treating anaerobic digesters from USA - AD_UKC083_MetaG | ecosystem: Engineered > Bioreactor > Anaerobic > Digestate | place: USA...
GGAACGATCCGGGATATCCTGTATTTCAGGGTGATAGATTGACGGATGCGATCATGGTTAACGCGGCTGAAAGGACCCTGGTGAAGGGCGACGCGGCGTGCGCGATGGTCCTCACCGGCTCGGACAAGATACGCAGCGGGTACGGGAACGGGGACTGCCTGCTTCTGGATTTCAGGAACCGCGTATTCGCGCTCTCGGACGGGGCCGAGCGGTACGCGCGCGCCTCGCGCCTGCTTCTCGAGCGTCTGTCCGCGGCGGTAAACGAGCGCGGGGCGCCTGACGGTGCGGACGAATGGCGTGCGCTCGCCAACGGCGTGTACGCGGCTCAGCGATACCAGCACAAGGCCACGTTCAGCTGCGCGGCGCTTTCGGGACCGGCGGGAGAGAGGAAGCTTACGGTTATCCACGGCGGTGACAGCATGGTTTTCGTCATCGATCGTCATACCGGGGAAATCGTCTTTCGCACCGCGGTGAATATGGATTTCGCCGGCAGGAGTACTACCGTCGCCGCGGTAACGGCGGTGAAGCTGGGAAAGAGAGAGTGCAGAATCATACTTTGCTCAGACGGGCTTATCGATGTGGCGCGTTTCGCAGGGCGCGAACTCGCGGACCTGCTTACCATAACCGCGCTCGGGGAGTCCATCGGGCGCATTCCCGGGCGCGTAAAGGCGATAATGCATGAGGCACTGGAAAAAGAGGAAAGAAAGGAATATGACGATATCAGCTTTATCGTTCTGGAGCCCGCTCTCCTGTACGATCCCGGCGACTTTCGGATCATAATGGGTGGGACCACGCCCGGTGAAGAGGACGAGTACCAGAAAAGAGTGCTTCCCGAGCGCGTATTCAACAGGTGGCTCGGCGTGGACGAGATGAACGCCCAGTCGTCGCTCATCAACTCGTGCGGGATCAGAATACTTTAAACAGAGAGGTTTTTAGCGGGACCTTTCGGCGCGGCTGAAACGCTGAAAGCCGTGACTGTCGGTTGATTGGTCATCCAGTAAAAAGCATCGGAACCGGTATGGAAGAGAAACGAATCAACGATATAAGCGTGATGCGCCGGGCGCAGCTGACCAAGGCCACCTACAAGGTCGTCAGCCGGAAGGGGTACTACAATTTTACTATAAAGGACATCGCCAAGGAGGCGGGACTCTCGGCCGGACTGGTGCATTATTACTTCAAGGACAAACAGGACCTGCTCCTGAATCTGCTCAAGGAGATGAACCAGAACATCCGCGATTATCTGAACAGGGAATTCCAGAATTGCACGACACCAATGGAGAAACTGATGGCCTATATCGACCAGGCCTTCGGGCTCGTGGAGAAGGAGAAGGAATACTTCTACGTGCTCATCGATTTCTGGACCCAGGTGAATCACAACAACAGGATGCGTCTGGCCAACATGAAGCTCTTCAAGAGTTACCGTGATGAGTGCGCCGCAATATTGCGCGAGGGGCTCGAGGCGGGCCATTTCATCGACATGGACGTGATGTACACCGCGACGGTCATAATATCGCTTATACAGGGGACCATCATACAGTATATCATCGACAACGGGGCGTTCGATTATCCGCGCTACGCCGAGAAGACGCGCGAGCAGATAGCGAAAATGATAGTGAAACAGCAATAACGGGCCCGCTGCCCGGAAAATTTCAGGAGGCGATTATGGAATTCGGATTCACCGAAGAACAGATGATGTTCAGGGAGACCATCTACAAGTACGCGAAGAACGAGATCTACCCTCTCTGCGAGGAGGCGGACCTGAAGGCCGAGTTCAGCCACGAGGTCTGGGGCAAGCTGGGGGCAATGGGCCTTCTGGGCCTTCCGTTCCCCGAGGAGTATAACGGCTCGGGGGCGGACGTGGTCACCTGTTGTCTCGCGGCCGAGGCGCTCGGACACGCGGGCGTGGACAGCGGTCATATGCTCGCCCTCGGGGCGCACACCTACCTGTGCACCGACACCCTGTACAAGCACGGAAACGAGGCCCAGCGGAAAAAATATGTCCCGAAGCTGGCCACGGGCGAATGGATAGGGTGCATGGGGCTTACGGAACCGGGGGCCGGCTCGGACGCGGCCTCCATACAGACGACCGCCGTCAAGAAAGGGGACCGGTGGGTCCTCAACGGAAGCAAGACGTTCATCACCAACGCGCCGGTATGCGATCTGTGCGTCGTGTACGCCACCGTCGACAAGGCCAAGCAGCATCAGGGAATCACCGCCTTCATAGTGGAAAAGGACTTCAAGGGATTCTCGACGGGCAAGCCCTTTCACAAGATGGGAGTGCGCGCGTCGGCGACCTCGGAAGTTTTTCTCGAGGACTGCGAGGTTCCCGAGGAGAACGTGCTGGGCGAGGTCGGCATGGGATTCGCTTACACCCACGAGACCCTTTCCTGGGACCGCAGCGCGCTTCTCGCGCCGTTCGTCGGCGGCCTCATGTTCGCGCTTGAGCAGTGCGGTCAGTACGCGACAGACCGCGTGCAGTTCGGAAAGCCGATAAAGAGCTTCCAGGCGATCCAGCACAAGCTTGCCGATATCAAGGTCATCATGGAGGCCTCGCGTATGGCCGTCTACCGTGTCGCCTTCGACAAGGACGCCGGGCTCCCGCTCAACCACATGCATACATCGATCGCCAAGGCCTTCATGGGCGACTGGGGAATGAAGGCGGCTTCCGAGGCGGTGCAGATTTTCGGCGGATACGGCTATATCCACGACTATCCGATCGAAAAGATGCTTCGGGACGCCAAGCTCGCCCAGATCGGCGGCGGGACTTCGGAGATACAGAGGTTCATCATATCGCGCCTTATGAGTTTCTAGGCGTACACGCGCGAAAAGCCAAACGTCAAAAAGGAGAACACCGAAATGGATTATACAATGACCGATGAACAGAAGGCGATAAAGGAAAATTTCGCCAACTTCTGCCAGAAGGAGATCGCTCCGCGCGCGGCGCTGCTCGATCGCGCGGGAGAGGACGAGGTGCATTCGCTCATCAAAGAGAACATGAAGAAGCTCGCCTCGATAGGGTACCTCGGCATGCCCCACGAGGAGAAGTATGGCGGAACGTCGAACGATCTCATAAGCCAGGCGATCGCCGGGGAAGAGGTGGCGCGGGCGTGCGCTTCCACCTTTCTGTCGTGCGGCGCGAGCTACGGGCTCTTCGGTATGCCGCTCAAGATGTTCGGCAACGAGGATCAGAAACAGAAGTACCTGCCGGGAATAATAAAGGGCGATATCGTGGGGTGCTTCGGCCTCACCGAGCCCGAGGCCGGCTCCGACGCGGCCGCGATCCGGACGAGCGCCGTGAAAAAGGGCGGGGAATGGGTGTTAAACGGAACCAAGACCTTCATCACAAACGGCCCGATCGCGGACGTCGCGCTCATCATGGCATATAACGACAAGGAGGCCGGACCGGGCGGCGGTGTGACCGCATTCCTGGTGGACAGAAACGCGCCGGGCTTTTCGGTGGGAAAAGCGTTTGACAAACTGGGATTCCGGGGTTCTCCTACTTCCGAGCTCGTTCTGGAGGACTGCGTGGTGCCCGAAAGCGCCGTGCTCGGCAACGTGGGCCACGGATTCATACAGGCGATGCAGACGCTGGAGTTCGGCAGGATCGGCATGGCGACGGTGGCGCTGGGTATCGCCGTGGCCTGCATGGACGAGGCGAACAGGTACTCCAAGGAGCGCAAGGCGTTCGGGAAACCCATCAACCGGTACCAGGAGATATCTTTCAAGCTGGCGGACATGATGATCATGACCGATATCTCCCGGCTGCTGATTTATCGCGCCGCGTGGGCGAAGGAAGCAAAGGACCCGGAATCGGCGGTAATCGCCTCGTGCGCGAAGCTTTTCGCCAGCGAATCGGCGACGCAGATCGCCAGCATGGCGGTGCAGGTGTACGGCGGGTACGGGTATATCAAGGACTTCGCCGTGGAGAGGCTGTATCGCGACGCGAAGCTGGGCGAGATAGGCGAGGGTACCTCGGAAATACAGCGCGTGCTGATAGCGAAGAGCATCCTGGCGCGCTTCAAGAAATAACGGAGGGGCAATGGCGATCGATACCAGATTCATCGGCAAAACATGGCCCGATCTCTCTTATAACGTGTGCAAGGAGAAGATACGGGAGTACGCGAAGGCGATCAAGAACCCGGACCCGCATTACGTCGACGAGGAGTTCGCCAGGAAGTCGAAGTACGGCTGCATCATTGCGCCGCCCACCTTCTGCGTTGTCTTCGGCGGGGCGCTCATTGAGCCGATATTCTTCGACAACGAGCTCAATCTCAACCTGATGATGCTGGTCCACGGCGAGCAGGAGTTCGAGTTCTACGAGGTGGTGAAGGACAGGGACACCATCACCAGCACGGCGAAAATAACCGACATCGTAAACAAGGAGAAGCTCGACGTGCTCACGGTCGAGGTGCAGAGCAAAAACCAGCACGGCCGCAACGTCTGCAGGGGAATATACACTTTCGTGATAAGGAAATGACCATGGCGGATACCATAACCAAAGGGACGACGTTCCAGGCGCAGGAGGTCGTCGACAAATATCGCGCCATATATTACGCCGGGGCCTCGGGTGATTTCAACCCCATACACATTGACCCCGAATTCGGAAAAATGGTCGGGCTGGGAGGCGTCATCCTTCACGGCCTGTGCGCGCTCGGCTTCGTCGCGAAAAGCGTTACCGACTGGGTCGGCGACCCGGGCAAGCTGAAGCGGCTTAAATGCAGGTTCGCGACCCCGGTGCATATCGAGGATACGATAACCGTTGCCGGGGAGGTGCTCGACGTTTCGAACGGCCGGGCGGTCGTCAATCTCAGGGTCACGCGGCAGAACGGTGACGAGGTCGAGAAAAACGTTATGGCCGAGGTAGAGGTTTGAAGGGAGCGTGGGAAGTGGTACGCTGAAGATGAACATCCACCTGTAAAGCGCAGGGGGATGTTTGTTTACGGAGGGAATTCATGGGCAGGACCGCCTACTGTTTCGACCCGATTTACCTGGAACACCAGACGGAGTGGGGACACCCCGAGCGCGCCGAGAGGCTCATCGCCATCGATACGATGCTGCAGACTCGTCCCTATTACAGGGACCTTGTGCGCATAGCTCCGAGAAGGGCGGACCAGAAGCACGTAGAGCTGGTGCACGATCCGGCGTACATACAACGGGCGAGGGAGGAGATAGAGCGGGGCGACGACTATTTCGATTCCATGGATACATCGGTCTGCAAACGCTCCTACGAGGTGGCCCTGTACGCGGCGGGCGGCGCGCTGGCCATGTGCGACGCGATAATGGAAGCCAGGGCCGATTACGGTTTCTGCGCGGTGAGGCCGCCCGGCCACCACGCGGAGCGGGACTACGCCGCGGGTTTCTGCATTTTCAACAACATCGCCATCGCCGCGCGCTATCTGCAGAAGGAGCATAAGCTGAAGCGCGTGGCGATCGTGGACTGGGACGTGCATCACGGCAACGGATCCCAGCACATGTTCGAGAAGGACCCCACGGTTTTCTATGCGAGCACGCACCAGTTCCCCTATTATCCCGGAACGGGCTCGCTGATGGAGAAGGGGAAGGCAGGCGGGGAAAATTTCACGCTCAACATCCCCATGGACGCGGGCAGCGGAGACGAGGAATACCGCTCCGCCTTCAGGGACCACATAATACCGGCGCTCGACTCATTCCGGCCGGAGTTTATTCTGATTTCGGCGGGTTTCGACGCCCACAGGAACGACCCCCTGGCGGGAATAAACCTTTCGACAGGCATGTTCGGAGAATTTACGAGGATGCTCGTGGAGGCCGCGGCGCGGCATGCCGGGAAGCGCGTCATCGCTCTTCTTGAAGGTGGCTACAACCTCGACGCGCTCGCCGCGAGCGCCGAACGGATGATGAACGCCTTCGTCGAGAGCTGAATCAACCGGGGATGATCCCCAGTATATATTCGGCGTACAGCACCGCTATTGATATAATGAAGCTCGCGAGCGTTACCGCAATGCCCACCTTTAAAAACGGCAGGAAGCGGATCGCAACCCCCTCCTCACGCGCGCTCTCGATGACGATGAGGTTCGCCATGGCGCCGATGATGGTGGCGTTTCCCGCGAGCGTCGCGCTTGAGGCGAGCGCGAGCCACAGGAGCTCGCTTGCGGCCGCCTTCATGACAGGGAGCATGACGATGGTATAGGGAACATTGCTCACGATCTGCGAGAGGAAAAGGCCGAGACCATGAAGGATGCCGAGCCCGGCGAGGTCCGCGGACAACGGGGCATGATCGATAAACGGCTGCAGGAACCCGGCGCGCTCCACGCCGTCCACCACGATGAAGAGTCCCGCGAAAAAAACGAGCAGCACCCAGTCGACCTGTTTGATTACCCTGGAAGGGCGTATCCTGCCGAACAGCAGCACCAGCGAGGCGCCGAGGAGAGCGATGACCGGTATTGGAATATCCAGGAGGGGGCTCAGGAAAAACAGGACGATGACCAGCAGGAATACGGGCACGGAGACCTTCATGGAGCGGTAATCATATTCGAAGCCGTCGCCGTTGAAGCCGATCGCGCGGGTAGACCGGAAATCCTCGCGGAAGAAGAGCTTGATGATGACGATGAGCGCGACCATTCCGAGCAGCGATACCGGCATGAGATACAGAAGGAAGCGGCCGTAGGCGATCCCCGAGTTGATGCCGATGAGAATGTTCTGAGGATTTCCGGTGATGGTCATGGCGCTTCCTATGTTAGAGGCCATGATTTCGGCGAAGAGATACGGCAATGGGTCGAGCCCGCCGGAACGACAGATGCGCAGTATGACCGGGGTGAACAGCAGCACGACCGCGTCGTTTACCAGGAAGGCGCTTGCCGTCCCGGTGGCGAATACGACGAGCGTGAGCAGCTGGGATGTGTTACGGGAAAACGCGATGGTTGTCCGGGCGATGAGTGTGAAGAAACCGTCGAGCTCGAGCACCGAGATGAGGATCATCATGCCCAGCAGAAGGAAGATCGTATTGAAATCGATGGCCCTCACGGCCTCGTCCATGGAGAGGACTCCGAAGAGTATCATCGCCACGGCGCCGAAGAAGGCCGCGGAGGGTCTGTCGATATTGATACCCGGCAGGCGTGTGAAGATGATTCCAGTATAGGTCAGAATGAAAATGACGATCGCAACGGTGTCCATTCCCGTGATCCAGTGGTGCTTTATGTATGGTCGTGTCGGCCGGAAAACGGTTCCGTGTTGTTATTGAGCGGGTGAGAACCGGCCGGCCGCCGGGGTCGTGGCGACAGCCACGGATTAAGCGACAGAACGGTGCGGATCGGGGAATATCGCAAGCATTATTTCGGCTGAATCGAACACTGGTCATACAATCGAGCTGCAAAAAGCCGCCCCGGGGAGGGCGGCTTTTACGGGGTTTAAGCCAATAGTTAAAAATGGTCGCAGAGCAGCTCGAAATAGGCCCTGGGATGCTCGCAGGTCGGGCACTTTTCGGGCGCCTCGCTGCCTTCGTGAATATATCCGCAGTTGCGGCATATCCATTTTTCTTTCTTCTCCCTTTTGAAGACCCTTCCTTCCTTGAGGTTCTTGAGGAGCGTGAGATAGCGCTGTTCGTGGTGGACCTCAACCTCGGCGACCTTGCGGAATAGAAATGCGATTTCCTTGAAGCCCTCTTCCTCGGCGATTTTCGCCGCTTCGCGATAGAGCTTCGTATGTTCCATGTTCTCGCCTTCCGCGGCCTCCTTGAGGTTTTCGGCGGTGGTGCCGATAACGCCCGCCGGATACGACGCGGTTATCTCGACCTCTCCGCCCTCAAGGAACTTGAAGAAGCGTTTCGCGTGCTCTTTTTCGTTGTCGGCCGTCTCCATAAATATGGCGGCTATCTGTTCGTAGCCTTCCTTCTTCGCCGCCGAGGCGTAATAGGTGTACCTGTTGCGCGCCTGCGACTCTCCCGCGAATGCGGCCAGCAGGTTCTTTTCGGTTTTGGTTCCCTTGACGCTTTTCATGTATCCTCCAATCAATGGTAGTTCGAGTTATGTACTTCCGTGATGTTCAACGGAGTGGGCCCCGGGCCGGGCGTTGCCGGACATTCCGGGGCCGGGAGTATTTGTTTGTTCCCCGTTACGATTGAATCGATCGGACTAGGCTTTCCAGAGACCGTGCAGATTACAGTATTCCCGGGCGACAGGTTTGGCGGCGCTCACCTTGAAAAGAGCCTCGGGCGCGTCGCCAGGATTGAGGAACTGACGGTAGCTCTTTCCATCGGCGATCAGCTGTACCCACATAATCCAGTGCTTTTCCTCCATGGGGTGCGGCGCGCTCCCCACTTTCACCTTGATGCCGTCGGCGGTCTTTTCGATCTCGGGTACGTGTTTTTCCTTCGATGCGTCCGTTGTGTTCTCGGCGAGGAGCTTCATCGGCTGGCCGCAGCATACGAGCTCGCCGCCGCCGACGTGCAGCACCTCCACCATGTTTCCGCACACGTCGCATTTATAGACTTCAAGCCTTTCTTTTACCATATTCCCTCCGTAGGTTTTTAAATAGTACCGGCCGATTGATTACAACGGCCCTATTTGGCGGTCATCACCTTTCCCCTGAACACGCGATATACATAGGCGGTGTAAAGGATGACGATCGGCATGCCGATGAGCGCGATGTACAACATCACCTTGAGTGTCAGCTCGCTTGATGAGGCGTTGTACATGGTGATGTTGAGCGACGCGTCGCCTGTCGCGCGAACGAGATTGGGGAAGTGCGTCGCCCCGACAATGCCCCACAGGCCCAGTATGGCGAGAGATGACATGGCGAACGAGAGCCCCGTTTTCCCGCCGGAAGCGAAACGGCGGCACAGGAGCCATGCCGCGATCACCACCGCCGCCGATATCCATATAGAGGGACTCGACAGGCTCTCCGGCATGTACACGACCGTGGCTACGAAGGAAAGCGCCAGCGCGGCGATAAAAAGCCCTCACACCCTGCCGAAGAGAGAGCGCGCGCGGTTCTGTACGGCGCCGTCGGTCTTCATGGAAATGAACGTGACCCCCTGGAGCAGTATCGCGGAAAGGCCCAGGAGACCTATGGCGAGCGGGTAGGGGCGCAGGAGCGTGAAAAAATTACCGGTGAAATCCATCGACTCGGCGAGCGGTATGCCGACCATCACATTGCCGAGGGCGACCCCGTACAGCAGGGACGGAAGCAGGCTCCCGACCACGAAGGCCGCGCTCCACAGACCGCGGCGCTTTTCGTCGTAATACCAGAATTCCATCGAGACGGCGCGGAAGATGAGCGCGAAAAGCACGAGCATGAAGGCCAGGTAGAATCCGCTGAATACCGTAGCGTACGCGTGCGGAAAGGCGGCGAAGAGCGCCGCGCCGCCGGTTACCAGCCATACCTCGTTCCCGTCCCAGAAGGGCCATATTGAATTGAAGACCACGAGCTTTTCCTCGTCATCCCCGGCGAGGAAAGGCAGAAGCGAACCCGCGCCCAGATCGAAACCGTCGAGTATCGCGTAGCCGGCAAGCAGTACCCCTATGAGCACAAACCAGGACGTCTGTAGAAATGCCAGTGTTTCCATGGTGAGTTCTCCTTTTTGGTTAGCCTTTCGCTCAGTATCCCTCGGCCGCCGCGCCGGGTCCCTTTTTGATGATCTTCAACAGAATCATCACAAACACCGCGAAAAGGAGCAGGTAGATCAGTGAAAACATGATCAGCGAGAACAGGACCTGCCACGCGGGCACGACGACAGAGACCGCGTCGGCGGTTCTGAGAACGCGATACACCGCCCATGGCTGACGGCCGACCTCGGCGGCGATCCATCCGAACTCGTTCGCCAGGTGGGGAAGCGGGATGGCGGCGATCATCGACACGAGAAACCATTTCGAGGTATACGCCGTACCGCGAAAGAGCAGGAGCGTCGAGACCGCGGCCAGCAGGGCGAAAAGCGATCCGAGCGCGATCATGACATGGTACGACATGTACGGCAGCAGCACCGGCGGGCGCTCGTCGGGCTTGAATTCATTGAGTCCCAGCACCCTCGCGTTGGGGTCGAAGTAGGCAAGCAGGCTGAGCAGCTTCGGAATGGATATCTCCAGATACGTCTTCTGTTCGCTCTCTACCGGAATACCGATGAGCGAGAGCGGCGCCCCATCCACGGTGTTCCAGAGGGCCTCGAATGCGGCCATTTTTTCCGGCTGTGTCCTTGTCACCTGGACCGCGCTTGAATGGCCCGAAACGAACTGCGCGAGCGCGGAAAAAATGAAAATGACGAGCGATATCTTCATTATGATGCGGGACACGGCCTCGTGCCGCTTGTTGAGCAGGTACCATGCCGCGATACCGGCGAGGAACAGGGTTCCCGTAATCCAGCCCGCGAGCATGGTGTGCAGGTATCGTATTACCGTGGAAGGATTGAAGACCGCGGCGTAGAAATCGGTGAGGACCGCGCGTCCTCCCTCCATCACGAAACCGGCGGGCGTCTGCATCCACGAGTTCGCTATTATAATCCAGAAGCCGGACAGGTGCGAGCCGAAAAACACCAGGAAGGCCGACAGCCAGTACACGCGTCTCGACACGCGGTTCCGGCCGAACAGGAGCACACCCAGGAACACCGATTCCAGGAAGAAGGCAAAAATGCCCTCGGCCGCCAGCGGCGCGCCGAAGATGTCGCCGACAAGACGTGAGTACTGGGCCCAGTTCGTGCCGAAAGAAAACTCCAGTACAATTCCCGTGGCGACCCCCACGACGAATATCAGCCCCAGGATCTTGATGAGGAACGACGAGATCGTCTTGTAGATCTCCTCTCCGGACTTCAGGAACAGGGTTTCGAGTACGAGTATAACCAGCGTTACCCCGAACGTGAGCGGCGGAAAAATAAAATGAAATCCGGCCGCGACGGCGAATTGAATGCGGGAAAGCAGAACAACATCCATTGTTAACCTCCCTGGCGGGCCGTTTTACTTTTCGGGTTCGAAAGAATCCTTTTCGACACCGCAGACCGGGCATACCCAGTCGGCGGGGACGTCCTCGAACGGAGTTCCGGGCTTAACACCGTTGTCGGGATCGCCGACGGCGGGATCGTAGATGTAGCCGCACACCGTACATACGTATTTCTTCATGACAGTCCTCCCCTGTTATTACCGTGGTTAATCTGGATAGAAACGTGTAAACGTATACTTCTCGCGCGCGGCCGCCGCATCAGGATTCCGGTACGGCGGTGTATCCCGCGCTTTTTATCGCGTTAATAACGGCGCCGGTATCAGCCGTGCCGTTCACCTCAACAAGCTTTCGTTCGAGATCGATGGAGACATTCGTCACCCCGCTGACGCGTCCCACGGCCTCCGTGATACGCCGGACGCAGTGCTGGCATGACATATCGCCGACGATGAATTTCATACCTAGACTCCTTGTCGCGCAATCCGCGTATATCTGCGATATCATAGAGTACGGACATGACAAAATCAAGAAAAATATCCGCCGGCCCGTTTGAACTGAAGACGAATGGAATCCATCGGACGTGGTTCCGATGACGGCAGTGCGGTCATGTATCCGAGGCGTGGGAAGCCCTATTGTTACCGGTTTGCGCCTAAAAACGCGATCATCTCCCTGTTTACAAGGCCGGCGTGGGTTTCCATGAGCGCGTGCGGCCCGCCCGGCACCATCACCAGTCTCGATCCGGCGAGGAGATCGTGCATTCTTCTTGCGGATTCCGCCGGAACAAGGCGGTCTCCTGTGCCGTGGAGAATGAGGGATCGGGTCACCGTTCCGGAGATACAGTCCTCGACTTCCCATTGCGGGGTGCCGAAATTCCTCAGTATGCGCAGGAAGGCGTAGGTGTACCCGCGGGTGCGTGACGGTGTAATATAGCGGTTGAGGTACTCGTCGCTGACGGGAACGAGCCCGTTGGTGTTGACGGTGCTGTTCATAAGTCTGACCACCGGCCTGAAATTAAACAGTATAAGAAATTCCCCGATGAGAGGATAGCGCATGAGGCGGAACGCGAGATTCCCGCCGGGCTCGTGGTGGAGGCCGGCGCTTCCGACCAGCACGAGCCCGCGCACCATGGAGGGATACTCGCACGCGAACCTGAGGGCGACCGCTCCTCCCATGGAATGCCCGGCGAGATGCGCCCGGGTGATGCCGAGAGCGTTCATGAATTCCCGTACCTGCCGGGCGTACAGATCGAGCGAATACCGGATGCCGTAGGGTTTGTCGCTCATGCCGTGCCCGAAGAGGTCGATCGCATGAACGCGATACCCGGCGCGTACGAGCGCACCGATGTTTTTCTCCCAGCACAGGGTGGAGTGGCTGAATCCATGCACGAGAATCACGTCGGGACCGCTGCCGTACGTTCGGTACGCCATGGTGTGGTTGAGCACCTGTACGGTCTGCAGGTCCATCGCGTTCGCGCGCATGCGTTCCGTTGTGGGTTTGAGCCCCTCGACGATAAGAGGTACCAGATAGAAAACCAGCAGGCACGCGGCGATGAATGTCGCGATCTTTCTGAACGATCCCATGGCCATCCCGATATACAATCTGCGCCCGGCGTTTGCAAGAACTTATTGAAGCGTGGCGGGATTACTGAACCGGCAGGAGGCCGGGCCGTTAACCGAATGTTAAAGACGACCACGGAAACATGCGGCGGACCCGTTTACTGCTTGAAAATTCGCGTCGCGGGTGTATTCTCGCCGCCGGAGGTGGGCCATGGCAGAAGAAAAAAAGAAGTTACGCAGGCGCGGCGCGGACAGCGTTGTAAGGGCGATCAACGTCATGGTGATCATTTCGTGGGTGGTTTTTCTGGTGGCATTCATGATGGTTTCCATCTCGGGATCGGGAGGGGGGCGTTCCTACGGCGCTGTCAGGCCCGGCGGCTCGTCCCTGTCGACATGGGCGATTGTGCTCATGGCGGTCCAGTTCATTCTCAGCCTTACGGGTCTGGTGGTCCAGTCGAGCAGGATGAAGCGTAAATCCGACCGTTACAGCAAATCGCTTATTATTTTCGCGTTGCTTTCCATTGTCGGAATGGTCTTCTTCATATTCACATCATCCTGAGAGGATCTTGATCGGCGCGGTGAATCGAGCGCCTGATGGCGGCCCGCTAAAAGCCGGTAGCGACCGCCGGACCGATCGCGCCGGGGGACAACCGCATGCATGTATGGGACACCTCGCCCGCCGAGGCGATCAGGCTGCAGCGCGAACTCGCGGCGAAGATCGTACCGAGCGGGGCGCCCGCTAAGATCGGCCTGGTGGCCGGAATCGATGTATCGACCGGTGGAGCGGACGGGCTCGGCCATTGTTGTATCGTCGTGCTCGGTTTCCCCGGATTGGAGCCGGTCGATGAATCGTATCATTCCGGTGAAGTCAGATACCCCTACGTTCCCGGGCTCCTCTCCTTCCGGGAGGGGCCGCTTTTCCTGCGGGCATTCGAAAACCTGAAGGTAAAACCGGACATCCTTATCTTCGACGGACACGGCACGGCCCATCCGAGGCGGTTCGGTATCGCCTCGCATATGGGGCTGTGGCTGGGTATTCCATCGATAGGATGCGCGAAATCCAGGCTGTATGGTACATATGAGGAACCGGGCCCGGAGCGCGGATCGACCTCCGCCCTGCTGGGAGCCGACGGGGAGCGCATCGGAACGGTACTGCGCACACGGTCCGGTGTAAGGCCGGTGTTCGTATCACCCGGGCATCTGGTGGGGATGGATGAGTCGGTTGAGATCGTCCTTGCATGCACCGGAAAATACCGTGTTCCGACACCCACCCGCATGGCTCATATCCGCGCCGGGGAGAAGCGCATATCATCCGGGCTATGATTACAGGGGACCGTCAATTTTTTGTTGACACCGGAAACATTGGAATGAGTATACTCGGTCAGGATCACAGGAGAGACCCCCGGATGGAGGGGGCGCCGAAGGGGCAAGTCCGGCAGAAGGATGAAACTCTCAGGCAAAAGGACTGCGATACCGTTGCATCCTGGAGAGACCCGGACCGCCCGGGCACCGAAGGCTATAAATCCCCGGAGCGGGGATAATATCTCAGGTAGAAAGACAGGAGGAAGACGCGTTTTACGACCGTCTTCCTTTTTTTATTTCCGGGATTTTTACGTCCCGCGTACGGGGAGGTATCGCTTGTCTCATCATGGAATACAACCGCGCAGGCGGGCGTTTATATGAAACACATCGTGATAGCGGGGCTTGGAAGCGCGGGCTATGCCGCGCTCATGGCGATACGCAGGACATCGCCGAAAGCCCGCATAACCGTCATCGACCCGAAGTCGAGCGATCTTGTACACCCCTGCGGCATTCCGTATTCGCTCGGGGGGCATGTTCCCGCCAGCGGGCTTGAACAGGACATACATCTTAAGAAGATGGGCGTCGATAAGCTCAACGGGAACGCGCTCTATTTCGACGCCGCGGCGCACGCTGTAACGCTTGCCGGCCCGGACGGCGAACATACGGTCGGGTATGACGCGGCGATTATCACAACTGGAGCCGTTCCCGCCATGCCGCCTGTCCAGGGGCTTGAAAGCGTGCTCTACAACGGCCTCTATCCTCTCGCGACACTCGACGATTTGAGAAAAATACGCGACCGGCTGGATTCATCCCTGCGCGGCATAGTTATCGGGGCCGGCGCGATCGGCCTCGAGGCGGCAATAGCCCTTCGCACGCACCTGCGGGAAATCGCCGTCCTCGAGATGCGTTCCCAGGTCCTGCCCGGGGTCCTGGACCCGGATATGACCGCTCCGGTGCGGGAACACCTGGAATTCCACGGCGTCACCGTACACACCGATACCCCGGTGGACGGCGTTATCGAACACGACGGATTCCGCGGCGTTACGAGCGGCGGAAAAGCGTACGAGGCCGAAACCGGCATACTCTCGGCCGGCTTCAGGGCCAACACGGAACTCGCCGCGCGCTCGGGCCTGGCGGTCGAACCGTCGGGCATCGTGGTGGACGGGCGGATGCGGACATCATCTCCCGACATCTACGCGGCCGGCGACTGCGCCGCCAACTGGTCCGTCATCGACGGCACGAGGATCCCGGCGAAGCTCGCCACCGGGGCGTACAGGATGGGCATCGTCGCCGGCGTCAACGCGGCCGGGGGTGAGGCGGAATACCGCGGTACGGCCGCCACCTTCGTCACGAAGGTCGGA
>Ga0116172_10002737_pt1 | contig 15099 bp, 14 predicted proteins | sample AD_UKC083_MetaG_FD_89799 | JGI IMG/M metagenome (GOLD analysis project Ga0116172, IMG submission 89799) | Active sludge microbial communities of municipal wastewater-treating anaerobic digesters from USA - AD_UKC083_MetaG | ecosystem: Engineered > Bioreactor > Anaerobic > Digestate | place: USA...
GACGTGGGCCTTGAGGATGGTCTGCAGCCGCTCGTCGGCGGCGTGGATCGCGGCGGGCGTCGTCACCGCGCGGCCTCCGCGTAGGCGACGAGCCCGGTGGGCGTGAACGACACCGCGCGCGCCCGCAGCCCACGCTTCGCGATCGCCTCGTGCGCGGCTCCGAGGAGCGCGTCGTCGCTCGCGGCCTCGAGCTCGACGTCAGGCCCGGGCTCGGGCGGGGCGCCAACGGACTTGCCGGCCGGGATGACGAAGAGCTTGAGGGTGCGGCGCATGGTGGACCTCGCAGGACAAAGGAGGCGAGGCGCTTGGCCAGCGAGGCAGTCCACCTGGGGCACCGAGCATCTGGACCGCGCGCCTCGCCTCCGGGGAGGGCAAAGCCTGTCGGCGCGGGCGTCGGGGACACGCGCGGAGGGCGGGGCACGTACGGACCATCATCTCAGGTCCCCGAGATCGGCCCGCCCGACAACTGCTGGTCCCGACCGGACGTTTCGGAACGTGTCAACGCGAATGAGACAGGCGGTTCGAGAAACCTATGAGGGGATCGCCTCCGGGGCGGCGAGCTGCGCGTCGAGTCGAGGCGTCTTCGCCGCGGCATGAGGCGAGCTGCGCGGCCCACTGGCGAGCGGGGCGTCGTCGTCGGCGAGGGGGTTGATGTGCACCGCGGCGGGCGGCCTGCGCACGACGGGGGCGCCGTTCGGGAACCGCTCGGGGTGTGCGGCGTACGCCTCGTCGAGCGCAGCCTGACGGCGCGCCGCGACCTGTTCGACGCGTCCGTAGAACACGTCCGCGGGGGTGAAGAGCGCGAGGCCGCTGTGCTGGTGATCGTCGTTGTACCAACCGACGAGCTGCTGAAACCACGCCCGCCCGTGCGAGGGGGACGCGAACGCGCCGGGGAAGTCGGGCTGGTACTTGGCCGTCTTGAACAGGGCCTCCGAGAAGGCGTTGTCGTCGCTGACGTGCGGCCGGCTGAAGCTGCGCGCGACGCCGAGGACCGCGAACAGGTCGGCGAGATCGCTCGACCTCATCGGCGAGCCTCGGTCTGCGTGCACCGTGAGCACGCCGGGCCTGACGCCGTGGCGCGCGACCGTCTCGGCGAACAGGCGCTCGGCGTGCGCGGCGTTCTCGCGCTCCGCGAGCATCCAGCCGACGATCATGCGGCTGAACAGGTCGAGCACGACGTAGACGAAGTAGAAGACGCCGGGCAGCGGCCCGCGCACCTTCGTGATGTCCCACGTCCACACCTGGTTGGGCGCGGTCGCCGTGAGCGTCGGCTTCGCGTGCTTCACCGGCGCGCGCTGGGCGCGCCTTTCGGCGGTTTCGCCGCGCTCGGCGAGCAGCCGGTACATCGTGCGGATCGAGGCGAGGTAGACGCCCTCGGAGAGCAGCGTGGCGTACACCTCCGGCGGCGGTTGGTCGGCGAACCGCTCGGAGTGCAGCGCGTCGAACACACGCTGGCGCTCGTCGTCACCGAGTCGCCGCGGGCTCGGCGCGCGCTCCGCGACCGCAGGCGGAGCGGGCAGCTGCGTGGTGCGGTAGAGCGTCGCACGGCTCACGCCGAGCGCCGCGCATGCCTTCGCGACGGGCACCATCGGGTCGGCCAGATCCTCGACGAGGTCCATCAGCTCTCTCCGTCGTTCGCGAGCTGGACGCCGAGGATCTCCGCAGCTTTTTTTTGGAGCTCGATGAGCTTGTCCGCGAGCGCGAGCTTCGCCTCGAGCTTCGTCGCGCGCTTCTCCAGCTCGGCGATGCGCCGGTCCTTCGCGTCGAGCTTCGGCTTGCGCCCGGGCTTGCGTGGCACGAGCCCCTCGCTGCCGTGCAGCACGAGCTGCTTGCGCCACGCGGCCAAGAGCGAGCTGTAGATGCCCTCGCGCCGCAGCAGCGCCTCGATCTCGCCGCGCGCGGTGCACGCGGCCGCTTCGCGCACGATGCGCAGCTTCTCGGCCGCGCTGAACGTGCGCCTCTTGCCCGTTAGGGGCTTGCTTTCGACGCCGGCGCCGCTGGCGCCCGTCGCACCGTCACGAGCCGCGCGGGCGGGGTCGGACGAAGGGTTTCGGAGATGAGAAGGTTTCGGCACGGGTCAGGTCCATTCTCCGCCCTCGCTACACAAGATTCGAGAGGGAGCCTGTCTCACGTGACGTTGGCACAGAGGGTTTAGCAGGATAGAATGACCGCCTGCCCTGAAGTCGTCGTAGCAAGGACGTGCAGTGAAGCCGTCGAACAGCAGGAGAGGAAGATGAAGGCTTGGGATCCCGACCTGAAGTTGAAGCTCGCCAATCACTCGACCGGCGTGGAGCTGCGCGATCACCAGAAGAAGGCGCATGACGCTCTGACAAAGTACTTCCTGGATGCGCCCGCAGCGCCGAGCGCTAAGGGCAAGGCCGGCCTCGTGCTCGTGCCGACGGGCGGCGGGAAGACGATGCTCGCGGCGCACTGGCTTCTGAACGAGCACGTCGCCAACGGCGGCCGCGTGGTGTGGTTCGCGCACCGCCGGAGCCTCGTCCGGCAAGCCTTCGAGACCTTCCGCCGGATCGCCAACGTCATCTACCCACGCAAGGACTCGCTCGAGCTGATCGCCATCTCCTCGGGCTGGGCGAAATGGTCCCAGGCGACCGAGCAGCACGATGTCGTCTTCTCGACGATGCAGAGCGCCGTGCTCGAAGGGAATCTAGGGTTCCTGCAGAAGCTCCACGAGGACTCCGCGAAGGGGCTCTTCATCGTCTTGGATGAAGCCCACCACGCGCCCGCGCCGCAGTCGTACCGCTTGCTCAAGATGTTGAAGGAAGAATGCGGCTGTCCGCTCATCGGCCTCACGGCTACGCCCGTGAAGCAAGATGATGAGGATCAGAAGCGCCTGAGCGCGCTATTCGACCAGAAGGTCGTCTACCAAATCTCACGCAAGGAGCTGACCGAACGCGGGATTCTCGCCGTGCCGGCGTTCGAGACGGTGAAGACGAACGTCGCGTTCGAGCGTGAGTTCACGGCTAGCGACTACAAGTACCTCGAGCGGTACGGCGAGCTTGGTCCGCAGGTACTCGATAGCCTCGCGAAACATGCCGGCCGCAATCAGCTCATCGTCGATCATTACGTGAAGGGCCGTGGAACGTACGGGCCGACGATCGTGTTCGCGGCGAACACCCTCCACGCGCAGACGTTGGCCGAGACGTTCCAGAAGAGCGGCGTGAGCGCCGACTACGTGGACTACAGCCGCGATAACGCCCAGGAGATCATCCTCAACTATCAGCAAAAGAAGCAGCCCGACGTGCTCGTGAACGTCGAGATGCTGACGGAGGGTTTCGACGCTCCGCACACGCGCACGGTGTTCATCGCGCGGCCGACCCGCTCCGAAGCGCTCCTCACGCAGATGGTCGGGCGAGCCCTGCGCGGCAAGGCTTCGAACGGCAACGACAAGGCGTACCTCGTGACGTTCCTCGATACGTGGGACCAGTTCAATGTGATGGACGCCGAGTACGCTCTCGGCGAGCCGGTCGACATCGAGGTCACGGTGGAGGGGCGCCCCTCGACCGTCCGCATCGCCATCCCGCCGGAGCTCGTCCGCGAAGCGCACCGGCTGCTCCAGAGCAATGTGAAGGGCCAGCTCGAGGGCGTCTTCCAGTGCTTGCCCTACGGTTGGTACACGTGGGAGGAGGAGTTCGAAAACGATCTCCAGCGCCGAAGCGTCATGGTCTTCGACAACCAGCGCGACGGCTATGCGGCGCTTTTCGCGTCGTTCGCGTCGCCGGAGCAGATCCCGCAGGAGATCTCGGAGGACCTCGCCAGGGACTTCGTGCGGAAGTTCTTCGCGGATGCGCCCGATCCGCTCCCTCGTTGGGCAGACGTGGTGGCCTTGCTCGACGCGAAGCGCAAAGGCTGTGCGATTCACCAGTACACCTTCGAGGAGAAGAGCGAGTTCGATCCGAAAACGCTCGCGCAGTCGCTCGTGGAGCTGCCCCCGAAGCAGATCGTCGGCGCGCTGCAGAAGCTCTGGGACGAGAAGCCGGCGTGTCGCGCTGTCTACCGCGACGACTTCAAGGCGTTCCACGACGACGTCAGCCGCGAGATCAACGACCTCGTCAGCCCTGCGCCGCCGCCCGTCCCGCCGGAGGTCGAGAAGATCGTTCCCACGCAGCCGCCCCGCGCGTGGGCCGAAGGGGAGCGCGGCTACTCGCTCGTGGAGCTGCGTGACGGCGTGCTGAGCATCAAGAAGAACTTCCCAAACGGCTCGCCGCACCTCGGTGACCTGCGATGGTCGAAGCGGCCGATGCCCGGCCTATGGGGATTCTGCCGGTACTCCGACAAGAGCATCACGATCAACTGCGTGCTCAACTCGCCGGACGTCCCGCGCTACGTCATGGAGTTCCTCATGTTCCACGAGATGCTCCATGCGGACATGCCGTCGTCGGGGCACAACCCGGACTTCCGACTGCGCGAGCGCGGGTTCGAGCCTTCGGTCGCCGCCGTCGAGGAAGCGGCGAAGCTCGGGATCGTTCGCGGTGCCAAATCGAGCGCGGACTTCTGGCGTGTACGTGCCGACAACTTCCTGGACACGTTCCAGCGGTACTACGCGCACAAGAAGCCCGGCGCGGCCATGAACATGTGAGCTCCAGCCCGATGAAGCTGCTCTCCGATCCACGTGAGGTTGCCGATGCCTTCATCGAAGCCTGCTCGTGGTGTGAGCGGTTCGCGTTCTGCACGCCTGCGCTCGATTCCGAGCTCGGGAAGTGGAGCGCGTTCCGCGCCCTGATCGAGAACTCCCGCAAGCTCGACGTCGCGGTCGTTGCACTCGACGGCATGGTCACGGAGCCACATGCCTTGGCCGAGCTTCAGGCCCACGACGCCCTGCGGCTCGTGCCAGCGGCGGATGGCTCCTTCCGCGCCCACGTCTATCGCTTCGAGAGAGGCGATCGCGTCCGCATCATGCTCGGGGCGGGCGGCTTTGTCCGGCCCGGGCTCATGACGTCGTTCGAGGCCCTGATGTGGTGGGAGGGGTCCGCGCTCGAGGCGTTCGCGGCGCAGGCGGAGCGGCTCATCGAGAAGGCCCGCGCTCTCGCCCATGTACCAACGCGCGAAGAGCTGTCGGACTACTCCGAAGCGTGGTTCGCAGCGACACCGCTCCGCCAGGAGATCTCGCTCGTTGGGGCTCCGTTCATTCGAGGAACGGCACACGATGCAGAAATTCCCGAGCTCGAGGCCGTCGTCGAGGAGCGCGAGATCCGGCGTGCGATGAGGGCGGTGCAAGAGCAGCTCAAATCGGTCGCGACGGAGCGGCGGAAGCAGACCGTCGGTTTTCCCGGGGGCAATGTCACGAAGACGATCCACTGGTCCGCAACGCTCGGAATGTGGGCGCTTTTCGACACAGCCGAGAACCGCTACTGGAACGCCTTCGGCGTCGCGCGACCGGACAAGGACCGCTCGCTCCCCATCACGGTGGAAGTGAACCCTCCGCTCGACGGCCTCAATCGGAAGATGGGTGGAGCCTTCGGGCGCGATCCGGTCACCGGAGAGCTCTACTTCCTCCATCGCGGGCGCATTGGCGGCGGACAGAAGGGCATCGGGCAGGAGCTGTTCTGGAGCCGGTTTCGCGGCGGTGTTGCGCTCCGAGAGCCCGATCGAGACGAACCGTCGCGCGTGGTCGTCGTCGGGAAGATCGGCGCCCCCACCTTCCCGCGCGACGTGGCGAGCTTCGTCCACGAGGTGAGTCGCATCAAAGCGAGCGCCTGATCGGCAGCTCGCTGATGCGCGCGACGCCCGACGCCTCTGGTCCACGCGCCTCGCCTCGGGGGAGGAGCAACGCGCACCCAATTCAGACGGCCAGCACAGCGTCCGATCAGGGCGTCGCGGCTAGAACCTTCTCGCGCTCGAGCACACGGCGAACCTCTTCGAAGATCGTCTCGACCTTGCCTGGAGGGAAGCGAATCTGCGTGATGCCGACGATGTTCGAGAACTCCTCGCAACCATCTTCGAGAAGGACGATGGCGCGCTCGAACCCCAGCCGGCCCTGAAACAGGCCGACCTCATGGACGACGTTGGCGCGCGCCACTTTCGTTCCGTCCGCGCGCTCGTCTTCGGCTGTCATGATGAGGAAGGCGAAGGTTGCGTGGTCGAGCATCGCCTGCAGGCGCTCCTTCGTGCTCAAACCGGCGGTCGCCTCGCGGTTGAACTCGTCCCATTCGAGCTTGAGCCGCTCCTGGACGAAGTCCTTGAGGACGCGCCACACGGGCGATCGGCCGTGACCGATGAAAATCCGTGTACCCCCAGTCGCTCGATCGCGAGGAGAGCCGCTCGTTGCTCGCTCCGGAGAGCGATTGCGCTCAACGCTGTTCTCGTACTCCAGCCGTCCGCCGCTGGTCAGCTCGACCCCTCGAAATCTGTAGGGCGCCGTGCCGAGTGTTCGATGGACCAAGACGTAGGCATTCTGCTCGAGGATTTCGACCGCGTCATTGACCTCTGCAGGACCAAGCTCCTGTCCTTGTAGCTCTCTAAGGGCGTGCCGGATCCCCTCGCCGGTGAGGTTGTGACGCCCGCGCTGTGGGTCGTCCGGAGACTGCTGAAACTCTGCGATCGCATGCAGAACGCGCCCGGCGTTTTCCCGAATCGACATCGCCCGTCGAGAATACCGCGCTGAAGCGCGACCAGTCACCCCAGCACCCGTACGCCGACCTCGCCGGTGCGCGGGCTGTTCGCCGTGCGCTCCTTCTGGCACGCGAGCGCCACCGCCCAGAACTTGTCGGCGTGGCCGCGCGCGTTGCGCTCGGCGTCGAAGCTGACCTTGCCCGAGGGGAGCACGCGCCGCTTGATGGCGTGGACCTGGCCGACCAGCTCGCGGTCGCGCGGGAGCGTCACGTCGCGACGCTGGAGTAGGATCTTGAAGTCCGTGGCCCAGCGCTCCTTCGACTCGTTCGTGAAGTTCTCGCCGACGACCTGCGGGAAGTCGCGGGACAGGTTCTCGGCGAGGTTCATGCCGATGCCGCTCCGGTCGATGGAGAGCCGCGCGACCGGGAGCGTGCCGAGCATCCGCCGCAGCTCGGCCTCCTGCTCGGCGAAGGGCGTGCCCTCGAAGCTGCGCAGCATGCGCGCGGTGAAGCGGCCCTCAATCTCCTCGAACACCGCCAGCTCGGAGCGGTCCCGCGTGCGGCCGACGTCGAAGCCCGCGACGATGCGCCCCTCCGGCGCGCGCACGCTGGTGGGCTCGTCGTAGAGCACCAGCTCATCGTTCGTACACGGGAGGATCAGCTCGTAGGGGAAGAAGCTGTACGTCTCGTCCACGAACTTCCCCTCGAACTCCTGCTGGAAGTCCTCGATGGGAAGCGAGTCGAATTGCTCGATGAGCGTGGGCCGCCCGAAGCGCTCGACGCGCTCCTCCGTGGGCAGGTGGAGGGCGAGCTGCGACGCGGCCGCCACGTCGCTGCTGAAGAAGCGGCACAGCCACCACGGCACGTCCTGCCGCGTGTGGTGCGGGTACTTGCGTAGCTCCTCGCCCGCGATCTCCCAGAAGATGCCGCGCCGTCCGAGCGGCGTGCTGCAGCCGGTGAGCTGCCCGTTGCTCCGCAGGATGAGCGCCGTCGAGCCCCGGTACACCTCGCGGTCGTTCACGTAGTGCGCGAGCTCGTCGAGGTAGACGTCGCCCTTCTTGCCGCGCGGGGCCTTCGACGGGTGCGAGAGGATGCGCGAGAGCCGCTTGGTCGCGCCGTTCGACTCGAACGCCAGCTCCGTCTTCGAGTCGACGACGAGCCGCTTCTGATAGGCGAGCGGCAGCTCCTCGTGGAGCTGGCGCGCGGTGAGCACCTTCTCCTTCGCGTCGTCCATGTTGTAGCTGACGAAGACCGCAGTGTGCTTCGAGCGCAGGTGGCAGCGGGCGAGCGCCTCCAGCGCGAAGAGGAACGAGAAGCCGACCTGGCGGCTCTTGTTGACCCAGCGGAAGCGGGAGCGGTTGCGGAGGAACTCGCGCTGGTACGCCTCGAGGACGACGGGCTCGTCGTCGTAGGCCATCAGCGCCGCGACGAAGCCCGGCTCCGTCATCAGCCACTCTTGGAACTCCTCCTCGGTGCGCTTGACGATGCCGAGCGTCACGCCGCCCTCGTCGTCGATCCGCCGAAGGCGGGCGACGCCCCGCTCTGCGGGATCGTCGATGACGTCGCGAGCGACCTTGCCTTCCTCGCGAACGGAAGCCTGTATGGGTCGCAAGGAGAGCGCCCATGACCGCATACGCCGACACCATCTCGCGCCCCGTGAAGACGCTGACCGAGGCTGAACAGCGCGCGCTGCTCAAGGTCACCGGCCAGCACGTCGACGGCTTCCGGGACCACGTCATCTTCAGCCTCGCGATGGGCACGGGCCTGCGCGAGCACGAGCTGCTTGCGCTCGACGTGGGCGACGTGTTCGACGACGCCGGACGCGCTCGCCGCCGCGTGGTGCTCCGCGTGTTCAAGCGCTCCGCGAAGGACCCCGTCGCGCAGGAGGTGCTGCTGCCCGATGCGGTGCGCGCCAAGCTCGAACGGCTCCTGACGACGCGCAAGCGCGGGGGCGAGACCATCACACCCACCACGCCGATCTTCGTGAGCCGTCTCGGACGGCGCCTCTCGGCGCGGCAGCTCCGGCACCTCTTCGCGGTTTGGCAGGAGCGCGCCGGCTTCGAGCGCCACGTCGGCTTCCACACGCTGCGCCACCACGCCGCGAGCGCGGTCTACCGGCAGTCGAAGGACCTGCGGCTCACGCAGAAGTTCGCGCGCCACAAGTCGGTGGTGACCACCAGCATCTACACGCACCCGACCGACGACGAGCTGCTCCGCGCCGTCCAGGGGCTCGTCTGCTGAGCGCGCATTGCGCTCGCGACCTACTTGCCGAGCAGAACCGAACGCGCGCGCGTGCTCGGTTTCCTGTTCGGCGTTCGGAATCGAATCGCGGGGCTGCTCGGTTTCCCCAAACTGACCCACTCGGAAACGGCCCCAGGCACCCTGCGGCGGGCGCGCGGCGCCACGAAAAACGGACCCCTCCCCCCCGTCGGCAGGTTGTAGGCATGCGGAGGCCCATGCCGGCGTGCCGACGCCGTGGGCCGGCATGGTAGGCGTGCTCCGCGAGAGCGCGCGCCGACCGCCGCTAAGAGAGAAAAGCGGCGGTTCGCGCCCAGCGCACCGCGCGTTCTCGCGGACTTCGAGCGCCTCGAACGCGCCGAGATGGCCGAGCCGTACCGCCGCTTTCCGTGGATCGGCGCCCTCGACGCGAGGCTCGCGCGTGTCGGCGGGGCTGAGCGCGGCGGGCTTGGCGCGCGCGTGTTCTCCTTCGGGGAGGTGCGAACTCATGGTGCTCAAGCACGAGCTGTCGGGCTCGCGCGAAATGCCGCGAGATTCCGCGAGGGCGGCGACGGAGAGGTGTTCTTCCTCCCGGGTATGGGCCGTGTCTGCCTGGTGCGCTGAGCTGCTCAGCGTCTCGCGCTGCTGGCCGCGTGGGCGCGCGCTGAGGTCAGGGGCGATCATCCCTCGCCCTCCGCGTCGTTCGCGCCACGTGCGCCAACGTCGGCGCCGTCGGGTGCGCTGAGCCCAGCCTCGACGGCGGCGGCTGCGACGAGCACTTGGTTCTCGATCAGCTCAGCGTCGTCCGAGTCGGCGCCCATCTGCTCCGCGAGCTCGCGAGCGAGGTCCACGAGGCGGCGCACCTCGGCGCGTAGGCGCTGGGACAGGTTCGGTTCCGCCTCGCCGTCCCGAATCGAACGCGAGGGGGGCAACCGAACACCGCCGAGGCTGCTCGATTTCCCGTGCTCGGTTTCGACCGCCTCACCGCGCACATCGATGATGCCGGCCATCGCGGGCGTCGAGGACTCGAGGTCGCGCATGTAGCGCTCGTGCCTCTCCGAGAGCACCTCGAGCGAGAGCATGTGGCGGATCTCCTGCCGCGAGTCGGCGCCGCCCTCGAGGAACGACTTGAGCCGGATGAGCGCGTTGACGTCGGCGGGGCTGTCGGTGCGGACGCGGCCTTCCTTGAGCGCCTCCCTGAACTTGATGAGGAACTCGTCGATGAGCGCGAGCATCTCGGCGACAGTGATCGCCTCGGCGGTCGCGCGTGCCTCGATGATCCTCTCGTCGCGGCGTGCCTCGATGCGGTGCTCGCCGTGCTTGCGGCGCCACATCGTGTTGTGGCTCTTCGCGTAGTCGGCGATGACGCTCGGGACGACGCCGTACTTGTCGGCCAGCTCGCGGTACGTCGGGTAGACGGTGTTCGACGTGCCGTCGTCGTTCATCGTCGTCTCGCCGAAGACGAGCAGCCGATCCAGCTCCGCGAACGGAATGACCGGCGCCTGCTGATGGCGAGGACGACCGGGGCGACGCCGCTCCTCGGTGAGCGCGGAGCCCTCGGGTGCGCGTTCCTCGGCGTCCTCGACGCTCGCGCGGACCACGTCGCTCTCGGGCGCTTCACCAGAGCGCTCGCTCTTCGGCGGCGCCTTGGGCTTCGGCGGGTCGAGCTGCGCGCGCAGCTCCTCGCGACGCTCGGTGGTCCTGCGCTCTTTGGCGAACGCCGCGATGGTGCTGGCCGCGACGCCGAAGCGAGCGGCGACCTCGCGCTGCGTGAGCCAGACGCGCCTCGCCTCGCCGTTGTCGTCGGGCACGACCTCGCTCGCGACGAGCAGGCGCTCGACCTCGTCGGGGTTCGAGAGCTTCGGGCCTTCGTCCTTCGTGGGGCGGCCGATCTTCGTGCGCATCTTCTTCGCCATATTTCCTCAGAAGCCAAGGGTGAGCTGTGCAGGGGACGGCCTCGTGAGCAGCGCGCGGAGCCGTTGCATCGCGCGCGAGCGCTGTCGCTTGAGACGCTGGTAGAGACGCTCGCGGTCCACGCCCTCGCCAGGCGCGAGACGATCGACGTATGCGCGCAGCAGTTCTCGGCGCAGCACCGTCGCCGCGACGACGTCGAGGCCGCTGGTTGAAATGCCTTCCTCCATCGCCCGCTGGATGAGGAGCGCGAGGTCGTACAGCTCGGCGTCGGTCGGCTCGCTCACCGTGGGCTCTTCGTGCTCCACGTCCTCCAGCGTCTCGACGTCGATGTCGGGATGACGGTGCCAGCGCTCCTTGCGCAGGAAGGCGAACACCTGCCGCTCGGTGCGCTGACGCAGCCGCATCGGCAGGCGATCGATGAGCGGGATGTCGGTCAGCGTGCCGAGGAACGACGTGATGACGAGCTGGTCGAGCTCGTCGCCCGGCACCGTGTCGCTGACGAGCCGATTGCGCAGGCGCACAAGCATGGGCTTGAACGCGCCCAACAAGAGCGTGGACCACACAGGGGAGCCGCTCGCGCGGTGCTCCTGGATGAGCGCCTTCATCAACGCCTCGCGCCCCGGGTAGGTGCCCTCCGCTTCGTCATCGAGCATCGCCAGCGCGGAGGCCGCGTTGACGTGCGCCGCGAGCGCGGGCTGCCTCTTGCGGCCCGCGTCGAAGGCGCCTTGGTGGCGCGGCGAGAGCGCGTCTCGCCGCAACCGCTCGAGGTCGTTGCGGAGGGCATTCTTCACTTGTCCCTCCGCGCCCACCACTCGCGAACCAGCTCGAGGAAGTCCTCGAGCTGCATGGTGACGAGCGGCTCGGCGTGGTCGTCCTTGCAGATGGCGATCGGCCAGCGCCCAGGCGCGCACGCGTCTTCCGCTTGCCGCATCGCCGCGCGGATGTTCGTGCGATGGTGGTGCTTCGCCTCGATGAAGAAGCACGGGACATCGACGTCGGGCGCCTCTTCGCCGGAGCGGTACTGAATCCCGCGCCGCACGGTGGCGTCGGGCATCGCCTCGCGGAACTGGTGAACGAGGGCGCGTTCAAACGAAGCGCCCTTCCTTCTGGAGTGCGCGCCACTCATGCCCGCACCTCCCGAACGAACTGGGCCCGGATGCCGAACCGCTTTGCCTCGCGGAGCTCCAGCGCCATACCGTCGGTCACGACCTCGCCGTAGACACGAACCTCGTCGCAGGCGGCGAGCAGCTCGAGGCAGAGCGAGAGGGCCTGGGCGCGGTTCGTGGCCTCGTCGACGAGCTGCGGGAGGTAGAGGTGCGGGGCGATCGGGAGCACGCCCTCGCCGATGAGCCCCTCGCTGATGCGCCGGACACGCTCGATGTTGCCGGCGGGATCGTCGCGGAAGGGATGGCAGACGTAGACGCGACGCCGGCGATCGGCCGCGAGTCGGCGCTGGCGCACGAGCTCAGCGGCGATGTAGTGCAGCCCGTCGAGCACCTCCGCGTAGGTCTCGCTCGGGTAGTCGCGCCCGTCGTCCACGCGCCATGGGCCGTACTGACCGCGCCCTTGCTCGAGCCGGGCGAGCAGCGCCTCGCAGATCTGCCGCTCGTCGGCCGCGAGCGCGGTGACGCGGCCTCCGAAGCGCATGCGCTCGGCGAGGCGGCGGGTGACCTCGAGAGCGCAGCGGGCGTCGGCGAGCGCTCGGTGCGGACGAGGGCGCTCGAGCCCGAACAGGCCAGCCAGCCCATCGAGCGAGAGCGACGACACCTCGCCGCTTGCGAAGAGCGGCCAGCCGAGGCTCGCCGTGTCGAGGCGGTGGTAGTCGACGCGCGGCAGAGCGAGCCCAGCGCGACGGAACCCGGCCTCGAGGAAGGCCCAGTCGAAGCCGACGTTGTGGCCGGCCACGAGCGCTCCTTCCAGCAGCGGGGCGACGGCGAGCAGCGCCTCGCGCAGAGGCGCCGCGTTCGTCCATGCGGCCTTCGAGAACCCGCAGATGGCGAGCGCTTCGAGCTGTGCGTCGTCGAGCCGCTCGGGAGCGACGAGCGTCTCGCACTCGGCGAGCACCTCGAGCGAGCACGCATCGACGCGCACGACGCCGACCTCGAGGATCTCGTGCCGCGACGGCTCGAGCCCCGTCGTCTCGAGGTCGACGAAGGCGATCGCCTTGTGTGGCGGCGGAAAGTCGGAGCGCTGAACGTCGGGGGAGAGGCCGAGCGGCGGCACCTTGCGCGCCGGTTCGAGGGACGGCGAGAGCAGCATCACGCCACCTCCTTCGCCCACAGACGCGGCGAGAGCTTATTGTCAGCGTGCGCTTCGAGCTCGGCCTTCAAGAGCGAGACGCGAGGCTTGTCGAGCTTCTTGCCCAGCGACTTCAGGAGCGCGTCCAGCGCCTTCTTGTCGATGGCGCCGAGCTTGCCGAGCACCTCGTCGCGCGAGAGCCCCGCCGCATCGGCGAGCAGCGAGAGCGTCGGCTCGAGCGGGTAGTCGAGGCTCGTGGTCGCGAACATCCGGTAGCGGACGCCGCCGAGCACCAGCTCGTCGCGCGCCTTCAGCCTCGCCTTGAGGATGTCCTCCAGCTCCTCCTTGCGCGCGTAGAGCGCCTTCGCGAGCCGGGCGACCTCCTCGCGTTCCTTGGCGACGCCTTCGAGATCGGCGAGGTCTTCGACGATGAACTCGCGCTTGCCCTTGAGCGCGTCGGCGTAGGCCGGGCACTGCTTGCGATGGTCGCAGTAGGAGCAGTTGGCGTTGAGGCGCGCCGGGTACTCCGTCGCGGTCTCCGTCTGCCGGCCGATGGTCTCAACGTACGCGAGCGCGTCGGCGAGCTGCTCGGGGGTACGCGTCGTCTCCTGCTTCGCCCCGTGGCGCAGCATCCAGAAGGTCAGCTTCACCTTCTTCGCCCACGGCCAGAGGCGGCGCACCGCCACCTCGTAGAGGCTCATCTGCAGCGAGGTGTCGACCTCGTCGCGGGCGAAGAGCTGGTGGTTGGTCTTGTAGTCGATGACCTCGACGGTCTCGTCGTCGATCCAGTCGACGCGGTCGATGAAGCCCAAGACCTCGAAGGGCCCGACCGGCAGCCGGAACTCCTTCTCGATGGCGAGCACGTCGCGGTGGTCGACGACGCCGGAGCCCGCGATGAAGCGCCGGAGGATCGCGAGCCCCTCGGCGAAGACGTCCATTCCGGTGAGCTGCTCGGCGCCCCACGCCTCGCGGTAGAGTTCGATGGCGCGCTCCTCGGAGAGCGGGCCCGTGCGCTCGTCGTCCACGACCTCCTTGATGAGCCGCTCGATGACGGCGTGGATGGTCTTGCCGAAGCGGAGCGGAAGCCCGGGTTCGGCCTGCTTCTTCTCGATGTAGTGGAAGGCGTAAGACCTGGGACACTGCTCCCAGCGGCTGAGGCGGCTGTAACTTAGATGCTGGTTCTTGAACGTCATGAGCGCTCCTCGAGGGGGCGCTCCGGGCGCTCATGGTTGGTGGTGATGGGGTTCCAGATGCGGTTCGCGAGAACGGCGTGAACGACAGCGCGGCTCACCCCGAACCGAGTCGCGATGACGGTTCGCTTGGCGCTGCTCGCCGCCAGACGTCGAATTTCGACGGCATCTGCGAACCTCAGTCGTGCTGCGCCGTGGGACTCGCCGTGTGAGTGACGCAGCTTCGCCACCTTGTCGGCTTGGTTCTCGGCGTTCGTCCCTGCGAAGAGATGGGCCGGGTTGACGCAGCGCGGGTTGTCGCAGTGGTGGCAGACGCAATACCCATCGGGGACAGCGCCGTGCGCGATCGCGAACGAGACGCGGTGCGCGCGGTGGTTACTGCCTGCCGACCAGAAGCTGCCGTACCCGTTGATCACCGAAGCCGTCCAGGGCCAGCAGCGGTCCGGCGCGGTGACGTCAACCTTCGACCAGAACCGTGCGACGTCGCCGTCCGACAGCCGGATGTCGCTGCACTCGACGACGAGCGGCGTTCGTCGGGACCTCACTTCGATCGCGAGGTGAGCGGGGTTGACGCAGGCTCGGTTCCCGCATCGGTGCAAGATCCGGGTGCCCCGAGGCGGCTGCCCGTAGACCGCCGCGTAGACGAAGCGATGCGCACCGACGGGCGCGTCGTCGACCCTGAACTGGCCGTAGCCGTCAGGGTGGCGCGAAGCGGTCCACGGCCAACACTCGTCGTCGCCGTGAAACTCGACGTGGCTCCAGAAGCGGAAGCTCATGGCGTCGCTCCCTTGGCCGTCTTCTCGAACGAGACGATGTGCGAGCCCGGGAACACGCTCATGGCGCGGGCGAGCGTCGCGGCGTGCTCGGGGGTGATCTCCTTGCGCGGCTGGCCCGTGTACGCGGGCACCAGCCACACGTCGCCGTAGGTCTCCGAGTGCAGCAGCACCTCGACGCCGAGCGCCTTGAAGCTC
>Ga0116172_10002739_pt1 | contig 15091 bp, 11 predicted proteins | sample AD_UKC083_MetaG_FD_89799 | JGI IMG/M metagenome (GOLD analysis project Ga0116172, IMG submission 89799) | Active sludge microbial communities of municipal wastewater-treating anaerobic digesters from USA - AD_UKC083_MetaG | ecosystem: Engineered > Bioreactor > Anaerobic > Digestate | place: USA...
TCAAACCAACTCGCTGAAACACAAACTTTTGCAAAGTGATAGTAAGAAGGTAAATCATTATAATCTATACCACCCTCTATTTGGTGAATCCAATTATTTTCTTTTACAAATTTATTTATCATTGTGGTGTATTCAAGATGTTTCAATCTACTACCTTTTCCAATTAACACCAACCTTGTATCTAAACCCTCTTCTTCTCTAAATCGCTTTACTGCTTTTATTATGCTAAGTTGGTTTTTCCTTGGCTCTATTCTTCCCACACACATTATGTAATCTTTAAAATCAAATGGGTTTTTATAAGGTTTAGGATTTATAAAAGCTTCTCCAACACCGTTTAAAACTTTTTGCCAGTTAAAATCAACATTAAATGTTCTTTTTAAATCTTCTGCCTCTTTAACAGTCTGCACCAAAACGTACTCTGACATCTCTAAAACTTCTTTTTGCATTTTCTTGAAACCATAGAAAATACTATATAAGGTAGGTTTTAACATTCTTCTATCAAATATAGATTTATAAACATTTTTAAACGTATCTCTTTTAAACTGATCTCTAAAAAGTATTTTAGAAATACGTCTAAAATCAAAAACAAACTTGTCATCAAATTTTTTCACCTCTCGGACATCGTGATGTATTGGAGATAAAACTATTGGCACGTTATATTTTTTTGCTTCTTTAGCATAAAGATAGCTTTCTGGCGTCCAATCTAATTGGAATATATGAACAATATCATAATCCCTAGGGTCAAACTCCATACTTGTTTTTATGTCAACTTCAACACCAAGTTTTCTTAATTCAGAAGCAGTGTTTTCAACCTGGATTCTATCACCACCCCTAGCTTCCAACAGTCCTATTCTACCAAGCATTAATATTTTCATTTTATGTCCCCTAAAACACTTTTATATAAAATTTCATAGTTCTCAATAAATTTTTCTAAAGAAAATGTTTTTTCAACATACTCTTTTGCCTCATCAGCTTTAGTGTTACCTCCATGATCCATTTTGTTATAAACATCAGACATTTTATCTGCTAAATTATCACTATTACTAACCTCAAAAAATTCTGCATGTTCTCCAGCAACTTCTTTTAAGACTTCTAAATCAGAACATATTGTAGGAATCCCTAAAAACATAGACTCAATTAAAACTAATCCAAAACCCTCGGCAAGTGTCGGAAATAAAAAAACATCAAAAGCCGAAAAATATTTTATTTTATCTTCGTCAGCAAATCTTCCGGTAACAATAACATTTTTTTCAATATCTAGTTGTTTTGATAAATCTTTAACACGAGCTTCTAAACTTCCGCCCCCAACAATAAGAAGGTAAAACATATCCCTTCTGAACATGTGAGTGTCAAGAAATTTTTTGAATGCTTTAACAAGAACGTCGTGACCCTTTTCTTTTGTTATCCTTCCAAGGTTACCAAAAACAAAAGCTCCGTCAGGTATGTTATGTCTAGATTTTATTTCTTTGGAATAATCAGATCTTTGCATTGAAGACATCGTTAGTTTAGATGTATCTAAACCATTAGGTATAACACACAATTTATCCTCTTTTATTCCTTCTTTTATTTTCACTTTCTTTTTAGATTCAGTTAAAGCCACTTCCATGTCTGAGTATTTGTTTACTACATAAGAATAAAATTTAGTATTTAAAAATCTTTTCAAAGGGTTGATTTGCCATTCTGAAATTGGTGTATGGGTATGAGTTATTATTTTTGCTTTCGTCCCTTCACAAGCTTTTAGGGCATTGGTCACAGCTTTTAATTCATGAGCATGTACTATATCTATCTCATTTTCATTTATGAAATTTCTTAATTTTGAAATGTACCCATTGTCTATATCTTTTTTAATAATTTCTTCTGTTACCGTTGCCCCCGACCTTTTATACTCTTCCGCCATTTCCCCGCTTGGACACCAAACAAAAACACTATATCCTTTCCTTTTCATACCTAAAACTAAATCCCCAACGTGGTACTCCATCCCACCATATTTTGCAGAATTTAAGACATAAAGTATTTTCATTTCATATTCTCACTAACAAGATTAAGCATATTTGATATTTTTCCATCCCAGTTTTGAACTTTTGCCACTTCCTGCCTTTGTTTTATTTTCATATCAGAATTCTCTTCTAAAGCTTTTTTTACATTAAGTGAAAACTCATCGTAATTTTTTGAAACGTAGCAAACAGTGTCAAAAGGAACGTAAGTTGGTAAATCTGTAACAACAGTAGGAAGACCCACGGCAAGGTAATCTAGAAACTTTACCGGGAAACACCCACCAACAGTGTAATCATTAAGTTGGTAAGGAATTATCATCTCATCAAAATGGGCTAAATATTTTGGTAAATCTTTATAATCTTTTGTTCCCAAGAAATACACATTATTTAAATTTTCAAAACCAAGCTCTTTTTTTGAAGAGCTCCTATCTTTCAACGCCATGGGGCCAATTATTACAAATGAATACTCAGAATTTTCTTCTGCAATCTTTTGAAATAACTCTTTATCAAACTTGTATTCATCTACAGCTCCAGTAAAAGCCACAATAGGTTTTTTTATATCTTTTATATCTTCGGGTATTTCAAATCCTTTGTTTTTAATGTCAAAAAATCTCTCATAATCCCCAACGTTAGGTGTGAAATAGGTCTTTGGATTATATTTTTTAAGTCTTTCCATTAATCCAGGGGTTGTTGAAAACACTATATTTGCTCTTGTAGCCAGCATTTCCTCTTGATCTTGAATCCATTTCTTTTTCTCGGGTGTATTATATTTTGGAAACCCCTCATAGTTATCGACACAATCATAAACAAGAAAATCATGTTTTATGTGTTTTAAATAGTTTTCTAAACCTTTAATTTCAACGTGGTATATCCAAAGAACTGTTTTTCTATCTTTATCTTTAAAAATACGATCTGAAATTTTATTTATTTTCTCGGCATGTTTCACTGAGTATTTTTGACTTATAGGATGTGAATTTAAAGGAGAAAAAACTGTAACGCCTTCTTCTGTTCTTTTAATTTTTGTGAGAAGGCGTTTTAGTGACCATTTACCTTGTAAAAGATGTCTTAAAAATAATCTTCCTGTATTTATTGGCGGATCAACAAAAAGTACATCATGTCCCAGTTTTGGCAATCTGCTCATCACGTGTTTTTTATTAGTCCATAAAGGAAAATCCCATATTTGGTTAGAAAGACAGATTATGTTGTATTTATTGTGGTTCTCTTCCATAAAATATTACCTATATTATACATTCACTTGAGGTTAATTCCTCATTTTCCAAGACATGTGGGGCAAGCTCTATCTAAAAAGTTAAATTTAACCAGAATTCTCCTTATATTAAAAGCTATTTCCGAATTTTCAATTGACCACAACCAAGATGTGTTTTTAAAACCTTCATCGTAAGCGGCGTGCCATATACCGTCAAAAAATACTATTCCAAAAACCTGTATAAAAATAGATATGTAAAATAGAATCCAAAAGACAATCTTGTTTTTATCAAATGATTGAGATTTTACAAACGGAACCATGAGAATAATGAGATACGGAATTATATCCGAACTCATTCTATAACCAAAGGAATAACCACCGTACCAGTGTTTCCAGAAACTCATTATTAATGTGTGCAAAATTACAATTAAAAAATAAAATATAAACTGAACATTTTCTTTCCAACCTTTTTTCATTGCTACGTAAAAACCTGCAAATGAAAATAAAAATATGGGAGAGTATGTGAGTATTCCCTTGCTTGGGGATATCCAAGTACCTATAAAACTTATAGGGAAAGGAGAGACCCAACTTCCAAAAAGTTGGGATGTGTACCCTTGGTTCTCTATTCCTATGTAGTATTTGTTGTTGTACCAAAGAAAAAAAGCTACGTTTAAAAGAAGCCCGAGCATTGTGAAGAAACCAGCTTTGAAAAATGATTTAAAGTTCCCCATTTTGAAAAGCATAAAAAGTCCCACTAAACCCAATGCGAGGGCGACTGTTGGTCTTGATAACACAGCTAGGCCATAAAATAATCCTCCCAAAAAGGCACTAAACGGTTTGAAATTGGGACTTTTTACGAGATCAAGAATGAAGTAAAGGCCTAAAATTGAAAAAAGTTGCAGCGTTCCGTGTTGCCACATTGACTGAGAAAGCATCGCAAAGTTAACTGTTCCAAAAAGATATATTATTGTTAGGATTAATGCCTTTTTCTCGTCAAGAGAAAATTGCTTTTTTAAAAGTAGATATAAAAAACCTCCAGCTAGAGCCATTATTAAGCTTGAAGATATTTTTGAAAGAATTATTAAATTTTCCCACGTAACAGTCATGCCTAATTTTAAAGGTAAGAAATAAACTGGAAGTGAAATTAACGGAGTTATTATTGTGAAAGCAGAGGCATAATTCTGATTAATTTTCTTAAGATAGAAAGGGGTTAACCCTCTTGTCTGATCTTTATCATCGGGGTGGGGATATCTTTCTATCATCATACTGTAATAGGAGTTAAGGTATAGGGTTTTTTCTTTTATTATTGCGACGGGTAAAAAAACGGCAGGTAAGGTGTCTTCTGATTGAATAGCTAGTTTGTTTATGTTTGTCTGGTAAACAAAAATCCATGAGAAGAAAAATACGCAGAATGATATGAAGATTATTTGAAAGAATCTTTTTGAATCAGACATGTTTACATTTTACAACAAATGGAGAATTAAGGTTTGTAACGAACATAACCGTATTTTAACGAAATTATATTTAATCCTTAACCCTTATGGGGTAATATTTTTGAGTGGTCCAAATTAAAAATTCTCTACCCAAGACTTCATTCTGTAATAATTCGTTAATAGGTCCTGAGATATCAAAGCTACCACCATCGTCTGAAGAGATATCAAATGACAAGTTATAGTTATTTTCAAAAATGTAATTTGAGACATTATCATCACCTTCGTTAAACTTAGAGGCCAAAACAGAATAGCTATCACCCACACTTATGTAATCTGTCTCTAATAACCTGCCTCCTAATGAAACTGTTATTTTGTCTATTCCTAAATTAGTTATTCCATTTAATTTCATAAATAAATATTCTGACGAAATATCAGATAGTGCAAAAATCGAGCTGTAAACTTGTTGAACATTCTTCTCATTACAACCAGTAAAATAGTCCAACTCCCTACTTTCTCTTACAACATTTCCATCTTTACCAATATAATAGAAATCAGCTCTCATTCTCCCCTCTTTTCTTACATATTTTTCACAAGAAAAATATATGTTTACTTTGAAACTTTCCCAACCTACACCCCATGTATCGTGGTTAATCATAACCAAAGTTGTTGGAGTATCAGATTTTAAAACGTCAAACAATTCTTCATTATTAAGCATATTACTAACTACAATCTCCGTTTTATTATTCTGAATATAATAGGAACCGTTTGCATCAAATTCTGATATGTTTTTATTTTCTATTCTTTTATGTGTGGGCGAGTATACTAAATACATACCTACAAATAAGGGCATGTCTTTATCAAATCTATAATTATTTATTAAGGTTTTCCTTTCAATATCCTTTAAATATGGGAGAACTACAACATCATCAGGAACTCCAATAAGATCTTCCTTTTTATAAACGAATTCTCTTTTGTATTTAATCCAAGTACCTCCAAAAACTGTGAACAAAAAGACTAAAATAAAAATTGTCTTTTCCCACCCACTATAAGAAAAATTAAACGAGAAAGTTTTTGCGTTTATATTAAAAATTAAAAATAATAAAACACATGAGAACAGTATGTAATAGTAAAAATCAGAAATCCCAAAGAATATTACCGACACCAACATGGAGATTAAAATTATAGGAATAGAAAATTTAACAAATTTTTCCTCAATATGTTTGTTCAGTATTCTTAAAAAGTTGTTTCTTAATTTATCAAAATAAAATGATACAACAAATATTAGGTAGATAAATATTAAGAAATAACTGTAAAAAGAAACCCCCAACCTTGTGTAATTTTTTAATCTAACTGATTTAACTAATCCTGAAAGTGTAAAACTATCTTCTATGTAGGACAATATATAACCTATATTAGCTGCATGACCATCCTTTACACTTATAAGAAACAGCCCTGCTAAATAAATGATAAACAAGCATAAGATTATAAATAGAAATATCTTCCTACCTTTTGATAATTTTTTTCTTGTTTTTAAAGAGTTAATCAAATTGGATAATTTAGGGTCTTCCCCATTACTATATAAACCTTTTAACATTGGGTAAAAGGTGATGGATATTATAATCATAAACAAAGATGTCTTAAAAAACTCAAATGTGGTGGTTTTAAAGAACTTTCTAATTTGTTTAAAAACCACTTCCTTTATTGACGTTTCACTATCTTCTTCTATTTCAAAGACACTATCTTCATAAAACTCTCCAGCTGATTTATCCGACCTATCTATAGCATGGATCAATTCTCTTGTGTCCTCTATATTCTCGGAGGAAAAAAGATCTTCAGGTATCACAAATATAGTTCTACTTGAAGCATATTCTTTTCTTAACAATCTGTTGGAAACATAACCATCATTAGAGGCAACTTCTTTTTTATTACATGAAAAAGATATGGGATAGTTTGAACTAAAATCACTATCACACAATACAACAAGATTTCTACCTTTTATACTCTTTAACTCAATCTCATCTTTTTCTACTGACGAAGTTACTACAATGTCAAACCCTTCTTCCCAGTCCTCTAATTCTTTTACTCCCACATCATCTTCCAACACATCCTTGTAATATGACTCTTTTTCAAAATTTTCCGCTAAAGCCACTTTTCCGGAGAGTAAAAGTGTAGCCAAAAATAATAAAAAAGCTATAAATATTCTTTTTTTACCCTTTAAAAATCTTTTCATAAAAAATATCTTTTAATACTCCTAGAACCAACAAAAGATAACAACCTTGAGCAAAAAAATCAGCAATGTTCTCAAACCCTAATATTAAAGCTATCGGCACTAAAGCTAAAAGTATTAAAGCCATAAGGTAAATGTATTTTCTGTCGGAATTAAAGCCAATTAGGAAAACTGATAATGAAAAAACTATTGGTGGTAAGCCTAAAAGGAATTGGAAGTGATTGGAAAACATTAATAACAAAATGAAAATTAGTATAGAAAAATAAACTATTTTCTCTCTTTTGAAAATTCTTGATGAGATTTCCTCTACAGGAAACAAAACAGATACTAATAGAACAAATATAACTCCAACAAATATAAAGTCTAAACTGTTAAAACTTAGTGCTTCCCTAAAGTGCATTTTTATTACCTTACCTCAAAAATAATTACATTTCCAACATACGTAATAGTACCAACTTCTCTTTTAAAGAAATCTCTTATGTCTTCCTTAGTTCTTAAATCATTGTTAATCTTGTTTATTTTCTCTAAGTCTTTATCAGAAATATTTTCTGGGTAGTAAATTAGGTATTTTGGATTGTGTTTTAAAAACTCCTTTATTCCTTCTTGCGTTATTAATTTTTTTGAAAATTCATTTGAATCAAAACCTGTTTCATAGTTTACAAAGTCTACAGGATTAATTAATAAATCATCATGTGAAATTATCCAAAATATTGAATAATAATCACCTTTTGGATAAACAGCATAATGTACACTTTCTGGATATTTTTCTTTAACAAATGCTATCTCCTGAGGTGGTTTGTTTATGTTTATTACAGGTATTTTTATGGCAAAAATTACAAAATTTAAAGTTAAAAAAGCTAAGGTAAAAAGCACTTTTTGGAATTTATTTTTCATTAAATTATATAAATCCTGAACTAAGAAAGAATTGGTTATTAAAACAAAAAGATAAATTACCACTGCCCACCTCACTAATGTTCTAAACACGGGAACAATATAATAAAGAAGATAAGTTGGAGTATATATTTTTATTCCCTTAATGGTAAATGATGGTGGTCCCGAGATTAGAAGTATACAGAAGATGATAAAGAAGCTTCTATATATCATTTCTCTGTTTTCATAAACTGATTTAAATGTAGTAAATTCTTTTCCTTTAAATTTTCTAATGAGTAAAAGAGTCGCCACTACTCCTAGTCCAATTAAAAAATGCCAACCCATATAGCTACCAGCCATTTCTTCTTCCATGTAATCGTCTGCAAGGTAATGCCCTGTGTTTTGTATTTTTTCATGAATGTTTTTTGAAAGTTCCCCAAAGAATATTGATGATTTTGGAGGGATGAAGAAATACCAAGGTCTAAATGAGAGGTTGTACCAGTCCTCTATGGGGCGGTAAACGGTGGTCTTTTCACTTGCTATTGTTTTAGATTGTTTTTTAGTGTAATCACCCATTAAGGGTACGTTACTTTTTAGAAGGGGAAAGAAGAATAGTGTAACTCCTATTACTAGAGGTATTAAGAAAAGGAATGTTTCTTTAAAAAACTCGGAAATTTTTATATTTTTAAAAACTAAATCTGAAAAATACCAAAAACAAATCAAAACAGATGAAAAAAATCCATAATAATTGGAAAAGGAAAGAATTATAAACACCAAAAGTCCTAACAAAAAAGGTTTAGTTTTGTTTAGTAGTAAAATAAGCATTAGGGGGAAAAAGAAAACGAGATATAAAGAAAGAGTCGTTGATATTATTCTAAATATAAAATATATCGTTAGTGTTAGACAAACCGAAAATATTAAAGACACTGTCTTATTAATTCTAAAAAATTTCATAAACAACAAACATGAAAATAAAAAAGATAATGCTATAGTTAAAAAAATGAGTATATTATTTATCAAGATGGGGTGAAAATAAGCATTCAAAAACTGAATTATAAACTCCGTAAAAATGTTTAAATAGTATTTCGGGAGGCCACGATTAAAATCAATTCTATAGTTTTTAACATAGCATGAATAATTATAAAGTATAGAATAAACACTATCATTGTAGTTATAAATTAGCATTCCTTTTTATATTTTCTTTCTCTATAAATCAATAAAATAGATATTACATATAGTAAAAATGTTATGAAACCAAAATATACAAACTTTTGAGAGAAATAATAAATAATGTAATAATCACCATTATTATTTACAAGCCATTCATTATAATAACCACCTTTATTCGAAGGAACTCCTTTGTTAAATACACCGGCTAAGGTGGTGAAAAATTTACTTTTAGCTAATCTCTCATCAACTTTTATAAGTCTCCAATTAGAATCACGGTTTTTATTAAATTTAACGACATCTATACCTTCAGGTTTATAAAAAGTAAAATAATGTGATCCGTACATTATCGGTTTAATAATGTTACTTGTATTCCCAGAATGATCCTCACCATGTATCAATGAACCACGACATTTTTCTTTCAATCTATAAACATATATTTTTCCAAAAATTTTAACATCGTTAATAGCTTTATTTTCAATTAATAATTTCTTGAAATCTCCTTCTAAATTGTAATTTTTATCTACAATAACATCGTCCCTCCAGATTATATGGGTAAGACCTATGTCTTTTGTCATATTACAAACATCTCGTTCTTTACTAATATCTATGTATATACTTTTTATAACTTCCTTATGAGACATATCGTGTGAATATCCACTTAAATCGGGGTAGAGTAAAGGTATATTCCAGTTCTCTATCAAAATATCCATACCACTATAATTGTTAAATTCTTTAGTCATTACAGGAAATAGACCCCCGGCACTAGGTAGTATCATAACAGTAGAAACACCGTCATTCATCAGATAATTTGAAGGTTCTTTATAATAGTCTGGCACAGTTAGAGTAAACATTGATTCAGGCTTCCTATTAAAAAATACAAAATTTAGCAAAACTAAAAAAATTAATAAAGAGATGGAAAAAAGCTTAAATACAATTTTACTTCTCCGCACTATCTCACTATAAACTAAGGATAAGAGTGTTGTATATAAAAGCCAATACACAGGATAAAACTTACTCACGGGTCTTCTAAACATTTTAAAACCAAATATATTATCATAAGCATACTTAAAGAACCCACCAAATGGGGGTCGATTACCTTTGGTTAAAAAAGCGAAAATCATCATAATTAAAAATATTTTTAAAACATACGACTTTTTGTTTGTGAATATTTTACATAAAACAAAAATAAACAATAATAAGGATGCGACAATATAAAAAATACTAGAATAATATGGTATTGAATAAGGTCCTCCTGCATGGTGAAACCTCGGATCTGGTATACCTGAGAAAATAAAAATAAATTTTGCCGAATCAGTAGCCAAGCTTAAAAAATCATTCAAATAGCTTTGATAATTTAAATCATGAAAATCAACGACATTCAAAAGAAATGGTAACAACCACCACAAATTAGATATTAGTGAGGATACACATACAATAAAAGTTTTACTAAGCACAAAAAGAAAATTTTTATTGTTCAAAAAAATTAAGAAAGCATAGAGAATTAGCAATAATAAAAAGGAAAAATAAACAGCTAAATTGTAAAAAGAAGATGCGGAAAATAGAGAAAGAAATATGATGTAAATCAAATTTTTATCAATTAAACGATCGCTTGAAAGATACTTATCAAAAAACAACATGATTAAAGGAAGTAGAGTAAAAATAAACAGTTGGCTAACATGACCAGGTAATAAAAGGGAGACTACAATTGGACAGAAAAAATAAAATATCCCAATAACAAGCGCGATCAAAAAATTTTCTTCTTTATATAATTTTCTCTGCAAATATGTAGAAAGTAAATATGCGTTATATTGGGAAAAAAAAGTTATTAACATAAACAAAATACCTGTAGACAAAAGTGAATTGATCCCGAAAATATTTAGTAAATAGTAATGAAATCTAAAAGGAAAAAATAGTGCCAATATATAAGATGTATTAATACCATTATTATTTATAGTATCAATGACTGTTAGTTCACTACTCAAAGATCTTATATATAAAGGGGGAGAAAAATCGTGGCCACCGTAATAAGAATGATTAGACGTAATAGGATATGTTATAACAATAGAAATTACACTTGTAAATAAAAATATACCGCAAGCCAAAAGACCCCTTTTTTTAAAAATAAAATCCATAAGAACCTTATTATATCGTATTGTATGGTAACATAAGGGACAGAAGAAGTGTATTTTAATAAAGAGCTGGAGTATTGACAATACTACATATTAGTATTTTAGTATAAATCAACAGAAGATTATTTTTAAATATAAAAATCAAAAGACTTGTAAGAAAATATGGTATTATTGTGTTTTACAAAAATATCTTAAAAATATCATGAGAAAAAACCAGAAAAAACTTGTAAAAATCCTATCTAATTATTATGAAAAAGACGACGAATTAATGATTTTTGATATAGGAGCAAGAGATGGGGAAGAATCCATTTTCTTTTCAAAAATATTCCCAAATTCCACAGTATACTCATTTGAGTGTAATCCTGACATAATATCTAAATGTGAACATAACATAAAAGGTTTTGACAATATAAATTTGATAAAAAAAGCAGTTTCAAACTCTGATGATCCTATAAATTTTTATCCTATAGATTGCGAAAAGTCACAGACTAAACACAGAGATGGAAATCCAGGCGCATCCTCAATCTTTAAAATTAACGATTATTCAAAAAGGGAAAAATATATACAAAAAGAGATAAAAGTTCAATCAATAACTTTAAAATCATTTATGACCCAAAAAAATATTAAAAAAATCAATATTTTGTGGATGGATACACAAGGGGCTGAACTATTGATATTAGAAGGACTTGAAGAAAAAATTAACGATATTGATATTATTCATACTGAAGTTGAATTTATACAAATGTATAAAAACCAACCACTTTTCAACGATATTAAATCATTTCTGAATAAAAACAATTTTCTCCTAATCAAATTTACTAGCTTTAGTAAATTCTTCGGTGATGCGGTTTTTATAAATAAAAATATTTTGGAAGATGAATGCACTGAGATAAGAGACAAATACTTATACACCTACTATAAATACATCGGTATATATGTGAACTACTTAGAATATTTACTAGAAATGACCAAGGGAATAATCAAGAAATAACGTGGGTATTTTATTCTAATTTCAAAAAAGCACTATTTGGTAGCAGTAATTGCTATTGTTTCACCTTTTCTGAATAACACGGATATTAAATCTATTGGTAATAACAAAAAATTTAGGATTATATTTCTGTGTAATTTTTTGCCAAGAGGGGTCTTAGATATCTTGAATTTGTAATCCAAAAGTGAATAAAAACCTTCGTAAAAGTCGCTGTACACAGTTGTATAAGTTACTTTAATATTATTAAATCTTGCACTTTTCAGAATCTTAACTAAAGATTTATCAGAAAAAAGTATTAAATGGCGAGGAATATCGGTATAACACTTAGTATATTTACCAAAAATAAACCTATTAAATGAATTTATATTAGGAGTTGATATTAATAAGGAGCCGCCGTCACATAATTTTTTATAACAATCATTAAAAAAACCTACAGGATCTAACATATGCTCAACAACGTGGGATGCTCTTATGTAGTCAAAGTACCCATCTGGGAAAGAATTAATTTTGTCTTCCGTACCTAATATTACATTGTCCAATCCGTTTTTATGAGCTACTTTAACAGCGTGTTCACTTATATCTAACCCGTATACATCAAAACCCACCCTCTTGAGTAGATAAATGACATCACCAGGTCCGCAACCAACATCTAGTAATCTACCTTTTTTATCTGGCATAGCTGCGATAAACCCCAAAAGGAATCTATGAACTAGTTTATGCCAAGTATTCTTTTCAGAAGTATAATAGGAATTTATTATTTTAGCTTTTATTTTATATATAGAACTCTTTTTTACAGCGAAATCAGTGTAATAACCAGCTTCGTAATAATCCGATAAATTAGAAGGACATTCAATGAAATCTATCAAACAGTGTTTACAGTGAAAAACGTAAAAAATACCAGGCCCACCATAACCTCTATCCGTAGTTGCAAATAAATACTCACCCTCCTTCTTACATAACGGGCATATATTGTTTTTGTATTCTTTTTCTGACATATTATTTATAAGAATGAAAAGACACAGTCTTGTATTTTAAGCCACACTTAGTAATTAAACTATCAAAATTTTCTAATTTCTTTCTACTCAAACTTAGATTAAACCAGTGTTCTAACATACATTCTTCCCTATAATTATTAAATACAAAGTATCCGTAAGTATCATATTCTGAAAAAGAAGATGTTTCATTTTTGTCAATACTATTAAGTATGACTTTAAACCAAGGAACCTTAGAATCGTTCTCAATTTTTTTTATTAAATCAAATAGAATACTTTTTTTTATCAACGAATGATGACTGACAAAATTCATTGAAGCAGTTATATTTTCTTTGAACATTTTATTATAAACCTCTAGGTAAGGGATATGTGCTAAGCAACTATTTATTGAAAATATAATTTTTTCTTCCCAAATAAATACCTGGGGTCTACAGAAAACTGTATCTGCATCTGTCACTAGAAAATAATCGCCTTCAACATATCGTGCAATACCCCATTTTAATAACTGTTGGAATAACCACCCCGACCTATCAATACCGTTAACATCGTAGCAAATATCTCTCTTGGTAATTGGTAACACCTTATTTTCATCTACGAAAACACAACCGTAATCTCTACATATAGCGATTATTTTTTCTGAATGAGGACTGACAACAAAAATGTTATTTATCGGGTGTTTTATATTTTTACGTATAGAATTTATCGCATAAACCATAACATCGTAATCTTTTTCTACAGCTGTTAATACAACGTCAATTGGTATATCAGAAGATACATTGGGGGAAAAATTAACATCCTTCCCAAGAATCTTTTTTATACGCAAATGTAAAACGAGTGCCCTGTTAAACAAAAATGTGAGTGGTTTCGATAGATAGTATCTTACGGTTTTATGTGATAAGTAATATTTTATTTTAGTACAAGCTTTCATAATTTTCATTTTAGTTTATAAACTAATAATCGCAACATTATAAGCTAAAAATATTTTAGGGGATAGTTTTTCCATAATAAATTCATATATTTTACCGAGCCATAATAATCCTTTAGGATACAGGTGTGCTTCGAAATATCTGAACTCTACTCTATCAAAAACCTCATTTATAACGCTTTTGAAATAGCATTGCCTCCAATGATTATGCCCTAACATTCTAACCATATGGGGGTAAAAAAGAGGATTATAACGATTACCTTCAACTATAATTATCGTACCGCCTTTTTTACAAACCCTTTTTAACTCCAGCATGGCCTTAATGTGTATATCAAAAGACTGATATTCCTCATCAACATGATGTAGAACATCGTGTACGAAAACATAGTCGAATGATTTATTTTCGTAGGGAAGTTTTAGTATGGAACCTTCTTTAAAGTTTAAATTAAATAAATCAACATTTTCATGTCTGTAAATATCTGTAGAGTAAACATCTAGACCATAATTCTTCTTCAAAATGTATGAATCTACACATGTCCCACATCCTACATCTAAAAGTTTTTTGCCTATTTTAAAGTCATAAGCAAGCTTCTTATGCAAATCATAGGTATATTGACTTAATTCGAAATTATTAGTTTTGGCCATATTGTCTTTTTTTTCATTACACTTTCTCCGCTAAAACATGATATCCAAAACACAGTTGTTCCTCAGATTTATTTGTTATTCTAGATAATACCCAGATTAATAAAACTAAGGGTAAGGTGAAAACATATAAAAAATAGGAAAAAATATTCATGCAAGAATATTTTTTAAACATAGTAGGAGTCCTTACTAACTCTAACAAAACAAAATCGAAGTAATTACCATTTCTTTCAAATTCCTGTATCTCCAATCCGTAATGTTTGAGAACTTCCCGAAACCAGTAAATATTGAAACCAGTGCAAAAATGGTAGGGTGCAAAGTGAGTTTGGGAACAAAAGGGGGCTGTTAGAATCAATTTTCCTCCCTTTTTTAATATTCTAGAAAATTCTTTTATTGCCAGATCGGGATAAGGGAGATGTTCTAAAACCTCAGTACAAAGAATGTAATCATAAGAACTGTCATCCACAGGTATTGACGTTATATCAGAAACAATATCTATACCTGAAACATCCCA
>Ga0116172_10002745_pt1 | contig 15076 bp, 14 predicted proteins | sample AD_UKC083_MetaG_FD_89799 | JGI IMG/M metagenome (GOLD analysis project Ga0116172, IMG submission 89799) | Active sludge microbial communities of municipal wastewater-treating anaerobic digesters from USA - AD_UKC083_MetaG | ecosystem: Engineered > Bioreactor > Anaerobic > Digestate | place: USA...
GGCCAGCGGCGGCAAGTTCAAGGCCATGCACATCAGCCAGGTCATCTGACGGGGCGCGACGGTCATCCGGACGGAAAACCCCCGCAGGAATCTGCGGGGGGCATGCTAAAACGGCATCACGACGATGCGGCTGAAGTTGAGCCACACGGGACTCCCCTCGGCGACGCCGTCGCCGGCGGCCGGCCCCGTCGCCCGGATTTCCAAAGGGCCCAGGGCCACCCGGTAGTCCATCTCGTTCCCCAGGTAGATCTTGCGGATGAGCCGTCCGGGCACCGAACCCGGCGCCTGGGCGCTGAGGACCGAGATCGCTTCGGGCCGCGCCGCCAGGACAACCCGGTCGCCCGCCTTCATCGCGGAGTGGAGACGCCCCTTCAGGCGCACGGGCCCCGGGATGTCGTTGAGGGCCACGACACCTTCCGCCCCTTCCGTCGAAACCAGGCTTCCTTCCAGGAAATTGATCAGGCCGATGAAGTCGGCCACGAAGCGGTTGGCCGGCGTTTCGTAGATCTCCCGCGGCGCGCCGACCTGCTGGACGTAGCCCTTGTCCATGACGATGATCCGGTCGGACATGACCATGGCCTCCGCCTGGTCGTGGGTCACGTAGACGACGGTGATCCCGAGGCGGCGCTGGACGTCCTTGATCTCGAAGCGCATGCTCTCGCGCAGCTTGGCGTCGAGGTTCGAGAGCGGCTCGTCGAGCAGCAGGAGCGAGGGCTCCGCCACCAGCGCCCGCGCCAGGGCGACCCGCTGCTGCTGCCCCCCGGAAAGCTGGCTGGGAAGCCGCTTGCCGAGGCCTTCGAGGTGGACGAGCTCCAGGACGCGCTCCACCTTTTCGCGGATCTTCTTCCTGTCCATGCCGCGGACCTTGAGCGGGTAGCCGACGTTGGCCAGGACGTTCATGTGGGGCCACACGGCGTAGGACTGGAACACCATCCCGATGTTGCGTTCCTCCGGCGGCTTGTAGAGATTCGTCTCGGAGCAGCTCACGAGTTCCGTCCCGATGAACACCCGGCCCGTCGTGGCCCGCTCGAACCCGGCGATGATCCGCAGGGTTGTCGTCTTCCCGCATCCCGACGGGCCGAGCAGGGAGACGAATTCCCCCTCCCTGATCGTCTCGCTGAAGGCCGCCACGGCTTCCACGCTGCCGAACTTTTTCGATACGTTTTCAAGCCTTACATCCGCCATGGGTTGTCTTGTCCCCTTCCTTGGCTTGTTCCAGGGGCTGGCCGCCGCCGGCCCCGGCCCGTCAGATGGTGATTTTGCCCCTCGTGATCCTCGACACCACGACGTTGCCCAGCAGGACGACGATCAGGATCAGCACGGCCAGAACGGAGGCGGCCTGCTGGTTCGAGAAGGTCTGCATCTCGTAGAGGATGACACCCAGGTTGTGCGTCTCCGGTCCGTAGAGCAGGATGGACATCGTCAATTCGTAGAACGTCGTCATGAACACGAGAAACCACGCGGCGATGAGGCCCGGGCGCACCAGCGGCAGGATGATGTCCCTAAAGCTCTGCATCCAGCTTGCCCCCGAGATCTGCGCGGCTTCCTCCAGGGACAGGTCGATCTGCTCCAGCGAGGCGCACACCGTGCGAACGGAGAAGGCGAGGTACTTCACGATGTAGGCCACGATCAGGATCGAGATCGTGTTGTAGAGATTCAGGCCGAATTTCCCCGAGAAGGCGATGATGAGGGCCAGGGCGATGACCGTTCCCGGCGTGGCGTAGGGGACGGTCGCGATGAGGTCCGCCGCCCGGGCCAGGGGGCTCTTGGCCTTCACCCGGTAGTAGGCGATCAGGCTCGCCACCAGCAGGGCCAGGGTGGCCGCCACGATGCCCATGAAGAGGCTGTTCCAGAAGGCCTCAAGGGCCGTTTTGAAGGTCAGGATGTAGCGGTAATGCTCCAGGCTCAGGTTCTCCAGGGTAAACGGGTCCCCGAAGACCCGGAAGAAGGAGGTCACCACGATGGCCGCGACGGGCAAAATCACGAGCAGGATGCCCAGCAGACCCGACAGGACGAGGGCCGGATACTTGAAACGGCCCAGCGACACGGGCAGCACGCGGGCGCTTTTCCCCCCCACGAGGGTGTAGCGCTTGCGGCTGAGCAGACGGTTGCCGAGGGCCATGGTGATGACGGCGATGACCATGAGGACGACGGACAGGGCCGTCGCCTCGCGCATGCCCGAGGTCGTCCCCATGTAGACATACTGGATGACCTGCGTCGAGAGCACGTAGATGCGGCTGGGCATGCCGATCATGGCGGGCACGCCGAAGGCCGAAGCGGAGGCCGCAAAGACCAGAAGCCCCCCCGCGAAGAAACTCGGCGATACAAGGGGAAGCGTGATGTCCCAGAACACCCGCAGGGGCGAGGCGCCGCTGATGCGCGCGGCTTCCTCGAGCGTGTTGTCCATCTGCTCGAGGGCGCTGGCCACGTTCAAAAAGGCGAGCGGGTAGTAGAACAGGGTCATGACCCACACGAGACCCGGAACGGTGTAAACGTCGAAGGGCCCCGGCATCTCGGCCCCGAAGAGCCCGATCAGCATCTTGTTGACGTACCCCACGCCGGGGGTGAGCAGGAGGATCCAGGCGATGGCCCCCACGTAGGGCGGGATCACGTAGGGGATGAAGAACAGCGAGCGGAACAGGCGCCGGTAGGGCAGGTCGCTGCGAACGACGAGCCAGGCGAGGCCCGTCGCGAAGATCATGGAGAAGAGCATGGTGAGGCCGCAGACCCAGAGGGTCATCACCACCGCGTCCCAGTTGCGCTCCATGCTGTAGACGGCAACGTAGTTCTCGAGGCTGAGATCCCCGTCGCCCCCGAGAAAGCTCCGGAAGACGAGCAGGGCCAGGGGGAAGAGCACGAAGGCGACGAGAAACAGGAGAGCCGAGCCGATGACGAGGTTGCGTACGCTGAGGATCCTGCCGAGGGTGGACATGACCGGGGCCGCTCCGCAAACAAAATTCCCGCCGGCCGCGGCGCGGCGCCGGGCCGGCGGGAAAGTCAGGCCTTCGTGTTACCGGAGAACCGTCTTGTCGAACCGTTCCTTGACCTTTTCAGGCTGCCGGCTGATTGCGTCCCAGTCCATGGGAAGGGCGAACTTGTTGATCTCGGTGATCTTGATGGTGGCGTTGGGCGGCGGCGGCATGTCGGGCCTCACCGAGTGCATCCAGCCGTCGAGGATCGCCTGCTGGCCCGCCTTCGTGAGGAAGAAGTCGTAGACGGCCTTGGCCGCCGCGGGGTTCTTGGTGGTCTTCATGATGGCGATGCCGGAGGGGTTCACCACGGGCCCGTCGGAGGGATAGACGAACCCCAGGGGCTTCTTCTCTCCCATCGCCTTCAGGACGTTTTCCTCCAGGAGCATGGCCACGGCAAGCTGGCCGGAGAGCAGCTTCGTCTCGACGGCGCCGTTTCCGGGCTCGCAGGAGATGCGGTTTTTCCGCAGGGCCTCGAAGAAGGGCCAGCCGTGCTTCGGCGAGCGCACCAGGCCCGCCGTTCCAGCAAAGGCCGTGCCGGACAGCAGCGGGTTGGGCATGCCGACCTTGCCCGCCCACTTGGGGTCCGCCATGTCCCACCAGGTCTTGGGGACGTCCTTGGCGGCCACGATGTTCTTGTTGTAGGCGATGCCGATGACGTTGATCCGAACGCCGGAGAAGTAACCGTCCTTGTCGAGCCAGGCCGGGAGGACGTATTTCGCGTTGGGCGACTTGTACTGCAGCAGCCTTCCCTCGCGCTTGAGGGTGAGATAGTAGGCCGGGTCGGCGATCATGATGAGGTCGGCCATGGACGAGCCCTGCTCGAACTCGGCCACGAGCTTGGCGATCACCTTTTCGGAACCCCCGTAGAACCACTGGACGTCCACGTCGGGGAACGTCTTCTTGAGCACCGGCTTGAGCTGCTCGATGATGTGCAGATAGATGGAGCTGTAGATCATGACCTTGCCCTTCACCGGCTCCGCGGCGAAGGCCGATCCGGCCGATACGACCGCAAGAAGGATAAGTGCCGCTGCCAGGACCGCCCATTTCGAACGCATGCGCTTCATAGTCCCTCCTCCCGGGGTTTGATGTGTCGAAGGGTTTTCGTGAATTCCAGGCCTTGCCGGGCGGCTGCAGGGTCCAGGGATGTTCCCCAAAGCCATCCGGCGCTGTCTCTATACGGGCAAACCCGGCCTTTTGTCAAGGCAAGACAACGAGGTCTTCCCGCCCCATCCAGAACAGCAGATCGGAGAGATTCATCCGGGAACGGACGAAGGGTGAAAAGGCCACGGCCCATTGCAGTTCCGCCGCCGTCGTAGGCGGCCCCGTCTCCTCCGGGCGGCAGGGCAGGCCCGATTGCATCAGCAGGGGCTCCAGTTCGGAGGCGCGCAGGGTCACGCGGGCCAGCTCGCGCCGGATGCCCTCCCATTGACCCGCAAACACCTCGATTTTACCCCTGGCGCCAGGCCAACGTCCTGATTTTTTTCGATATTCAGCAGAGAATTCCGCCAGTGCCGCCTTCATCCTGTCCCCGAAGGCCTCCGCTCCCCCCGGCAGGGGCGCCGCCTGGAGCCTCTTTTCCAGCACCGGGACGGCCTCGTCCGCACTGCCCCCGAGCCAGGAAACACCCCGCAGATCCTCCATCGCGAGAAGCCGGTCGATGGTCCGGGCGCTCACCAGCGACCCGAGGGCGACCTGTTCCCCGTGAAGGACGAGCTCCCGGCCCGACGTCAGCCTCAGGAAGTCCAGGGCGTGGCTGATGACGTGCTCGAAGCCGGAGAGCGGCGTCGTTTCCCCGGCCGTGGACATGGAGATGCCCGCCATGGCCAGCGCCGCAGCCGTGCATGCCGTCGCCTCGGGCGGCAGGGCGCCGCTTCGGAAGCCGGCGGCGGAGGACCGGATGCCGTCGGCGAAAGGCTCCATGAGGCGGAAGGCCGACTCGTCATAGCGGTCCATGACCCCGAGCCGCCAGCCGAGAAGCCAGTCGCCGTAGGCGACAAAACGGGCCAGCAGATCCCCGTAACCCGCCCGGGACATCCTGGCCGGTGCACATTCCAGGAAGGGCTTGACCCAGAAGGCGGCGGAAACGGGCCGCGACTGCAGGGTGCGCTTCGCCCCGTGAAAGTCGATGACGGCAAAGGCGCTGGTGAAGGCGGTCACGGTGAGCGCCGTGGGGATCGAGACGAAGGGGACCTGCACATTTTCCATCTGCAGGGCGTGCTTTACCAGATCCGTGATGCTTCCCGAGCCGAGGACCACCGCCGCGCTTTCGCCGCCTTCCCGGACGACCCCCCGGATGCGCTCCAGGCAGTCGTGCGAGGCGTGAAGATCCGCGGGGGACACGCCAAGGGCCTCGGAGAGATCCGCCCAGCGGTACGGAATGCCGGCCCCGTCCATCAGGGCCCGAAACTCGATGTCGATGTTCCCCGCCGTGCCCTCTGAGCACCTCTTGGCAACCCCGTCGACGAAGACCCGGACGGCTCCGCCCGCGGGAACGGATTCACGGTGCCAGCGGGCAAGGGCCTCGCGCAGACCGCCCAGAGACTCGGCGAAATACTGAGCCGGGACGAGCAAAGACTTCTGTGGGTCCTTCGGAATCCCTTCCCGATTCAGCGCCTGCTGAAGGGTTGCGAACCAGCGGTTCATGGATACGGGTCCTTTGGCGGCCTCGAGGATGGCGAATTGTAGACGATGAGAGGTGCAAAGTAAAGCGGGAGAGAAAAAAGATTGTCCTGCAGAGGCAAATCCCGTAGAGTGTCCGACACAATCCCGAATGACCGCCCGCGCGTCATTGGAGCCTCGCATGAAACGAAGCAAGGGGAAACCCGCCCCACCCGAACGCCTTCCCGTCCAGGTGGACGACTGTCCGTGCACGCAGGTGCGCTGTCACCGCCACGGCAATTGCGTGGAATGCATCCGCGTCCACCGAACACGAAAGGAGCACATCCCCGAGTGCCTGCAGGACATGTTCCGAGACCGGGTCCGGGAGCTTGCCCATCTCGTGGAGTACGACATCCGCGACCTGCGGCGGACCCCCGCATTCTGGGACGAGCGCCTGGGCAGGGAGACATCGGTTTCCCCGCGGAAGAAGGAAAAATCTCGGGCGAAAACGCCGTCGGGCAAGGGCACGACGGCGGACCGGAAGTAAGCGCTTCATCACGCGTCTTTTTCACGTTTCGTTCGACCGGGTTGAACGGATCATTCAACCCGTGGCCTCCGGGAGCCCCCCGGGGGTCTCCATGCACCCGCCCGGCATTCCTTTAACCATCTGTTATGCAAGGCAATTCGCCTTTTCCCTGTGCCTTCCGCCGCCTGGCACGGGTTTTTCAATAGCTAGACCCGCAACGGACGCGAGAGACCGACACGGATATACCCCGGGAGGGTACCATGAGAACAGGCATTACGACGCACACACGCTGCGCCCTTTCAGACATCCTGGCATTCAGCGCCTGGGGTTTCGTCATCGCCGCGGGCTCCCTGCTCTTTTTCTGGGTGGGGGTCCTCATCGACGGTGCGCTCAGCACGGAACCCTGCTTCATGCTTGGGCTTCTCTTCCTCGCCGTGTTCCTCACGATCGGCCGGCTGTGGAAAAGGGCCTTCGCGCTGAAAGAACGGATGCGTTCCGGGCTCATCCCCGAGGAGGAACGGAAGGTGCTCCGGCGGCTCGGCAAGACCGCGGTCACCCCTCCCTGGCATCGTTAAGGGCAGGTCACGTCGACCTGCCTCTCTTGCTTTCTGCGGACATTTCCCGGAAAAGAAGTCCCCGCACTTCCCTGATGCCATCCCCCTCCCCCGGTCATTCCGCACGGCAGGAGGATGCAGGCCAGGCCAATCCGTCCGGGCCGACAGGACCGCATCCTCAGGGTCTGCGCCGAAGCGAAGTCGGCCGACGGCGCGGGGACTTAGAGCAAGAAGATGGCCACGACGATGACCCCCGCAAAACCGGCCATGGTAGGCCAGAGGTTTCTTCGCGCGATTTCCACGGGATCCGACCCTGTGATGGCCGCTGCGGGGATCACGGCCCATGGGATGATCGTTCCGCCGCCCACGGCCACGGCGAAGAACTGGCCCAGCGCGCCGAGGGTTGCCACGTCGAGCTGCGTCGGGCCGCCGAGGGCCTGGGCGAGTGTGCCCACCAGCGGGAGCCCCGAGAACCCGGAGCCGTCGAGGCCCGTGATCCCGCCGACAATGGCCTGAATGACGGCGATGGGTACGGCGCTGAGGGGCACGGCATGGGCCAGGGCCTGTCCGAGGTCGAACAGCAGACCCTTGGCGCCGGGACCAAAAATAGCCCTGGCCGTGTCGGGCGACCCCATGAAGAAGAAGGCTGCGATCAGCAGCACCGGCGCGAAGATCCGGATGCCGAACTGAAAACCGGCCCGGGTGTGCTCGGTGAGTTTCTCGAACCCTGCCTTGCCGTACCCGCCGAGGGCGACGAAGACCATCACGATCCCGACGGTTCCGCCGAGCAGGGCCGTGGCATCCCCGCCCCGAAGCTTCAGGGCGAGCATACCCACGACGTCGAGGGCGAAGAGCATAGCGATGACGGGCAGGGCGATCCTCTTGAACCCCGGGCTGGCTGCCGTCCACTTCTCCCGCTCGTTCATGGTGTCGGGGGATACCTCAAAGGGGGCCCACTCGATGGGTCTGCCGGCGTTGGCCCGGATGTCCTGTCTGACGGAACGGAAGGACAGGGGCAGGGCGATGGCCGCCCAGACGAGCAGCATGGGAAGACTTTTCCACATGACGGAGTCGACGCTGATGCCGGCCGCTTTCGCCGTGATCCCCGGCGCGCCCTGGATGACGAAGTCCGTCGTCAGCGCGCAGCCGTAACCGAACATGCTGATCGCCATGGCGGCATTGATGGGCGAGAGGCCCGCCTTGATCGCCGCCGGGAGCAGCAGCGCCCCCACGAGCGCGATGGCCGGCGAGGGCCAGATGACCCAGGCCACGAGCATGATGACGACCCCCATGGTCCAGAAGGCCACCTCCGGGCTGACGAGCATCTTCTGGACGGGCCGGAACATCATCTCGGCCAGGCCCGTCTCCTCGAGCATCTTCGCCATGGCGACGATGATCGAGATGATGGCGATGATCCCGAGCAACTCCGTGAAGGCTACCGTCAGGGAGTTGAAAACGGCCTGGACGGCCTTGACGAAGCTTCCCGTGACGACCCAGGCCAGCACAAAGGAGGCCACGATGCACACGATCGGCGTCTCCCTCCGCATGGCCATGGTGACGAGTACGACGACGATGAAAAACGCGTAAACCCAGTGTGCAGGCGTCAGCTCCACGTCAGTTCCCTCCTCTGAACAGGTTCAGGAGACCCGCGTCTTCCACCCTCCTGCGGACGGCCTCCGGGTTTGTGTCGTAAAGCCCTCTCTCTCTCATCCGCTCGAAGTAGACCGAACCCGAAAAGGTGCACTTGAGGCCAAGGCCCTCTTTCGTGGCCATCTGCTCCCGCACGAACGTGACGGCGTCGCCCGAGGCGAGCGAGCAGGGCAGGATCAGCGGCTTTTCTCTCCGGGCGTGCCGCACGGCATTGTATCCCGCGAGCGTCCCCGTGACGATGGCCTCCGTGTGCCCCACGAGCAGGCCTGCCTTCTCGCCTGCACAGAAGAGGTTCTCGACCCCCCGCACCTTGAGGGTGTCATCCCGGGGGGACATGCCCACGTAACGGATGGAGTTTCCCAGCCCTCCGGCGTAGGGATCCTCGTAGCGGGCGTTCTCGAGGCCCCCGACCTTCCGCAGCGCCGCCAGCGGGAAGAAGGGCACCATGAGCTTGGCGTGCCCCGTGTCGAGCAGGACGAGGTTTTCCTGAAACGCGGGGATGGCGTACTGCTGGCAGGCCTTGATCGAGGTCCGGGCTTCCTTCTGCAGGGACAGGGGCAGAGGAATGACGACGACCCCCCTGTGATTCAGCTCGGCGACGAGGTCGTGCGAAAGGGATTCCTTCAGGAGCTTGCAGGAGCCGCTCATGGCGCCCACCTGGCCGTCCTTGCGGCCCATGATCTCACGGATGCCGCAGAGGGCCGTCACGCTGACCCTTCCCCCGAAGGCGGGGCAGCGCAGGACGCAGAGCACGCAGCCGTTGCCGTGCTTCGCGCACTGGCCGGGCGGGCCCGCCGTTCCCGTTGCGTCGACATAGGCGCCGGCCGCGAAGCTGACCGTCCCTTCGCCCTCCTTGCCGTGAATGGCGACGATGGCGCCGTTCCTCATCTCCACGTCGTTGATGCGGGTCGCAAGGCGGATCGCGATGCCCCTGGACTCGAGGAAAGACCTCACGAGGGGCTCCATGGTGGCCACGTTGTACAGGGAGGCGTGGGAATGCCCCGGGAATTCGATGTTGCGGTGAAGGGTGTTGGCGTCGGTCAGATCGAAGAGGTCGCCCCCGCCCAAGGCGAGCATCTCCTCGGCCGCGGTGAACCGACCGTTGTTGCGCATGATGCCACCCACGAGCCCCGTTCCCAGGAGCATGTCCGTGCGCTCGACGAGGGTGACCTCGGCCCCCTGCTTTGCGGCGGCGAGGGCGGCGGCGCATCCGGCCCATCCCGCCCCGACGACCAGGATTCTCATGGGGTTCCTCCCCGGGTTGAGGTGAGGCATCGTATCTGTTCTTTCGGGGCTTGTAAATGGGAAGAATATCCCCCGCACGAGAAAAACCCTAAGGCCCGAGGCCGACACTTCCGATGAAATAACCGGGGCATACCGATGAAGACATCCGGGGAAGACCTGCACCAGTTCGAATACGGCGTCGGGCTTGCCTCCCTCGTTGTCCTCGTGGCCGGGCTGAACATCCTCGACGCCATCTTCACGCAGCTGATCCTCGCCGCGGGCGGCGCCGAGTGCAATTCCGTCGTCCGGGCGACCGTCGATGCCTACGGCGACCGGTTCTGGGTCTGGAAGATCGCCGCCTCCTCCTCCCTGCTCGCCCTGCCGTGTCTCTACAGCCGCCTCAGGCTCTTCCGGGCGATCCTGGCCGGCACGGCCCTGCTCTTCGCGGGGGTCATCTGCTGGCAGCTGCATGTTTTCGCCGCAGGTCCTCTGGGTCGCTGAAAACCGGAAGCGCAAAACGCTCGCGATGCCAGGGGAGTATCATCGTCTTCGGCACCCTCCTTGCTGCACCCGCCACACCGCGAACCCCGCCGCGATGACAGCCGCTCCCACGAGGCTCTCGAGAGGCCTCTGCGATGCCGTGAAGACGATCATCGCCGCCACCCCCGCAAGGAAAACCCAGGGGACGATCGGCCAGCCCGGCACGGCCAGGGCGGCGCCCTCCCGCGCTTTGAGCCGAATCAGGGCCGCCACGGCAGCCGCCGTGCTCAGACTGAGGGTAAAGCCGATCCAGGTGAGCAGGGCCTCGAAGGTCGCACTCCAGAGAAAGAAGAGAGCCAGCCCCGCCTGGACGGCGATGGCCGCCCTCGGGGGGCCCGAGGCGACGGCAAGCCGCCCCGGCAGGTACCCGTCTGCCGCCATCTGCGCGTAGACGCGGGGCCCCGCCATCACGAGCGACGAGACGCTGCTGAGCAGCACGAGCGCGATAAGCCCCGCCACCGCCTCCTCCAGGGCGGCTCCGCCGATGGCCCGGGCGGCGATGCGCCCCACCTCGAGCTTTCCCGCCAGGTCGGCCGCCGGGGCCGAGAGGACGAATACGGCGTTGAGCGCCAGGTACAGGACGGTGACAATCGCCGTGCCGAGAATCAGCGATCGCGGGATCGTCCGCTCCGGCTCCCGGATCTCGCCACCCACGTACACGGCGGCGTTCCACCCGGAGTAGCTGAAGGAGATCCAGACGAGCGAGACCCCGAAGGCTGCCGCAGGAAAGGGAGGCGGGGAATCGACGGCGAGACCCGGCGTACGGCCGGCTGCGTAGGCAACGAAGACCAGGATCAGGATGACCTTGAGCAGGACTGCCCCATTCTGCACCTGCGCGCCGCGACGGACCTCGGACGAGTGTATCGCGGCAAACGCGAGGATCAGGGCGGTTCCGGCCAGGGCGGGAGGGGCGCCGCCGAACCAGGGCCTTGCGTACGCACCGAAGGCGAAGGCCGCCGCAGCGAGCGGCGCCGAGAAGCCCACGAAAAGCGACAGCCAGCCGGCCACGTAACCTGCCGCAGGGTGCAGGGCGCGGGAGAGAAACAGGTACTCGCCGCCTGATTCGGGGATGCGCCGGGCCAGCGCCCCGTAGCACAGCGCCCCGAGGGCCGCCTGCAGCCCCCCAACGGCCCAGGCAAGCAGGACATAGAGCGGAGAGCCGAGGTCCTCGAGCAGGAACCCGCTCGTGGTGAACACGCCCGCCCCGATCATGTTGGCCACCACGAGCGCCGTGGCGCTCGTGAGTTCGAGGCTTCTCTGCGACGTCACATCGCCCTCCCGCCGGGTACCGCCCCGGTGAACGGTCCAGGTGAAGTATAGGTGATCCGTCCCCCGGCGACAAGCGATATCCGGTCGACCCGGGCCCCGAAGTCGCGCCTTGAATCGGCGGGCCGGCTGGTTTACCATGTGTCGCAGGAAATCCGATCCAGGAGGGGACGATGGACGGGCATGCATGGATACGGTGGGGGATTGCACTGGTGGTGGCGGCGCTGCTTGTCGGCATGCCAGCCCGGCAGGCCCCGGCGAAGGGACCGTCCACTCCCGGGAGCACGAGCCAGATGACGGGGACCCCGGCGGGAGCCCTGCCGGCGAGCGTGATGATCGTGAAGAAATGGGACGGCGATTTTCCCGTCGCCGCGCTAAAGAAACTGCCCAGAGGCCAGCAGAAGGCCCCGGAAGGGTACATCGGGGACCCGGGCACATTCACGGAGGTGTGGAAGTCCTTCAGGCCGGGAGAAAAGGCGCCCCCCGTCGATTTCGGGACGAACATGGTCGTGTTCACGCGCAACGTGAAGTTCTACAACCGCAAGGCCATCACGAGGGTCACCCTTCTGGACGGAATCATGGAGATCCGGGGTGTCGAGACGATGACGTCGGTGCCCGTGACGAACAAGGTGGCCATGGCCATGGCCGAAGTCCCCCGACAGGGGGTGAAGACCCTCCGGGCCGGCGACAAGTTCATCCCCGTCAAGTGAATCCTCCGGCCGCGGCCTCGCCCGCGGGAAATAAAGCCTTGACCTGCCGGGGGGACTGTAGTAGCGTGGTGATGTGTCCGGCAGGGTCGGGAGAATCGGGCCGGGACGCCGGAGAAGGCAGATCAGCATTTTGACGCGTAGGGGTTGGCCGCCATACTCTCAAAGTGTGGCGGCTTTTTGTTATCCGTTCGCGACACGGTTCCGGGCCGTGACGCGAGTGCCGCACGGCGGAGAGCCTTGATAAAGGAGATAGCCATGAACAAGAAACTTTACGTCGGAAACCTCTCGAGCGAGGCGACGGAAGAGGAGCTGCGGTTCAATTTTTCCCAGGCGGGCACCGTCCTGTCGGTGAGTCTCATCAAGGACCGGATGACGGGTCTCAACAAGGGCTTCGGGTTCGTGGAGATGGAAACCGAGGAGGGCGCCCGGAAAGCCATCGAGTCCTTCAACGGGGGAGAGCTGCACGGCAAGGTCATCGTCGTGAGCGAGGCGAAGCCCCCGAAGGATCGCCCTGCGGGCGGAGGGTTCGGCAGGGGACCCGGGCGGCCGGGCGGGAGGCGCTATTGATTCCTCCCGGCGATCCCTGTAATCGAAGGGCCCCGAGGTCCCCGGGATGAGAGCCGGCATGGGTAAACCAAGACTGGTCCTGATCCACCCCGCACCCGACAAGGACCGCCTCATATCGCGGAGGAGAACGAAATCCTCCGTGGCCCAGCTGAACCTGCCCATCCTGGCGGCCCACGCCGACGACCGCTTCGACGTACGCATCCTCGACGAGAACGTCGAGGAGATCGACTTCGGCGCCGTCGAGGCCGATCTCGTCGGGATCTCGCTCATGACGAGCACCTCCCTGCGCGGATACGAAATCGCCGGCGATTTCCGTAAACGGGGCATCCCCGTCGTCCTGGGGGGCATGCACGTCTTTTTCATGCAGGACGAGGCGCTGGTCCATGCCGACGCCCTCGTGGTCGGGGAGGGAGAGTACGCCTGGAACGACCTGCTGGACGATTTTCTGGCCGGCCGGTTGAAAAAGAGCTACCGCGCCGAACGGCTGCACGATCTCAAGGGCCTGCCGCGTCCGCGGCTGGATCTGCTCAGGCCCGGGGCCTATTCCTTCCCGAACGTCGTCGAGACCTCCCGGGGCTGCCCCAACAGATGCAACTACTGCGCGGTCACCGAGTTCTGGGGGACGAAATTCCGCTTCCGCCCCGTCGAGGAGGTAATCGACGAGATCAGGGCCCTGCCCACGGGGAACCTGCTTTTCATCGACGACAACCTGTTCGGCCACCCGCCGCGCTCCAAGGAGCTGTTTCGCGCCCTGATCCCGCTGAAGCGCCGCTGGGTCGGCCAGGGCGACCTGCGGCTGGCGCGGGACCCGGAACTGCTGGACCTTGCCGCCCGGAGCGGCTGCAAATGGCTTTTCATGGGCTTCGAGACGACGAGTGTCGAGAACCTGAAGACCCTCGGCAAGGCCAGGCTCAACCGGGCTCCGGAATACGAGCGCTCCATCGCCGCCATCCACGGGGCGGGAATCAAGATTCTGGGTTCCTTCATGTTCGGGCTTGACAACGACGGCCCGGACGTCTTTGCCCGTACGCTCGACTTCTGCATCGAAAACCGCCTGGAGTGCGCGAACTTCTACCTCCTGACCCCCCTGCCCGGCACGAAGCTCTTCGACGACATGAAAAGACAGGGCCGCATCGAGCACTTCGACTGGTCGCGCTACGACGCCAACCACGTGGTCATCCGGCCGGGCAGCATGTCAAAAAAGGACCTGCTCGAAGGGTACATCCGGACCTACCGATCCTTCTATTCGACCGGCTCCATCGCCAGGCGCGCACTCCGCACGAAGCGCGACAAGTTCCACACGGTTGCCATGAACGTGGGCCGCAAGCTCAACGCGCGTTACTTCGAGGAAGGCTGCCGGCTCTGATGCACAAGGCGCACCCCGGCTCCTTTCCCGGGGCGGACGCGGCCCCCCTTTCCCGAACCGCCCCTCTGTTTCACTCCTTCGGGCGAAAAAGCGCCGCCCGCGGGTCGAACGCGCGATCCGGAGTCTTACGCCGCCGTCAGGGATTTGAACGGGGCTCATCAGATTCTCGCCAATGGCGGGGGTATCCCGGACGGCGTAGAAGTAATCAAGGGCCAATCCGGTCCGGCGGGAAGAAGCCTGGCGCTGCGGCTCAAGGGTCATGGCCAGCGGCCGTCTCCCGCGAAAGGCGGGATCGCCATGCGGGTCCCCGTGCCGAGCCCGGCGCTTCGGGTCGCCCCGCTGACCCGAAGCGCCGGGCTCGGGGAGAGGTCGGAAAGAGCAGGTTTTCCCAGGTCGGCACACAAAAAGGAGGCGCGCCATGTTTACACCGAAATCGATCCTGGTTCCCACGGACTTTTCGGAGCATTCCGACAGGGCCGTCCGGCAGGCCGTGGACATTGCCGAGCAGCACAACTCGAAGATCTACCTCCTGCACGTCGTCGATCGGCTGCAACAGTGCGCCATCGACTACTGCATTCCCCAGGAGACCATGATGAAAGTCCAGTCCGACAGCGAGAAGGAGGCCGCGAAGAAGATGCGGGAGGAGGCCGAAAAGATCCTGAAGACAAAAAACATCGACCTCGTCTTCGACGTGAAGGCCGGAATTCCTTACGAGGAGATCCTGAAGGAGCAACAGGAGCGAAAGGCCGACCTCATCGTCATCGCCTCCCACGGCCGGACGGGGCTTCTGAGAACGCTCATCGGTTCTGTGGCCGAGAGGGTGATGCGCGAGGCGAAATGCCCCGTTCTGCTCGTCCGTTAAGAAGCGCCGCCGCCCGGAGGATTGTCGAGCTCTCCCCGTCTTTCCCCGGTGTCGTCCCGGCGGTCTCTCGATCAAAAAACGGCGGACCCTCCCGGGCCCGCCGTTTTCGAAGGGGAAGCGAACCCCTCAGGCAGCCTTCCTCTCCACCGCATCGCAATTCAGGCAGATCGAGAGACCCTGCCGGTAGATGAAATCCATCACGTCGCCCTTCATCACGTTGGCAAGATCCTCCTGCCGGGCC
>Ga0116172_10002746_pt1 | contig 15072 bp, 12 predicted proteins | sample AD_UKC083_MetaG_FD_89799 | JGI IMG/M metagenome (GOLD analysis project Ga0116172, IMG submission 89799) | Active sludge microbial communities of municipal wastewater-treating anaerobic digesters from USA - AD_UKC083_MetaG | ecosystem: Engineered > Bioreactor > Anaerobic > Digestate | place: USA...
AAGGAACTCTTGAAGGCAGTTCTTCAGTATCTTCTAAATATATATCTTTTAATTGTGTGTTTTCATCTAAGCTATTTAGTATTGGTTTTAGATTTTTTATAACTTCATTTATGTTTTTTGTTATCTCCTCATCTATGTCTCCACCTTCAGTGTAGATAGTATTTTCCTTTAATTCTTCCAACTCTTCTTCCCACTTTTCCAGTTTATCTTTGTTGTTAATAAAATATTTAAGGGTATCTAGAGATATGTCTGCATTAGCTATATTCAAAGCATTTATAGATTTTATTATATTTTCTAAGTTTGGCTTTTCCACATTATCTGGTTTATGTGGTATCTGAGAATCATCAAATAGTTCAGTGTGTAATTTAAAGAATTCGGATTGTTTTTTCACATAATCTTCGTAATCTTGGTGCGTATTCCAAAAATTACTTATGTTCTCTTCTATATTTCTTTCTATTTGAACCAAGTCTTGTTCTATCAATTCCTCATTAAAGTTGTATACCCTTGAGTTTGTGGCGTTAATTACCGAAGATGACAGGGTATTATTAATATTGTTTAAAGAATCCTCATTTGCTTTAGTTAATCTTAAAATTGGTGGTTTAGCATTAGGGTGTACTCTTTGAAACTGACTTGTTAGTTTCTCTTCTACAACATCCAATGCTTGTGTTTTATGAGAACTTACCACTACAGATTTACCCAAAAGGTTGGCCAGATAAACTAAGGCGGTTATTGTATAAGATTTACCCGTACCAGGAGGACCATCGACTACAATCATTTTGTTTTTAGGGTTCTCAGCTGCTGTTAATATCTTTCTTTGGTTTTGGTTTAAACTCAGTGGGATATCAGTGATAAAGTTTTTATAAGACCTTTTGGGGTACTTTATATCGTAAGCTTCATTTACCTCCCCAGTCGTATTTTCTACATTTTTATCAACATAGGTTGAAACTAAATCCTTGAATTTTTCACCAGCTCCCGATTTAATTTGCGTAATTAACTCGGAGTAGTCTAGTATTTTCCTATCCTCTTTGGGTATTATTTGGAACCCAATACGTGCGGTAATATCAGGAAGATCTTTTCCAACTATTTTTCTAAAAAATGGTTTTAGAATGAATTTACCAGAATTTTTATAATAAGCCTCTAGATATAGTTCAATCTGTGTAATGTATTTTTCTAAATCTGCAAAAGTACATGCGCGAGGTGTGGTAAGTATATTACCTAGTTTTGCTGAATTTATTGCTGGCGTGTTTATGTATACTAAGTCTCTTGAAGCTCTGATTTCAAATTCTTCTTTGGCCTTAGTCGTAAGATCAACCTCAATCGCTATTAAAGGATGAACCTGATCACCTACAAAGAAGTTATGGAAATAAATGTAAAGAGACTGAGTACCAACATATTGACTATATCCCAATAATAGAGTGTATAGGTCAAATAGAATTAAATCAGGTTTGTAATAACTTAGAAATGTAGTGACACTATCGATGAAGTTATTATCCGAATCTGTTATTTTAGAAATTTTTATAATCTCTTCGAATACGTATTGTTCAATTTGTACAGTGTTCAAAGTGGAAAGCGGTAAATATTCTAGGTTATTTTCAGCGATAATTCTATCTTTTTCCTTTTCTTGAAGATTTAGGAGTATATTACTAAAATCTTTTCGAAATTGAATAGCAAATAATCTGTATATCTCTTCGTCGTCTTCGATCCCACTGTCTTCGATCTCAGATCTGATTGTGTTAATTATTTTTAATAGTAAATCTTTATTAATTAGGGGTTTAAGTTCTTGCTTAAATTTTTTGTATGGTATTTCTACTTTATATTCTAGTTTTTTAATTTTTAAATCTACTGTATTTTTTCCCCGTATTGATTTAATTATCTCATCTTGAAAATCAGGAAAAACTGATAGATTTAGCGTTAGTTCGTCATTTGACCACATTTGAGCAATTTTTGTGGTAAATCTAAATCGCGTTTCGTTATAGGCAGCAAAATAATTTAAAATGCTCTTTGTAAAGTTTTCCATAACTTGTTGTTATTATAGCGTGTTTTCAATTTATTCTGTAGTATTTCATATGTTTATATATTTCTATATAAACTTCCATATTTTGTTATGTTGACAGCATAAAACAAGTGTGTTAAATTTCACTTAGTCAATTGGGAACTGACTCGAGCTGTACTCGTTAAAGGACTTAAAAAGAGATAGATAGATAACATTTCTCTTGCATGAGTCCTTTTTTCATTTCCAAAACAATACAATATAGGACTTAACAAGAGAAGGTGTAATTTTTTAACCTTCTCATTTTTATTGGGAAGAGAAAGGACATTGAAATGTCTAAAAACAAAAACATAGAGGTAGTAGAAGTATCGGTTACTAAATTAAAATCTAGCACATATAACCCCAGGAAATGGTCCGAAAGTGCTATTTCCCAGCTAAAAGAAAGTATTACTAAGTTCGGTATGGTAGATCCAATAATTGTAAACGGATCGGAAGATCGAAAAAACATAGTAATAGGAGGGCACTTCAGACTCAAAGTCTGCAAAGACTTAGGATTCAAAACAATCCCCGTAATTTATCTTAATATTCCGGATATTAAGAAAGAAAAAGAACTAAACCTACGTCTTAATAAAAACACAGGAGATTGGGACTACAAGCTCCTTGCAGAATTCGACCCTTCTTTGCTTGCTGATATAGGGTTTTCCAGCGAAGAGCTGGACGATGTGTTTGGATTGGATGAGACACATGAAATATTCGATCTTGAAAAAGAGCTGGCGAAGCTTGATATAAAGAAAATCCAGATCAAAAAAGGAGACGTAATAAAACTTGGTGGTAGCAAACTTATGTGCGGGGATTCTACGGTTGAATCGGATGTACTAAAGCTTATGGGAAAAGATAAAGCAGATATGTGCCTGACAGATCCTCCATACATACTTGATTACCTAAAAGGCAAAAAGAAAGCCGGAAATGCTATTACAGGCTTTGGTGCCAAAAGAGACAGGAGATACCTTGAAACCGATGTGCTGCCGGATGACTTTACAGAAAAATGGATGGCAAATGTCCATAAGGTTCAGAACGAAAGTTTTTCCATCATATGCTATGAGAACTGGAAAAATATAAGAACCATTTGGGGTGAGATGGAAAAATACTGGAAGGTTAAAAACATGATTGTGTGGCATTTGACCACACGGACACAGGGTTTTGCAGGAAAATACAGGTTCTTCTCCAAACACGACATCGCTATGGTGGGAGCATCGCCTAATGTTGATATTCCATTTAATCTGGAAGCTGAAGAAGAAGGTCTTCAAAACGAGTATGAAACAGCACTTTATGCAATATCCGGTAAGCCTCAATGGGAAAGTTACAAACATGGTAAAAAGTACCAGCCAACAGATTTTATTGAATATGTTGCGTCAGATGAAAAAAGCTCAGGTCAGGGAATAATTTTTGGAACCAAGCCGATTGAGATACTTATTCCGTATATTAAAGTGCTTACAAAAAGAGGCGACCTAATTGTTGAACCCTTCGGTGGAAGCGGCTCTACCTTGGTCGCTGCTACCAAAATGAAACGTAGATGCTATGTAATGGAAAAATCCCCAGTATACGCGGAAGTTATTAAGAAAAGATGGGAAAAGTTAACAGGTATGAAAGGAGAAATAATCCATGAGTAAGGTAATTGAATCAAGACAGACAAAAGAACGTGAACTGCTAATAGAACAGCTTAAGAAAACCCCAATTGTGCAATTTGCCTGTGAGAAAAGTGGTATATCCAGGGCAACCTATTACAGGTGGAAAACTGAGGATAAGGCGTTTTGTGAAGAAGCAGATCAAGCATTACAGGAGGGTGTATCACTTATGAATGATCTGGCAGAGAGCCAACTGCTTACTGCTATCAAAGAAAGGAACCTGACGGCCGTTTTCTACTGGCTTAATCACAGACATAAGTCCTATACGAACAAGTTGGAGATATCAGGAAAGCCAAAAACCTTTTCTGATGAAATGACCAAAGAGGAGGTAAAAGCGTTAACCGAAGCACTAAGTTTATTTGGAGGTGAGTATGAAAATAACGAAAAAGACATTAGATCAAATAAAAAACAACAAAAGACTGAGAGTTAAGTTAGCAGAAGATGATATCAGGTGGTTTATAGCTTTGTACTTTAGTCACCATGTAAGCATTAAGCTTGCGGATTATCACAGTAATATCCTAGATATATTCGGTAATCCAAAAAGAAAGCGTACGTATATTACAGCCTTTCGCGGGTCAGGAAAGACAACGCTTTGTATGCTGGGAATCCTATGGTCAATTCTTGGCAAGCCTAAGAAGAAATACGTGTGTCTTCTAGGACTTACAAGATCACAGGTCGCAGAACATTTCGTGAACATAATAAGGGAACTGGAAAACAATGAACGTCTTATTAATGACTTTGGGCCCTTTAAAGGACCTGAAAGTATCTGGAGGACTGATTGGATAGATATAGATACATACGGGGCTAAGATTGCTTCAAAATCCAGAGGCGAGACCATAAGAGGCTCAAAACGTAGTGAACAAAGACCGGATCTTATTGTATGCGATGACATCGAGGATGTTGAGACCTCAAGAAATAAGGATTCCAGAGAGCGCTTGTACGAATGGTTTAACAGTGAAGTATTACCGCTCGGGTATGAGAATACTAAAATTGTGGTGATTGGAAATTTAGTCCATCCGGATTGTTTCTTGCAACGTATATCTGATGCAATAAAGGAAAGACCGCGTTTAGGAGAATTTATTAAGATTCCCTTTTATGACGAAGATGGTATACCCACGTGGAAAGAAAGATACCCGAATGATAAGGCTGTACAGGATCTTAAGGATAGTATTATAGATCCGAGGGTGTGGAAACGTGAGTACGAGTTAATTCCTACGGCTCTTTCCGAATCGTTAGTGAATTATGAGGATATTCAGTACTACGATGTTATGCCAAGTGTAATGAGTCGAGAACATGTCCTATCGTTAATATCAATTGATCCTGCTTGCGGTGAAAATGAGACCAATGACTTTAATGCCATGGTGTCTGCATCAATATTTAGATATGGCGCTGATCAGTACAAGATATTTATACATCCGTATCCTGTAAACAAAAGGATGAAGCCGGAAGAAACTATAGAAGTCGCATCAAATAGATACCGAATGCTTCAGGGATATCAGAAAAAACTCTTGATAGAAAACACAGGGTTCCAGGATATGATTGCAGTACAACTTCAAAGCAAGAATATAAATGTCGAAAGATCAGATCACAAAGGGATTTCTAAGTACGAGCGATACTATCCTGTAACACCTATGATAAAAAATGGGGTTGTTCAGTTACCAAGGCAAGGGTCTACAGATCTGGTCGACCAAATAGTTAATTTTGGTTCAACAAGGCATGATGATTTGTTGGATGCATTTGTATATCTTCTTCAGTATTTCGTAGAGAACTTACTAAACAACAGGTGTGGAGGAGTTATAGCCGTAGAATGCACAGGAATTAAGGAGGATATAGACTTGGAAACCTAATTAATACTGTTAATAAAAGATATTTAAGATATAATCTCCTTAGAAAATTGAATCTCGGCGGCGAATTAAAATCCTTGGTGTGTTCCAAGGTCTTCGAACCCATAAAGGGGCTACCCTCTCTGGTTCGAAGCTTCGTCGCTGAGATACTACAAGGGTAGTCCCTTTTATGTATTCTAATATAAGCATAAAAATACAAGGTTACGAGGCTTTAATAGATACCCTACATTCTTGTTTTAATAGAAATTTTGCGTCATTTGTAAACTGCTTAATAAATTATTTACCAAAGGGGGTGATTATGAGTGGCAACTAAAAAGTGCAAATATTGTCAAACTGAAATTGACCAAAAAGCAAAGATTTGTCCTAACTGCAAAAAAGATCAAAGAGGGTTTTTTGCAAAGCATCCAATAATAACTGTTATTTTGGCGCTGTTTGTTTTAGGTATTATTATTTCCAGTAGTAATTCTTCTGATGAAACCAATACTAAAACAGAAAGTCAGACAGAATCAGGAAAAACCGAAATTTCTGTGAAAGAAGATCAAGAAGAAAAAACTAACACTGTTTCCTTAAATGAAGATATTCAAATTGGGGAAGTTAAGTGGAAGGTTACCAAAGCGTGGATAGCTGAACAACTTACGGATTATTCAGGACCTGTCAAGCCTTCGGGAAAGTTCTTGGTAGTCAATATTATTGTAGAAAACTTAGGTAAAGAAATGAAAACTGTAACTGGACTAAAGGTAGTTGATGATAAAGGACGTGAATTTACTTCATACAGTAAAACCTTTGGTTTAGAGGGTCTTGGAGCTGAAACCCTCTATATTTTGGATAATATAAATCCTAATGTTCCGTTAACATTTGCTGATGTTTATGAAATTCCAGCAGATGCGAAAGGGTTGAAAGTAAAGGTAGGGGATCTCTCGCTCATGGGCAGCGATGAAGGAACGATAGATTTAGGACTTTAACATAGAAAAGCTCATCTGAATACGGTGAGCTTTTTTTATTACCGACAATATCTTATAATATCCCTGTAGCTCATTGATAAGCTGGCGAGGAAACCTCCAGCCCTAATATAGTTTGTGGTTAGTTTACCTCACACTCCTCCCAAGGTCATAAGAACATGTGATTTTGGGTGGGGAGTGATTAGAGTAAACTTCCCAAATTATATTTTAGATTGGAGGTGATTAAAATGGCTAAAATCACGTTCTTTCGTGATGTGGGTGGCTACTACCGCTGGCGCTTGATCGCTGGTAACGGTGAGCAAGTAGCAGCTAGTGAGGCGTATGCTTCGTATAGCAATGCTGTAAGAGCAGCCAAGCGAGTAAAAGAACTCGCTTCCAATGCAGTTATTGAGGAGTAATCCTTAGTAATTGCAAACCTCGTCGGCTTTTTAATGGGCTATGAAATTCAGACATCTACCTAGACTTATCTCATGATTTGCGTCATCCATTGTGTTGCAATGGAAGCACAACAAAAACTTAAATACTGCCTCTACGCCAGAAAAAGTTCTGAATCAGACGAACGTCAAGCCATGTCAATTGATTCGCAGATCAAAGAGATGTCTGCCCTAGCTGTTAAAGAACAGCTACAGATTGTCGATATAAAGCAGGAATCGCACTCAGCAAAAATATCAGGCGCAAGACCTCTTTTTGTCGAGATGCTTTCTGATTTAAATAACGATAAATACAACGCAATTTTAACGTGGGCGCCGGATAGACTTAGCAGGAATGCAGGAGATCTGGGATCATTAGTAGATCTGATTGATCAGAAAAAGCTATTAAGAATAAGAACAATCAGCCAATCTTTCTCTGATAATCCCGCAGAAAAATTCCTTTTGATGATTCTTTGTTCCCAGGCGAAATTGGAAAACGACAACCGAGGCTTGAATGTTAAAAGGGGTATTAGAACAAAATGCGAGATGGGTTGGAGGCCGTGCCCGGCTCCATTGGGCTACATTAATTATTCCCATGCAGGGACAAAGAAAGTGATGGTTGATAAGGAAATAGCCCCAAAGGTAAAAGAGTTGTTTGAACTTGTCGCTGAAGCAGGATACAGCGGAAGAGATTTAAAAAGAATGATTGATCGTGAAGGTATATTTAAAAGACATACCGGAAGACAGGTTCCGTTATCCATGATCTATCGAATTCTAAAATCTTCTTTCTATTACGGAAGATTTGAATATCCGGAAGGAAGTGGAAATTGGTACACAGGTGCCCACGAACCTTTAATAACAAAGGAGTTATTTGACAAGGTGCAAAAGAAACTTCAGGTTCCGATCAGACCTAAATGGGGTGAAAAATATTTCCTGTTCAAAGACCTTTTTAAGTGTGCATATTGTGGGGCAAGTATTGTAGCTGAAGAAAAATTTAAGATACAGAATAACGGAAACAAGCACAGATACATTTACTACCACTGTTCAAAAAAGCTGGATTCAACATGCCCCGAACAATACGTTACAGAAAGCATCCTTAGAGATGAGCTAGTAAACTACGTAATTTTTGCAGAGAAGAAACATCTAGGCACTCTGGTTTTAAATTCTGAAATCAAAAAGAATATGGAGCGCTTCCGAAAAGTTAAAAATGAAGTACTAATTGAACACAAAATAGAAAATGTAAGTAAGAATCTAAAATATTCAGACTATTTTAAATACACGATATTTAATGGAACAAAAGAGGAAAAAGAGATCGTATTAACCGGGTTAAAGACACCACTTTTCATCCATAACAAATCAATTTTATCTCAACCCTTAAGCTAAAATACTTATCCACAACAAACCCTTGGGGGAAACAGGACTAGAACCTTTTACTTTTCAAAGATTATCAAGCCATTACAACATAATACGAGGTTCGAATTGAAATTTTTGATAGGAGGTTTTATCAAGCATGAACAAGGTGTTTAAGGCTCTATGGTCGCGTAAAAGCACTCTCTGGCTGGGGGACAGGGATTCGAACCCCGATTAACGGATCCAAAGTCCGGCGTCCTACCATTAGACGATCCCCCACTAATAACCGAAACAAACTAAACCTGTATCTTCAAAACTGCACAATAAAATTCATGCGGTGAAGCACAAATTATACCAATTCCAATTTGATTTTACACCAAAAAACGTATATATAGTAACCACTAATTGAAAACTAAATAAGAAAAGGAGAGAAAATGGCTAGACCAAAAGGCGTTTTACAGTTAAGTGTGTCTTCCATCAAAAAATACCTCCAATGTCCTATGAGTTGGTATTTTTTATACGTATTACACATACCGCTAAAAACAGATTACCCCAGACTTTGTGGGAACGAAGTTCACAGATTCATTGCAGGATTGTACAAAAATGTCCCAAACGACAGGAAATTTTGGTACAAAAGTATTGATTCAGCTAGAAAAGCTTGGTTTGATACATGGAGAAGATCCTTAGAGAGAAACGAGAGTAACATTATAAGATCTGACAATAATCTAGCTGACAAATACGGGGCCATTGGTTTTGTGTGCATCAAAAACTATTGGGAAGATAATATTAACAGTCCTAATCCAATACATATTGAAAAAAAGTATACAATTCCTTTGGATTGTGGTATTGAACTTACTGGTGTCATTGACCAGTTAAGATATGCACGCCCCATCTGGATGAAAAAAAGTCGCCCTGATTTATTTTCTGGAGACACTCTCTTAGAAAACTACTCAGATACTATAGTTGTTGATCTAAAGACTGGGTGGGGAGATTATAATTTGGACGACACTGATACAGACGAAGATAGAATAAGAAAGCAAATAGGTATTCAATTGGATATTCAAGCAGCAGCTTATGCTCTACTAATTCAAAAGCATACCAAAAAGTTTCCATTTGCTTTTATTCTTTATCAGTTGCAACTTCCTAAAAATAACATGTTTGTTGTTAAGGGAGATCTTGAGGGTCCTCAGAATGTTTTAAGGGAAAGTATAGATCATGTTATTAAAAACGTACGTGATGGGTCATTTCCAAGACACGTTGGAAGACATTGTGCTTTGTGTGATTACGCTGTTGAATGCAGAGGGTTAACCAATACCAACATATCAAGTAGTGATAATTTACAAAGTGTATTAAATCCTGAGAGTTCTGAAGGAATAATTCCTGAACCAAAACCAGTGCAATTAAAACTGGATTTTAGGAAAAGATCAAACAAATCCCCTGATTAGAAATTTTCAGGGGATTTTTAATTTATAGTAAAATATTTAAATCTCTTAGCATATCTTAATGTTTTTGGTGGGTAGTAGAAAAACTTATTGGTCGCTATGTTCCTGTGCCTCCTTTTTCGTCACGCATTGACGCAAGGATTCAAACCTACGACCTTATTAATGAGCAAAAATTTGGTGGGTCCGCATGGATTCGAACCAAGGACCTACCGGATGTAAACCGGGCGCTCTACCACTGAGCTACGGACCCAAATTTTTCTAAAACCGAATACACTTTAACAGGAACTAACCACACCAACTTCATTTATTTCAATTATCTTTCAACTTCAACTCGCCAAGTCTCGTTCTATTTAAATAATAGCAAGTTGCCGATACATTCTACCATTTGACCGTAAAAATAAAAATATGTATAATTTGCGCTACGAGTTTCTAATGTGCATCTTGTTGGCCGTGCCCGGGTTTAGTGTAGCCAAATACCCTACACAGTCGCAGGGAGCGACGCCTGACAAAATGGCGGCAAATTGAGGTGATAGTTAGTGGGACTATTACATAAATTTATTAAGCGCGATTCCTTCTAACTTATCAATCCTCAAAAAAGAACATTTAGAGACATCGTACTAGGTCGAGGAACAAAAATTTCTCGACCTTTTCTTTTTTAGTGCAAATTGGTGTGGATACTCTTATTTATCCGTTGCTAAACCTGTGCTCTACCACTTCCCAATCAATAATATTCCACCAATTTTCTATATACTCCGCTCTTCTATTTTGATATTTAAGATAGTAGGCATGCTCCCAAACGTCTATGCATAAAAGAGGTGTTTTTCCAATAGAAATAGGAGAATCCTGGTTTAAGGTATCTATAATTTCAATTTCTGAACCAGATTTAACAAGCCAAGCATAACCACTTCCAAATCTTCCAAGTGCTTTGTTGGTAAATTCTTCTTTAAAATTTTCAAAGCTCCCAAACTTTTTTTCTATTTCTTTTGCAATATTACTTTGATAATTATATTTAGAATTTGGAGTAAGTGCTTCCCACAAAATGTTGTGATTAAACACTCCTCCCCCGTTATTTATAACACCTTGTCTAATATCTTCTTTAACTGAAGATATGTTCTTTAAAATTTCTTCCAACTCTCTGTTTTGAAGAGAGGACTCTTTCTCAATAATTGCGTTAAGTTTATCTAAATATATTTGATGGTGCTTTGTGTAGTGTACTTCTACAGTTTTAGCATCCATATAGGGTTCGAGATCAGAAAATCGATATTTTAATTTTGGTAGTTGTATCATAAGTTAATTATAAACAAAAGTTATTGGTGCTTATACATTTTTAAACATATATAATTTTCCTATGGATACTTTCCCTGTTGCGAATCCCGGGAATACAAATACATATGAATTAGGGCAAAGTATGGAAAGGCCTGATATGGGTTTACCAAAAAAAGGAGATGCTGTAGAGATAGAAAAAGTGTGGTCATTTAAGACGAGTAGTGTTCCTGTTGGTAAACCTATAGAAGGTTTTTTAGCTGAAGATATAAATAGGGATAGGGCTATACTCTTTGAAGATGGTTTTCACACATCACAGGTCAGCGAAATTGTATTAGATAAAGGAGAAACATTTTTTGTGACTAACACATCCGTATATAAATTGAATAAATGCATAGCAGAGAACCAAGAGGTTTTTCGTGGGGTTAATAAATCACCTCTCTCTAGAGATATTGAATCAAACTGGACCTCTCAACCCCAATCTGTAAGAGATATTTATCTTGAAACAGAGGGAGATCTTTTAAAAATATTTGTTAAAGCGGAAAAATTTGACGATAGAGAGTTTATTTTTTCTTCAGTATACCAAGATCCTGATGGCGGTCGTAATATTGTTATGGCTCTTACAAAAGATGAATATAACCAAAATAAATATGCGACAAGGGTATTTTACAAATCAAAATCAGATGACCAATGGAGGGCTATTCCAGGACTAAGACCAAACGGCCATTTTATGAAAGGCCAGGAGGATAACCCACGACATCACTACGTGCAAAGTTCGAAGTTAGATAAGAGAATACACAATACTCTTGATAATTTACCTGAAGCTAGGGATAAATACAGTCTTAATCCGTTGAATTACTTACCACAAGAACATAATAGATACTCTGAGGAAAATAATTTTACGGAAAAATATAAGTTTCTGAAAAATCCAGAATGGGCAAAATACCAAAGAAATTGTCAGAGCATATCCTCTATTTACAATTACTGTGTAGTAAGTGCAAATGCAAAAAGAGATTACACTTGCGATGGAAGTTTCTATAAATGGTTAGAGGGAATGGAAAAAAGTGATAATTTAGGAACACTAAAACAAGCCATTGGGGAAGCTAGTAAAAACCCAGAAATTTATGAAAAAATAAAGAAAGCTACTATATATGATCTTGGGTGTAATTCTGACCCTAACGTTGCAAGATTAGCCCAAATATATGATAGAGAGATATCTGCTCTTATAGAAGATCTTTTTAAGTTAAACATCCCAGAATCAATTATCCCCAACTTTTCTGAGGAAAATTGTATTGGTAAATATACAAGAAAGAGCTCTAATGGTGACAATACACAAATAGAGGAATATAAAGTAAATAGTACTGAAGGAGATGAGTTGGTTTTTGCTATGGCATACGATAAAAAAGGGAACATCTATATAGATAATATATATGATCCACGAGAGCCCATTACATCATATGGGACTATGGAAGAAATTGTTCAAATGGGATACTTGATTTATAAGCCAGAAGACTACAAATTTCAGGCTCTCATGGGTTTTCCAAAAGAGTTTCTTGGGGAAGAAAATGGTAGATATATAAATGTAAACAAACTCTGGAGAGAAAATATCCTTATTATTGATAAATTCAGCAATGAGCTTGAAAAACGTAAAAATAAAAGCCAAGAGGATTCTGGTAGATTTAAAGGTAAATACTCATAGTTTTTTCCAACGTAATATTGGAGGCCTGGGCGGGAATCGAACCCGCGATAAGGGTTTTGCAGACCCTTGCCTTACCACTTGGCGACCAGGCCAGGTATAAAATAATATTCCCAGTTTATCATGTAGTTAAATTTATGTATATTACGCAGATTCCTCTTCTTTTTTAATAAACAAACTGTTAAGACCAAACACAGCAACTATCAAGTAAATTAAAGGAGATCCTCTAATTAGACCAGATATGGTTGTATTTCTTATGAAAAACGCTTCAATGTAGTCCATATATGAGATTGCGATAAAAGCTGTGGTTATAACTAAAAGAATTGATATGAAGATACAAACAGTGTTTTCAGTGCTATCTAAGAAACTAAGTATAAATGATACTAAAAACAACGCCCCCAACGTAGATAAAACTTCCCTTGATATGTAATTTTCAATACCTGTGTCTATTTTTAATAAATAAAGTAGGTATCCCGTAAGCGAAAATGACATTAAAAGTACTCCTGCCTCAGTTACCCCTCCGTAATATTCCCATTTAAATCCTCTTTTTCTTATTAATCGTGCAATTATATAAACGAAAAATGAGAGAAAAAGGTGAGAAACTTTAGCTGTTTTAAATGAATAACGTATAAAATATAAAGAACCCAGGAATAAAAATATATTTATGATAAAATCAAAGATGTTGTTTGTCTTTCCAAATATGTTTTTCCTCATAATCTAATTTTTCATTTAACGCGTTCGTACATCCAATTGGTATAATTATCTTTACTACATCTATTCATAGCTTTAACAAGCTTACGCTCATTTATTTTTTTGTCTAATGCTCCATATTTACTTAAAGATCTAGCATATAAACTTCTTAGGGTGGGTGATGCTTTTTTATCTGCTAATTTTCCTAAAACCCAAATAGCGTGATTTTTCTCTTCCGCTGATGTATTTACAGATTCAAGAGTCTTTATCATTCCGTCTACACAGTCTGTGCCATATTTATTTTTTACATTTTTACATGATTTAGAAACATTTATATAAGTTGAAATAAATGTTCCAAATATAATAACAGCAGGGAGTGTAAATAAAATTATTAAGTATTTTCTGGGAAGTTTCCTTAGTCTGATTTTCATATATTTATTTTATCAGAAACGGGCAGCACTGTTATATGGCGTTATGGTTATTGAGAACTTTTTTATAGTAATCACCAACTTTTTCAGTGAACTCTAACGCAATTCGTGGTAAATTCTCTCTGCTTAAATCAATTTTTCCAATTATTCTTTCACTGCTTACAGATTCTCCAAGTTTATAATGATTATCGTAATCAGATCCAGGTATAAGCATTGTATTTGCTACATCAATTAACAACATAACAGGGATTCCCACATAATTTTCATACTCTTGTCCCAAAATATTTTTATTGGTTCTAATACCGTGGTGACTGTAATTATTTATAATTAGGTCCAGTTCTCTTAAAAACTTTTCTGGTTCATTCACAAATTCTGAAGGAGTTGCAGGTTCTCTAAAACCATCTCTTTTCATAAAAACACCTATATTTGTATCTTTTGGTCTAAACCCATTTTCTGTGATGTTTTCAATAAATCCAGAGGATATTATCTGATCGCCCATTTTAAAACTCTCTGATGTTATGTGAACGGCAGGTATATTTTGAATGGTAGAAAATGTCTCCACAATTTGCTCTCTTAGGGACTGATCCTTTTCAAGTATTTCCTTGTATGGTTTAAGATGACGATCTTTCTTTTTCACTACTTCAATATCTTTTTCTTCCCCAGCGGATTTATTAGATTCATCAGAAGCAAGGGATTTTATTTGTTCAACCACTTCAGGATTTAGCATTTCTCCCATTGATACCATAACAAAATTATATCATCTGGGCTTTTCCAACATTGGTGAGATTTTACTATCAGTATTGTGGGTTTTTCATAAATTACCTATCAATGAGTTAAAGCTGTCGTACGAGGTTTTATCTTCTCCAACATTTGGTTTTAATTCATATTCTTCATTTTTTACAACTGCTATCCTAGACCCTCTTCTCATAGGATATTCATCGTGATCTTTATTAAGAAATAATTTATAGTCCGATTCTGAAACAAGGTTAAACACCATTTTTATATCGAGATATTCGTTTAAGTTGTTAAATAAACTTTCATGTGGCCTGCTTGTAGAGAAAGTTAGAAATAAATTATCAATACTCTTAAGTTTTCTAATTATTTCAATAAACTTTGGGTAATCTTCTTCATCATAAACACTCTCCTCTATATGAATAAATACGTATTTATTGAAAATCACTTCTTTATCAATTATTTGATTTAGTAATTTTTCAGCATCACTTACCTCTACAATAACCGGCTTTAAAAGATACGGGGATTTTTCTACGTGAGTAAAGTCAAATCTAGTATAGTCAATAAAAATAAAACCAACTTC
>Ga0116172_10002752_pt1 | contig 15053 bp, 19 predicted proteins | sample AD_UKC083_MetaG_FD_89799 | JGI IMG/M metagenome (GOLD analysis project Ga0116172, IMG submission 89799) | Active sludge microbial communities of municipal wastewater-treating anaerobic digesters from USA - AD_UKC083_MetaG | ecosystem: Engineered > Bioreactor > Anaerobic > Digestate | place: USA...
ATAACAGAAGATATCTTTTGGAATGTTAAAGGGGCAAGAAAATTAGGAGCTTATGTATCCAATAGTAAATGGGTTTTATTTCATGATTTTGATCATTGGTTTGATACAGAAAATTTAGAGAAAATATTAGATATGAAAAAAAATCATATGGGTATTTATCGTTTTTCTAGAAAGCGTGATGGAAAAATTGTTAATTTTCATGAAGAAACACATTTGATAAGAAAAAATGGTTTTTTAAATGATATAGGGGGTCATGATGAGGATTTTGTTGGATTATATGGGGGTGGTATGAGATTATATTATCGTATTGCCGAAAGTAAAGGTTTTAAGGTTATTTTATTAAATAATATCTTTGTTGAGACAGATGGGGTTGATAAAGTTGAGGATGCCGATACAACTTATTATTTAAAAGAAAAGAAAGCAAAGGAAAAAGAAACAGAATTAAGAAGAAAAAAATGGAAGGGGGAGATTCCCATTTCTAAAGATATACTTAGATTTAATTGGGTTAAGTTGTTATGATTGATCAAAAATTTAAATCAGATGATTTAAAAATTGTAATTATGAATATATCCCCCAATGAAGTAAAAGATCTAGTTTCAGAAAAATCTAAAAAGAAGTATTTAGAAGAAAGAATGGATAAGATTGATAGTTATGCAGAAAAAATGGAAAACGGGGAGTGGGATATTTCTAAAGAATATATAAAAGAAAATATCTCATGGAAATTACCTATAATTTTTTTTCAAAATGGAAAACTGTGGGAAGGAAAACATCGAATTTTAGCTTTATCTAAATTGAAAGATAAAGTTATACCATTTGTTTGTATATTGGGTTGGGATGAAAAGAGATTTAGAAAGGATCCCTTTATAAATAGTGAACAGTTTATTAAGTTTAAAGAAGATGCCGTTAAATCATTAATAAAACACAAGTTTAAAGATACTAAATTGGATGATATAAAATAGTAGGAGTGTTAAAATGATAACTTTTATAGATAAAGAAAATTATAGAAAAAATGCAGAAACCAATATGGGGAGACATTGGGAAAAATGGGAACATCGGTGGAAATATTTTCAAAGAAGTATTGATATTATCAAAGAATATACCAATATTGATGATCCTAAAAAAGTAGTTGAAGTTGGTACAATGGGTGCTTGTCTTGTTAATGGGTGTGATACTATAGATTATAGTGAGAGATGGAGCTTTAAAGGAAAAAATCCTACTTATTTACACGATATTAGAAAATTTCCATGGCCAATAAAAGATAAAAAGTATGATCTTTTTATTGCTTTAAGAGTTTGGCAGCATTTAAGTACTTTTCAAAAGGATTGTTTTTTAGAAGCTAAACGGATCTCTAAAGAATTATTAATAGTTGTTCCTGTAAATTATAAGAATGGATTTGGTGTTACTCCTAATCAAGTTATTGAGTGGAATAATCAAAAAGAACCAACTCATTTAAAAGTAGAGGGTAATTTATTATTTATTTATAACAAGGAATAGTGATTCATGGGAGAGTATACATTTAATGATAAGTTATATAATAAATTAAAAAGTAATGTATTAAAGGTAAATATTTTAAATCTTTCTAGAGATGATGCAAAAATAATATATGATGATTATTTCAAATTTAGATCAATAGAAAGAATAAATAGATATAATTCAGGTGGCGCCAGGAACAAAATTGAGCAGTATAAAAAAATTATGAAAAACAATAAGTGGGATCTTTTTCATATAGGGGAGGGAGAACCTTTTACAAAGCCTTTTGTACATGACCCATTGATTTTTAAAGATTCCGGAATTTTGTTTGAAGGGAAACATAGAATTATAGCGTTGTCTGAGTTAGAAACAAATATAGTAATTCCGTTCTTTGTGATTTTAGGATTTAATATGACTTTATGTAAGAGATTTTGGAAATATGTTAAAGATAGGAAAGAAAGAGGAATCTTCAACGGAGACTTTTTTAATGAAGACAGCATTGATAATGACTTATTGGGCAAGACACCATAATTTTAATAATCTTATCAGAGATTTAAATTCTCAAACATATAAAGATTTTGATTTATTTATTTGGAATAATAATAAAAGTATGGGGGATAGTTTGAATATTAAGAAAGAGGATTTAAATGGTTATTCCTTATATGTTCATAATAATGAAAAGAATATTTATGGTTTTGGTAGATTTATACTAGCCAATAAGTTACTCACAAATAAAATAGATAATTTTTCTGGGGAAGATTATGATAAAATTATGTTTTTTGATGATGATGAACGTCTCTATTCGGATTGTTTAAGTTTTTTTTCAATTAACTATCAAAAGCAGAATTATAAAGGTCACTGGGCCTTTAAAATATTTTCAACATACCAGGATAGACAACGATGTAAATTTGGAGAAGAGGCTAATTATATTGGTACGGGCGGTTGCGTATTAGATCCATATGTTTTTTCAAATATGGATTTCATAAAATCTGTTCCTGAGAAGTTCTATTGTGTTGAGGACATAGCATTAACACTATATTGTAAAAAGATTGGATATAAAACTACTGGTTTAGGAAAAATAACACCAAAATTGTTAGAGTTTATTAAAGACGAAAATAGATTATTCAGTAAACTTAAATATAAATATAAGAATGAAGCGTACGAAGTCTTAAGAAACAAATATGGGGTTAAGTAGTTATGTTTGATGTACAAAAATATTGGAATAAAAGATATATTGGTGCGGAAAGCAAGAAGGGTTATGCAAGTGGATATGGAAGTGATGGGAATGAGTTAAAATTCAAAATAGATTTTGTGTCGTCCTTCATGCAAGAAAACAATATAAGAACATTATGCGACTATGGGTGTGGGAGTGGAAACTTTGTATTATCATTACCAAAAATATATGACCAATATATTGCTTTTGATATTAGCGAAAATGCTATAAATATATGTAACAAAAGAATTAAAAATAAGGAAAATCTTATTTTTACAAGTAATATAGAGGATTGTAACCGTTCGTGTCATTTGGGTTTATCAATAGATGTCTTATTTCATCAAATTGATTTGGATGATTTAAATAAATATTTATCAAATTTGTTTAGACATAAATACGTGATAATATATACTACTGATTATGAAAAGGAATATAATCCTGAAAAAGCGGCTCATGTTATAAGAAGGAATTTTTCGAATATTATTGAAAAAAATTATACTAATTATTCTTTATTAAAAAGAGAGTTGTATTTAGGTAATAAAGATCAAAAAGTATTTTTAGTTTACCAAAAAAAGGATAATGATTTTTAAATGATAAACCATTTTATATTAACAAGATTGAATTTAAAAACACAGTATCGTTCATTAACTGAACAATATATGAACTATAGATTAGATCTTTTTGAGTTAACCTGTTATGCTTCTATATCGAATCAAACAAATAAAGATTTTAAACATATTATAATATCTTCTCCTACAATATCAGAAAGTGTTAAAGATAGAATGAGAGGTTATAAAAATATAGAAGTGATTTATTTTGATGATCCTGGTGGTGGAATCTTGGTGCATGGTATTTCTTCTATATTACTTCAATATATCGATTCTCCTAAAAAGAATGATAAAATAATAACAACAAACATTGATTCAGATGATATGCTTAGGAAGGATTATACACAAGTAGTCCAAGATCTAGTTGAACAAGAAAAAGATTTTCCTTTGTTATTGTCACCAAGTAACTTTTATAATATAGGAAAAGGCTTTAGGAATTATATAGAATATAAACATACTTCTTCATCTTTTTCTTTTGTAGAAGAATATAATGGGGTTGATAATATTAAGACTTGTTTTAGAAGATATCACCCCAGAATGTACTGTGAGAGTAAAAAAGTAATTAGTTTGGATATTCCTATGATTATGGTTGGTCATTACTCAAATGATTGTATGGAGCCAACAGGATACCAGAAAAATCTGAAAATAACTAAAAATGTTTCTATTAATTTTAATGAGTATGGAGTTGATGAATTATCTTTATTTAATTTTTTAAATATAGATACACCAAGAGATGATGTTATAATTGAGAGTAAAATTAGAAAGAATAGAAACATATTTTCCAAGAAAGAAAAAGAACAAGAATTAATTGATTTGAAGTTAAAAAAGGATAATAAATATGAATATTAATGAATCTGATAAAATATTTTTAATGAGAGAAAAAAATACTCATTTGGAAGGTTTGAAAGATCTTTGTATTTTTCTTAATAATTTAGGAATATCAGATAGTGTAGTTGAGATAGGGGCTTATGCTGGTGAAGGTACTATCATTTTTGCAGAATATTTTAAAGAGGTGATAACTGTTGATCCGTGGGTGTCAGGCTATGATGAAAATGATAAAACTTCAGAATCAAATATGATTAAAGTTGAATCTATTTTTGATGAACGTGTGAAAGATTTCAAAAATATAAAGAAAATGAAAATGACTAGTAAGGAAGCCTCTTTACTATTTCCTAAAAAAAGTATTGGTTTTGTATATCTAGATGGAAATCACACTTACGAGTATGTTAAAGAAGATTTATTATTATGGATTGAAAAGATAAAATATAATTATATAGGTGGGCATGATTTCTCTTCCAAAAATGCATATGGAGTAGTTCAAGCTGTTTTGGAAACTTTTAGTAATAAAAGTGTAAAGAAATTTAAAGATACTAGTTGGGTTGCCAATATAAATAAGATATTGAGGAATAAATAATGTCAACAACAAAAAAAGCAGTCATTACAATCAATGTTGGAAACAAACCCAATGTGGTTAAAATGTTTCAGATGTCCAGACCTTATATGGAGAAATATGCAGAAAAATGTGAGGCTGATTTTATAGTTATAGATGATAATTGGAGAAAAGATGAACATCCTTGCTATTTAAAACAATGCATTAATTATTATTTCGATGTTGATAAATATGACCAAATTCTATACATGGATTCAGATATGTTAGTTAAACCAGATACTCCTAATCTTTTTGAAATGGTTCCAAATGATAAATTAGGTGTATATGGAGATATAAATAGACAAAAACAAATTACTGAAATGTATGCCTATGTTTCTAAATATAATGAATTGATGCTGAAATATGGAGAAAGACCTATATTCTTTCATGAATGGAATCAAACTTTTTATAACGCAGGACTTTTTATCTGTTCAAAATATACAAATCCGCATATTCCTCCTATCTGTAACGTCATGAGGTTAGATGGAACAATTTATTATGATCAACTTTACTTTAATTTAATGATTTATAAACACAGAATACCCGTGTTTGAATTAAGTCATAAATATAATAGATTAAGAACAGTCGATAGAAAGATAGGTAGTACAGATAGATTAAAAGATTCATACATTATTCATTATGCTGGTCCTAGAGGTAAAGAAGAAATGTCTGTGGATTATAATAGGTTAAAGAGGATGTATGGTTAAGATATTAAATAATAATAGTTTTAATATTAAAAAACTACAAAGAAGAGTAGTAATAACGACTGAAATTAATAAAAATATTCCTGATTATGAAAAAATTACTGAAAGAACTTATACAAGATTTCATGAATATGCACACAGATGCAAAGCTCTTTTTAAAATAGTTAAAGATAAGAAAGATATAACATCATTTTTCACTAAATATGGAAAAGTTCTTTTTTTAGAGAATGATGTTTTAATTGCAAGTAAGACTGCTCCAGATATATTTGAAAAGTATCAAACTGATAAATTGTGTGTATTCAATGAAAATATATTTTTTAATATCACAAAGAAAAATAGATATTTTTTAAATTATTTTATACAATATAAACAGTTAAATAAGAAAATATCAACAAAAAAAATAAGTAATAATTATTTTAATTCACATATATTCTTATGCAATGAAGATAGTAATCCCTATAAATATTGGGATCTCTTAAATTTTGAATACAAACCGTATAATGATAATGATGTTTATTTTGATTCCCATTTTTTTAATTTAGCAATAGGTTTAAAGAATATACCTATAATAGAAATTGATAGAAAATTCAACAGAATGATATACGATGTTGAATTAAATATGAGAACGGCGACTGTTCCTTTTGTTGATATAGATGGTTATTTTTATAATTTTGAGGATTTTTATAAGAAAGCAAATAAACTGGTAGCTGTTGAGCATCTCCTGTTAAAAGATAAATAAAAAACCTGGATAAATTAAAAAGGAGATGATATAATGGATTCATTAATAAATATAAGAAAGAATTCTGTAGGTGAGTGGGAACCTATTGAGATTATAGAAAATTGGGTAATACCAGATAGTTGTATAATACAATTAACTGAAATACCGGATAATGGTGCAACTGCAGGAACAACTGTTCCAGAAATTGAGTGTGATGAATATGATAGTTATGGTTATGATGTAGATTTTGAATACATTTTTTCGGCAGACTTACTTGGTCCTGGTAAATTTTTTGTAAATCATGATACGGGGGAGATAACTTTTCATGAAAGTGATATTGGGAGAACAATAGTAATTACCTATTGGGGTCTTGGATCACTTATTAAGGCTGAACATATTAATGAATTAAATGATAGGATAATAATAGGGGATAGATCCCCAACAGATGATGATACTGGTTATCCTCTTGGTACAATTTGGGCCTTTAATAATAAAATATGGGTATGTTTACGATCTGATCCATCTTTATGGGTTGAGTGGGATGGAACAAAATTATCTAGAAGAACTACCCACGGTGGCGAGGATTGTGAAAGTTATATAGATATAAAAAGTACCGGAGAAATTTATGTTTTTGTAAATAGACCCGTTAATTCAATAGATCCTGTAGAAGGGTTAGCTATTAGAATTAATTGTAACGGTGTAGTTTATTTACCTAAAGCTGTAATAACTACAGTTGAAGATGAAGAATAATTTCAAGTATTAAAGAATGGACAAATTTCTATAAAATTATTAGATTTGGCCTTTAAACCTATTTTAGGAGATTTGAGTATGATAGAAAATTTAAAAGGTATTACTTTGACGAATTGGTATGCTATTGATTCTGTTTTGTTTGCAGATAGAGATCCTCAAAAACTAATGGCGGAACAAGAGTATAAGAATTATCTTGTTGCTAAAGGTGCAGCACTAAGTAATTTGTTTGAAATTTATGTAAAATTGGGATATCACCCGACAAAAGTTTTTGAGAATGGGGAAGCTGTGGAAAATTATGGGCTAAGGCGTGGAAGATTAGCTAAAGAAAGAGCTGTTCAAATTTTATCAAAGAATAAAATAGCAGATCAACTTCGTGAAGAAATTGAAAAAACCAGATTAGCAGAAGGTGTTTCAAAAGAAGATTATGCTAAGTATATGCTATCCAAAAGGATCAAATCAACAGCATTAGATATTCTTATGATTGAATCAGCTCTTGCTGCTACCAACTCAAAGAAAAAATTGTCTGATTGGCAAGGTCAAATAATGATACAATCATACAAAGTACTTCGTGATTCTTTAATTAAATATACGGATTAAAAAATGTGTTTCAAAAAGATCCTAAAATATTATCCGTTAATGAAATAATTGATTGGAACACAAATAGGAAATTATCCGCAAAGACAGAAGTAATAAAAGAAGTTACTCAAGCACCGACGGCCAAGATTGATAATTTTATAGAAAAAGAGTTAGACTTTCAAGAAACGGTTTCTGTTGTTAAACCTGAATTCATTTCTTCAAGTAATAAACGATCCAACGAAATACTTTGGATCATCTGAGGAGAATATAATGGAGAATCTGTTTATTATACCTACATTAATTAGCCCAGAATGCCCTTATAAACTTATTCCAGCTATATGTAAATTAGTTGAAAGAAATACTGTATTATCTTATTCATCTGTTTTACGTTCTGCTGCAATAACTAGATATTTAGGACCATATCGGGGATTATTGAATGATTCTATAGAAAATAGAATGAAAGAATTAATATCATTATTAGAAGGGAGACCAAATACACCAGCTAATGCTCCGCCCCCGGGACCAGTAACGCAGAGAACAAGAGTAAATCCTCCAGAAGAAGCTCAACCTGGTAGAACTGGTGGTGGAAGTATTGAAGCAGACAGATGGGAAGCTAGACCACAAGTCACTAGAAGAGACGAAACTGAAGTTGCTAGAGGAATTTCATTTTTTGGAACGATATCAGTTGAACCTACTTATTTAGAAATACCGTTGGTTGGGAGAACAACTGCTACATCTACAGATATAACAACTAGAGTTGTAAAAATTGGAATGAAATGTATTCCGTATCGATTGGATGGCGTATCTGATATAATGAGTGCTATGCAACAAGCTAGAAATAGGACGTATGCAAAAACTTGGTTTTTACAAAAGTTTCCTAATATGTGGAATAAAACTAAATTTTCTGCAAATGATTTTTTATCGAAATCTCCTGTTTATAAGGATTTAACAAGTTCTAAAAAAGTAGCTGAAATGATGACGAGAAAAATTGCTCAATGGACTTTTTTATCTGTTTTAACAGCTAATGATTTTAGAGGTAGAGATTTAAAAGATTCATTAGAATCATATGGCGAACTTGTTAAAGGGGGTTGGGGGGATATGGTTGTAATTGATGATACTAAAGATATTATTAGTTTTTGTAGTGTGGCCTCTCGCGGGTGTTCTCAATTAAGTTTAGATTATCTTAAAGAAATTTTTAGATTGGATAATGTAATAGATGTAGATTTATTTAAAAAGTCAGGGGGAGGAACTTCTTTATTTAGAAATAAAGTACCATTTTCTAAAGTTTTTGAATCTTCCTGTTATCCCTGTAATTACAGTGAATTGGAGTAATAAAAATAATGAATAATGATAGTTTATTAATAGTAGAGACACATGAGGATCCATTTACTCAATTTGACGAAGAGATAGTTATTTCATCAAAAGATCAAGAAGTATCTGTTTCTACATCTCCTTATACATTAGCTTTAAAAAGAAAAGATTTTGAAACAGAAAAAGAGTTAAATTCCTTTATTAAATCATGTGAACGACTAATAAGAATTTCTCCGGAATATAGAATATGGACTGATTTTATTCGAGAAAGTTTGGGGTTTTCATCATGCCAACTAACAGGGGAAATACATACTCAAACAACGGTTGATATTCATCATCATCCTTTTACTTTATGGTCATTAGTTAAATGTGCTATAATGAAAAGAATTGCAAATGCTCAAGAATTTTGTTCTTATGATATTAGTTCTGAAATTATACAATTGCATTATGATTTAAAAATTTCTTTTTGTGTTTTAGTTTCTTCATTACATGAAAAATACCACAGGGGCTTCTTGCAAATTCCAATGGAACTTATAAGAGGTAACTATCAATATATAATAGATCATTATATGAGATTTTTGGAAGATGACGAAATTGAATATATAATGTCCAAATTATCAATTAATAAAGATAACTGTGGGTGGACAACAAGTTATTCATGGGTTGAACCAAAAGTATCGGATAACTAAAAATGTTTACTATCAAAAATGATGCTAAACAAAAATCTAGTAAAATACATTCACTAGATAATTTTAGGTCTAGATATGTTGAAATTGATTGGGAAACAGGAAGAAGTGTTATATTCCCAGCTTGTGAAATTTATGCTTATGAAAAACACTTTTTTAGATTATTGTCTGAATCTAAGAAAGAAACTTTTAAACCAAGATGGGAAAAAAGGCCAGATTACGCCAGTTTTGATATGTATGGGACAGAAACTTATTGGACTTTACTTTTATTTGTAAATAATATATATTCTATTGAAGATTTTATCGATTTGGATTTTATATTTGTTCCGCCTATAAATCTTGTAAACTCTATTATTGATGATAGAGTTAAAGAAACAGAGATAGAAGTAATTAATAAGGAAAAAGTGGCCCCGGATAACATATTTAAAATGTTTTCCAGAAGAGAAATCTCTAAAACGCAAATTGATAATGGTCAAATGATTGAAAATATTAAAGCGTTAAATACTGTTAATATAGAAGATTTAATTACTACTAGATTGATAGATGAGACTATAGAACATATTACATTAACAGAGACAGATTTAGTAAACCAATATATTATTTTAACAAATAATGTAATTAATGAATCAAGTATTGTTTTATTTATTGGAGATTTTTCTATACCTCAGAAGTATGGATATGATTATGTTTTAAAATATGATTCTAGTTCTAATTTAAATATTGTTAGTTGGGCTGATGCAGATTGTATTGGAAAAAAATCAAATATGAAATATCTGTTAGTTGAGGGTGATTTATTGCATATAAAATATATATATCAAGTTGGTGGATAAGGAATTACTGATGTTTATTAAAAACTCTTTTGATTTAATTTATGGTAAAAAAGGAGACCAAATCTATAACGTTGTACCTTTATCAAAAAGTACATTATCTGCATATGAAGTTGACGAAGATGAGTCTTTTTATTTGAAAAATTTAGTAAAGATGCATATTAAAAGTAAGAGTGAAGTCGGTAATGAATATGTTTTAAAAAATTTAGATAAAATATTTGTTGTTAGATTAGATACTTATCCTCTTCCCGGATTCGTTTCCAAAGATGGTTACGGATATATTAATATTTCAGCGATGCCGTCTTCTAATATCTCAGACTTTTCTACAACAGATATATATGCTTTATATTTATATGTAACTGTTTTTAGAACACTTATTGTTTCACAATCAATTCCGACAGATTCGGATGAATTGATTTCAACATTCCTGTTTTCTATTTTTATGAAAATGTATAGAAAGAAAGCGGGATTAACAGGAGCATATAGAACATTGATTCCCAAGTTAGCATTTATTATTTGGGTTTATGTTTACGTGGGCATGCTTGGAAATAAAGATACAGATAGTGCCAGAAGAAAAATTGCTGGTAATTTATATACGGATTTTAATGATTTAAAAATGGAATATAATTTTTCATCTATTTCTGATGTTCTTAAATGTTTAAATGAAAATAGTATAATTACTACATCAACAAATAATTTTTCTACTCAAGTAATTAACTACGGAGGAGTTGTTTCCTTGCCTATGTTTGAGGATGCCTCCCGCTTTTTTGCAACTTTAATAGCGTCTACTGTCCCAGGAAGTAAGATATTCTCTTCTTATTGGGCAAAAGTTCGTCCCGATCTTTTTAAGAAAGTAGTATTAAAAGGTTTAATGTTTTTATCAAGGAGTAAATAAATATGCCAGGTGGTGGCGGTCAAATGCTGTCCGGATTACGGACATTTACTGGTGGTGGACAGCGAAAAATTCAAGGTTTTAGAACTTCTGGCTTTTTGCGAGCCAGAGTTATTGAAGTAGATATAGAAGATAAAGGTGAAAAAAATTTATATGGTTCCGTTAGAGTTGCTATTCCGGACCATTATCCGCCTGGTGTAATTGAAAAAGCATTAGAGGATTATGACGAAGATAAAACAGGAACAATTGCTTATCCTGCCAATAATTATATGGGAGGTTTTAATGATGAAGACAAAGATGGTGAATCCTATTATCAAGCTTCAGTCGCAGTTCCTAGAAAAGGCGATTGGGTTTGGGTATTTTTTGAGGACGGTAAGCCAGATAGATGTTTCTATCATAGCTCTATTATGTATCGTAATTGCAGACTACCTCCGGAAAATTTAAAAGTAGATGAACCGCACAGAGTAATAACTTTATGTAAAACACATTCAGGAAGAGCTGTCATTGTTTGTGACTCAGAAGATCAACAGAGAGTTGAAATCACAGGTAAAAAAAGATTACAAGAAGGTCCGCCGTCTGGTGGTCATGAAGGTGTTTATAATATTGATAAAAATCAGACAACTATTTTATTTGATGAAAGAGAAGGTAAAGAAAAAATATTAGTTAGAACACACAAAGGTGATTTTATACATATTGATATAGATGAAAGACAGTTACAATTATATTTTAAAGAGAACATAAATATATTTACGGCGGCAAATTTAAATTTAACTACTAAAGGAAAATTGAACATAATGTCAAAGGGAGATATCAATATATCCTCAGGTGGGGAAATTAAGTTATCCGCAAAATCAGATTTTAAAATACATTCGGGTGGAATTGTTTCATCACTAAGTGAAAGCGATACTTTTATAGATGCCGATACAAATGTATATATACAAAAGAAGGGTGCTAAGAAAATTAAACCAGTTGTTCCTGATCCTCCTCACGGACAAAGGGATACCTAAAACTGATAATTTAGGAACATTATATATATTAAATATTGTCTTATAGTGTTTCTTGTTTGAGGTGGGCTGTGTTTCATTAGAGGACACTTTTTATTCTTCTAAAAAATAATAAATTCATAGATCAATTACATTAGTTATTATATTTTATTATCGCATCAATATCTTTACACAAAACAAGAGGAGTCTTAGATGTTAAAACTGACTTTTTTGCAGGATGATCCGGAGAATAAAAAACTAGAATGGACAATGTGTATTATTTCAGATGAAGATGATCAGATTAAAAAAATAGTTAATTTATCTTTTGAACAATCCACCCTTACAAACAAGTTTGATACAATAAAAAATCTTTTTGAGGATATTTCAGTATTTGTTCCGAATGAGTTTATCGTTTGGTATGTTAAAATGATTTCAGAATATATAAAATCTAACTTTAACTCAGAAATTATTTTAAGAGAGATTCCAAATTTTCTATTATTTGCCGAAAAATATATTGAAGCAAAAAATATCAATTTTGAATCTTTTATAAATCATTCTAAAGTGACAAAGACAAGTATATTATTTGAATATTCTGATTTAAGAGCATTAGCAAAAGCATCTGTGTGTTTAAAATTATATGCACCAATTCTATATGATATTAACTTAAAATTAACAGATAATACTCATAAACTTGTTTATACTTCTTTTGTACAAGAGTGTATAGATTTGGGAACAACAACTAAGATATTCCAAATTATGAGATCCAGAACTTATAAAAGTTCAATGACTGATAGATATATTTGGGATTTGATTAGAATGATGATCACGGAAACTCCTGAAAATTATACATTGTTGATGTTTAATTTCCTTTTAACAAATATGCTTTCGACTTTAGATATTGAAAAGAACCCAATTCCATTTTTTGTTTCTATTATAGATGATTCATTAAGATGGATGATGGGTAATGTTTATAAGGATAGGGTGTTGTACGGAGAAGTATTTGGTGGTCCTGGTGATGTATATGGTAATATGCTAAATAAGGAAACATTACATATTTATTGTTGTAATGATGTAATAGGTAAATCTGCAAAAGCGGGAATGGAACTATTAGAAAAGAAATATGATATTACTGATGATAAATTTGAAGAAATTAGGGAAAGATTGGATAATATTGAATATATATCCCCGATAATGCAGAATACTATTTTACCCATTGCTAATAAAGTTTTAGAAATTCCATACAATTATTTGTTGACAGCCCCCCCAAAACATATTTCGCTAATAGGTATTTTAATGCATTATTGCTCTATGGAGATTTTAGATGAACGATTTCCTATTTTGCATGAGTTTTTACTTTTAGCTCCAAAAGAAAAATTAAATAAGATTTTTACTAGTTCTTATGAAATTAAAAATATGTATAGTATTGTAGATGTTCCTAATTTGGTATTCGGATTAAATTCGCCTGTCATCAGATATAAAATTATGTCTAAAATTTGTGGAATTTTGTCTGTTTGTAAAAAGACACATATTTCCATTATTTCAGGTAAAAAAGTAAAGAAAATTAATTATTCTTCTTTAGAAAGCGATGTAATACAATTTTATGGTGAATTATATTCGAATAAATTAGATTCAACTTTTGTTAGAATGAGAAATATTGTGGACGAACTACTATAGGAAGGAATCAATTATATGCAAAAAGTAAATATTGTTAATTGTTTGATAACGCGGCGGTGTAATCTGGCATGTGAATATTGCCAAATATCCGGGCATATAGATCAACCATTACGTCCACAAAGTTATCCTGATTCAGAATATTATTTCAAAAATGAAAAAGATTCAGAATGGTGGATAAAAACATTGTCTTCTTATTTTGCAGCTAATAAAGATGTGTTTTTTATTTTATATGGGGGAGAACCTTTTATTAGATGGGAATTATTGGTTGATATTGTTAATTTTTTAAATAAAATTAATGCCAAATATACTATTATTTCCAATTGTACAGAAGGAGTAAAGAAAAATATATTTAAATTCTTTAAGAAAGTTGAGGGTGTTTATGGTTTTACTGCAAGTATAGATCCCTCCGCTAATATTAATGTGTGTTATGATCGAGAGGGTTGTAACGATGATGAAATTTATAAATCACAAGTTGGATATAGAATGCTATTGGAATTAATGAATTTGGGTTTAGTTAAAGATCCAGTAGCAGAAATAACATGCGATTGTGACAGTATTTATAAATTAGAAGATTTAGTAAAACAATTATCTAAAGATGGAATCACATCAGATATTACAATGATAGATATTGCTAAAGGTAATTATTATGATTTTTCTAATATTTATGGCCAAATGGCCCTAGTGCCTAAAGATCAAGATGTTAGAGATATTTTTAATAGATTAAAGAATTCTAATTATTTAATACACATGAAAGATAAATTATTAGATATGATATATGATTGTTTACCCTGTAATGTTGATTGTGAAATGGAAAAGGGTCTTTCCAATGTCACAATTGATAGTGATGGTGTAAATAGACTTTGCCTCAGAATCAGGGGTAACCATTGTGTTAAGTATATGGCAGATAGTTTATTTAATGAAGACGGAACTCCATCAGATAGTTATAATGATATATGGGAATCTATGTGTGAAGATAAAAAAGTTATATGTCATAAATGTATGTGGAGTTGTGTTTTGATGTCTAAAATGAATGATTGTAATGGTATTATAAATCATTAGAGTTTTATTTGATTTTTTGGGGTGGGTTGTCTTTTTTGATGACCCACCCTATTTTTTTCTCAAATTTTATTTATCTTTCTATGGATAAATTTTAAGTACTTCGAATATATACAAATTATTAAAAGGAATCTACTAAGTGGTTACAATTATTGA
>Ga0116172_10002758_pt1 | contig 15039 bp, 12 predicted proteins | sample AD_UKC083_MetaG_FD_89799 | JGI IMG/M metagenome (GOLD analysis project Ga0116172, IMG submission 89799) | Active sludge microbial communities of municipal wastewater-treating anaerobic digesters from USA - AD_UKC083_MetaG | ecosystem: Engineered > Bioreactor > Anaerobic > Digestate | place: USA...
CTGAAGAATCATTCTGTTCAAAATCTTTCCGGCTGACCGCCAGTGGATAGGCTGCATATTTCCCCACAATAACAAATGGGATCCGTTTCTGGAGAGAAAAAACAGTCCGGGCAGCGGCAGGATTTTCAGACACATTATAAGCTGCGATATTGGGACATAGTTTTCCGGGAAGACTGTCCGCCAGAATTTGTCCCTGGAAATAGATTTTTTTAATACGTTTCTCCATATCGGGATGGAATTTTATGGCTTCTGCCAGGTCGCCGGCAGGTGCGATAAGCAACACTGTGTGTTTTCTTTTTCCGGAGAACAGGACCGAGTCTATAAAAGCAGATCCGCTGCCCACAGGGATTCTCTTGATTGAGGAATATCCCGGATGAGAACGGTATTGACATTTCAGTTCATTAACCATGCCGGCCGGCTGATGGGATCCGGTGCAGGCAATAGCTAAAACCGAACTGGGCTCGTGAGTGAATATCATATGGATAGCCAGTGCATCATCTACGTCGAGACCGATGTCGGTAATAATGAGTATTTTTTCTGAATAACAGCCTGTAAAACAAACCAGAAAAACGAGTGTTTTACAGGTGAAAAAAAACGTTTCATCAAATAAAGATAAAGAAAAACAGTTATATTTGTTATTATGAGACATAAAGGCCGTTGTTTTTCCATTGTGCTATGCCTCGTGCTGGCATCCTGTTCCGGAGAGCCTGTTTCTTTTTGCGTCCTTGAAACAACAGATCTGCACGGCCATTTCGACGGGTCAGTCATGAAAACAGCTACCTATATCCGTCAAATGCAGGAAAAATACGATGACCGCCTACTGCTGCTCGATGCCGGAGATTACTTGCAGGGCACTCCCGGCGTGTATTACAGTAATTTTATAGACACGGTTGGGCAACATATATGCGCCCGCTTTTTCAATTTCTTTCCTTACACGGCAATAGGGGTTGGAAACCACGATATTGAAGCGGGAATTGATGCGTTCAGCCGTGCCTACCGTCAGGCAGGAATGCCTGTTGTTTGTGCCAATGTTGTTGAAAAAGAATCGGGTAAGCCTTATTTTACTCCATATATAATTATTAACAAAAGAGGATTAAAAATTGCCATTTTAGGACTGCTTACTCCGTATGTGAGTACCTGGGTTGCTGAACATCTCCGTCCCGGCCTTGTGTTTTTACCTGTAGAAAAAGCCGCCGAAGAATGGATGGCTGTCATTAAGAAAAATGAGAACCCCGATATTATTATTGGACTTATCCATACGGGAGCGGACGGTGGCATGGAAGGGCCTTTGGGTTTTGAAAATGCTGCGCTATGGATTGCCCGGAATGTTCCCGGGTTCCATCTGATATGCTACGGTCACGATCATCGTCCTCATGCCGGATATGTCCTGAACAGCCGTAAGGATACAGTCTGGCTCCTGAACGCAGGACCTCACGGCCAAAAGGTTGGAACTGCGCTCATTACGGCGCAAAAAGGAAAAACGCCAAAAGTCTCAGTTTTTGCTTTTATACTAGATGCAGAATATTTTCCGGCAGATTCCCTGTACTCCCGTGAATTTACTCCGGTCTTTGAACGCGTACGTGAATACGAGAATACGCCCATTGCAGAGATACAGAACATCATGCGCAGTGACAGTGCTACGAAAGGGCCGTGCAATTGGTTGGATGAAATACATCTGGGACAGTTGGAAATGGCCGGATTGGGCACCGACATTCTTCCTGCAGTCTCCATTGCGGCGGCTCTTAGTCCAAATGGAGTAATAAACAAGGGACAGATGTATCTGAAAGATTTCTTTACCTGGTTCCCGTATGAGAATTCTATGTGCATAATCCGGATGACCGGCAATGAAATAGTGAAATACCTTGAGTACTCATATGAAAACGCCACATCTGTCATCAATTTCGATACGGCTGCGGGGATCATATATACGGTGCACAAGGAAAGGCCGGCCGGAAACCGTATAGAAGTGCACCGGATGGCAGACGGAACGGCTTTTATTCCCCGCAGGAGGTATTATGTTGTTATGAACTCATACCGGGTCCTTGGGGGAGGAGGCCATTTGACACAAGGCATGGGGTGGACCAGAGAGCAGATTGAAAACCGGATTGTCTGGGAGAGCCAGTTAGATATGCGCCGTATGTTTATGGACCGTGAACGTTCACGCAGTCCATTCACGGCCGTTACACTCAATCATTGGCAATACAAATGAAACGGATCTTTTTATATATAAGCGTCTTGCTGTTGTTCGGCTGCACCGTTGAGCCTGTCTCCTTTGTAGTGCTGGAGACAGCCGATATGCACGGAGTCATAGACGGGCCCATGTCCGGAGTGGCCGGATACCTGAGGGCTCAACGAAAGACATACGGAAACCGCATGATCCTGCTGGATTGCGGAGATAATCTTCAGGGATCTCCCGAGGTCTACTTTTCCAATTATGTAGATACATCCAATGTACACATTTACGCAACCTTGTTTAACTGGCTTTCCTACGATGCGCTTACCGTAGGGAATCACGATCTGGAAGCCGGAAGACAGATATATGACCGGTTATATTCCCAGGTAAAAGCGACCGTACTTTGCGCGAATGCTGTGGATGAAAACACGGGAAAGCCCCGTTTTACCCCTTACCGTGTTTTCAGGCGTATGGGATATAAAATTGCCATAATGGGCCTGTTGACACCCCGTGCTACCGAATGGATCCCAAAACGTCTCCGTTCAGGGGTGGAATTGCAGCCGGTTGAAGAGGCTGCTGCTCATTGGATTAAAGTTATTTACGAAAAAGAGAAACCCGATGTGGTGATTGGATTGCTGCATGCGGGCGGAGGAGTACTCACAGAAGATATGGTTGCAGACGATGCGATGAATACCGGATCGTGGATCGCGAGGAATATTCCGGGTTTCCATCTTATTTGCTGCGGGCATGTGCATAATGCAAAGACCGATTCTGTTATAAACGTGCAGGGTGATACCGTCTGGATTATGGAGGCCGGTTCGCGTGCCAGCCATATTGCACGGGCAGAAATTATCATTGACAGAAAGAATGAACACGATGCAAAAGTTCATATTTCACCCTCTCTTATCAGCTCCCGTTCTTTGCGAAACGATCCCGTATATGAGCAAATAATTGAACCGTTCATGCTGCGGGAAGACGCTTATGAAAGAATCCCCGTTACTGAATTGCATGAGCCGCTATACAGCAGGGAATCCATGCAGGGTCCGAGCAAGTGGGTGGATTTGATCCACACACTTCATCTGTCGATGGCGAATACGGGCAGTGCAGCTGAAGTTGGTGCCAGTATTTCATTTGCTTCGCCGGCTGCCCGGAATCTGTTTCTTGACAAAGGGCTCATTTATATCAATGATATTATTTCATATTATCCCTATGAAAATACGCTAAGCATTGTACGACTGAGTGGAGAAGAGATATTAAAGTACATGGAATATGCGTATTATCTAAGGCTGGACAGGCCCAACGGCCCTGCATATAATTTCGATTCTGCAGCCGGAATAATATATGTTGTTCACCGGGACAGACCTTATGGACAGCGGGTGGAGATCCTCTCCATGGCAGACGGATCCCTGTTTTTCCCTGACAGAGATTATCACGTGGCAATGAACACATTCAGGGCCAGAGGAGGTGGAGATCATCTGACAAGAGGGGTAGGTCTTACTTTAGAAGAATTGCATAAGCGGATTATCTGGGAGAGTGAAAAGGATATCAGATCAAGACTTCTGGAATGGAAACTGACTCAGGGCCCTTACCCGGGCAAACCGCTTAATCATTGGAGATATATTTAAATTTGCTTACATTTGCCGAAACAGGGTAACGGATGGATTGCAGGGATACCGGAAGAGGGGAACTGGGGCGAATAGGAGAGCGGCTGGCTCGCAAACACCTAGAAAACAATGGTTTTCTGGTGCTTCATTGTAACTGGAGATCGGGCCACAGGGAGTTGGATATTGTGGCGAAAAAAGAAGACCGTATCCATTTTGTAGAAGTCCGTTCCCGCAGAGAACCTGTTATGGTTGAGCCGGCTCAGACGGTCACCAGAGATAAACAGCTTACCCTTATGTCCGCTGCAAGGGCTTATATGTCCCGTTTCAGGCTTGATCTTGAGGTTCAATTTGATGTGATTGCCATTGTTTTTGGCCCGAAGGGTCCGGATGACCTGCAGTATAAATTGGAATATATTCCAGACGCATTTTCACCTATTTCATGATGCCGAACTTTTATTGCATTATCATGGCCGGCGGTATTGGCTCCCGTTTCTGGCCCGTGAGCAGGAATGCCCGTCCCAAACAATTCCTGGATATTCTCGGGGTTGGAAAAAGTTTCCTACAGCAGACCTATGACCGGTTCGTACAGATTATCCCTGCTGAGCGTATTCTGGTAGTAACATCCGAACTGTATGCCTCGTTAGTAAAAGAACAGCTTCCCAATTTGCCGGAAAAGAATATTCTTGCCGAGCCGTACAGACGCAACACGGCTCCCTGTATTGCTTATGCGACCTATAAGCTCATGAAAACAGACCCGGATGCTTCGGTGGTCGTAGCTCCGTCCGATCATCTGATCATTGGTGACACCGCTTTTCTGGGAACCGTCAGGGCCGCGCTGGAATTTGCAGTTCAGAGCGATGTGCTTATTACTATTGGGATCAAACCCACCAGACCCGAAACGGGATACGGTTATATCCAGGCGCTAAAAAAGGAATATCGTTCTGTTGGGGAACATTTGGTCTATCCCGTTAAGACTTTTACGGAAAAACCGAACGCCGATCTGGCCAGGGTACTGGTTGAGAGCGGTGAATTCTACTGGAACTCAGGGATTTTTGTGTGGAGCCTGACTTCCATTGCCCGTCAGTTGGAAAAATGGATTCCCGAGATTAGCCTGCCTTTCAGGAACGGGATATCTATCTATAATACCCCGCACGAAGCCAAATTCATCAGAAAAGTGTACGAGGATTGCCGGAATGTGTCTATCGATTACGGGGTAATGGAAAAAGCAAATAATACTTTTGTATTCTCTGCCTCGTTCGGATGGTCCGACTTGGGGAGCTGGGAGAGTTTCTATATGCATTCTTCAAAAGACAGATCCGAAAATGCCATTGCGGCTGGCCGGTCTTTGCTCGAAAATGTAAAGAACTGCCTTGTATATGCAGAAGAAAATAACAAGCTTTTGGTAGTCAAAGATCTTGATAATTATATCATTGTGGATACAAAAGATGCACTGCTGATATGCCCGAGGGATGATTCGCAATTTCGCCAGTTGTTCAATGATATAGCACAAAAACAGGAAAAATTTGTATGAACGGATCTAAATTCAAAGTTGAGGTAAATTCCGAAATAGGAGAACTGGAAGCCGTTATGCTGCACACCCCGGGTCCGGAAGTGGAAAATATGACTCCCAAATCGGTTGAGCGTGCTTTATACAGCGACATTTTAAACCTTTCGGTGGCACAACCGGAATATACCCAACTGTCCTGCCTCCTGGGAAAAGTATGTCAGGTCTTTCAGGTAAAGGACCTGCTGATAAAAGTGCTGGACAATCCTGCGCAGAGAAATGCTCTCGTAGGGAAAATATGTCTGACAGAAAATGTCAATGACTACTATGATGAGTTAATGGAGATGACCTCCCGGACACTTGCTTCCAAACTTATTGAGGGGCTGCCGGCCCGTATAGACAATCTTACTTCATTCCTGAACGAAGATTACTATGCGCTCCATCCGTTATATAATTTTTATTTTACGCGAGATGCATCGGCCGTAATCGGGAATAATGCCGTTATTTGTCGCATGGCCAATAAAGTACGTGTAAGAGAATCGCTCATTATGGATGCGATTTTTTCCAACAATGCGCATTTCTCTTCTACTGTGGTCAACACCTATGACAACCAGCCGAATGACCGTTCCATTCTCCTGGAAGGAGGTGACCTTCTGGTAGCCAGGGAAGATATCCTTGTAGTTGGGAACGGTATGCGCACTACATCTCAGGGAGTGGACCTGCTCATCAACCGGTTGAGCAAAAGCGCTCCGGAAGGGAAGAGCTATATTTTGGTACAACAGTTACCTTCTTCACCCGAAAGTTTCATACATCTGGACATGGTCTTTACATTCCTTGATGTGGATAAATGTATGGTGTTTGAACCGCTTATACTTGGGGATCATCAGTACGGCACCATACAGGTTACCCTGGATAACGGAAAGGTGGAAAAAATCCGCCGCGTGCCGGGACTTGTCACAGCACTCAGGCGCCTGGGCATGGATCTCGAGCCTGTTGTTTGCGGCGGTACCGACGAATGGGATCAGGAACGTGAGCAGTGGCATTCGGGAGCCAATTTCTTTGCCTTTGCGCCCGGAAAGGTGATTTCATATGCACGAAACGTGCACACACTTAACGAAATGTCCAAATACGGGTTTGAAATAGTTACGGCTGATGACGTGTGCTCGGGAAAGGTTTCTATCAAAAAAACACCCAGGTGTGTGGTAACTATTGAAGGCGCCGAACTCGCCCGCGGAGGTGGGGGTGCCCGTTGCATGACCTTACCGCTAAAAAGAAAAAAAGTTAAATGGTAATAACGCAAAAATAATATGAAACTATTGATCGGAGGGGATATTGAAGGCATTGCTACTGCCTGTGACTGGGATTCCATAACACCCGGCCATCCCGATTACGAAAGAAACAGGGTCGAGTATACCAGGGAAATGAATGCTGCTATTGCCGGCGCATTTGATGCCGGAGCAGATGAAGTGTATGTAAGGGACGGTCACGGAGGCAATAAGTCGCTCATCCCCGAGATGTTGGATAAACGTGCATTCCATATAAAAGGACGTTGTTCAGAAGATTACCGGGCCATGATCCTAACCATTGATGAAACCTACGATGCCGTTCTGTTTTTGGGATATCATGCCAAAGCGGGAACGCCGGACGGAGTGATGTCGCATACCATGGCCCGTGCGGTAGATGAATTTACACTGAACGGGATTTCGCTTCCGGAAATGGGATACAATGCATTGGTGGCCGGAATGTACGGTGTACCGGTTGTTTATCTGGCCGGCGACACGGCGGCTTGCAGACAGGCTCAGGAATTGTTCGGGAACATTGTGACTACTGCCGTTAAGAAGGGATTGTCCCGTTGCTCGGCTATTTGCCTTCACCCCGATGAAGCCTGCGCCCGTATCAGGGAAGATGTAAAAAAGGCACTGACCCGGGGTCATCGCTGTGTATACAAAATGGACGGGCCTTACGAGATGTACTGTTCCATCAGGCGCAATTACGATGCCCCCAATATTGAAAAAACACTCAAAACCGAATCGCTGGAAGAGGCCTTGCACCTGTTCTGGACATTGACCTAATTATTACATATATGAGGGAAAAGATAGAAAAAATAATGAACGAACTGGAAGGACTCCAGGTTAAGACGACAGGTGAAATAGAAGAGCTCAGAGTCGGGCTTTTGGGAAAGAAGGGTTCTATTACCCGGTTGTTCGAAGAATTTAAAGATATCCGGCCGGAAGAAAAGCGCGAGATGGGACAGATGATGAATATCCTGAAAAACAAAGCGCTGGAAAAAATCAATTCACTAAAGGAGATAATCGGCTCGGCCGTTGAAAAAAATGCTCCGAAGGCAGATCTTACTATGCCTGCCGAACTGCTGAATACGGGTTCACGTCATCCCATATCCATTACAAGATATCAGATTCTGGATATTTTCCGCAGGATGGGATTTGCCGTTGCCGACGGGCCGGAGGTGGAAGATGACTGGCATGTATTTACGGCGCTGAATTTTCCTCCGGAGCACCCGGCCAGGGATATGCAGGATACCTTTTTCATTAAAACCGATACGCCCAATTCAATTCTTTTAAGAACGCATACCAGTTCGGTGCAGGTCCGTACCATGGAAGCGCAAAAACCGCCCATCCGTGTACTTTGTCCCGGCAGGGTGTTCAGAAACGAGGCTATCTCGGCGCGTGCCCACTGTATTTTTCACCAGGTAGAAGGTCTCTATATAGATGAAAACGTTTCTTTTGCCGACCTGAAGCAGGCCATTCTCATTTTTGCCCGTGAAATGTTCGGCGCCGATACCCAAATTCGTCTCCGCCCATCATACTTTCCTTTTACCGAACCTTCTGCCGAAGTAGATGTAAACTGTAATATTTGCGGCGGAAAAGGCTGTAATATCTGTAAAGGCACCGGATGGCTGGAAATCATGGGAGCCGGCATGGTAGATCCCAACGTACTGGAAGCCTCCGGGATAGATTCCACTAAATATACCGGATTTGCTTTTGGGATGGGAGTGGAGCGCATCGCCATGCTCAAATGGCAGGTAAAGGACCTGCGTCTTTACTTTGAAAATGACGTCCGTTTCCTTCAGCAGTTCCAGACAGAGTTCATTTAGGGCGTTACACAAATCAGAGACGTTGCCGTTACTCCGTTTCCTGTTGCCATGAGTACGGCCTGTCCGCAGGTATGTGCGGTAACTTTTCCGTTTGTATCTACCGATGCTATTCGGCTGTCAGATACCATCCACACAATATCCTGACGGGTTAATGCCGGAGAGGATTCATAGCTGGGTTCTGTGCATGTACCGGCCGTAAGAGAGATAGCCGTATCTGTAAGTGACAAAGGTGCTGTCGAGTCCTTAACCGTCAGATAAATATAATCCGCTTCCGGATCTTCCTGTGTTTGTCTCTTCACCAGGGTATGACCGGCTTTCTTTCCGGTCGCATAAAGAAATGTAATTCCTCCGGACATATCATCGATACCGAACCAAACATAGGGATCCGCCTGAGGGTACATCGTCAGATCCGTTGAAGAGTCATTCTCATATATCAAGGTATAATTGCATTCACCCGAAGTCATAATCTGATCTGCCTGCACAGTTTCCCCTATATTCAAATTCACAAGATAAAAAAGAATACCGGACGACAGGTTCTTCTTTATATATACATTCACTCTTTTACTTTCAGCTCCCCGGGTATGTACTTCAATATGAGTACATCCTTCACGACGTGCTGTCACAAGACCCGATTCTGAAACAGAGGCTATTGAACTGTTCTGCGAAGTAAATTCAAGAGAGGTTCCCGGTGGCGCATTAGTCATGGAGGCGTTAATGGTCTTTTGGAAGGAAGCAATAATCATATATAATTCTGATGATCCCAATAAAGAAATTGTGGGTTTGAGAATCTGTACGGTAACTGAATCCCTGACAGAGGGATCGTCCTTATGATATGCTGTCAGCACGGCTGTACCGGGATTTATTGCCACTAGCGTCGCAGACTGGTCGCTTCCGGCGAATCCCAATACATTCCAGTCGCTGCTTTCCCATACGACCGAACCTCCCGGTTCGGTGACTACAGCCGCTTGTGCGAACATATAAGATTCGCATCCGGCATATAACGTGTCTGAAGATACCGTTAAACTGACTAACGGACTTGCTTTTTCCACCTCAATTACCATACTGTCCCTTACCTGCAGATTGTCTTCAGACACAGCCAGAATATAACAGTTGCCGTTATGTACCGATGTTACCTCTCCGGTACTGTCTACAGACGCCACTCCCGGATTGCTGCTGGTCCAGTGCAGTCTTCTGAAATCCGGATGGGTAGTGGCCGGCTGAAAAACAGGCGTGATACGGCATGTCTGGCCATAGGTGTTAAATCGGTACCAGGCCGGTTGAAGACAAAGCTCCAGGGGACGGGAGTCCAGTGCGGAGGTGTCTATACGCCAGGACATCTCGTTAATTCCTGATCCAAAGAAATTCACAGTAATTTTGTAAAGAGTATTTCTGAATAAATCAAAATTGGTGGTATTATCTGTTCCCGGATACAACCTGTATTTGATGGGACCCCGGTATTCAGGGCTTTCGTACATGCCCTCCATTTCTATATATGTACAGCACCTGGCTGCCGGAGACAAAGGGTCAGGAATTTTTGCCGTGGGATTTTCATTTCCGGGCAGGAGTGTGCCCTGAATGTTTTCATAGGTGTGAAGGAAAATCCCCTCTGTAGTCAGTGGTTCCAGTTCATTGCCGCTCATGGTTTCCCCCCGGATGAAAAAGGAAGACGTATCCTGGAGAGAAGACGGCCCGAACAATCTGATTGAACCGGGCACGTTATTAATTGTTATCCTGTTAAAAAGCAGATTAATATCAGGTGCAAGGTTCTCTGTGTTAACAAAAATATGAAGTCTGGCAGTACAACGTATGAGCATAACTGAAATGGATTGGTTTCCCGTGACAGAGATCAGTGCCGTTTTGCCGGACATAAGCAGGGTTCTGTTCCGTGCCATGTCTTCGGGCGTATCGGTTACAAAAACCAGATCCTCGAGCAGGGTTTGCGATAAAACAGGTAACGTCTTGCCTGCATTGGCTACAACGTAAAATCTGAAGCATTTCCCAGCCAAAACCTGCAAGGTATATTTAGTGTTATTGCTGAAAACATGGGAAAACAAGCGGCCGTCTTCCGTAAAAGAATAGATATTCAGGTCTGCCAGAGCGGAAGGATCTATGTCATATCCACGAGTAGAAAGACTGCCTGTTCTGAGATTGAACGTTATTGTTACCGTATCTTCCTCTCCGCCCGCAATCTGAGAAATAGCGCCCCGCTGACAGGCGGAAAGGAATAAGATAAGGGTAAAGAAACAGATCCTAAAATACGACATCATCTGTAACATGTTCTGTCCAGTTAGCTACAGCGATCGTAATGGTGGCGTCTGTAAAGGAAATGGGAGTATCCGGGTCGTCCGATCCGGGGCGTTTGATCACTACATTGAACGAATACGTATTATTGGCGGTAATTCCTTCTATATTAATGGGATAATAATAAGTCCTTCCGCCTTCGAACAGTGCCTCTATCACTAGCCTTGTCATACCTGCATCATCTCCGGTGTCATTCGTATAAGCATAAAAATAGTGGTTTGTGTTGTGGGGCACATTGGCCGTCAGGGTACCCAGGGTGTCGCACAGGCCGTTGGCAATCTGCATATTCCCCGATACTGTTCGTCCGTCTGCGGAAATATTTCCGACCGTATTGTCCTTATTGAGGGTTTTTTCATTAATGACGTTAGTTAGGAATGCCCTTACGTTCAGAAGGTTTGTCCCTTCATATGCGGTGCCTTCGAAATCTGTGGACACCGATTCGAGGACTACTTTAGCCACAAAACGGGACATTTCAACAGTAATTGCTTCACTTTTTGTGAAAGTGATGGTCTCCATACCAATCATCGTAAAATTATCCAGCCTTTCGTTGAAAAGACTTATCACCTGTCTTTTGAACAATTCCCGGCCTGTAATTCCGCTCCAGTCCGGCTGAGTCTGTCCGTTCAGACCGTGCACGTTAGCCAGGGCATAAATAGTTTTACCGCCTTCCGAAACTTTCAGCTGAATGGGATTGGTTTTGTTGTAATTTTCTACGACGTAATGAATTTCGAGTGTCTTGTCCTCATTGTCATTAAATACAAATATATCCAGACGGTGTATGGAATCCTGTTCAAAGGCGTTCATTGCGTTTGTGGATTTTGTTTCGGAAGAGGCAGAAGAAACAGTTAACGTCAGCACGGCATCCCGGGCCTGATTAATAACAGGCGGAATTTCACGTTCGCAGAAACACAGGATGAGCAGCACCGCTAGCAGGGCGGGGAGCAGAAAAGCATAAGACTTTGTTTTCATGGTGTTTTTTATTAAATGATTACACCGGCAAACATATTTCTATGCAGCGTAAAATCCGGGACAAAAGCAGTAAATCTGTTAATATGTGATTGTCCCTTTTTTTGGAAGAGAAAAATTTTTATCTATCTTTGTGGTCCGTTTGCAGAATATATGCGGAAATAGCTCAGTTGGTAGAGCATAACCTTGCCAAGGTTAGGGTCGCGAGTTCGAATCTCGTTTTCCGCTCGAAACCTCTCCTTCCGAGAGGTTTTTTTAAGGTCTTTCTTTTATGGGCTCGGGTGGTGGAATAGGTAGACACGCAGGACTTAAAATCCTGTGAACAGTAATGTTCGTACGGGTTCGATTCCCGTCCCGAGCACCAAAATAAACCACAAGTGACTTATTATAAGCTACTTGTGGTTTTTTGCTTTTAAAAAATCCCCGACCATATCCCCAACTTAATAAAAAAGCATCCCAGGAACTTGTATTCCGGGATGCTTCATGCACACAAAAACAGACCTCATATGTCTGCTTTGCGTAACAAAGATAATCAATTCTTTATAATATGCATAAAGTGTCCCACTCCCCGTGAAGGGACACCTGGGACAGGTGAGACAAGCGAGACATTATATCCTTTGATAATGCCTAACTACAATTAAGTACCATTATTCGGTATGAAATTCTTCCAGATATCAGATAAAAATAAGAATCGAAAGAATATCAGCCTCAAAATCAAAGTCACAGTTGCAACTAAAAAAATAATTCTTTATTTTTGAAGAAGTTCCAATTCAGGTTCCTATAAATGTTCCATCATACGTTCCAACAGATCCTTTTTGCATCCTTAATTGATCCAAAAATAACGTACCTCAACGATTCATCTAATCTATGATAATTTTCTATTATACTGGATACCAGACACCATGAGTGTCTACTAAACACTGTTCAGTAGACTATTTAAATTGTTATTAATTAATATGTTATAGTCGAAAATATAATGTCCACGATTTGAATTTGTATCTTTATTTGAATACAAATCCGAATCGTTATGAATGATGGAAAATTGGTGTTTTCTCTGCTCGTCGAACTGCTTCCGCAGAAGTACTATATTTATTATTAATCAATAAGCTAAATGGAATAAAGATGAAAAAAACGATTATTTTCCTATTTGCATTGGTGTTCATTTCTTCCTGCACACCTCAAGATGCTCCCAATACGTTTACCGACAGCCGGGATGGCAAAGTGTACAAAACAGTAACCATTGGAGAGCAAGTATGGTTGGCTGAAAACCTGGCATATCTGCCCAGCGTGATTGACCCGCCAACAGGCTCAGAAGACGCAGGTCATGAAACAGATCCATATTATTACGTTTATGGTTATGCCGATATAGATGTAGCTGCAGCCAAAGCCACAGAAAACTACCAAACCTATGGAGTACTCTACAACTGGACAGCCGCAATTACAGCGTGCCCTTCAGGCTGGCATTTACCCAGTGATGCAGAGTGGAAACAATTGGAAATGTACCTAGGGGTGACTCAGGAAGAAGCAGATGAAACTTGGTGGCGCGGTACAGACGAAGGTGGTAAACTGAAAGAAGTAGGAACATTTCATTGGGAAAGCCCAAACGAGGGAGCCTCCAACGAAAGTGGTTTCACAGCCCTTCCGGGTGGCTTCCGCGTCAGCAGTGGGGCTCTCCACAGCATTGGGTCCCACGGCTACTGGTGGAGTTCTACGGAGTACAATGCAGATTCCGCCTGGATCCGGGGCCTGACCAACTCTCTCAGCAACGTAGACAGGGCCTTCGACGGCAAGGTTCATGGGTTTTCTGTTCGTTGTGTACGGGATTAGGTGTGCACAGAGGCTGCTACAGAGCGCACAGGCACAATGCGCTAAGCAACTGTATCAGTGAACTATAATCAAGATGGTGGGTTTTTGTTAACGACCAGGAAGAGTATCAAAAGAAAGGTAAGACTGCGGAGGTCGAGCGAACGGACAGGCTGAGCTACCTGACAGAGAACGAGAAGGAACTGGAACAAAGACGAACCACCGGCAGGGGCCAACAGGGGAATCTGCCAAACCACCCGACGGTGCTTTTATCTAACGATAGAGGTGTTGAACGGATCGGGAAAAGGGGTGATGAAAGAAGCACCTCAGATGTTTGCGCAAGAGCTGAACGAAAGTGAACTGTCCGAAGAGGTGTCGAAATTTACACAGGCAGTGTCAGAAACCGGAATAACTTAATCTATTCCGGGAAGAGCGCAGGGGCTACCTGGGAACCAGATGCCTGCACTGACACTCGGCATAAAGGCAGCAGGACTTGTGTATAGGCTTGATTATGGAACTGTGGAAGCCACCTGATGATGACAATCAAAAAGACTCAAGCGAAACACCGTTAGGTCGAAAGTGGAGAGGCATCAGATGGTGGCGGATGAAGTCGTAGTAGCGAAGAAGTTCCTGTAATGGGAATGGAACAAAGGGCTTCACCTTCAAATCCAGATTTTGTGCTAAACCAAACGGAGAAAAGTTCTGGGGTTGCAGACTGGCCATAATTATCAATATTCGAAATAACATTTGATATTAAAAAGGGATAGGAATAACTCCAATTAAGTGCCCATTTCCCCCTGTTCCTCTTGTCCCACTCCCCATACTGGGACAAGCGGGACACTTGGGCCACCCTGTGCTCCTACCTCCTCCGCCACCCCTCCACTTCCAGATCCAGTCCGGCCACCAGTAACGCAACCTCCTCCATATTGCCCGCCCCCAACCATTTCTTCAACTTCAAAAAAGTTGGGTGCGAAAGCGCATCACCAGGCCCATCAGCCACCTCAACGTTAATACGCTCCTTCCGGTGCTGCCTTATCAGCAGGTCAGCAATATCCACATGATTGGTCCTATCCTCAGAAGAGGCGCTTTTCTCCAGGACATCCGACACCACAATATCCAGTCCCCTGACCTGGGACAATTTTTCTTTCCACTCAGAAAACCCGTCCACATCCGGAAAAGCCACGACCCTACGCCCCTTGAGCACCTGCAGCCGGTCATTCAGCTGTGACTTTCCGCCGGTGGCCAGCCAAATGTATTCAAGCCAAAAGGAACTGCAGATCACCGCCGTCTTCTCACTTTCCACAAGGGCCACCGGCCTGAACGGGTATCGTTTCAAAAGGTGCTCCCCAAACAGGCACTGGGTCAACTCCCATCTGTCGGGAAGACGCAAAGAAGAATCCTTCGAAAGCCTCAAAACAGAATGTACCCAGGTGATCTTTCCACCGACCTTTTCATCCTTGATCCGGTGCCCGGTCTGGCGGTCATATTTCATGATCTTCCCCGTACGGCAGCGACCCTCCGTATCTATCTGGTAGAAGATCACATCCCTGCTTTTTGTCACGCCTATAAGGTA
>Ga0116172_10002762_pt1 | contig 15026 bp, 8 predicted proteins | sample AD_UKC083_MetaG_FD_89799 | JGI IMG/M metagenome (GOLD analysis project Ga0116172, IMG submission 89799) | Active sludge microbial communities of municipal wastewater-treating anaerobic digesters from USA - AD_UKC083_MetaG | ecosystem: Engineered > Bioreactor > Anaerobic > Digestate | place: USA...
CTCCTGGTGCTAAATACAGGTTTAACTCTGTGCTGCTGTCAACCTCCATTTTCTTTATCTCGTATGGCGAGGGGTTCTTATCCCAATGGGCATCAGGAGCATCAAGGTAAAGGGTTGCTGAATACTTTTTACCCGGCTCCAGAAAATCCAGCTTAACGCTGAGCTCCCTTGAATTCTCATCGGTTACCGCACCAATAAACCAACGGTTTGTTCCGCGTTCCTGACGGGCAATGGTAACATAATCGCCAACTTCACCGTTAAGCACCCTGGTTTGCTCCCAGTTTACACCCACATCACGGATAAACTGGAATGCAGGATGGTTTTCATAATTCTCAGGCAAATCGGCAGCCATTTGAATTGGGCTGTAGATGACTACATAAAGGGCAAGCTGCTGTGCCAGTGTATTATTTACCTGGTTGTTGGGTTTGTAGGGTTTCAGCTTGGTGTTGAAGATTCCCGGTGTATAGTCCATAGGTCCGGCCAGCAGGCAGGTGAAGGGAATAATAGCTAAATGCTCAGGAGGATTTCCCCCATCGCTCGACCATGCGTTGAACTCCTGTCCCCGGAATCCCTCCTGAGAAACGAAGTTTGGATATGTTCTGCGCTCGCCTGTTGCCATAAACGGTTCATGAACATCAACGGCAACCTTGTGCTTTGCGGCCACTTCAAGAACCCTTCGGTAGTGGTTAACCATCCACTGCCCATGATGGTACTCTCCTTTGGGTATTATCTTCCCTACGTATCCTGTTTTAACCATGTGGAGGTTCAGGCTGCTGATTAGGGCAAAGGCGGTATCGAGCTGCTTATCGTAGGTGGTAACCGCCGATGATGTTTCGTGGTGCATAATCAGATCAACACCCTTCTTGCGGCCATACTCAACCACCTCCTTGAGGTTGTAGTCCGGATAGGGGGTTACGAAGTCAAAAACTCCCTCCCTATCATCAAATCCAATCCAGTGCTCCCAACCGGTATTCCAACCCTCTACAAGTAAGGCTCCGATATTATTCTTAGCGGCAAAGTCTATATATCGTTTAGCATTTGCAGTAGTTGCCCCATGCTTCCCACTGGCCATATCCCAGCTTGATTTTCCCAGGTGCATCTCCCACCATATACCAACGTACTTCGTGGGCTTAAACCATGAAACATCGCCCAGCTTGTTGGGCTCGTTCAGGTTAAGTATCAGCCTTGATTCTATCAAATCACCAGGTTTTTCGGCAAGCTGAATCATACGCCAGGGAGTGTTAAAGGGTGTTTTGGTAACCACCTTAACTCCAGAATCGTTGCCAACCAGCTCAGTTGTCATGGAGTAGTTAACCGTATCAACTTTTAAGGTTACTCCGGCATAGTTATTAACAGCGGCTTCGTGAAAGCTAAGGTATAGCCCCTGGCTAGTTTTCATGGTTACAGGAGTATTTACGGCGTTTTCCGGAATGTAGGTTTGTGCCAAATCGCGATGGTTTCGCTTTTTGGTGGCGTCAATCTTGCTAAACGAAGTTGTGTTATATAGATGCTCATATATATCCCAGTCGCCGGGCTCCCACCAGCACAAATGGTCGCCGGTTAGCTTAAACTGTGTATTTTCATCGGTGATTGTTACATCGCCCATACTTTCCTGTTGGGGAAATTCGTAACGAAATCCTATTCCATCGTCGTAAACCCTATATGTAACCGCAAAGTGGCGGTTTGGTGATTTTTTCTCCGACAGGAAAACTTTCATCTCGTTGTAATGATTCTTCACAAGCCGTTGCTCGCCCCACGGCAGCTCCCACGTTTCGTTAAACTCATTACTCAACACGCTATCAACTCTCATCCCCTTGGACAGCGATGGGGCATCCTTGAAATCGAATCCAAGTGTTGAGGTCTCAATCACAGGAGAGTCTTTAAAGTAAACCCTGTAAGAGGGCTGTTTATCGGCAGTGAGGCTGAAAATTACCTTCACTTCTCCCGATGGGGAAGTAACCAGTTGCTCGTTGTTGTTGCTACATGCCAGCATACCGGCCAGCAATGCCATTAGGGTATAATCTGCATACTTCTTCATAGTAAATTTTACTTTTATCTTGCCCAACAAATATGTATATAAGTTTGAAAGTAAACGTGAATACCTGTTTAGAAAATAGTATTCCGCTACAACATTTATTCAGGTGAACCAAACTCCTGAAATTAAAACATCAATCTAAACTACCGTATTTCAGTAATATATGCACAAAGAATGCCAATGCCAACAAACACTAGGCAACGCCCCCCTTACCTCCGAAGTTTATTGGGAATGGCGGCATACCCTCACTCCCCTCAGGTAGCTTAATGGTTCCATTTGCAGCTTCAAACTTACCAATGTTTTCCTGCAGGGCCAGCATTAACCTCTTGGCATGATCGGGAGTTAGCACAATTCTTGACTTAACTTGAGCCTTAGGGATACCGGGCATAACCCGCACAAAGTCAATAATGAATTCTGAAGATGAATGGGTTATCACCGCTAGGTTTGAGTATATACCCTGGGCAATTTCATCGTTAATCTCAATATTGATAGGATTCATTTTTTCAGGCATGGCGTATTATTATTAATTTTTAGAACGGAAAGTTAGTAATTTTTTCAAATTCGGCAAAGATTAGCATCGGTGATAGTGGCCTTTACTTTGGTAAAATTTTTAAACCAACGTTAACTCGTTTCCGTTATGCAGCATTCAATCCCTGCATAATTTATTTAGGTTTCTGATGACAAGTACATTGACTCATATCTCATAAGTATGGGGGTGGAGCTGATGGAGCAACCATATTTGGGCTTCGCCGAAATTGAAGGTAACGCTTGCCCATATATGGGTGCTTCAATATTATGAAAGCAGCCAGCAACTTTTAGCTTAGATTATACTGCTGGAGGAAGGACAAAAAAAAGGTTGGCAGTAAAGCCAACCCTTTTAAGGATATTTTCTTGCTATGGCTAGTCGTTGCTCGTAAGCGAAACCGACTTACCTGCTTTTTCAACAAACTCATGCTCATCCTTTGAGTAAACTATTATTCTGTCAAACTCTCTAAGCCCAGTGCCGGCAGGGATAAGGTGTCCACAGATCACATTCTCCTTTAGCCCTTCAAGGTTATCAACCTTACCCCTTACAGCAGCCTCATTCAAAACCTTAGTGGTTTCCTGGAACGAAGCGGCAGACATAAAGCTGTTGGTTTGCAGTGCAGCACGTGTGATTCCTTGCAGCACCTGGCTTGAAGTTGCAGGGATAGCATCCCTTGCCTGAATGGGCTTTAGGTCTTTACGTTTCAGGGCAGAGTTTTCATCCCTAAGCATACGGGCAGTAATAATTTGTCCAGGTCTATAGTTAGGAGCGTCTCCGGGATCGATAACCACCTTCTTATCGAAGATATAGTCGTTCTCTTCAAGAAACTCCCACTTATCAACCACCTGTTTTTCAAGGAATCGAGTATCGCCAGGGTCGTCAATTTCAACCTTGCGCATCATCTGGCGTACAATAACCTCGAAGTGCTTGTCGTTGATTTTAACCCCCTGAAGCCTGTAAACCTCCTGAACCTCATTAACAATATACTCCTGAACCTGCGTTGGACCTTTTATGGCAAGAATATCAGTTGGAGTAATAGCTCCGTCGGAAAGAGGCATTCCAGCTTTCACATAGTCGTTTTCCTGAACAAGTATTTGCTTGGAGAGTGGAACCAAGTATTTCTTAACCTCTCCGGTTTTGGAGGTAACCATAATTTCACGGTTACCTCTTTTCACCTTACCAAAGGTAACTTCACCGTCAATTTCTGAAACAATTGCAGGGTTAGAAGGATTTCGTGCTTCAAAGAGCTCGGTTACCCTTGGCAAACCTCCGGTAATATCGCCTGATTTCCCCATTGCGCGAGGAATCTTAGCAACAATATCACCCGCTCTTATAACTGTACCCTCGTCAACAACAACGTGGGCAGAAACTGGTAGGTTGTACATCCTAATGCCTTCGCCCTTTTCGTCGGTAATTTTAACGGCGGGGTTTTTGCTCTTATCGCGGGTTTCGATAATAACCTTTTCGCGGTATCCGGTTTGCTCATCGGATTCCTCCCTGAAGGTAACCTCCTTGATAAGGGCGTCGAATTCAACCCTACCCGAAACCTCTGAAACAATCACAGCGTTCCATGGATCCCACTCGCAGATAAGCTGACCCTTCTTTATGGTATCGCCGTTTGAAATGTAAAGTTTCGATCCGTAGGGAATGTTGTGGGTAGAAAGGGTTATACCGGTATTCAGGTCAACTATACGCATTTCAGCCAGACGGCCAATTACAATGCTGTACGGTTGGCCGAGTTCATCCTCTGTGGTAATAGTTTTGAGCTCTTCAATTTCGGCTCTGCCATCAAAGCGGGCAATAATTTTAGAATCGGAAATTATATTGGAAGCCGTTCCCCCAACGTGGAATGTACGAAGTGTAAGCTGGGTACCGGGTTCTCCAATACTCTGGGCGGCAATAACGCCAACAGCTTCTCCAATTTGCACCATGCGACCGGTGGCCAAGTTACGACCGTAGCACTTGGAGCATACACCCTTTCGCGACTCGCATGTGAGTACCGATCGAATTTCGACCTGTTCAATTGGTGAATCTTCAATAATGGAGGCAATTTCTTCGGTTATTTCCTCGCCTGCAGCCACAATAAGCTCACCGGTTAACGGGTGGAATACATCATGAACGGTAGTTCTTCCAAGAATTCTCTCGTAAAGGGTTTCCACCACATCCTCATTCTTCTTGATAGCAGTAGCTACCAAACCACGTAACGTTCCACAATCGTTCTCGGTAATAATAACATCCTGCGATACGTCAACCAACCTTCGGGTAAGGTAACCGGCATCGGCTGTTTTCAGAGCGGTATCGGCCAAACCCTTACGTGCACCGTGAGTAGAGATGAAGTACTCCAACACGGATAGCCCCTCTTTAAAGTTCGATAGAATGGGGTTCTCGATGATTTCGTTTCCCACCGATCCCGACTTTTGAGGCTTGGCCATCAGGCCACGCATACCTCCAAGCTGGCGTATCTGCTCCTTCGAACCCCTGGCTCCAGAATCAAGCATCATGTAGATGGAGTTAAAGCCCTGGTTGTCCTCCGAAAGGGTTTTTAGCAGGGTAAGGGTAAGCTTGGCGTTAGTATGTGTCCAGATATCAATAATTTGGTTGTACCGCTCGTTATTGGTAATCAGACCCATGTTGTAGTTGGCCATAACGTCATCAACCTGGGCATAGCCCTCCTCAATAAGCTGGGCTTTTTCCGGGGGTATAACCACATCGTCGAGGTTGAATGAAAGTCCACCCTTAAAGGCCATGTAGTATCCCATATCCTTTATGTCGTCGAGGAACTTGGCAGCCTTAGCCGTGCCGGCTTTCTTCAAAACAGCACCAATTATATCGCGAAGCGACTTCTTGGTTAGCACCTCGTTGATGTAGCCCATTTCTGCAGGAACATTCTGGTTGAATAAAACCCGTCCAACAGTGGTTTCAACAAGCTGCGGGGTCAGCTGCCCATTCTTATCGGGTAACATAAGCCGAACCTTAATGATGGCATGTAGGTCAACAGCATGCTCGTTGTAGGCAATTATTACCTCCTCGGGCGAGTAGAAAATTAAGCCCTCGCCCTTAACGCCTTTTCTAGGTTTGGTGATGTAGTAAAGACCAAGAACCATATCCTGCGATGGAACGGTAATAGGCGCTCCGTTGGCAGGGTTGAGAATGTTATGTGAGCCGAGCATTAAAATTTGTGCTTCCAGGATGGCCTCGTTGCTCAAGGGCAAGTGGACTGCCATCTGGTCGCCATCAAAGTCGGCGTTAAATGCTGTGCAGGCAAGGGGGTGAAGCTGAATTGCCTTACCTTCAATCAGCTTGGGTTGGAATGCTTGAATACCCAAGCGGTGAAGGGTTGGAGCACGGTTAAGTAGCACGGGATGCCCCTTTAAAACGTTTTCCAGAATGTCCCAAACAACAGGATCCTTCCGGTCAACAATCTTCTTGGCCGACTTCACCGTTTTAACAATGCCCCTTTCAATCAGCTTGCGGATAATAAATGGTTTGTAGAGTTCTGCAGCCATTTCCTTTGGGAGACCGCACTCGTGCATCTTCAGCTCGGGACCAACAACAATTACTGAGCGGGCTGAGTAGTCAACTCGTTTACCTAGCAAGTTCTGGCGGAAACGACCTTGCTTTCCCTTTAAGCTATCGCTCAGTGATTTCAACGGACGGTTGGCATCGGTTTTAACAGCGTTTGACTTGCGGGAGTTGTCGAAAAGCGAGTCCACTGCCTCCTGAAGCATACGCTTTTCATTCCGAAGTATCACCTCGGGGGCTTTAATTTCAATAAGACGTTTCAGACGGTTGTTACGAATAATCACCCTACGGTATAGGTCATTCAGGTCGGAAGTGGCAAACCTTCCTCCATCAAGCGGCACTAAAGGACGAAGCTCAGGAGGAATAACAGGAATTACCTTCAATATCATCCATTCCGGCTTGTTTATGGTGCCCGATTCCCGAAAGGCCTCTACCACCTGAAGGCGTTTCAGCGCTTCACTTTTACGCTGTTGGGATGTTTCGGTGTTTGCCCTGTTGCGAAGGTCGTATGACAGCTCATCCAGGTTTAGGCGGGACAAGAGCAAATTAAGCGCTTCTGCTCCCATTCCGGCAATGAACTTGTTAGGATCGTTATCGTCAAGATGCTGGTTATCCTTTGGAAGGGAATCAATAATTTCGAGATACTCCTCTTCGGTAAGGAAATCGAGGTATTTGACTCCATCAGCAGCTTTAATGCCAGGATTAACCACCACGTAACGCTCGTAGTAGATTATTGACTCCAGTTTTTTGGAGGGTAATCCAAGCAGGTAGCCTATTTTGTTGGGCAACGACTTAAAATACCAGATATGTGCCACTGGAACCACAAGTGTGATGTGCCCCATCCTCTCCCTGCGTACCTTCTTCTCAGTAACCTCAACACCGCAACGGTCGCATACGATACCCTTGTAACGAATGCGTTTGTACTTTCCGCAGTGGCACTCGTAATCCTTCACGGGACCGAAAATTCTTTCACAAAACAACCCGTCTCGCTCAGGCTTATAGGTTCTGTAATTTATCGTTTCAGGTTTTAGCACTTCTCCGCTCGACCGCTCCAGTATTTCTTCGGGTGAGGCAAGGCTGATAGTGATTTTTGAGAAGTTGCTCTTAGCCTTATTATCTTTTCTGAACGACATATTCAACTAGTTAAAAGTTATGTTATGCAGCTGGACAGCAAAAAAAGTCTTTAGCCAGAACTGTGCAATCGGGCTAGTCAAGATTAATACTTAAGCCCAACCCCCTAAGTTCATGTAGCAACACGTTGAGCGACTCGGGTATGCCGGGTTCAGGCATTGGTTCTCCCTTAACAATTGACTCGTAAGCTTTAGCTCTACCGACCACATCATCGGACTTGATGGTGAGTATTTCCTGAAGGATGTGGGAAGCCCCAAAAGCTTCCAGCGCCCATACCTCCATTTCACCAAACCTTTGACCGCCAAACTGAGCCTTGCCACCAAGTGGTTGCTGGGTAATAAGGGAGTAAGGGCCTATAGAACGGGCATGCATCTTATCGTCAACCATGTGTCCGAGCTTCATCATGTAGATTACACCTACAGTTGCAGGTTGATCAAAGCGCTCGCCGGTACCCCCATCGTACAGGTATGTTTTACCAAAGCGGGGTAAGCCGGCCTTCTCGGTGTACACGGTTATATCGTCAAGAGTTGCACCATCGAAAATCGGTGTGGCAAAGCTAACGCCCAGCTTTTGCCCTGCCCAACCTAGAACGGTTTCGTAAATCTGACCCAGGTTCATTCGGGAGGGAACGCCTAGAGGGTTCAAAACTATATCGACAGGCGACCCATCCTCCAGGAACGGCATATCCTCATCACGAACCACCTTGGCCACAATTCCCTTATTTCCATGTCGGCCAGCCATCTTATCGCCCACTTTTAACTTGCGTTTTTTGGCAATAAATACTTTGGCTAGCTGCATAATTCCTGCAGGCAGCTCATCTCCGATGGTTACATTAAACTTCTTGCGCTTAAACTCCGCATCAATCTCCTTCCACTTCAGAATGTAATTCTGAATAACAGTTTTAATCAGCTCATTCTTAGCCTTATCGGTTGTCCATTTGTTTGGGTTAACATTCATGTAGTCAATCTCGGTAAGCATTTTATGTGTAAATTTCACCCCACGAGGAATGAGCTCCTGGTTGAAATTATCCACAACGCCCTGCGAGGTTTTCCCGTTTACAAGAACAAACAGCTTATCAACCAGCTTGGTTTGAAGCTCGGCAACCTGACGGTTAAACTCGTTGTCGATTTTTTCCAGCTTACTTTTCTCAGTTGACTTGGATTTTTTCTGGTCCTTTTCATCCTTAATAGCCCTTGAAAAAAGCATTTTGTCAACTACCACGCCGTAAAGCGATGGGGAAGCTTTTAGTGAGGCATCCTTCACATCGCCAGCCTTATCTCCGAAAATTGCGCGTAGCAGTTTTTCCTCGGGAGTGGGATCAGACTCCCCTTTAGGGGTGATCTTCCCGATAAGGATATCGCCAGGCACCACGTTGGCGCCAATACGGATCATCCCGTTCTCATCGAGGTTCTTAGTAGCCTCTTCCGATACGTTTGGTATATCGGCTGTAAGCTCCTCCATTCCACGTTTAGTATCCCTAACCTCAAGGATGTACTCATCAATATGAAGGGAGGTAAACATATCATCCCTAATCAACCGTTCGTTAATTACGATGGCATCCTCAAAGTTGTAACCCTTCCAAGGCATAAAGGCCACCTTAAGGTTTCGCCCAAGGGCGAGCTCTCCGTTGCGAGTAGCATAGCCTTCGGTAAGGATATCGCCTTTTTTAATTATTTGGCCCTTGGTAACAATGGGTGTTAGGGTAATAGATGTATTTTGGTTAGTTTTCTTGAATTTTGGTAAGCTATATCGTTTAAGCTCGGGGTCGAAACTAACAAAAACTTCATCTTCCGAGCGGTTATATCTTACAACAATCTCGTTGGCGTCAACATACTCCACCACACCATCCTGTTCGGCAACAACTTGCACACGACTATCGCTCACCACTTTACCTTCCAATCCGGTTCCAACAATCGGAGTTTCGGGCTTTAGAAGTGGAACTGCCTGACGCATCATGTTCGAACCCATGAGGGCACGGTTGGCGTCATCATTTTCCAAAAAAGGAATGAGCGAAGCGGCAATGGAGGCAATTTGGTTAGGTGCAACATCCATAAGGTCGATTGATTCGCTTTCAGCCAGGGGGAAATCCCCTTCGTAACGAGCTTTTACCTTGGATTCAACAAACGAACCATCATCACCAATAGGAGCATTTGCCTGGGCAATAATTTTGGCCTCCTCCTCCTCGGCAGTCAGGTACACTACATCGTCATCGTTCATGCCCACCGTTCCGCCGTCAACCTTCCGGTAGGGAGTTTCAATGAATCCCAAATCGTTTATTCGGGCGTAAACACAAAGAGAAGAGATAAGCCCGATATTAGGGCCTTCAGGCGTTTCGATGGGGCACAACCTGCCGTAATGGGTGTAGTGCACGTCTCTAACCTCAAAACCGGCACGTTCTCTGGAAAGTCCACCAGGTCCAAGTGCAGATAAACGACGCTTATGGGTCATTTCGGCCAGCGGGTTAGTCTGATCCATGAATTGCGACAGCTGGTTTGTGCCGAAAAAGGAGTTAATAACCGATGAAAGCGTTTTAGAGTTTATCAGGTCAATAGGCGTGAACACCTCGTTGTCCCTAACGTTCATTCGCTCACGGATAGTTCTGGCCATTCTTGCCAGCCCAACGCTGAACTGGGCAGCCAGCTGTTCGCCCACGGTTCTAACCCGTCGGTTGCTCAAATGGTCAATGTCGTCAACCTCTGCTTTGGAGTTGACAAGTTCAATCAGGTACTTGATAATCTCAATGATATCTTCTCTCGTAAGCACCTTTACATCGGGGGAGGTTGTAAGGTTGAGCTTTTTGTTAATACGGTAACGTCCAACCTCGCCCAAATCATATCGTTTATCCGAAAAGAACAGCTTGTCTATAACATCACGTGCGGTAGCCTCATCAGGAGGCTCAGAGTTACGCAGCTGCCTATAGATATACACTACAGCTTCTTTCTCGGAGTTGCAGGGATCCTTTTGCAGGGTATTGTATATAATAGCGTAGTCCGAAAAAGTTTGATTTTCCTTATGAACAAGTATGGACTTAGCTCCCGACTCAATAATGGTGTCAATATGTTCATTCTCGACCACTGTTTCACGGTCGAGTATTACCTCGTTTCGTTCGATAGATACAACTTCCCCGGTGTCCTCGTCAACAAAATCCTCAACCCACGATTTCAGCACACGTGCAGCAAGCCTCTGACCCACAATTTTTTTCAGGTTAATCTTGTTAACCTTAACCTCCTCGGCCAGGTTGAAAATTTCCAGAATATCCTTATCGCTTTCGTAGCCGATAGCACGGAGCAGCGTAGTAACAGGCAGCTTTTTCTTCCGGTCTATGTAGGCGTACATCACGTTATTAATATCAGTGGCGAACTCAATCCACGAGCCCTTAAAGGGAATAATTCGGGCTGAGTAGAGCTTTGTCCCGTTGGGGTGAATGCTTTGTCCAAAAAAGACACCCGGTGAACGATGGAGCTGCGACACAACAACGCGCTCGGCACCGTTTATAACGAAGGTTCCGCGGGGCGTCATGTAGGGTATGGTTCCGAGGTACACATCCTGAACAACGGTATCGAAGTCCTCGTGCTCGGGATCGGTGCAGTAGAGCTTTAGCTTGGCCTTCAGGGGAACGCAAAAAGTAAGCCCTCGATCAAGGCATTCCTCAATGGAGTAGCGGGGTGGATCAACAAAGTAGTCTAGAAACTCCAGAACGAAGTTGTTTCGTGTATCGGTAATCGGAAAATTTTCCAGAAATACCTTATACAGCCCTTCGTGTCTGCGTTCTTCGGGGCTAGTGCCCAGCTGAAAAAATTCGGTGAATGACTTTAGCTGAACTTCCAGAAAATCGGGGTATTCGTATTGACTCTTCGTTCTGGAAAAGCTAATTCGGTTGTTATTGTTATTATTAGACATTGGATTAGTGTTTGTTGAACTGTAAAAATATAACAATAAAAAGGCTTAGAATCTAATGGATAGATTCTAAACCTTTACCCAATATAGGCTTTTGCTATTTAAGTTCAACTTCTGCTCCTGCGTCTTCGAGTTGTGCTTTGAGAGATTCGGCTTCTTCTTTTGAAACACCTTCCTTAACCGGCTTTGGTGCGGCATCAACGAGATCTTTAGCCTCCTTGAGCCCCAGTCCGGTAAGATCTTTCACCAGCTTAACCACCTGAAGCTTTGCTCCGCCGGCAGCTTTCAAAATAACGTCAAACTGAGTTTTCTCGGCTGCAGCGGCGCCAGCACCAGCAGCAGGTGCAGCAGCAACAGCTACAGCAGCAGCAGCGGGTTCAATACCATATTCGTCTTTAAGAATCTTAGCTAACTCGTTAACTTCCTTAACCGAAAGGTTAACTAAATCTTCTGCAAATTTCTTGAGATCTGCCATTTTGATAAGTGTTTAATTGATTTCAAACTTTAAGTTATTTTTCCTTTTCAGAAAGTGTTTTAACAACACCAGATAGAATATTTCCTCCTGATTGAAGAGAAGCGATAACATTCTTTGCGGGTGATTGCAGCAGGGCAATAACATCGGCAATGAGCTCGTTCTTGCTCTTCAGCGATGCAAGCATATTCAGCTGTTCGTCGCCCACATATATGGACTCCTCTACAAAGGCAGCTTTTAGTAAGGGTTTCGGATGTTCAGTTCGGAACTCCTTGATAAGCTTAGCCGGCACATTCCCCGATTCGGTAAACATTACCGATGTGGTGCCCTTTAACTCTGTAAATAGCGGCGAAAAGTCAAATTTGCCGCTTTGTTCCAGGGCTTTCTTAAACAGGGTATTTTTAACCACCACCATTTTAACCTCTTTCTGAAAGCACGAGCGGCGAAGCTTGCTAGTGTCCTCAGCATTAAGCGCCGACGTATCGGTGAGGTAAAAATGCGGGTAGCGGTTTATAGTTTCGGTAAGCGCATCAATCAGATTTTTTTTCTCTTCCCTTGTCATAGTGAATTGGGTCTGTAAACGGTTTTATTAATTCGCAGCAGCTATAGATTTGGTATCGATTGCCAAACCGGGGCTCATAGTAGTGGAAAGGTAAATGCTCTTCAGGTAGGTTCCTTTAGCCGTTGTGGGTTTAAGCTTGATAATGGTATTAAGAAATTCAATGGCATTATCAACTATTTTCTCGGGCTCAAAAGAAACCTTACCGATTGAAGCGTGAATTATACCAAACTTGTCAACCTTAAAGTCGATTTTCCCCTGCTTAACCTCCTTAACAGCCTTATCAACGTCCATGGTTACAGTGCCGCTTTTAGGGTTGGGCATAAGTCCTCTAGGTCCAAGGATACGGCCCAGGGCGCCAATTTTACCCATAACCGTAGGCATGGTAATGATAACATCAACATCTGTCCACCCTCCTTTGATTTTTTCAATATACTCATCAAGCCCAACAAACTCGGCTCCGGCCTGACGAGCAGCTTCCTCCTTATCGGGAGTACAAAGCACCAGCACCCTCACCTGTTTGCCGGTTCCGTGAGGAAGTGTAACCACCCCGCGAACCATCTGGTTGGCCTTACGAGGATCGACATTAAGCCTCACGTCGATGTCAACCGAAGCGTCGAACTTTGTGTAGGTGATATCCTTCAACAGGGCAGCTGCCTCAGAAAGCTTGTACTGCCTGTTCGGCTCAACCTTCGATAAAGCCAACTTCCTGTTTTTTGTCAGTTTAGTCATTGCTCAAAAGATGTTAAGTGGTTATTTAGCCGGAAACTCTCCGGTAACAGCAATCCCCATGCTCCGGGCTGTGCCTGCTACCATTTTCATAGCCGACTCAAGGGTAAAGCAGTTCAGATCGGGCATTTTGTCCTGGGCTACTTGCCTTACCTGCTCCCAGGTTACTGAAGCAACTTTCTTCCTGTTTGGTTCAGCTGATCCCTTCTGCTGCTTGGTAATTTCCAGGAGCTGAACGGGAACAGGTGGGGTTTTAACAACAAAATCGAATGACTTATCGTTGTAAACAGTAATTATAACAGGCAAAACTTTCCCTGCTTGAACTTGAGTTCTGGCATTAAACTGCTTGCAGAACTCCATAATGTTTACCCCTTTAGAACCAAGAGCAGGCCCAATTGGAGGCGATGGATTAGCAGCGCCGCCTTTAACCTGGAGCTTAATAAATCCAGCAATTTCTTTAGCCATAATTCATTTGCTCTTTTAGTTAGTTACTCTTTTTCAACTTGCATAAAACTTAACTCCAGCGGAGTTTTTCGGCCGAAGATTTTCACCATAACCTTCAGCTTCTTCTTTTCGTCATTTACCTCCTCGATTACTCCGGAAAACGAGTTAAACGGACCGTCTATCACCTTCACCGTTTCACCAACAAAGAATGGAACATTCAGCTCCTCCTCGCTATCAACCAGCTCGTCAACCTTTCCAAGAATACGGTTTACCTCGGAAGTTCTAAGGGGTATAGGATCGCCCGATTTGGGGTCGCCTAAAAATCCCAACACGTTGGGGGCATTCCTCAAAATGTGAGGAACCTCACCCACCAGCGCAGCTTCAACAAGAACATAACCAGGGTAAAAAATTCTCTCCTTACTGATTTTCTTACCGTTATGAATCTGGTAAACCTTTTCGGTAGGGATAAGAACTTGAGAGATGAAGTCCTGTAATTTCAAACGGGTAATCTCATTCTCCAGGTACTCCTTAACTTTCTTCTCCTTACCGGAAATTGCCCGAAGAACATACCATCTTTTTACATTTTCTTCCATTCCTTTCCCAAGTTGGGCGCTGGTTAGTTAAGCATACGGTAGATAACCTTCATCAGGTTCTCAAAGCTGATGTCCATGACGAAAACCACCAGCGCAATTAAAAGGGAAGCAACAATGACAATTAATGCGCTGGATTGAAGTTCTTTCATAGTAGGCCACGAAACCTTATGCACCATTTCGGTGTAAACTTCGTGAAAGTACTTTGTAATCTTCATATCTTCAGATATTTAGCACGGGTGGAGAGACTCGAACTCCCAACCAATGGTTTTGGAGACCACTACTCTACCAATTGAGCTACACCCGTGTAGGCTGGCTCAAGGCAGGTAATGCCTTTTGCCAGAATAGCAGTATTATTCGATTATATCAATTACCTGACCAGCACCAACTGTTCTGCCACCTTCACGAATTGCGAAACGAAGGTTTTTATTAATAGCAACAGGATAAATAAGCTCAACGGTAATGGTTACGTTGTCGCCCGGCATTACCATTTCCACACCTTCGGGTAGAACTATTTCACCGGTAACGTCAAGAGTTCTAAGATAGAACTGGGGACGGTAGTGGTTGTGGAACGGGGTATGACGGCCACCCTCCTCTTTCTTCAAAACATATATTTCAGCCTTGAACTTGGTGTGAGGTGTGATGGACCCAGGTTTGGCAACCACCATTCCGCGCTTAATTTCCTTTTTGTCTATACCGCGAAGGAGCAAACCAACGTTATCACCGGCTTCACCCTGGTCAAGAATTTTGCGGAACATTTCCACGCCGGTAACAACCGATTTCATCTTTTCATGGCTAAGACCGATAATTTCAACTTCATCGCTGGTGTGGATAACACCGGTTTCGATACGTCCGGTAGCAACAGTTCCACGGCCTGTAATTGAGAAGACGTCTTCAACAGGCATCAGGAAGGGTTTTTCGTTTTCACGGGGAGGAATGGGAATATACTCGTCAACCGCAGCCATCAGCTCCATTACCTTTTCCACCCACTTGGGTTCGCCATTCAGCGCACCAAGTGCAGAACCCCTGATAACAGGAGTATTTTCTCCGTCAAACTGGTAGAATGTGAGCAGCTCGCGAACTTCCATTTCAACAAGGTCGAGCATTTCGGGATCGTCAAC
>Ga0116172_10002769_pt1 | contig 15012 bp, 9 predicted proteins | sample AD_UKC083_MetaG_FD_89799 | JGI IMG/M metagenome (GOLD analysis project Ga0116172, IMG submission 89799) | Active sludge microbial communities of municipal wastewater-treating anaerobic digesters from USA - AD_UKC083_MetaG | ecosystem: Engineered > Bioreactor > Anaerobic > Digestate | place: USA...
TTCAAGTCTGTAATTTGAAGTGAAGCAACATGGTGCTGCAATTTCAACAACTGTCCATTGACATTGTAAATCTCAATGGATTGTGCATCGGCAATAATTTCGTCGCGTGTGATGATAACTTGTGAAGTTCTATCATCTTTAACCGTCTTAACCGACATGGTAATTTTTTGACGAATGCATAAGTTAGGTATGCTGAATTGCGAGTAGGTAATTCCATCACTTCCAAAGCTTTGGATTCTTAATTGTGCGTTTTCTGCATTGTTCAAATCTAAAAACACAGGTTCACAAGAGCCGTTTTTTAAGTTATAAGTATTTCCGTAAGGCTCTCCATCAAGAGTAAGTTGAACGGTCCGGGTGCCGTTTGATGCAAAATTAGCTGTTATAACAGTATTGGCAGGCAATGTAAAAGTCACATCGCTTGTACGCCAGGAAAAATTATTATTCGAGAAGCAACCGTCTGTTTTACCTGATCTGTCTTCAGTACTTAAAGCTCCATCCGTAATTAAATTGCTTAGTTCTTCAGGCAGCACAACCGGAATTTCTGTGGGTACGTCTCCGCAGAATAAATCTATATACTCGCTGGCCGGAGGTGCTTCATAACCTTGTCCTTTTGTGATATGGGCTACCAGGTCATTCAGATAAACTTCCAAATAAGTATAACCCAGGTCATTCATATCTGTAGCCGATTTTCCGGGGAACTTATCATCCAACCATCCATCAGGAATTCCATCATTATCAGAGTCGGTCGGTGCTGTTCCGGAATTATAAACCGGAAATCCACCTGCATCTGTTTGCGTGTCAATGAGTCCGCCGGTGCTCCCGTTTGAACCGACTGCCGTTGCTATTCCAAGTCTGGTTTCATTCACATATCTTCTGTCCAGCGTATCGCGCGCAAGTGAAGCACCGCTGTAAAGCAATACTTTCTCAAATGCTTCTTCGGCAGTATGGGTGTTTATCGGATTGGCGACGGAAAATTCTGTTTCCGATTTCAGGTCATTGAGCGTAGTACCTGCCGGAAATGAGTTCCCGAAAGTAACACCTGCCCAATTGTTGTTAGTAATGTTTGCGTTTCCATTCATCACATTCCCGCTTATATAAAATTGACCGTAAACACCACCATTGTTGTAAGCCTGTAGAAACCTGCTTCTGGTGCTCGATTTGGAAGCAGGACCGGGTTTGTAATAATTGTTTACCATATTATAACTCCCGCCTTCTGCTCCGTAGGCATTGTTGCCTCCCCAATTATACACTACATTATTTCTATAATCTACCATTTCTAGCTCAGGTTTTCCGGAATATCTGCTTCCATTGAAACGGGGAGTCCGGCTATCATGACTGAAAAGCAGGTTGTGATGAAACGATGCATTTTGTCCTCCCCAAATACCTCCGTAGCCATGGGTTCCTTTATCGTGAATAGAGGCGCGGAGACTTTCGGCAATGATGCACCATTGCATGGTAAAGTTTTTATTGTCGTAAAACGAAGAAGCTTCGTCTACGCTCCAACTCATGGTGCAATGGTCGAGTATAATATTGCTTCTGTCCTTTCCCCACAATGCATCTCCACCATCCCAATTATAGGTAGGATTTAACGGCACAGCTTCATCACCCATTCTAAACCGGATGTATCGAATAATAACGTTATCGGCGCTGATAACAACCGGAAAGTTTTTAACCGTAATGCCGTCGCCGGGTGCAGTTTGACCGGCAATGGTAAGATTGCCGTTTCTGATCCTTAATTCTGATGTCAACTCTATGATGCCTGAAACTTTAAAAAGAATTGTCCTTGGGTAGTTTTGAGTGACTGCCCAGCGTAAAGTACCTTCCGAACCATCATCCGTCAACTTGGTTACGTACAAAACCGTACCTCCGCGACCGCCCGTAGTGTACATTCCTCCACCTTCAGCGCCCGGGAATGCAGAAGTTTGTGCATAAAGCAAACCTGATAAAGCAGAAACAGCAAAAGCCATCAATAGTAAGCTTGTTTTTTTCATTGATTATAGTTTTGTTATGTTGTTAAATCGGTATGTCTATTTTTTTTGAATAAAAAGTTTTGTTAATCCTGTAATTTTTTGTTTTTCAGCCTCTTTTACGAATAAATTGGCTACGTATGTTGCTCCCAATTCATTATAGTGAGTATTGTCATCAAGCCCGTTTGGGTAGAGCGGACTTTCACCCGGAGCAAATTTGTGAAAAAATCGCCTGGAGTTTTCCACACCTTCCTCTTGTAACCATTCAGACGTGAGTTTTTCCATGTCAATCATAGGTACTTGTTGTTCGCGGGCAACGTCGCGGATGATATCGGGGTAAACTCCGTGTGTAGGCTCCAACAAGCCTTCATTGCTGAATTTTCTACGTGCAACAGGGGTGCAAAGAATTGGTGTAGCTCCCCTGGCTTTTACTTCCTGCACAAAAGCGATAAAATTTAATCGAAATTGAGCCGGATTCGTGTATCGCTCTCCTTTGGAAACCGAACTGTCATTATGCCCGAACTGCAAGATCACAAAATCTCCTTTTTCCGTGTTGTCAAGTAATTCCGTCCAAAGTCCTTCTTCTATAAAAGTGCGGGTGCTTCGTCCGTTTTTGGCGTAATTTTTAACAATACCCTTTTCATTCACAAAGCTCGGAAGCATCATTCCCCATCCTCTTTCTAAAAACGGCACGTCAATTTTTTCACCGCTGATGCTGTCGGTGATAGACTTGGAAAGTACCTTATCAGCCATAGTAGAATCTCCACCCATAAGAATTTTAGTAGGGTGGGGAGCAGCACATGCCAGGAATGTTATAGTAATGACAACAATCGCTAACTTAGATTTGATAAAACTGATTTTTGATTTACGATTTTTCACTTGACTACTACTATTTATAATTATTTTATCTCGATTTTCTCTACCTCACTAGCCACATCCACAACTCCGTCTGCGAACTTAGGCAAATGAATGTCTTTAGTCTTTTTTCCTTCTATCCAAATTGCTTTTTGAGCTTTGTTTTCGTCAAAATAAAGCTTTTCTGCCTTGAAGTTTTTCACATTGTTCAATTTAAATGCAGATCCTTTTTCAGGGATAATTGTTACATTTTCAAAAACAATATTTTTTGATTCTGAAAGCTCGGCACCAATCTGAGAGGTGATAAAGGCATTTTTCAATCGGATATTTTCAATGTTCATTTCGGGCAATCCGTTGAACAATAATGCCCTGCGTGCGTTTCGGGAAACAATATTTTCTACAAAAATATTTTTGAAAACAGGAGTCGTTTCATCAACCGGCGGAAGAACTTCTTCTACAGGCGTTACATCACCGTCGGCAAGTGATTCCGAAGCTGATTTGCCACCGTAATAAAGGTCGAAAAGGAACGATTCTGTGGCAATATTAAACATGTAAATATCTGAAATGTAGATATTCTCTACAACGCCGCCACGTCCGCGTGTACTTTTGAAGCGAAGACCTACGTCTGTTCCGAGAAACTGACAGTTAGATACTTTGACGTTTTTCACTCCGCCCGACATTTCGCTACCCACGATAAAACCGCCATGCCCGTGAAACACTTTGCAATTATCCACTATCAAATTAACTGTGGGTCTTGCCCTTTTGCGTCCGTCTTCATCCTTTCCCGACTTGATGCAAATTGCATCATCACCTACATCAAAGGTGCTGTTGACAATGATCGAATTTACACAAGATTCCAGGTCGATGCCGTCTCCATTTTGCGAATAACTTGGGTTTTTTACATAAATCCCGTCTACAATCACATTTTCGCACATCAGCGGGTGGATATTCCAGGCCGGAGAATTTTCAAACAGCACACCTTGAAGTAAAACATTTTTACACTCAATGAAACTTATCATTACCGGACGTAAAAAATCACGTATTTCCAGCCATTCAGCCTCGCTCATATCTTTTCTTGGCACGTTCATATCGCTGATTTCAAATCCTTTGAGTGAACCCTCAGAAGGGAACCAATAATTATTCTTTCTGAGAACACCGCCGGATGCTACTTTTTGCTTCCACATTTTTTCGGTTACTTTCTCTTTTTTCAACGGACGCCACGCATCACCCGAACCGTCGATGGAGCCACAACCGGTAATGGCAATATTCTCAAGATTTCTACCTGAAATGGGGGATTGGCATCTGCGTGTGTCCAGTCCTTCAAACACCGTTTCTACAATCGGATAAAGATCAAAATCGGGCGAAAACAATATCAATGCACCTTTTTCCAGGTGTAAGTTAATATTGGAGCGGAAAACAATTGGTCCGGTAAACCAAACACCTTTCGGAACGATCAATTTACCTCCGCCCTTGTCATCCAGGGTTTGCATAGCCTTTTCAAAAGCTTTGGTGTTCAGGGTAATACCATCGGGCACACCTCCCATATCCGCCAAGTTGACCTCATTGTCGGGGAAAACAGGTGCTTTTATTTTTGGCATTTCAAAAGGTAAATCCTTGTACAAATGCTCGTAAGGATACTCATTCAGTGTTTTTTGCGCAGCACAAGCCGTAACTAAAAGTGCGGCAAAAAGGATAGATGTGGTTTTTAAAAAATTCATTTCAGTATATGATTGTGATTTTGAAAAATGCACAGTTTACGATATTGTAGATGTATCGTAAACTGTGAGAATTTATTAATTGTCATTCATAACACTACAACCAGCGTGGGTCACCAATAGCATTATCAATAATTTCCTGATTGGAAACTTTGAAATTGCCCGATGTTGGTGCTGCATATCCCGGGTCTAAGTTTTTGGCTGAATCATCGTAGATCTTTGCCACCTCGGAACCTCCGGTAAATAGTGCAGGTGCATTGAAGTAGTTGTTGTTCTCGAAAGTTGGAGCCGGTGTTGTACTTTGATTTGAGAAGTTTCCAACCGTATTGGTAACGATATTGTTTTTGAAATTAATTGTTCCCCCGGAAACTCTCACATACAGAATGCGCCTTGCAACATCATTTGCAATTCCATCTAACGTGTTGTTTACAATATTGATTACAGGAGCAATTTCGGGGAATGCTGCAGAAGTATTGTCATATCTTACAAAATCCCGGGCCAATGCACTCTTGTAAACTGTACTGTTAGAAAGCGTAAACGTCTTGATAGCTCCTTGTCTGTTATCGAATAAATCGCCACCGCTGCACTCAACATCCCGGATAATGGTGTTATTGATTGTAAGCGATTCCACAGCAGCTGCCACATTCAGATAGAATACACCTTTTACGTAATTTTTAATGACACATCCGTCAATCTTTACATCGCCGTAATTTGCACTTGCTGTTGCAAAGACAATGGCCTGATTGCCGCTATCTACGCCTGTGCCATCCATAATAACATCTTTAAGCAGTAATGACGAATTGTTTTCCATTGAAAAATATCCGTGGATCACAGGCTTGTCATTCGGATAAACGGCTTTAATCTCCACTTTCGCCGTTATAACAAACTTAACAGTATCACCGTAGGTTCCGGGGAACAAAGCAAATACATCTCCATCCTGGGCTGCTGTCAGCTTAGCTTCCAAATCATCTCCCGGATTTACTGCTATGGCATCACCCAGGTCGAGTAAAGTTGTAAATTCTACTCTTCCTCGCTGAACATCACCATTGTATATTTTTGCAATATAATCGGTCTCACCTGTCAGTCCGGTGATTTGGGCCGATGCGGCAGCTATTTCGTCTGCTGTAAGTGTATGCTCAATCACAGCACCATCTAAAATTTCTACCGTAATTCGTGTGATATTCTGTGTCGGATTCCAACGCAGTGTTACGCTGTTTGCCTGAATATCGGTATCTTCAAACGGAATAAAGATGTTTTCTGATTGGGTTTTGACATATACGCCCGACCATTTTGATTCTTCTGCTCCGCTTAAAATTGCCTTCACACGGAAAGAATACTTCGTATTTCCTTTCAGTTCTTTTATGGTGTAAGGCAAATCGGCAGTTTTAATGTCGTTGACGGTCAGTACAGGCTCTCCCGCAAAAGTTAAACTGTCGTCTTCAAACGCTTCAATCGAATAGCTGTCCGCTTTAATCGGAACCCAATTGAGTTCCACATTCACCTGATTTCGTACCCGGGCTGTAAGCTCAAAAGGAGAAAAGGCACGGGCATAATCAATACTCGTAATTTCTTCCATCGGGTCGGAGCAACCGACTAGTCCTATTCCCAGAAGAAGTACGAGAGCATATGTTATTTTTTTTATTGACTTCATATGAATTTATTTTTATTTGTTTTTTTATCGCTGATAATAACTATTTATAAGTTTTAGTGGTGTTAAGTTAATTAAAATAAGAACTGTTTGGTTTAAAAATATTTATTGTGCTATTTATCAGAATCTAATTATTCAAAACTCAAAACTCAGAACTCAAAACTCAGAACTCAGAACTCAGAACTCAGAACTCAGAACTAAATACTCTTATCGTTCTTAGTCGTTGGATAATTGTCCGTTACTGCTATCAATAAAGGTTTGCCAAATAGGCCAATACTGATTTTCATCAGGATTTTTCTGATAGAGCGAATTGATCAACTCAGGCGTAAGCCTGTCTGTCCCAATCCAAATTTGATTTCCATCATATCCCAAGGCAGCACCTGCTTCATCAGTATCTCCGTGATTTAATCCGTAAATAATCAGTGTTTCACCATCTTCAGCAGTTTTGAAATACAGTTTTACGGGAAGGTCGGAATAAGCACCTTGTCTGTTGGCAAGATCAGTCATTTTAGCTTTTGCCTCGTCCATTTTAACTTTCAGCAGATTCCAGCGGATAAGGTCAGCTTTACGAAGCGATTCTCCGGCAAACTCAAAAGCACGTTGTTCGACAATTGCCTTGAAGAAAGCATCTTTGCTTGCCGTTGCTTTCGTCATATAAGCTGATACCTTTGCTGCCGGCAATGCCCTGTCAAGGATAGGCTTCAGATAGGGAGCAGCCGCTGCCGGTCCCTCCAACTCGTTGATAGCTTCTGCTGCCATCAAATATACATCTGCCAGTCGCATATACTGCCAGTTTATGCCGTCATCATTGGTGGAAGTTACACGGCGGCTCATCCACTCGTAACGCAACTTTCCAAAGCACCAGGAACGCAATGTGCGCAACTCTTGTTTGGCAGGATTTGAATTCGACCATTCATAAGGAATACAAGTAATATCCCGGCGAATATCATCTACATCGTAATCATAAAACAGGTTTGGAACGGGACCATTTGCGCCTCCTTTAGCCTGGGCTGTATATTGGTCAACGGCGCGGTGTAGAATACCGAAAGTATAAAGCACACGTCCACGACCATCGGAGAAGGGTATTTCCCAAAGCGATTCTTTTCCGGCTCTTACATCGTCCTGACAAAGCAGGCGGAAGTTATCTTCAAAACTACCTAGAGTAACTGTTTCGCTATTAATTACATCTACTGTTGCATTTTTAGCCAGGGTGTACATTTTTTCAACACTCAAGTCCGGGTCATTACTTCTGCGGATACCGTCTTTACGCTGACTGTAACCCGCTGCATAAAGTGCAACACGTGCTTGCAGTCCTTTTACAAATGCTTTACTTACACGCTCAGTAGTGCTCGTTACGGCTGTTGCATTGGGCCAAGCAACAAGTTTTTCGGCTTCTTCCAGGTCAGCAAGAATTTGCTTGTAAATCACGTCTCTATCGGCACGCGGCAAGTAAAGAGTCTCTGTAGAAATCGGTTCAAAGCGAGCCGGAACATCGCCCCATCCTTTTATCAAATCCAAGTAGATAACAGAGCGGAGAGTAAGCGTTTCTCCCAGCAACTGTGCCATTGCAGGGTCGTTTTCCGTATTACCATAGGTACGCAGCCCTCTGATGATCATGTTGGCTCTCTCGATTCCTTCATAGAATTTTGCCCAAGCGTTGTTTGTCGTATTCATCTGCGTGTTTGTAGGTCTTGCATCATAGCCGGTAAGAGAGTATTTCCCATCATCTGAAATTCCCGCGCCTGTAAGCGGCATGTTGTTTATCCATTCAATATCCGTGTTTATTCCATAATAGGGAATATAACGACCTCTATAAGAGTTGGTTTCTCCAAACGACTGGTGAATTCCCATCACAGAAGGTTCTGCCAAAGCATAGGTAGAAAATATGACAGACTCATCCATCGTTGATTGAGTAGGTGCCTCCATATCGCAGGCAACAAATCCACCCAAGATTGAAACTATTGTTATTAAATATATTAATTTTTTCATTTGATGATATTTTATAAAGTTAGAAACCAATGTTTAATCCAAATACAATTTGACGGCTTCTTGGGTATGCCGAATAATCAACTCCCGGTGTCAGGTTGGTATTTCTCATCGTAGAAACCTCCGGGTCATAACCGGAATAATTTGTCAATACAAATACATTGTATCCCGTTACGTAAAAGCGCAGGCTCTGTGCACGAATGGCGTGTACGGCTGATTCCGGAAGTGAGTATCCGAGTGTCAGTGTGTTCAGACGCAAGAAAGAAGCTTTTTCCACTGCCCAGTCGCTAAATATCATTTTTTGTGTAAGTGGTGACCAAAGCGTGGTGTTTGCGTTCATGGCTGCAAGCTCTGCCGGATCATTAGAGATTGTTCCGTTTGCTCGCAAGTTTGTCCAGCGCTGTCCGTCTGCCATTAACGTTATCATATTTCTAAATTGATATTTACTTGTTTGGGTAAATTCAATTTTATTGGCATTATAAACGTCGTTTCCTACAGACCAGTTGAAGCTTGCTCCAAAGTCAAATCCATACAAGCGGGCATTTAAACTGAACCCTCCGGTATGCAGCGGATTGGCGTCACCTATTATTTCGCGGTCATCAGTCGTTATTAAGTTGTCATCTCCTACAAGGTCTTTCAACTTCATGGTGCCGGGACGGATTGTTCCCACCACCGCTGAAGCATCGGCTACCCCTTCCTTCAGTTTCCAGTTTCCATTGGCATCTACGCTTTCAAAATCATCTACTTCATATCTGCCATCGGAGCGATAACCAATCATCTGTCCTACTGCTCCGCCTACTGAAATCCAATAGTCATAGCCGATTTCTGATGAAGCCCAGTATGTTTCGGCTCCGAAGTCATCCATCATTCCCAAACTGGTAATTTTGGTTTTATTGAATCCGATATTGGCGTTCATTGTAAGTCCGAAGTTTTTGTTGTCCACTGCAATGTAGTTTGCAGAGAATTCAATACCTTTATTTTCCGTATTTCCCATATTGCGGTACTGATAATCATAACCAGTTCCTGAAACCGGAAATCGAATCAGCAAATCACGCGTTGTATTCAAATATACTTCGATAGAGCCGCTCAAACGGCTGTTTAACGTAGTAATATCCAGCCCTGCATTTCGTGTTACGGTTGTTTCCCATTTCAAATCAGGATTTGCCATTGTTTTAGAAGGCGCCCAATAACTGGAATATCCGTTAATCCAAGACGTAGCACTTGATGCGTAATTTTGAGCCATTTGTCCGGTTGGGATATTATTGTTCCCTGCCGTTCCGTAGCTAAATCTCAGTTTCAGGTCATCCAGCCAGGTGCGTGTGTTTGCCATAAATGGTTCTGAAGATATACGCCAGGCAACTGCAGCCGATGGGAAATACCCCCAGCGGTTTTCCTTACTGAAACGGGAAGATGCGTCTGCTCTGAATGTCAGGCTCAGCAAATATTTACTTTCATAGTCATAGTTTGCTCTTCCAAAGAAAGACAACAACTTATCATCTTCATTGATAAAATTATCCGTTGAAAATGGAACTCCTTGCGTGGAAAGTTTCCAGGCATCTTTTGCGGTAAATGATTCAGGAAATCCATGAACTACATCAGTTAGAGTATTTGTTTTTTCAATGATGTATTCATGGCCTGCCATCACATCTACTCCGTGTTCTTTAGGCAAAATATTTTTAAAATTATAACTTATTGTATTACTGCTCCGTAATGCATTCCCTGTCCTGTTGAGCAATTGGATAGCCGGCTTGTTTTGGTTAGCCGATGCCGGAACGTTTTTAATATAATAGGTGGTTAATCCCCAAAATCTCTTATCTTGGTAGGTTTTATCATCTAACCCTACTTCCGCTCTTAATTTCAAATTTTTAATGGCTTCCCATGTCAGCGCACTTCCCAAATTCCAGTTTTTCCGGTTTTGCTCACGAGCATTGTCATCTATAGACTCAAGCGGATTATATAAGTTCCCTAAATCGTCGTCGTCACTTCCGGCCGTTTCGTCCAGATTTTTAATAGGAATCGGCGTGTAAATAACCGAATATTTCAATCTGCGGTCTGAATCGTAAGTACTTTTGGTGTCGTTGGCACCGCCGCCGGTAATACCCGTATTTGACAAACGGGCAGATAAATCCAAAGTAAGCCTGTCTGTGATTTTATTATTCAATTTTAAGCTTAAGTTGTCTCTTTTGAAAGACGACTGTTGCATGATCGCTTTGTCGCTCATATGTGTGTAGCTGAACGAATAACGGATTTTGTCAGAGCCACCTGTGACATTTAAGTTATGGTTAAATGTATTTCCTGTACGTCCAAATGTCAGATTTTGCCAGTCATTGGCAGGAACACCTTGATATAAATCCAAATCTTGGAAATTTCCAAAGAATGAAGTGTATTTTTTCATTTCGTTAGAACTTTTCAATGCTGCAAGTTCATATTGCCATTTTACATAGTCATACGGTTCAAGCACGTCAAGAGTTTTGGCTATTTTTTTCAAACCAAAATAAGCATTGTAGTTTACGCTTACTCGTCCGGCTTTGCCGGTTTTAGTAGTAACAATAACTACTCCGTTGGCACCCCGCGAACCGTAAATAGCAGTTGAAGATGCGTCTTTCAGCACGTCTATTGACTCTATATCAGTGGTGGGTATGTCTGAAATAGACGCTACCGGAAATCCATCCACGATAAAGAGCGGTTCGTTGCTTTGAGTGATAGAACCTCCGCCGCGAACACGAATTTTCATTTCTGCATCAGGTGAACCTTCAGTGGCAGTAACCTGCACACCTGCCATTTTCCCGGTGAGTGCTTCTATGGGTGATGCTACAGGGATTGCGGTAAGAGTTTCCGAGCTAACAGAAGATACTGAGCCTGTCAGGTCTTTTCTCTGGGCAGTTCCGTAACCAATTGCCACCACTTCATTCAGCCCGATGGCTTCATATTCCATGGTAACATTGATGGATGTGCGATTGTCAATGTCCACCGTAAAGGACTTCATTCCCACGTACGTAAATTGAAGACTACGTGCCCCGCCCGGAACTTGAATCGTGTATTCCCCGTCATAGTTTGTAACGGTACCGGTAGTTGTAGAGCCGGGCACCCTTATAGACACGCCAATAAGAGGCTCACCATCTTCTGCTACAACTGTACCTCTGATAGTTCTTTCAGCCTGTTGCATTTCCATATCAACCACATTGCCGGCAAAAGCAGTTTGTGCTGAAAAGGCAATCAGGACGAAAACAAAAACATTAAATAAGTTTTTAAATGTTCTTATAAAGTTAGATTTATAAATTTGTTTGATAGAAATATGTGTTTGTGTATTATATATGAAGTTTAAGAATGTTATTCCAAAAGCTGCAATGGTACAATAAATTAAAGTAAATATAGTTTTAAATAAAAACTGTGTACGTGCACAGTTTGGAGTGACAAAAATACAATTTATATTTTCATTTGTACATTATAAATGCTTAAATATTGTTAATGTGTTATCGTGCACACTTAATTTGCTGATTTATAAAATCCTTTATTGAAAGCTTATTTAAAATTAGTTTGTACTTTTGTGGGAAATATTTGAAAATTCATTATTATGCAGCAGAAAAGAATAAGGATAAAAGATATAGCAAAATTGGCGGGAGTATCTGCCGGAACGGTAGATAGAGTGGTTCACAACCGGGGAAATGTATCTGCAAAGAGTCGTGAGGCTGTGGAAAAGGTGCTGAAAGAAGTCAATTACCGCCCCAACATCCACATGTCGAGCATTTCGCTTAAAAAGAAGTATCATATTCTGTTTGTTTCGCCTAAATTTTCTGCCGGCGATTATTGGGACAGCATATACATCGGTATTCTTCGCACGCTTGATGAGTTTGAAAATATTCGTTTGAGTTTTAAGAAAATCACCTATAACCAATACGATGTTTATGATTGCAAAAGAATTTACGATAAGGTATTAAAAACAAAATGCAATGCAGTTATAATCGGCTCTATTTTTCAAAAAGAAACTCAGGACTTTTGCCATCAGCTTGACGAAAAAGAAATTCCCTATATTTTCGTCGATTCTAATGTTGAAGACACATCGCCTGTTGCCTGTTTTTCATCAGATCACTACACTTGCGGCTATCTTATGGGTAAAATCATGCATGCCGTTATACATGACAATAGTGATATCGGTATCCTGCAAGCCGTGCGTATAGGAAATGAAAGTGCCAATTCGACCATACTCCGCAAAAACGGTTTTAATGCTTATCTGAATGAATGTGGGATAAAAAGAAAAATTCATCGCATCCCGTTTAATGCAACAGAACCGGAGAAAAACAACGATATCTTTGATGCTTTTTTCAACGAAAATGGGAATGTCGGCGGCATTGTAGTCTTAAATTCCCGGGGTCATATTATGGCAAATTATTTAAGCAGCAGAAATATTAAAAATATAAAATTGATAGGAGTTGACTTGACGATTCCCAATATTGCAGCCTTAAAAAAGGGAAGTATTAGTGCATTAATCGGTCAAAACCCCAAAAGTCAGGGTTTCCTGGCCATGCGCTCCCTGATTGAGTATTTGATCTTCAAATTGCCTATCAAAGTTGATAACATCATGCCTTTGGATATCGTAACCAAAGAAACAATTGATATATACAGCGAATTTAAAGATTTGGTGTATTTGCAGTAGTGGCGACCCTTGTGGTCGCCACTAATATATGATTTGGTCGCCTACGAGGGTTGCCCGTACGCCCCCCCCCTTCAATAGAAATAATGGGCAACCACGAGGGTTGCCCCAACAATAAAAAATCATGACTAATACCAAAATATCCATCCGTTTTTTTAATAATCGCGAAGTACGTGCCGTTTGGGACGAGGAAAATAACAAATGGTGGTTTTCCGTGTTGGATATTGTGGCTGTGCTAACCGACCAAGACGATTACAACAAGACAAGAAATTATTGGAAATACCTGAAAGCCAAATTAAAAAGAGAGGGAAACGAGTTGGTTAGTGCCACTAACCAACTGAAGCTTGAGGCAAAGGACGGAAAACGATATTTAACCGATACACTCGATTACGACGGAATTATTGCTCTTGGTAAGCAATTTCCATCCACTAAGGCTAATCGATTTATAGAATGGTTTACTTACAGTGATGAAACCATTGACGGAAAAAGTAAAATAAAGGCTTATGCTTTGTTTGAAAGTTCGTTGATTGATAGCATCGAAGTTGGTACTATAAAAGGATTACAGCAGATTCACGCTTATCTTTTCGGCGGACTTTATGATTTTGCAGGGCAAATTAGACGGAAAAATATCTCAAAAGGAGGGTTTCAGTTTGCTTCAGCTCAGTTTTTAGATAGTACGTTGAAGCAAATTGAGCAAATGCCTCAAAACACGTTTGAAGAAATTGTAGAAAAATACGTCGAAATGAACATTGCCCATCCGTTTATGGAGGGTAACGGTAGGAGTACCCGTATTTGGTTGGATATGATGTTGAGACAGAGCTTAAAACTTTGTGTGGACTGGAGCAAAATCAACAAGAACGATTATATGAAAGCCATGGAAAAAAGTGCTTCCAACAGTGAAACATTAAATGTTTTACTAAAAAATGCTCTTACCGATGAGATCAACAGCCGCGAAATGTTTATGAAAGGCATTGATTATTCTTATTATTATGAGGAGAATGAATGACCATCCCAATAATAAGTATATAAGTAAGGGCGACCCTTGTGGTCGTCCCAAATGAAAACAGGTAACCACAAAAGGTGCCCGTATGGGGCATTCGAATTCATTATAACGGGTGATACGTATCTGTTTTAACAAACAGGGCGAAACCGAAAAGCCATACGAGTAGGAAAATTAAAAAAAGAAAATTATGATGATGTGAAGGCAAACTTTATTGATAACTAAAAGACCAATCGCAGTACGTGACTGAGCCCATACTTCGAAAGGCTCAGCAACCATCGAAAACAACGTGCTTACTGAGCGAAGTTGAAGTGCAGCAGTTGGGCACTTATGAGACACTGCCAAATAATAAAAGGTATGGTCGCCTCAAAGTAAAATAGGACAACAAGGGTTGTTATATACTACGATTGTGCAAAAGACTGTATCTTTTTTTTGATGGAGAAATAAAAAGCAATTTAAAAAAGTTTTAAATTATAATTATGGATATACAACGCATACATCAATTAAAATCAATTTTCGATACGGTTGTTCGCTTCATTCATAACGATGATGAGAGTGAACAGATCGAAGTTTGGTTTGCCCGTGAATTGCAGGAACTGCTTGGTTATGCTCGTTGGGAAAATTTTTTGGTAGCAATAAACCGCGCCGTGGATTCTTGTAAGTCGCAGAATATCAGCGTAGATGATCATTTTCGTGAGGTCACGAAAATGGTCGAGTTAGGCAGTGGAGCTATCCCTCCCTATACGGTGATAAAAACAGTTTAAACAATTTGTAAAGCAATGAAATGAAATGACCTATAACCCTAACAAACATCATCGTCGTAGTATTCGTTTAAAAGAATATGATTATTCGCAGCCAGGATTGTATTACATAACCATTTGCACGCAGAACCGTTTATGTTTATTCGGTAGAATCGAAAATGGAAAAATGATTTTAAATGATGCCGGACGGATGGTCGAAAACGAATGGTTAAAAATGCCCGTGCGATTTACAAATATTGCATTACACGAATATGTCGTCATGCCCGATCATTTCCATGCCATTTTGGAAATCGTCGCCGCCCCCGTAGATATAGCCATTTGGCTAAACAAATATATTTATAATAGTTAACGTTCTTTGACATAATTGTTTATAATATCTTGATATTGCTTGATTACCGGTTTTGCAATGTTGGTTGTTAGATGAATAAA
>Ga0116172_10002779_pt1 | contig 14985 bp, 10 predicted proteins | sample AD_UKC083_MetaG_FD_89799 | JGI IMG/M metagenome (GOLD analysis project Ga0116172, IMG submission 89799) | Active sludge microbial communities of municipal wastewater-treating anaerobic digesters from USA - AD_UKC083_MetaG | ecosystem: Engineered > Bioreactor > Anaerobic > Digestate | place: USA...
CCATCAGGCCCGGCATTTCGTGTTCGGCAATCTCGATTTCCTTGCGGCCAAGCTGCCAGAGATCAATGTCTTTGACTTTGTAGGGCAGTCTTTTGGTTGCGGTCACTTTTTCTTTCTCCATGGCGGTTTGCTTCATTAAAAACAACTCCTTAAAATTTCCCGGTTACCGGGCTTTAAAAACAGGGTTTCATTATCGCACCAGACAGGTTGATTGTCAATTTATCTGGCTGAATTTTGCCGGGGTTCAACGGTAAAGACAACATGTTTCTGCAGCCCCCATTTTTCAACGGCAGCTTTGAGCTGATAATACTGTTTGGCGTAATACCAGTCGCCTTCATTAGTGATCTTGAAACCAAACAATTGCTGAAGCTGCTTGAGAACCGGTATCAGGGCCGGGCGATCTGCGGCCGGCATTTTTTCGATCTGCTCCAGCAGGGTTTCAAAGAGACTGAATTTTTCACGGTTGAATTCGGCTGAAATTTTCTTTTCAATTTTTTTCTGCGATTCTTCGAGGGTTTGGCGGGCTTCGCGGTCGCCGGCATTATATTGCAGAATATGCCAGCAGTTGACCATGCGTTTGATGTTGATTTTCAGGGGCAGTTCAGCTGTCAGTTCGTGAACCAGTATTTTGGCCGCAAGGGTCATGATCTGGCTGCCAAGAAAGGCCCCAACCGCTGTGCCGGGGCCGGGTGCCACGATTGAGCCGACTGCAGCACCAAGGCTGGCGCCGCTGACACTGACGGCGCTGATTGAGGCAGTTTTGATGATGGTAATGCCAATGAAACTCAGCATCGAGCCGTCTTTGATACACCCGGCAATTACCTTGCCGAGATTGTGGTTCTTGCCCGCCTGGCTGAGAAGTTCGGTGCCGGCCTTGGTAAGGGCAACCGTCGAAAACTTGCGCAGGGTTTCGGAGATTGCTTCTGACAGAATGCCGATGTTGAGTTTGTCGAAAAAATCTGACAGCATGTCGAAAACCGGCCCAAGTGAGCCTGAAGCTGCCAGATGCGGAATCGTCTTGATCATCTGGTAGGCAACCCGGTCAAGCGACACCACGAAATTGCCTGAGTATTTGAAGCTGATGCCATCACGATCTTTTTTTACTTCGCTGAAGTAAAAGTCGTATGAGATTTCCTGATTGCCCGAGACCAGGTAGCTGTCGTGCTCGAGCTTGAATGGCAGTTTTCCCTGAAAAATACCGGTGCCGCTTATCGAAACGAAATAGCGCCGTATGGCAGCATCATAAAAGTGGCTGTGAACTTTGACACTCAGGTTGTCGCTTTTGTCGAGCTTTTCAAAAAGTGCCAGAGCAGCCCGGTCAAGCGCTGCAGCCGTTTTTTTAAGGCTCTTTTCAACGGCAGCTGAAAAACTTATGCGTAGCCGGCCGGTTGAGGTTTCTTCAGATGCGGCCTGGACCGGTGTCGAAAGAAACGAGACAACCAGCAGCAGAACCAAAATAAGGCTGAACGGGCGTTTTCTGAACTTTGCCATCGAAATTACCTCGCAGATGATGTACGGCTTTTAATTCTAACCGAAATTTGTCAGTTGCGGAATATTGATATCTGCATTTGCAAAAACGTGGTATAGCTCTCTTCTCTCTGCTATACTTTACAGGAAAAAGAGACTGAGGATTGCCGGGATTATCAATGACTGACAAAGTTGCTGAAAAGTGGCCGCAGAAGCTTGATCTGAACGATTGGATCGAGCTTGCTCTTTCTTCTGAAGAAGAAATTGCACGCCAGATCGCTCTCGAAGAGCTGGTGGCAACGGGTGTACCGGCCGGATTGCATGCTAGAGTCAAAGAAATTTCTTCCCGCGACGGGTCGAGTGTCTGCCGCCAGCTCGCCGCCTGGGTTCTGAATCTTGAAAAGGCGAGAAGCGAGCTGAAGGGGCAATTAAAGGGGCTCGAAGTTACGCCGCGTACGATTGCCGACTTTCTTGCTGGCGCCGAACCTGCTAAAGCTTCGGTTGTAACCCAGATGCTGCGTCGACCACCATCTGAGGAGATTCTCAAAGAGTGGCGTGATTGCATTGCCGTCGAAAAAAATCCGAGAATGATCGAAGCCGGTTTGACAATTCTTGGTCGGTTCGGCAGTGAATCCGATTGTGAAATGATACCGATGCTGCTGCCGGGGGGCGACCCTGAAGTAGTCTGCGCCGCCCTGTCCATGCTGCAGCAGCGCGACGTCTCTGCCTTCAAAAAACAGGTGAGGTTCGGCCTGACCTCCAAATCTTTCAGAGTACAGCTGCATTCGGCTCAACTGCTGCGTCAGGTCGACTGTGACGAAGCGATAAAATATATTCAGGTTTTTCTGCTGCATAAAAATGCCCTGATCCGGCAAAAGGCTTTGCGCGAACTGATGCTGATCGACTTTGCCAAAGTCGAGAACCTTTTTCTGCAGTTTCTCGGTCGCGAAATCCAGCCTCTGCTGATGGTTAAAGCCGGTTTTGTCGTGGCATTCAACCCGGCAGTCGAGTTCCCGCTGAAAATTTATGACATCATGATGCTGGCATCCGGCATTAAAAAACACATTCTGCAGCTGGTTCTGATGCAGAGTATCGAAGCGATACAGGCTGCCGGTATTCTCAAAAAGACCGTTGAAGAATATATTCTTGAATTGAAGCAGCGTATTGCCTTCAGACGGTCTGAACAGATCATCCGCTGTGCTGTTGCCGACCTGACCAACCGTGATGCTAAACTGCGGGCTTCGGCGATCGAACGCTTAAGCCCCTATGCTGACCATGAATCGATTAAGACGATTCTTAAAAAGCATTTTGTCAGCGAGACTTCTGATGAGGTCAAGGCTTTAATCGAGCCGTTGCTCGCCGAAGAGAAAGTAAAACCCGTTCCGGTCAGATCTTCTGCCGGTTTTCCTTCTGCTGAAGAATTTTTCAGACTTTCGATGAAGGATCAGCGCGGCGTTTTGTTGGCCATCAGCTCCTCGGAAGCTTACCTGGCTGCCAGGCAGACCCTTTTTTCTCTTCTCAGGGCCGAAATCAAAAAAAATATCGTTCTCGATATTCTTAAAACCATTGCCAGATTGGGTAGCCGCATCGATTCGCCGCCCATTGCGTCACTGCTGAACGATAAAGACCCTTCACTCGTGGCGCAGACAGTCAAAACCCTTGGCAATATCGATATGGATGCGATTCTGCCGTCTTTAAATCAGTTTCTTGCCGCCGAAGATCCGCGCATCAAGTCGGCAGCCATGGAAGTTTTTCTGAAAGCCGACAAGGAAGCGGCGGTGCAGTATCTGCAGTCGATGCTGCGGTCAGGGGTTATTGCCACCAGACGCATTGGCCTCTCGCTGCTGCCGCTTCTCGATTATCCTTCGGCCGAGCCGATGCTCTGGCGCATGCTGACCCATGAGGCCAATCTCGAACTGCAGGTTCAGGCCGGTTACATGGTCGCCGCCAACCCGACCCGCGAGGGCATGTTCCGACTGTTCGCCTTTACGCACAACAAAAATGGTGAGCTCAAGCATGGCTTTGAAGAAATCTGGCGCGCGGCCCTGATTTCGGCCGAAAATGTCTTTCAGCGAAAATCGGAAGAAATAGAGCAGGAATGCTGGGAAGCCTTCAAGGTTGATCAGGAAGAAAAGGCGCCGGACCGCGCTGATTACGCTTTTAACTCGGTGCTGGGCGATGATGATCTCGAAATAAACGAGGTCGCGCCTGAAGATACTCCGGTTGAGAAGCTGTTTTTGCATCTTTTTGAGTTTAAATGGATCTATCTGACCGGTGCCGTTCTGCTTACCCCGATACTCTGGTATTTGTGGGGTTCAGAGCCGGCGTCGACACTGCAGCGAAGCAATAAGACCGAAACCACGAGCAAGGTTAGCTTCATCAGCAGCGAAATACCAAGTTCTGATAAAAAGACCCAGGTTGGCAGTGACGACTGGCAGGGCACCCTGAAAACCGGGGCTCGTGAGCTGCTTTCGGGCAAAGCCTATGCGGCGGCAATTTCTACTGGTGTCTCAGAGAGAAGCAGCTTCGCTGAAAATTATGAAAAGGATTTTCGGCAGTATATGACCGAACTGGCTAACAACCCGAATGCCTCAGAAGAAGAACGCATGGTTGCGTCTGCCAATCTGAATTCAAACTTTCACAGCGCTACGCGGGCCTGGGATGCCGGTAATATTTCGGAGGCGGAATCTTATTACGAACAGGCCGCCAATGATCAGAACCTCAACTCGTTCGGTAAAATGACGGCGTTGCAGCGTCTCGTCGAAATTTCTGAGAAGAAACAGGATCGCCTTGCCTGGGTCAAGTGGCAGGATCGTCTGTTAAAAGAAATGAAAAATATGCCCGGCAACGAAAATATCGCTGCCTTTGCCGATTTCGGCAAAACCTTCGGCAAAATGCTCGAACTCAGCCAGTCGTTATCTGCCGGCACCAGCCCTGACGCAGTCATGGAAAAGCTTCGTGCTGACGGTGAGAGCGAAGAATCGGCACGATCCAGTATTGAAGCTCTGAAACATATGGATGAGAATTTTCGTAAGTATTTTGAATCGCAGTGACGGTTGCCTGAAACTGAAGCAGGCGAGCATGAACCGGCAGAAACGGAGAATCTGATTTGTTTTTTAATAAACTGAAAAAACGCGGATCGGCATACCTGATGGCACTGGGCGTCCTGGGTGTTCTGGTGCTGGTTGGTATCACCATTTCGCGCATGACCGTTTCGGGGCGCTGGAACACCGTTTTTTCGAGTCACGAAAAGCGTGCCGAAGAATGTGCTGAATCTGCTGCCAACATGACTTTTAAAATTGTCAAAGACAGCATGAACGATTATAACGCCTTCTGGAAACTTTTTTCGAAGCCAGAAGAGCTGTTGAAAAGCTGGTTTATGTATTTTCGCCTGCCGGCGCCAATTGCCGGCGCCTACGTCGACCCTGTCAGCTTCAAGGGCGCCAAAGAAAACGGTATTGATGTTCAGCTCGACCTGTTCAACAACAAGATCTTCAAGCCTCTCTACGAGCAGGGTATAGTTTATATCTACGACACGATTTCGCCAGACCCGAAGGCACCGCTTGCGCCTCTGAAGGGCATGTTTGACGCTCTTGGCGGCCGGGTGCGCGTTACCTGTACTGCCCGAATCAAAAAAGCTTTCGGCATTCTCGCCGATAACCCTGATTACGTTGTCGGCGGTGTCGAAGTGCCTCTGCGCAAGGTAACCGGTTTTCTCGGTTCTATTTACGACAAGTTGAAGATCGGAGCCGCTGATGTCGTTTCGGGTATCGGCAAAGATCCGACCGGTGATTCTGACGGCGGGCCGCCGCAGATGCCAAATATCGATTTGATCAAGTTTTTGCCCAACAAGCCATTGTTGAAGGCCCCGAATGTCCAAAACTGGACAATCATGGTGCAGGGTGCGCCGGTGCCGATCGGTTATCTGTTACAGCCTCTTCTCGACAAGGTTTTTGCCAAAATCCAGGAAAAGATTCAGCTTACGCCTCAGGCTCTTGCTAAAAAGGTTTTTGGTGGCGCTTTTCAGTTCAACATCGACTTCGACAAGATCAACAAACGCATCGAAGACGCGATTCAGAATTGCCTGCCGCCATTTCTGCGTGCTTTTGCCGGCAATGTCTCATGGGATGTAACAGTAGAAAAGCAGGGCTTTTTCGAGGTTATCGCCGAGGTCGAATATTCGCCGAGCTATCCTTCAGGCACCACGATCAAAAAGAAACTGGTGGTGCATCGTGAATTCAGGGTTGCCGATGTGCAGCCAATTGCCTCCGACTATACATTTTTTGTGGCCAATTCAAAGCTGCTGTATGAAAAGGCCCTGGAAAATACCGATAAATGGCAGGGTGACGACCAGATCAAATGGAACGAGGGAACCGGTGACATCGTCATTCACAACATGCCCTCGCTTCAGGCCATCTGGGACTCAATTCAGAACATTTTCAAATTCGATATCAAGGATCTGTTCCGTAAAGTTCAGTTGCCTGGTCTGGTGCGTGTCAACGGCACCAAGGAAATGCTGGTGAAAATCACCATGTTTCCCGAACTTTCGCTGGACCCTGCGAACCTCAAGAAAATGGAAATCGTTGCTCTGTTGCTACCGCACAAGGATGATACGAAAGCCGCCTGCAGTGGCGATCATCCTTCTGGTTCGAGCGCCCAGGAGCACAACGTGATTCCCGGCATAAAAAGTGTTTATTACAACTTCTGGGATAAAGGCGAACCTTTTGACTGGGGCTATTTCGGTGGTGGTGAGCCCGGCAGTATGGGCGGTTACTGGCTGCCGATTCCGCCAAGATTTGCCAGGACCATGTTTTTTGGTAACTTTCACCTCGAATTTCCTTTTTCGTTGCGAGTCGAGGGTTATCTTAAAAAAGTTTATACCCACATTCGCCTGCTGCTGGTAAAGATTTTGATTCCGCCGATTCCGATCATCGGCTTTCTTGGCCTCGAAATCCCGATACCATGGTTCTGGGCAAAAGCCGAAAAAGAGCCCTACGGCTTCTGCGGTTTTCCGCCATACAAGAACGATGACGAGGGCAAATCGGCCTGGAACCCAAACGATCCGGGCAACCTGCCGGCGAACATCTATTCCCCGACCCAGTATCTGAAAAAAGCCAGCTATTTTTATCCGTCTTCGCTTGAATTCAACCGTGATCTCGACAACCGCTGCATTGAATATAACGGCAAAAAGACCTTTATCTGCGACGGCATAACCTTCGTCAATGATAACCTCTGGATTGACGGTGATCTGCATGTTATGGGGCGCGGTATCATCGTTGCCGCCGCCAATATTCATCTCAAGGGCAATGTTACCCGCGAAGATTTCGATGCAAACGGCAACGCCACATTGTTTTCGCTGGTGGCGCGCAATGGTGCGATTGTCAATCACTACGGTGATCGCAAGGTTTATGCCTGTCTGTTTGGGGACAAGGGGGTGATGAACCCGATTGGCGCTAATCTCACCGTGCATGGCAACCTGGTGGTTAACCGCTTCAACCGCAAAGAATGCCAGGGTAATCTGCATGTCTATTACGAGTCGAATCATTGCCGCAGCTCACTGATGTCGATGATCAGACCCGTAGCCAAATGGGACCCGACACGCTATTATGTTACCTTCAGTGCGCAGACTGCTGCGTTTAAATTTGAAAAACCGGAATAGGACCCGAAAATGCTCAATCTTTCGATAGAAAGAATTCATCGGTGTCGCCAGGGTCTTACCCTGGTCGAAATAACCATTGCCATTGCCATTCTTGTTCTGGCACTTGTGCCGCTGACACAGCTCTCGTCAGGTGATGCGACCACCGCAATCGAAACCGAAAAAATTCAAATGGCCGAAAAAATCCTTGAGAGTGTGAAAAGCGAACTGATGGCGATGCCTTTCAAGAAGTTTTATGAGAGGGCCGAAGCCGAGGGGGCCGACAAGGAATTTGCCGGTCCTTTCCAACTTTCCGATGGTTTTTACCCGATCAGTTTGAACGAAGTTCTCAAGATTCAGCAGAAACACAAGGATTTTGCCGTTGTCGGCAGCTGGAGCTTTCTTGCCCGCGATGGCAAACTTGACAGAACCATGGTTCAGACCGATATTTCCTGTTCGTTCAGCCGGGCCGGTGGTCCGCAGGTTGTCCGTAACAAGTCTTTTCTGATTGTCAGGCCCTGAAACCTGAAGGAGATTGCCATGAAGCGACAAGGTATGACTCTGATCGAACTGCTGGTTGCTTTCTTTATCCTGACCTTGATTTCGGTGCCTATTTATTACCTGTTGAAGGATTCAGCCAATAAGCGGGCTCTGGTGCTCAGTCGCGACTACGTCAAGCAGGAGGCCAACAAGGTGCTTAAACTGCTTGAGAATGACCTGAGTCAGGCGAGAAAAGGCACATTCAAGCAGGTCAGTGATGATGTGATTCAGATCAAGGTCAGAAAGCCCGGCAAAAAAGAAGACGAAGACGTGCCGCTCAGTTACCTTTTTGTTAAGCCTGACCTGATCAGACGCTTTGACGGCAAGCAATGGATGGTCTGCCGTAATGTCGAGGCTTTCGACGTTTCAACCGTGCCTGATGCCGCCGGCAGACTGGTCGTAAGTCTTAAAGTTAAAGCCGGGTTCGACGGCTTGTCAGAGGCTGAAGAACCGGAATTTTCTCAGGAAAAGCTTGTGGTGATGCGTGAAGACAGCTCGGACGAGCTTGACAAATACTGGCGTGACGTCGGCGATGTCAACAAGTTTTTTGCGACTCAGGGCAGTATCATGGCCGGTGTTAAGGCCGATGCCAAGAAGCTCGTTCAGGATTTCACCGGTGAATGGTCTGCCGCCGGTGCCGACATCACCAAAATGACAGTGGGCGAGATTCTCAAGGTGCGCGATGAATTGATGCGCGGTCTCAAAGACATTCAGTCTTCGATGGGTAAGCTCGACACCGACATTCTCGGCCTGAGTGCTGATGCAATGTTCGAGCGCAACTGGCTCGGCAAAATGTCTGACTCGAAGAAAAACCGCGCCAGAAATGTGCGCGAGGCTCTGGCAGCAATGAAAAACAAGGGTGATCTCAACTGGAACCGTGTCAAATCTCTGGGTGGCAGCGGTTTTAAGAGTGGCACCGTTAAAGAAATGTTCAATGCCAAATCTGAGCTTTTCAATTCAGGCCAGCAGATCGTCAAGCAGCTGCAGGAATTCAAGAACAACACCAACAACGTTGCCAACCTCGATCTTTCGGACATCGATTTTAAAAAGTGGGGCATGTAGCCCTCAGGCCATCGACACCTGCAGTTCACGGCTTGAAATGATGCTGACACCGGCATTGTGCATTTCCTGGATGGCGCGGGCGCTGTCGCCAGCCTGAAGATCGACACCACGGCAGGCATCTTCGATCAGCCAGGCTTTAAAGCCTAGCGAGACGGCGTCCAGAGCCGTGTATTTCACGCAGTAATCGGTAGCCAGACCGCAGATATAAAGCTGGCTGATGTTCTTTTTCTTTAGCCATTCGGCAAGGCCGGTCGGGTGGCGGCGATTATTGTCGAAAAAGCCACTGTAAGAATCAACTTCCGGGTTAATGCCCTTTTTAAATATCATGTGCAGCTGATCACACTTCAAGTCAGGGTGAAAGTCTGCTCCATGTTTCCCCTGAACGCAGTGGGCCGGCCACATGACCTGCTGGCAACCGTTCAGATTGATCACATCCCCGACCAGCCGGCCGGGGTTGTTCATGGCAAAGCTCTGATGATTCTTCGGGTGCCAGTCCTGGGTTGCAGCAACCACCGGAAACTTTGATGCGAGCCAGTTTGCCAACGGTATGATGCTGTCGCCATCTACTACGGGCAGGGCGCCGCCGGGCATAAAATCATTCTGCAGGTCTACAAGTAACAGTGCTTTCATGTATCTCTCCCTCTCTGGCTTTGTCAGGGCTTCTGCCAGTCGTGAATTTTTCGATTCTCAAGTATCATACGGTTTTTCAGTGCAAAAAGTTTCTCTTCGAGGCCGACCGGGTAAACGTGCGGGTTGACGAATCGCCTGATTCCTTCGTGAAATAAGGTCTGTTCACTGGCGGCGCGCTCGCGGATCTTATGGATGCTGATTTTTTCAGCTACGATTTTGCCGCTTCTCGCTGTCGGCTGCAGCAATTCAACAGTTTCGCATTTTCCCGGCATCGTTTTTCTGCGGGTATGGTCTTCGGGGTCAATGATGAAATCATGCTCCGGCATGCCCGAAAGCAGGTCAAAAGTCATGTCGCCTTTGGCCTCACCGGCATAAATATAGCGCCTGATCTGCAGCTCGCCGGGCGTGGTTATTTTTATTTTCTGCTCGGAAAGCTTGATGCGATGCTGCCAGGTCTTTTCCGGGTCGCGCAGCGCAACCAGTTTATAAACACCGCCCAGAGCGCCCTTGTCGTGGCCGGTTGCCAGCCTGGTGCCGACGCCCCAGAGATTGATTCTGGCCCCCTGCTGCTTCAGGCTGGTTATAATGTGTTCGTCGAGGTATTGCAGAAAGCCTTTTTCAAAAATGGGCTTGCCGTTATTGCCGCAGATGCTGCCAAGATAATCGATGTCAGAGGGGCTGAAACCGAATTTTTCAAACAGCTCGATTGCAGACGCCAGTCCGCAGGCAAGCGTGAATCCGCCATCGAATGGGTTTTTGCGAAAAAAGAGGTTGAAAATGCCTTCTTTTTCGAGGTTGCCGGTTTTCCAGTAACCGTATGCCATGGTCAGCTGGTAAAGGTCGGTCAATAGGGCAAGCGAAGGCTCCGGATTGATTCCGGTTCTGTTCATGAAGCCGCCTCCTGACCTCTCTGCTTTTATTTTAACCCGGTTGGCATTATTAGTCAAAAATGCACAGTTGTGGGCCCGCAAACATTGAAACCACAGGGCTAAAGTGTTAGAATTCTGCCTGAATAACAGGAAACCGTATGTCTTTACAGATCAGCAATTTATCAAAATCTTTCAGCGTCAGAACCCTTTTTGCCGGGGTTACCTTTGCCGTCAACCCGGGTGAATGCGTGGCACTGGTCGGCAGCAATGGCTCCGGCAAAACCACTCTGATGCGCATCATTCTCGGACACGAGCATGCCGATTCCGGCGTTGTAACCCGCCCCAAAGAAAGCCGCATCGGCTATCTGCCGCAGGAAATTTTTCTTGCCGACAACCAGAACTGGGCGCGCGAAAAAGAGACGATGACCCTCTGGGAATTAGTTACTCAGGCCTTCGCGCGACTTAAAGACATCAAGCTGCGCATCGAAAGTATCGAGGCAGAGATGGCGGCCGGTCGCACCGGTGCCGCGATTCAGGATGAATACGAACGTCTGATTGCCGAATACGAAAAATCGGGCGGCTATACCTGGCAGGCTAAAACCATCAGACTTCTGAAGGGTTTCGGGTTCCCCGAAAGCCGTTTTCATGACCCGCTTAAAACCTTTTCGGGCGGCTGGCAGATGCGCGGCTATTTTGTGCGCCTGCTGTTGACCGAGCCCGATTATCTGCTGCTCGACGAACCTACCAACTACCTCGATATCGCATCGATTTCGTTTCTTGAAGACTATCTCGCATCATATCCGGGCGGTATTCTCGTCGTTTCGCATGACCGCTATTTTCTCGACGAACTGGCAAGTTCGGTGGTGGCAATTGTTCCGGAGGGTTCGCGGGTTTTTCGCGGTAATTATTCCGGCTTTCTCGAAGCCCGCGAAACCTGGGCCCAGGAAGCCGCCGCCGCTCAGGATCGCCAGGACCGCGAACGCAAACGGGTCGAAAAATTCATCGAGCGTTTTCGTTACAAGGCGAGCAAGGCGTCACAGGTGCAGAGCCGCATCAAGCAGCTCGAAAAGATCGAGACCGTCTCTCAGGTGCGGGCGTTGCCAAAGCTCAGTTTCCATTTTCCAGACTGCGAGAGCAGCGGTGAAGTGGTTCTGCGCGGCGAAAAGATTGCCCGTGCCTATGGCAGTAATCAGGTGCTGAAAGATGTTTCGTTTGTGCTCAATCGCGGCGACCGGCTTGCGATCATCGGTGAGAACGGTGCCGGTAAAACGACGCTGATGCGCATCATTGCTGGCGAAGACAATCTCTGGCAGGGTCGGCTCGAAACTGGTTACCGCACGCATTTTGGCTATTTCGCCCAGGATGAAGAAATCAGTTTCGAGGGCGACGAAACGGTCAAAGACCGGGTAATGCGCGAAGCTCCTATGGACATGGTGCCTGAGATCCGCAACCTGCTCGGAGCTTTCCTTTTCTCTGGCGACGACGTCGAAAAGAAGGTGCGGGTGTTGTCGGGTGGTGAAAAAAGCCGCTTGGGGCTGGCGCGTATGATGCTGCGACCCTGTAATCTGCTTTTGCTCGACGAACCAACCAACCATCTCGATATCAACAGTCGCGAAGCGTTGCTTAACGCGCTCGAAGATTTTACCGGCACGATCATCATCGTTTCGCACGACCGTTTTTTTCTCGACAGCCTGGCGACCAAAATTCTCGCGATCGAGAATGGCCGGGCCGTTGTTTATGAAGGCAACTATAGTCAGTATCTGTGGGCTAAGTCGCGGCGCGACCTGAGTGGTAGCGAGTCAGACAATGACGACGGCGGTGTTGTGCAGGTTACTGATCGTAAACAGCAGGCGCGCGAGGATATCAAACAGCAGAAACAGCTCAATAACCGGCTGCAGAAGCTGAAGCGAGAAATTGAAGAGAATGAAAAGCAGATTGCTGGCTTCGAAAGGCTGCTGGCGGAAGTTGAAGCCCAGCTGGCCAGTCCGCCGCTTGAATGGAGCCCAACCCGGGTTGCAGAAGTTGCACAGAGCCACGCTGAGCTCAATGCCCGTCTTGAATCGGCCATGAGTGCCTGGGAGGCCCTGCATCTTGAAAATGAACAGACTGCGGCCGAACTGGCCCGCCTTAAAGAAGGAGCCGCCAATGGGGCAGAATGAAGACAGCCCGCAACGCGGGGTAGTTGAAAAAACCAGGCAGAAAACGACGAAACCTTCGATGTATAAGGTTTTTCTGCTCAACGATGACTATACCACCATGGAATTCGTGGTCGAAGTGCTTGAAAGGGTTTTTGGCCGTTCAAAGATCGATGCCACGAGTATCATGCTGCACGTTCACCGAAATGGCAAAGGGCTGGCCGGCGTCTACACCCGTGAGATCGCCGAAACCAAGATCGCCCAGGTGCACGCTCTGGCCCGTGAAAACGGTTTCCCGCTCAAATGCGATATGGAGAAAGAATGATCAGCAAAGAACTCGATATAATACTGCAGGCAGTTATCAACCAGGCCGCTGACGAGCGCCACGAATACATAACCGTTGAGCATCTGCTCTATGCACTGCTGCACGATAAAGAAGGCGCTGATATCCTCAGGGCCTGCGGCGCCAACCTGTTCGAGCTCGAAAAAGACCTCGACGACCACCTCGCCGCCAATGTGCCGCAGAAAAACAGCGATAAAACGCCAGAGCCGGTTCCGACCCTGGGTTTTCAGCGTGTCATTCAGCGCATGATGATTCATGTGCAGGCTTCAGAAAAAAAAGAAGCCCGCGCTGGCGACCTGCTGGTCGCGATTTTCAGCGAGCCTGATTCGCATGCGGTTTTCTTTCTTCAGAAACAGAATGTCAGCCAGCTCGATGTGCTCAACTACGTTTCACACGGCATACGCAAGGCCGGCGAAAGCGAAGATGGCTACACCGATGCCGAGCCAGGTGAAGGCGAAGAAGCCGAGGCGGCAGTTACCGGTAACCCGCTTGCCAGTTTTGCCGAGTGCCTTAACGACAAGGCGGCGCGTGGCGATATCGACCCCCTTATTGGCCGGCATCGCGAGGTTTCGCGGGCAATTATCGTGCTCAACCGCCGCCGCAAAAACAACCTGATTTTTGTAGGTGAACCGGGGGTTGGTAAAACCGCTATCGTCGAAGGTATCGCATTGCGCATTCACCAGGGTGAAGTGCCCGAAACCCTCAAAGACACGAAGATTTATTCGCTCGATATGGGTGCCCTCCTTGCCGGAACCAAGTATCGCGGTGATTTCGAGGCCCGGCTGAAGGCAACAATGAAGAGTCTCGAAAAGATACCTGGAGTAATTCTCTTTATCGATGAAATTCATACCATCATCGGTGCCGGTGCGGTCAGCGGCGGCACTCTCGATGCCGCCAATATTCTGAAACCGGCACTGGGCGCCGGAAAATTCAGATGTATCGGCACCACCACCTTTGAAGAATACAAGAACTTTGATAAAGACCGGGCCTTTTCGCGGCGGTTTCAGAAAATTGATCTATATGAGCCCGGCGTTGAAGAAACCCGGCGTATTCTGCTGGGTCTGCGCCCGGTTTACGAGAAATTTCACGGGGTTACGTTTACCCGTAAAGCGATTCGGGCGGCAGCCGAGCTTTCGGCCAAATACATTCAGGAACAGTTTCTGCCCGACAAGGCGATCGACGTGATCGATGAGGCGGCCACCATTCTTAAACTGGCTAAGAAAGCGAAAAAAGGCGAACTGGTCGTCAGGCAGGCACACATCGAAAAAGCGGTGGCACGCATCGCCCGCATTCCGTCACGGCGCATTTCGACTTCTGATCTCGATAAACTCAAAAACCTGCAGCTCGATCTGCAGAAGGTGATTTTCGGCCAGGACCAGGCTCTCGAAGCGCTGGTACGGGCCATCAAGATTTCGCGGGCCGGCATGACCGGTTCGACGCGACCGGTTGGCTCATTTCTTTTCACCGGGCCGACCGGGGTCGGCAAGACCGAGGTCGCCAAACAGCTGGCCGGCTCTCTCGGTGTCAATTTCATGCGTTTCGACATGAGCGAATACATGGAAAAGCATGCGGTCGCGAGATTCATCGGGGCGCCTCCGGGCTATATCGGGTATGAACGGGGTGGGGCGCTTACCGATTCGATACGCAAGCACCCTTATTCTGTGCTGCTGCTTGATGAGATCGAAAAGGCACATGAAGATGTTTTCAATATTCTGCTGCAGGTGATGGATTACGCCACACTGACCGACAATACCGGTAAAAAAGCGGATTTTCGCAATGTCATTCTCATCATGACCTCGAATGCCGGTGCCCGTGAAATGGCGAAGGGTTCAATCGGTTTCTCGCGCGACAGCAAAGATGCCGAATACAAGGGTAAGGCGGCCATCGAAAAGCTTTTTTCACCAGAATTTCGTAACCGCCTCGATGGTATCATTTCATTTGCCGTTCTAAGTCAGGAAACGATGCAGCTGGTTGTTGACAAATTCATCAGAGAACTCAATCTGCAGCTTAAGGAGCGCGGGGTTGAACTCGAACTGGATGTATCAGCAAGGTTGTGGCTGTCAGAAAAGGGCTATGACCCGGTTCACGGTGCCAGACCGCTTGCCCGGGTCATCCAGCGTGAAATCAAAGATGCCCTTGCCGAAGAAATTCTTTTTGGCAGGCTCAGTCTTGGCGGGCATGTGCTGATAACTCTGCCTGAAGGTGCCAATGCCCTTCAGTTTAAATTTGACGACCCGGCGTAAATTTCCTTTTTAAAATACTAAGCAAACTTCAGACATCTGCCGATGTGACCCCCGGCGTATA
>Ga0116172_10002780_pt1 | contig 14980 bp, 13 predicted proteins | sample AD_UKC083_MetaG_FD_89799 | JGI IMG/M metagenome (GOLD analysis project Ga0116172, IMG submission 89799) | Active sludge microbial communities of municipal wastewater-treating anaerobic digesters from USA - AD_UKC083_MetaG | ecosystem: Engineered > Bioreactor > Anaerobic > Digestate | place: USA...
ATTACAATGAATATGCCTCGTATGTAGAACGCTTTGCAGACAACTGGGACCTGGAGCGGATTGCGGCTACAGATACCGCCATTATTGTTATGGGAGTAGCAGAAGCCGTAAAGTTCCCGGGTATTCCGGTAAAAGTTACGCTCAACGAGATGGTGGAGATATCAAAATATTATAGTACGGGTAATTCCAAGATGTTTGTCAACGGAGTGCTCGATAAGATTATCAAATACCTGATGGAAACCGGCGAGGTCGTTAAAAAGGGAAGAGGGCTCGTGGACAATAAACCGGTATCTCAGGATGATTAAAATTATGAATTAACAACAATAAATGATATAGATAATGAACACTTTTTTAGTTATTTTACAGGCACAGGAACAGGCAGCCGGTGCAGCAAAGGGAGGAAACTGGTCATTCATAATAATGATGGTGGCCGTTTTTGTTGTGATGTATTTTCTTATGATCCGTCCACAGAAGAAACGTCAGAAAGAATTACAGGCATACAGGAATAATCTTCAGAAAGGAGATAAAGTTGTTACCGCCGGCGGAATTTACGGAACTATCGTTGAAGTGAAAGAGGCCTATGTGCTTCTGGAGGTAGATACGAATGTGAAGATCAGAGTAGACAAGACTTCCCTGGTGAAGGATACCTCAGATCTGCAGCAGAAATAGAAGCTCTGTCAGCAGAAAAACGCTGTCAGCGAAAATTTTAGAGCTGTCTGCAGGCAGGACAGATGTGTTATTATTCGGACAGACTAATCATTCTGAATTATGAAGCGGTCGCGATTGGTTCTCCTGCTGTGTATTTTCACGGCATTTGTTCTTTGGCTGCTGTACACTTTATCGAATGAGTACAGTTCCTATTTCCGTTTTCCCCTGGAAGTGGAAACGAACCTGGAGGGAAGAACCAATTTGTCTATGGCCGAAAACACGCTTTTTCTAAAGGGGAAAGCCAGAGGGTTTTACATTATTCGCTCTTCTTTGAGAAAAAGGCCGGCTCCAGTCCGGCTTTTTGTGGACCAGTCGCTTATGAGAGAATACCCCGGAGTGGAAGATGAGTTTTATGTGCTTTCTGACGACGTACATAACCTGGTTAACGAAGCCCTTGGAGCCGATCTTCTGCTGGAGAATATCTTCAGCGATACCATCAGACTGAATTATACCAGGGTCCTGTTTAAGAAGGTTCCGGTTGTATTTATTTCGGATATATCGTACAGGCCTCAATACATGTCTTTCAACCCTCCGCGCATTATACCCGACAGCGTGCTTGTATATGCATCGGCATCTCTTCTCCCGCTTATAGATCATGTGAAGACCAGAAAGATCAACTTAATGGAATTGGATCAAACCGTAGACGGTCTGGCCCGCCTGGAGGTTCCGCAGGGAACCCGTTTGTCCCATAAGGAAATTTCGTATGAGCTCACGGTGGAAAGATACGTGGAACTCATGTTTCAGGTTCACGTGGAAACAAGGAACGTACCTTTCAGGAAGGAATTGCTGCTGCTGCCCGATGTGGTGACGCTGCAGTTTCGCTGTCCTTTCCAGAGTGCCTCGTCAATCAACGAGGAAAGTTTCAGCCTGATAGTAGATTACAATCGTTTTATGGAAAGCGGGAGCGGCAAGACTATTCCACAGACGGAAGCTTCTCCTTCCGTAATAAGCCATCTGACGGTTACCCCCGAATTTATTGACGGGATTATTCAAAATAAATAGGGAGGCCCGTATATGGTATCATTAGGCATTACCGGTGGGATTGGAAGCGGCAAAAGTTACGTTACCAGGATATTCGCAGCGCTGGGTGTGCCTTGCTACGATTCCGATATGGAAACAAAAAAGTTGTACGAAGACAATGAGACCCTAAAATACTCCCTTATTGAGCTCCTTGGTGAGGCGGTGTACAGCAACGGAAAGCTGAACACAGCTTACATGGCTTCTCTCATCTTTAATGACAGAAGCCTGCTTTCCAGAGTTAATGCACTGGTGCATCCGGTCGTGATTATTCACTTTATGCATTGGGCAGTCAGACAGCATGCACCTTACGTGATCTTTGAAAGTGCCATATTACTGGAACTGAAACCGCCCGTGCATATGACCAGGGTTCTCACCGTATCGGCAGACAAAGAACTCAGGCTCGAAAGGGTATGCCGGAGGCAAAACATTTCGCGGGACGAGGTGTTGGCCAGAATGAATAAGCAGTGGAGCGACCAGGAACGGGAAAGCCGAGCCGATTTTGTGATCTCCTCCAACGAAAAAGAAGCCTTGTTGCCAAAAGTGCTGGCCATTCATAACCGCATGCTGGAGATAAGCCATGAATTAAATTGTTAATATCTTTGTAAAAATTGAACAACACGATAAATAATATGAAAACAGATTTGACAAAAATTTTGTCCGTGGGTGGATACTCCGGACTTTTTCTCTACCTTGCCCAGAGCAGAGGTGGTGTTGTAGTGGAATCTTTGACCGACAAGAAAAGAACGTGGTTTGGACCGAGTGCCAAAATGACCTCGTTGTCCGATATATCTATTTTTTCACAGGCTTCCGACGAACTGCGTCTTCAGGAAGTATTTGAAAAAATGAAGGAATATGCCAAAGAGCATCCGGTTCCCGATGCCAAAACAGCAAGTTCTTCAGAATTTCAGAGTTTTTTTGAGCAGGTGGTGCCCGAATACGACAGGGAACGTTTTTATGCCTCTCACATGAAGAAAGTTGTTGACTGGTTCAATATTCTTTATGCGGCCGATGCCCTCGACTTTGTCAGCCCGGAAGAAGAACAAAAAGACAGCGAAGAAGTTAAGGAAGCTACCCATCAGGTGAAAGAACCGTCCCATACGGCTAAACCGGCAAAATCAGCCGACGCCAAGCATGTAAAGGCAAAACCGGCTAAAGTGGCCAAGCCTGCCGGATCCAAGGCACAAAAAACCGGGACCACAAAGACAACTCCCAAGTAATCATGCCGGGTAAAGTATCTGTCCTGACATTGGGTTGCTCCAAGAACAGGGTGGACAGCGAACACCTGATGCGCCAGTTGCTCTCTGGCGGCTGGCAGGTAATCCCCGATGCCCCGGAAGAGGAATACCCGCTGGATGTATTGATTATTAATACATGCGGTTTTATTCATGACGCCAAAATGGAGTCAATTGAGTGCATCCTCGAGGCACTCGAAGCCAAAAAGAAACAACAGATTGGAAAGGTGTTCGTCATGGGATGCCTTTCGGGCCGTTATCCTTCGGAACTCGGCATTGAAATGCCCCAGGTGGATGCTTTTTTTGGAGTCAACGATATTCCGGGGGTGGCCCAGGCCATGGGAGTTCGTTTTGATCCCCGTCTTCAGACGAAACGCCTTTTGTCTACCCCCGGCCATTATGCCTACCTAAAACTGAGCGAGGGATGCGACAGAGGCTGTGCCTATTGCGCCATTCCACTTATCCGTGGCCGTCATGTGTCCCGCCCGGCAGACCAATTGATTGCCGAGGCCCGTAACCTGGCCGGGGAAGGTGTCAGAGAGCTTATACTGGTGGCACAGGATACCAGTTACTACGGCCTGGACCTGACCCAAAAAAGAGAACTTGCCCCGCTAATGGAATCGTTGTGCCGCATAGACGGCATTGAGTGGATCCGTTTGCTTTATACATACCCGCAGGGGTTCCCCATAGATGTGCTCTCCCTTATGGCACAGGAACCCAAGATCTGTCAGTACGTAGATATCCCGCTGCAACATGTTTCCGACAAAGTGCTTTCTGCTATGCGCCGTAATACTACCGGGGCTCAGACGCGGGAACTTATTGAAAAATTCCGTATACAGGTTCCCGGCATCTGCCTGCGTACCACCTTTATGGTAGGACATCCGGGAGAAGACAGTGCAGCATTCAACGAATTGCTCGATTTTGTAGCCGAAGCCCGCTTTGAGCGTATGGGGGTTTTTATGTATTCCCAGGAAGAAGGCACTTACGGGGCCATGAACCTGGAAGACCGCATTACGGAAAAAGTAAAGGCGTCCCGCTACAAACGCCTGATGGAACTGCAACAAGATATATCCTACAGATACAATCTTTCCCGCATTGGGAAAACATACAGAATATTGGTAGACAGTGTACTTTCCGGCGACGAAGAGGTTCGCGGAACAGTAGCCCTGGGACGCACCATGTATGAAGCTCCCGAGGTAGACGGTCAGGTTATTATTGAAAATTCAGTAAATTTGCAGGAAGGCGTATTCGCCCAGGCCGAGATTGTGGGAGCGAACGAATACGACCTGTATGCAAAAATAAAGTGATTATCATGAATTTACTTAAAGACAAAACAGCACTTATTACGGGCGCTGCCCGTGGAATTGGTAAAGCCGTAGCGGTGTCTATGGCTAAACAGGGCGCCAACATAGCCTTTACAGACCTGAACATAGACGAGAAAGCCATGGAGACCGTGGCGTTGTTGGAATCGTACGGTGTCAGAGTCAAAGCTTACGCATCCAATGCGGCTTCTTTTGAAGAAACGCACCGTGTTGTTACTGAGGTGGTCAAGGAATTCGGGGCTATTGATATTTTGGTAAATAATGCCGGGATCACCAAAGATAACCTCATGCTCAGGATGACTGAAGCTCAATGGGACATGGTCATTAACGTGAACCTGAAATCGGCCTTTAACTTCATTCACGCCGTTTCGCCCGTAATGATAAAACAGAGAAGCGGAAGCATCATTAATATGAGCTCTGTGGTTGGTTTGTCGGGCAATGCAGGCCAGACAAACTACTCGGCTTCCAAGGCCGGTATGGTGGCTCTGACCAAATCTATTGCCAAGGAATTAGGCCCCAGGGGAATTCGTGCCAATGCCGTTGCCCCCGGATTTATTGTCAGCGATATGACCGACCAGCTTTCCGAAGAAGTCCGTAAAGCCTGGCTCGAGACCATCCCCCTGCGCCGCGGCGGAACACCGGAGGACGTCGGGAATGTATGTGTATTTCTGGCTTCCGAAATGTCTTCCTACGTCAGCGGGCAGGTTATTCCTGTCTGCGGAGGAATGCATACCTGAAATAACTTTTAAACAGGATATTATGAGAACGCTTCGCTTTTCGATCTTTATGGCCGGGGTGCTGCTTACTACAGCATGCGGCCCGGTAATCAACATTTTGGAAGTAGATGTTAAACTGCCAGCCAAAGCACCACTCGAGATCATTGGAAAGCAGATGGCGGTCTTTATTCCGGAATACGATTCAATATCGGTGACCGATTCTACGCTTACACGTATGTTTGCCGAGTCGTTTGCCGAGCAATTGGCTACTGTGGCCGGGCAACCCAAAGGCTCGGTTCCTCTTTTCAGCCATAAGCCCGATTCACTGAACCCCGGTTTTGCGCAACTCCCCGCCTATGCCCAACAGCTGGCTGTAGAAACGGAATCCGACCTTCTCTTCCTGGTAGACAGTGTTTCCATCGGAAAATTCGATGCGCTGGACGTTGCCGGTTCTGCAGAGGGTTATAAAAGGCAGCTCCTCTATGTCCCTTTCAGGGGAAGGGTTCGTGTCTATGATGCATCAAAGATTGAGTATACCCGGAATTTCCCCGTATGCGACACAGTAGCCTGGGAGCTTTGGGTATCCAAGTCGCGTGAAACACTGGCTATTCCCACTTCTGCTTTCGAAGATCTGAAAAACGCTTCGTTATATATTGGTAAAGGACTGGCCGAGGCCTTTTCGGACCAATGGGAAACCCAGGACCGGGTGATTTTCACTTATGAACATCCCAAATGGAGACAAGCCCTCGAATATGCCGATGTTTTTGAATGGGAAAAAGCCCGCGATATCTGGATGGAACTGCTGAATTCCCAGGATCCGAGAAGTATTTCATGCGCTGCTTTTAATCTGGCCGTTTCGTGCGAGATGACGGGAAATATAGATCTGGCTGTAAAGTGGCTCGATTATGCATCCAAAGCATACCCCATGTCTGAGATAACCTATTATAAAAACCTTCTGGAAGAACGCTCTACAGAGAAAAAACGATTCCAGACTCCCATCTACCAATAATGGCATTAAAAGAAAAGATTCCTCCCCGCATCCATAAAACCGTGGTTAGCTTCAACGATCGTGAAATGGCTGTAATTGATTATTTTTGTGAGAAATACAAGATAAAGGTCCGTTCCAGGATGTACCGCGAAGCCATAATCGGTACCATCCTCAAAAAAATAGAAGAAGATCATCCCCGCTTATTTTAATACAAGACGCAGGTGCAAAAAAATACATTAACAGGATTGGTCAATCCGGATTACACGCAATTGATGGAGAAACGGATCCGAAAAATCCTGATGATCTGCAGCAGTTACGATGCCTATATTCTGGAAGAAGACGGGCAGATAGATATTCAGATATATAAAGAATACAACGAGCTGAACATCAGCAATCCGCCTTCTTTCTCGTGGGTTACCACCACCAAAGAGGCCCTTGCCATGCTCGGGAAGGAAAACGATTATGACCTGATCATCTGCATGTTCAATGTGGGCGATATTGATGTGTTTACCTTTGCCCGGGATTTGCGCGCCAGCGGCTCGGTAACCCCCGTTGTATTGCTAACCAATTATTCCAGGGAACTGAAAAACCGTATTGAACACGAAGACTGTTCGGCTATTGATTACATTTTCAGCTGGCACGGCAATGCAGACCTGATCCTGGCCATTGTCAAGCTCATTGAAGACAAAATGAATGCAGAAACCGACATCATCAGATCCGGCGTTCAGTGCATTCTTTTGGTGGAAGACTCCATACGTTATTATTCAACCTATCTCCCGGCCATTTACAAACTGGTGCTCAAGCAGAGCGCCGAGTTCCTGAAAGAGACGCTCAACGAGCAACAACAGAAGATGCGCAAACGGGCCCGTCCCAAAATTTTCTTAGCCACCAACTATGAAGATGCCGTTGCCATTTACAACCAGTACAAAGACAGGCTGTTGGGAGTTATTTCCGATGTGGGTTTTGTTTTACATAAAAACGATCCGTCCGATACCGAAAAGCTCGATGCCGGCATTGATTTGTGCCGGATGATCCGGGATGACGACCCGCAGATGCCTATCCTGTTACAGTCCTCACAGCAGAGTATGAAAACCGTGGCGGACGAGTTGGGTGTGGGTTTTATTCTAAAGGATTCCAAGGCTTTACTTATTGAATTGAGCGAATACATTGGTGAAGAATTTGCTTTTGGCGATTTCGTAGTCAGAAGCCGTGAAAGCGGAGAAGTTATAGCCCGGGCCAAAAACCTGCGCGAATTGCAGCTGCTTATTAACGAAATACCGGCCAGCGAATTGTTGTATCACACATCCCGTAACCGATTATCCAAATGGCTTTATTCCAGAGGATTGTTCTCTCTTGCCAAACCCATCCGGGATGCACGCAGCAACGATTTTGAGCACGTGGCGCAACTCAGGGAATATATAATTGGTCTTATTAAAGAATTCCGCATACTTAACGGACAGGGCGTTATAGCCAAGTTCGACCCCGAGACTTACAACCGTTACATACGTTTTGCCCGAATAGGCGAGGGATCCCTCGGCGGCAAAGCCCGCGGTCTGGCATTTGTGAACCGTATACTGCAACAGTATAATCCGGCTGCCGATTTTCCGGGGGTGCGCATTACCATTCCTCAGACTGTAGTTATTGCTGCGGATTATTTCGATGCATTTATGGTGGATAACGGTCTCAAGTATGTGGTTAATACAGAAGGCATCACCGACGAAGAAATTCTTTCCGAATTCGTAAGCTCCCGTCTGCCTTTGGAAGTGGAACAACAGCTCCTTGTATTCCTGGAAAAAGTACATACACCTCTGGCCGTACGTTCCAGTTCTAAGTTGGAAGATTCTATTTTCCAGCCTTTTGCCGGGATCTATTCCACATATATGATCCCGCTTACAGAGAATAAAGACCAAATGATGAGGATGCTGAGCAAAGCCATAAAAAGCGTATATGCTTCCGTTTTCTTTGCCGCCAGCCGAAATTACATACAGACAACCGCCAACCTGCTGAGCGAAGAAAAAATGGCCATAGTCATCCAAAGCCTTTGCGGATCTGAGGATAACGGCTTCTTCTTTCCCACGTTCTCGGGGTCTGCCCGCTCGGTCAATTACTATCCCATAGGACATGAGAAACCGGGGGATGGCATTGTGGAGCTTGCATATGGCCTGGGCAAACTGGTGGTGGAAGGAGGCCGGACGCTTCGGTTCTCGCCCAGATACCCGAAGAACGTTCTACAAACCTCGTCACTCCAGTCTGCGCTGAGTGAAACCCAGAATATAATGTATGCCCTTAATCTGAGGCCCGAGAAATTCAAGACCTCCATCGATGACGGCATAAATATAGAAAAACTGAGCATAAGCGATGCTTCGTCGTTCCGGAACATTCAGTATGTGGCCTCTACGTGGGATATGCAGAACGAGCGGCTTACACCCGGAGCGCACGGCAAGGGGAGCAAAGTGATCACGTTTGCCCACATTCTGGAATACGATACCATGCCGCTGGCTGCCATACTTACCCGTTTGCTGGAGATATGCTGGCAGGAAATGCAGTGTCATGTAGAAATAGAATTTGCTGTGAACATGGATGTGCCTCACGGCCAGGATATTATTTTTAACCTGCTGCAGGTGCGTCCCATTACCGATTACGGTGAAAATACCGGGTTCGATTGGGAGACGGTCAAACCGGATTCCCCCGGTACCGTCATATATGCCCGGAAAGCACTGGGGCCCGGAGTAATTTCCGGGGTGAGCAATATTATTTATGTCCGCTCGCAAACCTTTGACAGTCAATATACCCGAAAAATTGCCGCCGAACTGGAAACCCTCAATGCCATGATGAAGACACAAAAGAGAACCTACGTACTGGTAGGGCCCGGACGGTGGGGATCGTCAGATCCGTGGCTGGGTATTCCCATCAACTGGAATCATATTTCCGAGGCGAGACTCATTGTGGAGTGCGGACTTAAACATTTCCAGGTTGACCCCAGCCAGGGAACCCATTTTTTCCATAATCTGACTTCGCTGGGGATTGGCTACCTGACCGTGTACCCGTTCCGAGAAGACGGCATTTTCAACGAAACGCTTCTTGAATCGCTGCCCGGGTGGTACGAAGGCAATTTCGTAAGAGCTGTTTCGTTTCCACAAGAACTCGTCATTTGTGCCGATGGAAAAATTGGCAAAGGGGTCGTCATGACTTTGTAAGGCGGGAAAAAAAACGGAGGGCCTGTAAGCCGGGTTCTGTGAAACTCCCATCATTTATCTGAGCAGCCTACCCCTCGGCTTAGAGCGGGCAGCCCTAAAATTGCCGATATACTTGGCCTTGCAGGGGACCGGTGCCTACGCAAACGGTCGTCGCCGGCCGCTGCGGCGGGCTCTTACCCCGCCTTTTCACCCTTACCCCGTGTCCGAAGACTCCGGGGCGGTTTTTTTCTGTTAAGCGATCCCTGACTTTACAACCAGCTGTGCTTTCCACAGGGTCCTGCCCTTTCCTGCCCGGACTTTCCTCCCTTTTCTTAATGAAAAGAGCGATGGGACAGCCCTCCGTGGGCGCAAAGTTAAAAAAAGTCTGTACATTTGCTTTTTATTTTATCGTTCAATATGGCTACTAAATATGTTTTCGTCACCGGTGGGGTGGCCTCTTCGCTTGGGAAAGGCACAATCGCTGCTTCTCTTGCCAAATTGCTACAAGCCAGAGGCTTGCGAGTTACTATACAAAAGTTTGATCCTTATATTAACGTAGATCCCGGGACATTGAATCCCTATGAACACGGAGAATGTTATGTAACCGAAGACGGAGCCGAAACAGACCTTGACCTGGGACATTACGAACGTTTCCTGGGCGTCTATACCACCAGGGCCAGCAACGTGACCACAGGCAAAATTTATCAGACTGTTATTGATAAGGAACGCGAAGGCGCCTACCTGGGAAAGACGGTTCAGGTTATTCCCCATATTACGGACGAAATTAAACGCAGAATGCTTTTGCTGGGGAAAACCGGCAAATACGATATTGTAATTACTGAGATAGGGGGTACTGTAGGCGATATTGAATCGCTGCCCTTTGTGGAAGCCGTACGCCAGCTTCAATGGGAGCTTCCCGACGAAGACTGCGCTGTCATACACCTTACCCTGGTACCTTACCTGGCCGCTGCTAAAGAACTAAAAACCAAACCCTCGCAACACTCCGTAAGGCAGCTGCAACAGGAGGGGGTAAATCCCGATATCATTGTATGCCGATGCGAACGGCCGCTTCCGTTGCCGCTGCGTAAAAAAGTAGCTCTCTTCTGCAACGTGCGTCCCAACGCGGTTATAGAATCTATGGACCAGCGCAGCATTTACGAAGTGCCGCTGAATCTCAGGCGCCAGAACCTCGACGGAATCCTGCTCGGCTTTCTTAATATAAAGAACGATCAGGAGCCCAATCTCGATGCCTGGAAACAGTTCGTAGACAGGGTTTACCATCCCCGGTTCAAAATTGACATTGCTCTTGTGGGGAAATACGTGGAGTTGCAGGATGCGTACAAATCCATTCTGGAATCGTTTATTCACGCCGGGGCGGCCAACGAAGTAAAAGTTAAGGTACATCCTATTCAGAGCGAGTCCATCACAGAAGAAAATGTATCGGAGAAACTCTCCGGCATGCAGGGTGTTCTTGTGGCGCCCGGTTTTGGATCACGCGGCACCGAGGGAAAAATTGCTTCGTGCCGGTATGCCCGTGAGAATAATATCCCGTTCCTGGGGATCTGCCTGGGCATGCAAATGGCCGTCATAGAATTTGCCCGTAACGTAATTGGCATGAAAGATGCCACCAGCGCCGAGATAAACACCCAATCCGATACCCCGGTCATTGACCTTATGGAAGATCAGAAACGTCTTACCATAAAGGGCGGGACCATGCGCCTGGGTGCTTACAGATGTCAGCTTGAAAAAGGGTCGTTGGCTTACAGAATATACGGTAAACAACAACAGATTGCCGAACGTCACAGGCATCGCTATGAATTTAACGATACGTACCGCGAGGTATTTGAAAATGCAGGCATGAAAGTCAGCGGAACCAATCCCGAAACGGGACTTGTAGAGGTCATGGAAATTCCTTCGCATCCGTTCTATATTGGAGTGCAGTTCCACCCCGAGCTCAAGAGCACGCCCGAGAACCCCAGCCCGCTTTTCCGTGATTTTGTTGCCGCGGCATTGCAGCACTCCCAAGAAGGCAAATGATGAAAAACCCACTGAATATAAGAATAATCACCGCAACGGTTATGCTGCTCGCCTGCCTTTCGGCAGACACGCCTGCCGTGGCGGTAACCCGGAAATATTCGTATAAAGTGGCAGAGGTATTGCCTCATAACATAACATCCTATACACAGGGCTTTTTCTATCATAACGGATATTTTTACGAAAGCACCGGTCAATACGGCCGTTCTCTTCTGGCCAAGGCAGATCCGGCCACCGGCCGCATTATTAAATCCCATGCGCTGGACAAGCGTTATTTTGGAGAGGGAGCCTGCCTGCTGAACGGTTGCATTTATCAGCTTACCTGGGAAGAAAATACCTGCTTTATCTACGACCCCGAAACATTCCAGGTGCTGGGAACGCGCAGCTACCGCCGCGAAGGGTGGGGTCTTACCACCAACGGCAGCGAACTGATTATGAGCGACGGTTCCTCTACGCTCTATTTTATGGACCCGAACACACTCAATGACATACGTTCCGTTACCGTACGTATGGACGGCAAAGAAGTGAATTACCTGAACGAACTTGAATATATAGAAGGAGAAATATGGGCCAATATTTACACATCTGATCTGATTGTGCGTATTGACCCGGCAAACGGAAATGTAACGGGAGTTATTAATCTTAAAGGAATTTTACCCAATTCTCTGCGTATACCCTCTACCGATGTGCTCAACGGGATTGCATATGATCCCCTCACAAAACGTATCTGGGTTACCGGAAAGTATTGGCCAAAAATATATAGAATTGAAATAAAGAATTGATTTTAGGGGTGCTTCTGCATAAGTGGCTGAGATTATACCCTTAGAACCTGATCCGGATAATACCGGCGGAGGAAAAATTATGAAAAAATTATTATTGACGGGCTTGCTGCTGGCCCCTTGTTTTCTTGCAGCACAACAAGTTACTACATTAGATTCCATTGTTATCTATGCCACACAAACGGCAAAAGATTCGCCTGTGGCGCACAGCAAAATTGACCGGCAGGCGCTGGATCGCGTCACGCCCATGCAAAATCTGCCATTTGCCCTGACCCTTACCCCCGGAGTTGTGGCGGTAGGGGAAAACGGGACGGGCAGCGGTTATGCTTACCTGCGTATTCGAGGTTCCGAGGGGTCGCGCATACAGGTTAACCTGAACGGGATTACCCTGAACGATGCCGAATCGCAGGAAGTATTCTGGGTGAACATACCTTCTGTGGGCGATTTCCTGCAGAGTATACAGGTACAGCGCGGCATTGGCACCTCGGTTAACGGGCCCGGCGCATTCGGCGCCACTGTGAACATGCAAACCCTTCACAATAATCCCGGTCCATACGGCACTGCTGACCTCAGTTACGGCTCCTTTAATTCCCGGAACATTTCGGCCGGCGCCGGCACGGGCCTCGGTACAGACGCCTCGTTTCTGCCCCGTGGCCTCGGCTTTGATATACGGTATGCCCACGGACGTACCGACGGGTATATCCGCAACGGGAAGGGAAACCTGCATTCTCTTTTCAGCAGGCTTTCCTTTATAAGGCCGGACTATTCATTTAAGCTCTATTATATTTACGGCGAGCAACATACCGGTATCACCTGGGAAGGCATATCCCGGGAGGATCTGGAAAGGGACCGCCGGTACAACCCGGCCGGGGAATACACAGACGATCAGGGAAATATCCGGTATTACTCCAACGAGACCGATAACTATACCCAGCACCATGTGCAGTTGAACTATGCTCACAAGTTCGGTTCTGCATTCTCGTGGAGCCATACCCTTCATTTTACCAAAGGCGACGGGTATTACGAGAATTACAAGGAAAAAGGAGATAACGACTACATTGTGCGCCGTTCCATGGACAACGCCTATTTTGTCTGGAGCGGTGTGGGGCACTTTATGCCCGGAGCCGGTCGCGGTCATACACCCTTCACGGCCGATCTGGGACTTAACTGGGCCGGATATTTTGGAAATCACTTTGGGCTCAGAACCAATCCCGTGAACGATCCCGATTTTGCCGCAGCCACTGAATATTACCGGAATACAGGCAATAAGTACGACATGAGTACTTACCTGAAACTGAATTACAGACTGGGATTGGGACACAATACAGACAACGCGCTCCGGTTTTTTGCGGATCTGCAATATCGGAGAGTGAATGTGATCATGGAAGGCCCCGACAACGACGGTGCACTGCTCAATTATACTAAGCTGTGGAACTTTTTTAACCCCAAAGGTGGCGTTACGTTCATTTTCAACAAAGATCACCAGGTCTATGCTTCGGTGTCGGCCGGACACCGGGAACCCTCTCGAAGCGATATCAAAGAGTCCATAAAGGCGGGTCGGGCCGGTTTATTGAAGCCCGAGCAAATGACCGATTTCGAGACGGGATACCGGTTTTCAGCACGTACCTTCAGCCTGGGCGTGAATCTCTATGCCATGGAATATAAAAACCAACTGGTGCCTACCGGCAAAAAAAGCGATACCGGTTACGAGATCAAGGAAAACGTACCGGTTTCTTACCGCAGGGGCATTGAGACCGAGGCGGGATGGCAGCCGGCTCAATGGCTTCAGGTGGAAGGGAACCTGTGCCTGAGTACCAACAAAATAAAAGACGTGACCATTTACCTGGATACGTACGATCATCCGGATAATTGGAATCCCGTAGAAGAACAGATGTCTGAATATTACGAATTTACCGATATTGTTTATTCACCTTCCTACACGGCGGCAGCACGGGGGGCTGTGAGACCTTTTGCCCGCAGGGCCGGGTTCCCCGGCGGACTGGAACTGGCTCTTACGGGACGTTTTGTGGGCAGACAATATTACGACAATACCTCGAATCCTGACCGGTCTCTGCCGGCTTACCAGGTCTTGGGATTTAATGCGTCACAAACATTTCCGACCCGCCGCTGCGGTATATTCCGGCTGGATCTGTTTGCAGATAACCTGCTTAACCGGAAATACTGCGCCAGTGCCTGGGCTTACCGGGCCGCTTTCAGGGATACCGGTACCGTGGAATTGAGCGAAGGCTTTTATCCTCAGGCCGGTATAAATTTTATGATCAAGCTTTCCTGGAGATGGGGAAACTGATTCTTGAAGTGTTCGGAGCGGTCACGGGACTGCTGTATGTCTACCTCGAGATCAGACATCGCCGCAGCATGTGGCTGGTGGGACTTATCATGGCCGTCTGCTATATGGTCGTATTTGGGACGGAACGTTTGTATGCTTCGGCCGCTCTGTATTTATATTATTTTATTATAAGCATTTACGGCTGGTTCCGTTGGCGTGGCGCCGGAGAATCGCAGGGTCCGGAAGTACGTCATATCTCCGGGAAGGAACTGTGGCTTTCGGCGGGCCTGCTGCTTGTGATCTTTGCGATCCTCTGGCAGATAATGGCCCGATTTACTGATAACCCTCATCCTTTATGCGATGCTGCCGTTACGACGCTAAACATTGTGGCTACCTGGCTGCTTACACGGAGCATTATTGAACAATGGTTTCTGCTTATGGCAGCCAATGTCCTGGCCGTGGGTCTGTACCTGTCCACAGGACTCTATCCTACAGCCGTCCTGTTTGTTGTGTATTTCATTGCCTCAGTGACTGGTTATGTCAGATGGAGACGAAATATTTCGTACATTTGTTAAAATGTACTCATATGAAAAATATTCTTATAACCAATGTCCTTTTCAATAAACAAAGAACGGACATACTGATTGAGGGAAACCTTATTTCAAAGGTGGAACCGGCGGGTACCATTCCTGCCGAAGGATATGACAAAGTCATTGAC
>Ga0116172_10002786_pt1 | contig 14972 bp, 18 predicted proteins | sample AD_UKC083_MetaG_FD_89799 | JGI IMG/M metagenome (GOLD analysis project Ga0116172, IMG submission 89799) | Active sludge microbial communities of municipal wastewater-treating anaerobic digesters from USA - AD_UKC083_MetaG | ecosystem: Engineered > Bioreactor > Anaerobic > Digestate | place: USA...
CTCTCAAGTGAAAGCCCCGCGCCGATTTTCAGCTCATTTCCATCGCGTTCGAATGTCTTTAGCTCAGGAATTCCGGAAATATCCAGTATGGCCGGGATATGTTTAAAATGTTTGCTTTGCTGCAGGGCTATGTCGGTTGATCCGTTTACCACAACAGCTTCGGGATATTTTCTGTGCGCAGTCAATGCCTGATCCAGTGTTACCGGACGAATAAACAATTGTTGCAAACACTGTACTTCGAGCCTGACATCAGGTACGATTCTGTTCAGCTTTTCAATCAGTATTTTTTCTTCCTGATCATAAAGGTCGGGCATTCGTTTTTGCATAACGGCTTTTGCCGCTTTGCGGATGCTGTCATATCCGGTGCAGCGACACAAATTTCCGGCAAGCGCATTATTGATTTCTGCATCATCTGCCGGAGTGGAATTATGATACTGAGCAAACAGACTCATGACAAATCCGGGTGTGCAAAATCCGCACTGAGTGGCATGTTCATCAACAATGGCTTTCTGAACGGGATGCAGTTCTTCGCTGAAGGTTGTCTCAGGTGACAGGCCTCGCGAAGTGATGAGCAGCTTTCCGTCAATGGCTGGCAAGAACAACAGACATGCATTCACAGCCTTGTATTCAAGCGCTTTTCCGGATGTATCGGGTGCGGCAACAACAACGGTGCAGGCACCGCAGTCGCCTTCGGCGCAGCCTTCCTTTACTTCGGTATGATGCATGTCTTTGCGCAGCCAGTTCAGCACGGTGGTCGATGGCTTGATTCCTGCAGCAGCGAAGTCAATGCGGACAAGCTCGCCATTCAGCAGAAACGAAATATGCTGTTTTGTTTTCATCAGTTATTTTTGTTTTTCACATCAATCAGTTTGGCCAGAATTGACACCGCGATATCTTCCGGAGTTTCGCATGCAATATCGACTCCGATGGGCATATCGATTAAATCAATTTGTTCCATTGTCATTGCGAATTCTTCGGCAAATCGTTTGCGGGCAAGGTCAACCTTGCGTCTGGAGCCGATCATGCCGATGTATTTTTTCGGCTTGTCCTTGAGCATTGCCACCACTTCGCTGTCGAATGAATGTTTGTAGGTGGTAACGACAATGTAAGAGTTGCCGTGGAATTTTATTTTTTCAACAGCTTCTTCGAAGGCCATTTCATAGGTTGCAGCCAGCCCCTGAGGCCATGTTGCGCAGATTCCTTCACGGTTGTCGGCTACGGAAATTTTAAAGCCTGCAACTGAAGCCAGCTTTGCAAGCGCTTTTCCGACATGTCCGGCACCGAAAATAATCAGCTCGGGTTGTTGCAGCAATGGTTCAAAATACACCGTCATGCGGCCGCCGCAGTGCATTTCGAGATCATTGGCCAGGTTGTACGCTTTCACAACAGGTTGATCGGATCCAATCATCTGAACTGCTTCTGCTATGGCTTCCTTTTCAATGCTGCCGCCGCCAATAGTGCCTTTGATGGTGCCGTCGGCAAAGACAAGCATTTTCGATCCCGGCTTGCGCGGGGTGGAGCCTTCGGCACCGATGATGATACATAAAACAGCAGCAACATTGTTGTTGATGGTGTCGGAAATGTCGTCGAAAAAGTTCATGATGCTATTATTTGCAAGGTAAAAGTACAAAATAAATTTAAGTTGTGAGTTGTCAGTAGCCAGTCAGGTCGAGGTCAAGGACAAGGCCTGCGGCTTGCGGTGGATAAAACACAAGGACGAGGTCAAGACCGAGGTAAAGTAGCCGTCAGTTTTCAGTAATCAGCTTTCAGTTCTGAGACGGGGCTGGGAAGGGCAAGAATTAGATTAAGGCTAAGGTTAAGGTCAAGGTTGAGAGGTTGATGTGTTGAGAGGTTGAGAGGTTTAGAGGTTGATGTGTTTCATCATAGGAGGATGTCTCAAAACAACGTCTTCTTCAAAAACAATATTCCATCGTCCGAAAGCGACGCAGGAGTGTAAGGATATGGAATCGTTGTTTTTGAAGCTGTTACGACGATTCCATATCCGCCAGCCTTGTGCTGAGCCTGACGAAGTACGGCGGACGATGGAATATCGTAACGATTTTTAATTTTGAGACAGCCACTACAAATAGCGCCATCGGCGCTGCAGATGTTAGCCCGGGACAACGTCTCGGGGATACAATGTTGTATAACAGGGGATGATGGATTTTTTAAAAAAGTTATCTTTGAATCCGGAAGGAAAGTAATATAATTGAAATCATATGAAAGCAATTGCGAAAATTTCACGTTTGTTTGTTTTGTTATCAGTTTTGATGATCTGCAGCATTTCACATGCGCAGACCATGTCTGATCCTGCCATCCAAAGCATCAAGGCTTATCTGTTTTATAATCAGGATGAGCGTGGGAACAGTGCAGGCGGAACGATGTCGGAAAACATTATTGGCAATCCGGAATTCACTTGCTGGAATGTGATTATTGCTGAAGGCTCTGCTGCTGCACCTTCGAATAACACGATGGTCATTGTTGAGATTGTTTCGGATTCGGCCAGTTATAATTCCAATGGCAAAGTGAGACTGATTGCCAGAAACGGTGATGGAAAAATAGTGTATAATCAGGAACAATCATTTTACATGATTGGCAGCGGCGTCATTTACCAGGCGCCGTTCATGCTCTTCAACACCGGCTGCGAGGAACTGGATCTGTTGGCGGAATTGATTGCTGAAGACAAGGTCGTTTCGGAAAAAAGCGCTGTGATTCCGTTTGCGTGCGGGGAATAATAATTGGTTATTGGTAATTGGTTAATGGTTATTGGTTAACGGTTATTGATAAATGGTAAGTGTTTATTGGTCAGATATGAGCGTTGCACATTGAGCATTGTGCCCTGTGCGTTGAGCAAAAATCCTCACGACTCACGACTCACAACTGACCACTATTATGTATCTTTGCACCCCATGTTCAAGGAGTATCTGCTGCATAAGGTTTTCGGCATCATTCATCAGCGGGCGGTTGAAAAGGCCCTTCGTTGCTATGTTGTAGGCGGTTACGTACGCGACATACTTCTTGGGAGGCCATCATGGGATGTGGATGTGGTGGTTGAAGGCGATGGTATTGAGCTCGCGGAATATGTTGCTTCGCAACTGAAGCCGCACCCGAAAGTGTCGGTTTTCAAGAATTTCGGAACCGCTCATTTTTCATACGACAATACGGAATGGGAATTTGTTGGCGCACGCAGCGAAAGCTACAGGCGCGGCAGCCGCAATCCCGAGGTTTTGCCGGCAACCATTGAAGAGGATATGCTGCGGCGCGATTTCACCATCAATGCCATGGCAATCAGTCTGGGAGCGGATTTTGGAGAATTAATGGATCCGTTTGATGGACAGGGTGATTTGAAAAAATGCCTGATCCGCACTCCTCGCGATCCGCAGATTACTTTTTCGGATGATCCGCTTCGCATGCTGCGCGCTGTCCGCTTTGCCTCGCGTTTCGGATTTGAAATAGCAGACGATGCTTTCAAATCAATAAAGGAAAATGGCAATCGCATTGGGATTGTTGCTCCGGAGCGGATTGCGGAAGAGCTGAACAAGATGCTGATGCATAAAAAGCCTTCAGCCGGATTTTTCCTGCTTGATCAATGCGGACTTTTACCGTTGATTCTGCCTGAGCTTTCAGCGCTGAAAGGCGTTGAGAACATGCATGGTGTGATGCATAAAGAAAACTTCACGCATACGCTGATGGTTATTGACAATGTGGCCGAAGTCTCCGAGTCGCTCTGGCTGCGGTGGGCGGCGTTGCTGCATGACATCGGGAAAGCGCCGACAAAAAAATTCGACAAGGTGCGCGGCTGGACATTTCATGGACACGATGCCGTGGGGCAGCGTATGGTTTTGAAATTGTTCAAGAGATTGCACCTGCCTCAGAATGAAAAAATGCACTATGTTGCAAAGATTGTCGGACTGCATCTGCGCCCCATCAGCCTGGTTGAAGAAGGTGTCACCGACAGTGCGCTGCGGCGTTTGATATTCGAAGCCGGTGATGATCTGGATGATTTGTTGATTCATGCTGAAGCTGACATTACATCGGCCAACAAACAAAAAGTGAAATTGTATCTTTCCAACTTCACCGATCTGCGCACCAAGCTTGCAGAAACTGAAGAGAAAGACCGTATACGTAATTTCCAGCCGCCGGTGAGTGGTGAGGAAATCATGGAAGTCTTTGGCATTGCGCCTTCACGCGAGGTCGGCGTTATAAAAAATGCAATAAAGGATGCCATTCTGGACGGAGTGATTCACAACGACCGTGAAGAAGCCTGGCAACTGATGCTGGAACAGGGCGAAAAACTCGGGTTGAAACCCCGATAAAAATTTCAACCGGGCTTTGCGGCTTGGTTCTTTTTTGTATCTTCGTAAAAAAATTTCAGAGTATGCATGCCTACAAATTCAGAGTAACATCGGATGAAAACGATGAATTTCTGCGTGAAATAGATGTTCTGGCCAATCAGACTTTTGAGGATTTTCACAAATGCCTGGTCAGAACCTGCAAATTCGCCGGCAATGAGCTGGCATCATTTTATCTTTGCGACAATCAGTGGAGAAAGCGCAGGGAAATCACCCTGGTAGATATGAATATGGAATCGGATAAGGATGAAGATAATACTCCGGAATCCAATCTGATCATGAAAGATGTCAAACTGAATCAGATCATCAACGACCCGCACCAGAAGATGATTTATGTGTATGATTATCTGAATATGTACACGGTCGCTCTCGAACTCATAAAAATCGGACAAGCAGATCTGACACTTCATTTTCCGATTGTTTCCAAAGAAATTTCGGATATCATTGCACCACCTTCAAAAATCAACAAAATTGTTGATGAAGAGGAAGTCGTTTTCGATGAAGAAGAAATGCAGGGCAGCGAAGAAGAGGGTGAAGGAGAGGATGATGAAAATCTGACCGAAGAACAGTTCTACAACGACGATTCTTCCGATCTATAATTTAATTTCAGGGGCAACTGACAATGGATTCTTCTGATGGTTTTTTTAGCGAAGAAGAGCTGGATGCGCTTGTAAAGCGCTTCAGGAATGCTGTTGAGCAGGATGCCAATGAATATTTCGAAGCCGATGAACTTGAGGCAATCGCCGATGCATTGCTGAAACGCGATGATATTGTTCTGGCGAAATCGGCTATCGATTATGGATACGCCATGTATCCCGACAACGAAGATTTTCAGATTCTTGACATTCATTATCATGTTCTGGACAACAGATCGGATTCTGCTGAGCAACTTGCAAGAAGTTTCATCGACAGGCATCCCGACAATGTTGAGGTCCGGTTGGTACTGGCGTCCATTCTGAGTGACCACGGAAATCACCGCGATGCGCTTGACCTGCTGGAGCAGGCCAGGGAACTGGATCCTGAGTCGGAGCATGCCATCACATCGCTGAGCATGGAATATCAGGTACTGGGTCAGCACCGCAAGGCCATTGATTTGTACCGCGAAATACTGGACCGGAATCCGGAAGACGAATTTGCGCTGAACGAACTTGTTTTTGTGTACGAAGTTGCCAACGAAATCACAGAAGCCATCCGGTTTCTGACAGATTTTACCGATCAGTATCCCTTCAATCAGCAGGCGTGGTTTCATCTTGCAAACACTTGCAACATCAACAATGAACCGATGAAAGCCATTGAGGCCTATGATTTCGCACTGGCCATCGATCCCGCTTTCACGCCGGCCATGTTTGGCAAAGGGCACTCATATATGTTTGCCGGTGATCATCTCAAAGCCATCGATTGTTTCAGGGAAACAGCCGAGTCAGAAGGCTTCAAGGCCGCTTCGTATCTTTCATTGGGCGAGGCCTATTCGCAGATGAACAATTATGGCGTTGCCGCAGAATACTATCAAAAGAGCATTGAGGCTGATTCCACATACAATGAATCCCGCATGGGGCTTGCCTATTGTCTGTACATGATGAATCTGGATGAAGAAGCCCTGCGCCATGTAAACGAAGCCATTCTGAATGAGCCTGAACGATCTGACACCTATCAACTGAAAGGCACTGTTCTGATGAATCTGGAACGCTATTCGGAAGCTGCAACGGAATTCAGAAATGCAATCCGTGCCGACAAGGAAAACGAAGCTGCGTGGCTCGATCTGAGCGAAACGCATCATTTCCTGACAGGTATTCCCGAAGCTTTGAATATTCTCCATGAAGCAGAAGAAGTACTCGAAGCCGAAAACGCAATGATTGCCTATCGCAAAGCCGCGTTGTTTTTCGAAGCAGGAAAAGATCAGGAGGCAGTGTCGCAATTGCTTACAGGATTGTCGATCAATGCTGAGCTGTACACATCCATTTACAGCTACAACAAGGAACTCGAGAACAACGAGATTATACAGGAAATTGTAACAATGTTTTTAAATCAGTAACATCATGATGAATTTTGAAATGTCCCATTTGCCCGAAAGAACCGTGAAACCACGCGCTTATGGTGTAAACATGGTCATGGACAAAGGGCTGAGTTTGCGTGAAGCAGAAGACATGCTGCAATCAGCAGGACATCTGATCGATTTTGTAAAGCTGGGATTTGGCACTTCGGTGATCACAGGTGGACTTGACGAAAAAATCAGGTTCTATCACAATGCCGGAATCCGTCTGTATTTTGGCGGAACCTTGTTTGAAGCATTTCTGATTCGCAAAGATGTTGATGGATTTAAACGCGTGCTGGATAAATATAAAATGGACACTGTTGAAATCAGCGATGGCTCGATGGATATGGAGCATGATCTGAAATGTGGCTATATAAGTGAGTTTGCAAAGAATTACACTGTTTTGAGCGAAGTCGGATCGAAACGTGCCGATGTCATTCTGACTGATGAACAATGGCTTCAGGAGATGCAGACAGAGCATAAAGCCGGATCATCATTTGTGATTGCCGAGGCGCGTGAGGCAGGAAACATCGGCATTTACGACAGCACAGGTGCTGCGAAAAAAAGTCTGATAAATCTGATCACCGAACATTTTGACGTGAATAAAATCCTGTGGGAAGCACCTCAAAAAAATCAGCAGCTGTATTTCATCAAGGAGTTTGGCAGCAATGTGAATCTTGGGAATATAGCACCATCAGATGTAATTCCATTGGAGACCATCCGCCTCGGATTGCGTGGTGATACGTTCTTCCACTTTTTACCTGATATGCTGAAACAGCATTGAATTGTGCAGGGATTTACAGCTCACAATTTCTGAAATATGAAACATTACGCCATTATAGGAAAACCTGTTTCACACTCATTATCGGGACAATGGTTTACGGATTGTTTCCAAAAGCTGGCCATTGATGCTGATTTCAGAATGATTGAACCGTCGGTTGACGAGATGAATGATTTCCGCAACTGGGTTTCAGGCAATCAGTTTGACGGACTTCTTGTGACAATTCCGTTCAAAATGGAAGTCATGAAGTTTCTGGATGAAACCGAAAAGCTGGCAAAGACAATCGGAGCAGTTAATGTCATCCATGTTTCAGATAAAAAACTTATCGGATACAATACCGATCATCTTGCATTTGAAGCGGAGATGAAAAGGCTGCGTCCGGCAGGATTCAAAAAGGCCATCCTGATGGGTATAGGTGGGGCTGCCGCAGCGGTTTCCATGGCGCTTGAAAGAATGAGTATTCCGGTAATTAAAGTGTCGCGACAAAAGAAAACCAGCAATATTTTATACACAGACCTTACTGAGAAAACTGTGCGAGATGCTGATCTCATCATCAACGCAACACCGCTTGGCATGGGCAATCTGAAGAATGAGTTTCCTCCGGTCAATTATGATTGGATTCAGAAAAACGCTTTGGCCTACGATCTCATATATAATCCTGCAGAGACACTGTTTCTGAAAAAATGCGCCGAAGTTGGCTGTCAGACTGCAAACGGGCAGGGCATGGTGGAAGATGTTTACAAAAACGCATTATCTTTGTGGAATCTGGTGTAATAAGAATTTTCGTAAAAATTGAAAAGATGAAAAGAAGCATTATTTTTTTGTTTTTTGCGCTCTTGTTTTCTGGTTGCTTTGCGCAGATTAATGCTGTATATCCAAATCAATCTCGTCTTGAGCCACCAAAAAGAACATATTATTTTAAAGGATTGAATTTTGAGTTCCTTGGTCGGCAGAATGTTGAAATTCTGTCAGATGACCGGATTGTTCCGGCCCGCTCTCAGTTTGGCTTTGCCGGAGACCTCATTTACTCCCCATATAATGATCTTCATCCGGAGACAATACTTGGATACCGTCAGGTAAATCTTTCCAACATCGATTCTATAGGAGCAAGAAAGCATCATGATGTATATATCATGATTGGAGCCCGGTTTCTGCCTATAAATGGTCAGGTGATGCGACCAACTTTATCAGCATCGGCTGGATTAAGTTTTCGCGGAGCATCTTTTGCCGATCAGATTGCGTTCGATATGGTTCTGCGAGGAGGATTGGCTTATTCTTTCGGAAAAGAAGAATGGCAACGCGACAATTCGTTTCTAATGTTCGAATGTGTTTATCGGCCAATCGGAAGCGATGCTATTGGCGGTATTGAGTTATTACCATCTTACATGTTTAGTGTTAGTCTTGTCATGCTGTTTTTTGAAGAGGAAAAATGATGCAATAATATTTATGCATTCTTTATATAAAATATTCAGCATTGGTTTGCTTTTTCATTATGTTCATCGTATATTTGAATGCCTGTTCGGGTGATTTGAAAAATAAGAACTTTTAAAAATCAACATAATGAAATCAATTGTGCACGTTTTCATACTGATGTCAGCCATGATGCTGTTGTCGCAAAAGCCTGTTGCAGCGCAGGATAAATCTTCGGATAAAGTGTCGGCCGATGTGGAATGTGTCGAAATAGGTGCGTTGAATGGTGAAACATCATACCGTTATGATGTAACTCTTATAAACCTGACCAAATCAAAGCTTAAGGTTGAATACACGGTATATCTGAAAGCAGGTGATGTCATCAAAAAGCAACACAGTCATTCCACTATTCTGATTCCGGAAGAGGAAACCATAGAGTCGAACGAAAATAAAATGCCAACCGAAGATTGGGACAAGGTAACCATTTTCAGGGTGGAATGGACGGCGACGGAGCTTTAGGTAATTTCATTTATACTTTTTTTGCTGGTTGATTCAGACCCGGCAATATTTATTTTCCGTGTAGCAAACAATCACGGTTGACGCAAACTATTGATTGCTGACTGCGTTAATCTGACAAAACAATAAAATCCGAATCATATTTTAAAAAAATTTCCGTTATTTGTAATGGTCGATTACTTAAAAATGTGATGATTATCTTGATCATTCAATGCGTGCAGTTGTTATTTTCATATTTGTTTTGTTACGTATTGTTTCAGGGGTTGAAGCTCAGGAACAGAGCCAGCTTGCAGCCGTTGGTAGCTGGGGTTTTTCCGAAATGTATGTTACACCTGCGGGCGGTGTTTTTCTCTTTGACTCAAAAGACACCGTTTTATGGTATAAAAATCCGGGAGAAAGCATCTGGAATCGTGCATGGATTCCTGATTATCACTATAAAAAAACTTTTGACACCGGCTATGAATATTCCATAAATTACTGTCTACCGCTTGTTCAGAATAAGATGGGTCTTTTGCGCGGTTACTGCTGGCCTGAGGGTGAGTTTTCATATTGCTTCGGACCCAATGCAATGAAACAGATACAGAAAGACTTTCCATTGTTGTTTTATGGAACTGACAATGACAGTGCTGTTTTTAAATGCATCCATGATCCTGAAGGTTTGTGCTGGGGTTATCAGAGTGGTTTGAACAGTGAGGAAATAAACCGCATTTTTTTATGGTTGAATTCACATGAAACAGTCAATGATGAAAAAGAGTTTTATGATGAAATATTTGGATTGATTGTGAATCCGGCAGCGTTATTCAATCAGGAAAAGCCATGCGGATCTGAGATGTTTAAATCCGGTGCGCGACAATATCATTTTGATGCAAGCAGAGATGCTTTTTTCTTCATTGTCAAAGACACCACTTTTTTTGAAGATAGCCCTTCTCACCTTGTTATCAGGGATTCATTGGTTTATTCTGAAGTTCCATTTCAAGTCAGCAGAATACTGTTGGATACTAAATCAAATCAAGTTTTCACATTGTCGGAAAGCAATAATATTTATCGTTTTTTCGGGCCGGATTCTTTTATTTGTTTGAATACAACGCCATTGCCGACGAACATTGAATCCATATGTGTGACAAACGGCAGTGTATATCTGGTGGCCGGATCCAATGAGTTGTATCTGTATAAAATCAACGACTCGGTTTTCACGCGCGAAGTCATGTTGTTTGATGCCGGCCCGCTGGTTCCAGAAGATTCCATTTATCATTGCAATGGGAAACAGTATTCTATCCTTCATAGCGCAGTGATCTGTTCTGAAGACAATGGCCACTCATGGTTCCGCGAAAGTTTTTTGCCATTAAAATGTATAAAGCAGAAGCAGCTGAATGACTCGGTTGTATTGATTCAATCTGGCTTCAGACCTTCATATTCATTACACACGTATTGTTTTGCAACAGGTGATTTTCGGCCATATTTTAACGATAATCCTTTGGGTGAATTTCTGAAATTCCCTGTTGAAAGAGTAGAAATTGAGATTAATATGTGTTATACCTATATCACTGATGAGTTAAGTCACACTTCCTGTAATCAGCATTTGGTCTATGTTTACGATGAGAATAAAAAAGCTTTAATACTTCAGAAAGATACTACTCATAACGCTGAATATGCAAATTTCAATCGTCAAATCACTCAGGAGGAAGTCACTCAGGCTATTCAGGGAATCAACAGTATTCCGGGAGACAGCACATTTGATATTCGTGAATTATCAATTGATTCCTCCGATATTTTCGATTATCGGGATTTGTTCCGCAACAGGGAAATCAGACATAGGTTTCATAAGTGCGACAGTAGTTTTTATTTCAACCTTCCATGGGATAGCCTTGGATTGATTTGTGGTGAAGCAGCTGTACAAAATGAAAGTCCTTTTAGAGGGATTATGCTGAATGTTCGGATGATTAATTCAGCTCATGAACCTATTTTATTAGGAACTTTTTATTTTCGTAATATTTATTCTTATTCGTGGCTTTGGCCTGTAACATATAATGATTTTACTTATAGCACGAATAGTCTTGTGTTTTCCAGATTTTTCAATTCAATAATTCCAGTGCAATCTATTGTGGAGCTTCAAAACACGAAACCTCAGCTTATGCTGAATATCGCAGATTTTTTATACAGGCAAAGGCAAATAGCAGATGAAAACAAGTTGCACTAACATAATTGTCGTGTGAATTTTCCAAAAAGATTCATCTGTATCGATATTCTTTCTATTTTTATGGTTTGAATATCGTTCACTGAGATTACCGCTTCATGAAAAAGAATCATTTGCTTCAGCTGATGTATGGCGTATTTATTCTTGTTGTAATCACTACAACTGCACAGTCATGCAACGCCTTTAAATCATGGTTTGGCAATAGCGGGGACTTCGACAGAAAGCACGTCAGGGCTGAACGCAAGGCGCTGCGCGAGCAGATGGAAGAAGATGATTTGTGGGGCGGTGACGATGAATACAACCCGTGGGAAGAAAACGACGAATATGACCGGGATCGTTGGTAAAATAATTTCTCATGAAAAGACTTCGCACCATAAAACTTCTGCTGGGGGCAACACTGCTAACACTGATTGGTGCTGTAGTTCAATCATGCCGGCCGGTCATCAACACCTGCTATAAACCGGCGCCACCCGACGACCGCGATTCATCCGAGTATAAAACAATCCGCAATTCGTGCTACGATACGCCGGCAGAGGTGTTGGACACAACAATGCAGCAATGAAAAAGAGCAATGTCATTATATACCGGTCACTTTATTTCACGGGAAAAGTATTTTCCTGGCGGCGCCTGATGCTGTTTGCCGGAGCTTCGTTGCTGGCGGCTTCGCAGGCGTGCAGACCGACTCAGAAAATGTGCTACGAAATTGCATCGCCCGACGACACCATTCAAAGTCAGACGCAGTCACAGGATTCACTGTACCTGCAGATTGACTGCTACGAAATTCCTGCAAGGCCCGATTCGTCGGTATTTGAGGAACAGAAGTCAAGCGATCCGAATCAGGCTGAATAAATTTTAATTCATGAAAATGAAAAAACTGACGCACCAGATTCTGTTTCAGATAGGTCAATTCATCGGCTGGCGCTGGCTTTCAATGATAGCGGGTGTGGCATTGATGGCCGCATGCAGCGGGAAGACAGATAAAGCCAAGGTCAGCACCGACAACATAAAAGATTCCGAAAGAGTTACATGTTATGAGCCGGTTCCACTCCAGGATTCCGCTGTTCCCGACACCAACGTGCGGAATCAGGGTGAGGTCATAACACAGGACAGTGTCCCAATTAATAATGTGCCGGAAAAGCATACCTGTTATGCCTGGGTGGAGTCTGATTTATAACACTGAATCATGAAAAAACACATTAGCCGGATTACATATGGATTTGCACGGATTACCGGCTGGCGAAGGCTGGCGCTGATTTCCGGACTTGCATTTCTTTCAGCATGCCATACAAAATCCGATCAATCAAGTGTTAGCAAGGATTCAATACCGGACTCAGTGCGGGTTAAATGCTATGAGCCGATGGAGTTGGACACCGCATCAACTCAGGCCGCTAAGGATTCAGCCAATAAAGAAGAAATGCCGGCGGTTAAAGATTCTTCAGTGCCGAAAGTGCCGTTGCATCCCTGCTATGTTCCGGTAAAACCAAAAGAATAAATGAAAAACAGGATAACCAGAATTTTCATTCGTATGCTGTTGAGCATTAACAGTGTGATTCCTGCCCGTTCAGCAGTATCGGTTTTCCTGCTCGGCATTGCAACCATGCTGATGACGACCACTACATCTTGCGGGCCGCGTGTCAGCTGCTATGAACCGGCGGTGGATTCAACCGGCACCGTTCAGATGGACACGGCTGTGAAAAAGGACAGTGCTGTGAAATCGTCTGTGAACAATCAAACGAATAACAATAACATTACTGACTGCTATGATGTCGCCATTCCGATTGATCAGGTGGAAACTGACTCGAATCGGGATGTGAATAAACCGGATGATCCAATCAAAACCTGCTACGCACCTGTTTTAAAACCTGAATAACCAACCGATGAAAAAAGCTGCACTCAGATTTATTTATTCTTTGACCCGCATGACCGGCTTGCGCAGTATGGCTTTGCTTGCTGGAATTGCGTTGCTGACTTTTTCATGCAGTGCAAAAAAAGAACAGAAATCGCAAAATTCTGATTCATCCTCAAGCGACTCTGTGTACGACACCTGTTACAAATCAGTGCAACCGATGAACAATGAAAAAGACTCAATAAATTAGGTGCGTGGTATGAAATCAGTAAAACAATTTACCGGTCATTTTTTATTGAGGGCAATCCGGTTGATTCCGCCAAAGTCAACTGCTGCGGGATTTATGATCGGGCTGGCCGCATTGCTTACCACGAGCACCACATCGTGTGAGCCGCAGGTGATGTGCTACGATCCCGCGCCACCCGACAGCATTCCGCAGGATACTGTGGATTCGACAAGACAAACACTTCCAACTGATATTTTCGAAAACGCCGATGAAAAAAGATAAGACAGCACTTCCGCATATTTCGTTTGAAACCGAAACTCGCTGCAACCTGCAGTGCCGCTATTGCTACAATATCTGGAAAATGCCCGGTGGTGAGTTTCCCGGCGAAGTGACCTATCGCAAGGCACGTCGGGTTCTGAAAAAATTGTATCGACGCGCCAAAGTAGATCACTTCACATTTACAGGCGGTGAGCCGCTTCTGTTCGATCGTCTGGCCGAACTGGTCTTGTTTGTACGGTTGAAAGGAAGTACCGTGACTTTGATCAGCAACGGCAATGCGGGAACTGAAGCCGATTTCAGGATGCTGATAAAATTGGGTGTCGGACTTTTTGAATTTCCTTTTCACAGCATTGATGCTGAAATACATGACCGGATGGCCGGTGTAGAAGGTGCGCATGAAAAATCGAAGGCAACCATTGAAATGGTGCAGCGCCTCGGAGGCCGTGTGGTTGCTGTGATTGTTCTGACCAGGCACAACATACCGACATTGAAGGAAACGCTTTTAAGATTGAAAGAAATGAAAGTGGCTTCCATCATGCTCAACCGCTTCAACATTGGCGGAGCCGGTATTCAGTGGGCCGAAGACCTGATGCCTTCGCTGCAGGAACTGCGCGATGCTTTTGCTTTGGTGGAGAAAACGATTGTGGAACATAAAATTTCGCTTACCTCAAACGTGTGTACGCCGGTCTGTGTGCTGAATCCGAAAGATTATCCGCATATCGGTTTCGGGCATTGCAGTTCGGATCCGAAACTGAAACCCATTACGCTCGATCATCACGGAAATATCCGTTTATGCAATCACAGTCCGGTGTATGCCGGAAACATTTTGGAGAGCAGCTTTGAAGAGATTTTCTCCAACGATTACGTGAAAAGCTGGGATGAGAAAGAGCCTGATTTCTGCACGGGATGTGCCCTGTATGCAGATTGCTTTGCCGGCTGCCGTGCCGCCGCCGAGCAGATGGGACGGACGATTCGCGGCGCCGATCCGGTGCTGGAGATGGTTGGGGCAGAGAAGCCGGGAATGGAGAGATGAGTTATGTGTGATGAGTGATGAGTTATGAGTTATGAGTGATGAGTGAGGTTGAGGTTGTGGTCAAGGTGTTTCATCATAGCTGACAGCTTCAGTTGTCAGAGAAAAATTGCGCCAACAGCGCTGCAGATGTTAGCCCGGGACAGCGTCCGCTGTCACCCTGAGACCACCAGCAAAACACGTTTTGCAACCAAAAATCAAATGACTCAAAAGCTGCTGTCCCGCTGAGCCCCGCCCGCTGTCACATTGAGCCCCGCCCGCTGTCATACTGAGCGGAGTCGAAGCACGAACAGCGGGGTAAACTCC